>Ga0307379_10006791_pt1 | contig 15661 bp, 12 predicted proteins | sample UN2MG_FD_202237 | JGI IMG/M metagenome (GOLD analysis project Ga0307379, IMG submission 202237) | Soil microbial communities from Risofladan, Vaasa, Finland - UN-2 | ecosystem: Environmental > Terrestrial > Soil > Coastal area > Acid sulfate soil | place: Finland: Risofladan, Vaasa | collected... | reverse complement strand
GATTCCCCGTGAATTCTCGTGCTTGGCCATCTCGCCTCCCGGGCTGCTGAGACTCAGCCCAACAGCTTACACGGGAGGGCACCATGGCCCATCTCGCGCGGCGCAAGAATCGGTGGACGAGCACAGCGCCTCTTCAATTCGATAATCGGCTTGAGTATGATGCCCGCGTGGACAGATGGAGGTGGGTATGGCGCGCGGGACGAGACGGGATCTGAAGAAGGAGGCCTTTGGGCGGCGGATGGTGCGGGGGCACGTCGCCAGTGGCCTCGCCGCCCCTGGGCGAGGCGATCACCTACGCCTTCAAGCAGTGGGACGCCCTGACCGTGTACACGACGGACGGCGACCTGGCGATCGACAACAACGCCAGCGAAAACGCGCTGCTCGAAAGCCCGGCCCGGGTGGTATATTCTGCTCTGGTTCCCGTGTTGACCGGAGCACACCATGACGAGTGACACGCCGCGGTCGGGCGAGCCGGGGGCTGCATTGCCCAGCGGTCTCGACTCCGCGCAGCTCAAGAACGCGCTGAAAGCGTTCAAGAAACGGCTCAAGCTCACGCGGCTCGATGACGAATCGCGGCTGGGCCACGGTGCGATGAGCAGCGGGGGCCAGTCCGGCATCGTGGCGATCCCGCCGCCGACTCGGTATCCCCAGGCGGTATGGGACGAGTTGGTGCGGCAGGGCAAGCTGCGCCGCGCGGGCCACGGGCTATATGAGCTGCCGAAAGAATCGTGAGCCGCCGCACAGCAAAGAAGCACGCCCGTCGAGGATCCTGGCCCCGCGCCAGCAACGTACCATTCCCCGCCGCAGGAATTACGGCGTTGCCCGACTTGGGCGTCTACAATGCCCTGAACTTGGTTTTGCGAAGACGGGTTTGCGCGACATTCTGGTGCAGATTGTTTTCAAGCAAGGAGAAACGGATATGGGTGATAAGGGAAAAAAAGACAAAGGAAAAAGGGAACAGCGGAAAACGGCCAAGCGTACTCCGGAGGAGAAACGCAAACTGAAGAAGGAGAAGAAGGAGGAGAAGAAGAGCAGATGAACCGGGCTCGTCACGCACACGCTGAAGAGCCGGCGACATGCGTGATGCGCCATCCGCGAAGTCCGTTGGCCTGCTTTGCCTCTGCTCCAGACCGGGGATCATCTGGTGCGGCATCAAGCGAGGACGTTTCGGCAGCCTCGCAGCCGCCACGCTCGAGCACCTGCGCTGCCTGCACTGTGGATACGACATCCGCGGCCTGCCGACCGATCCGGCTGATAGCGTGACCATCTGTCCCGAGTGCGGATGTGCCTGGCACCTGCATACCGACGGGGCCGCTGGGGAGCGAGACGATGACTGCGAAGGACGCGTCTCGAGTGCGGCAAGCCGAGGGAGAACGATCTGCGCAGGAGGGAGGATGAAAGGAATGACTCGCAGGGGAGTGCGCCAGCAGAGCTTGGACCGCAACACGCGAAGGTTGGCCAGCTTTGGCGCGCGCCGCGGGCTCAGCCGTGGTATCCCGCCCACGCGGCATTCGACTAAGATCCGTGCATGACCGGCAGTCCCCCGGATCCTGGTTCCGGCCCACCGCCGCGCCGTCGGCGTCCGCGCTATGCGGGCACACACCCGCGCCGTTTTGACGAACGCTACAAGGAGCGTGACCCGGACAAGTACCCCGACATCGATGCGCACGTGCGCGCGCAGGGCCGCACGCCCGCCGGCACACATGTCCCGATCATGGTCGCCGAGGTCCTCGCCACGCTCCGCCCGGCCCCGGGGGAGATCGTGGCCGATCTCACGGTGGGCTACGGCGGCCACGCGCTTGCGTTTCTCGAACGCACCGCGCCCGACGGCCGGCTGATCGGGCTCGAACTCGATGGCCCGCAACTCGAAGCGACCGGCCGGCGGCTCGCACAGGTCGTCGACCCAGCGCGCGTGCACCTCCACCACAGCCACTTTGCCGGCCTGCCGAAGCTGCTGGCGGCGGATGGCCTCGTGGGCGTGGATATCGTGTTCGCCGATCTCGGTCTCAGCAGCATGCAGCTCGACAATCCGGCCCGCGGTTTCTCGTACAAGCACGACGGCCCCCTCGACATGCGGATGGATCCACACCGGCCGCGCACCGCCGCCGATGTTCTCCGAACAATCACGTGCGACGAGCTGGCGACGGCGCTGCGCGAGCTCGCGGACGAGCCGGCGCACCAACAGATCGCGCAGGCGATCATCCGGCGCCGGTCCGAGCGGTCCATCACCCGGACGGAAGCGCTGGTCGACGTGGTGCTGAGCGCGCTGGGCCTGACGCGCCGGACGTGGCGCGCTGCCGTCGCCGCGGGACAGTCCGAACTGCACCCCGCGGCCCGCACGTTCCAGGCGCTGCGAATCCTGGTGAATAACGAGCTGCAGGGTCTCGAGCAGTTACTGCGCGTGGCACCCGACTGCCTGCAGCCCGGCGGTCGCCTGGGGATCCTGACGTTTAACAGCGGCGAGGATCGCCGGGTGAAACACGCCCTGCGCGACGGTCTGCGCGGCGGTGTGTACGCCCAGATCGCAGAGGAACCGCAGCGACCCAGCCCGGCCGAGCGGCGCGGAAACCCGCGCAGCACACCCGCGAAGTTCCGCTGGGCGGTACGGGCAGCGGCGACGTAGCGTCAGGCGTTTCTGCCCGACGACCAGAAACGTAGCGTGCGGCCGCGCCGCACACCATCCCGTGGTTCGCGCGCGGCACGAGCGCACTCTTCACCGACCCAACCATTAAGTCGGCGAAGGCCATACGGGGGCACTCGCGACATGGATGACGACGAGGCGACCGGGTCAAGCCATGTTCCGGATGGAGTGCTGCGTCCACGACTGACCATGACGGTGAACCCTAATGCCGGGCGCCTCACGTACGGCTCCATGGGCGTCCCGCCAAACGTGGGTCAAGCTTCCCGAGCAGCCTATGCAGCGTCGAGTCGAGGGTGTCGAAATGGAGAACTTGCGGCAGGGCGCGAACGTAACCGCTTGCAATATCGCAACTTAATCCCGCTGGCACTTGCGCCTATCATCAGGACCGTAGGCGCAAGCGCCAGGTGCCGGCTCAGGAGTTCCTGATACCGCTCACGGGGCACGTTGCCGCCGCCCAATTAGGTTTCTGTAAGGATGCACCATAGCGCCGTAGGCCTGGACCGACAAGTCGCGTAAGTATTGCAGTGGCAAGGGCGACGGAGTTTTCGGGAGGCACAGCCAATTCTTGCCGTTTTTCGGCTTGCGAAGGTAAGCCACGATCACGCTCCTTGGGGCTCGGCCCCGGTTGGGGGCCCCTCCGGCCGTGATCATCGTGGCCATCGTGATCACGGAATCGTGGCAGTTTGGCCCGATACCGCGCACGCAAAAGGGGCCCGCATTAACGCAAGCCCCTGTCACTCAAGGATTAGCGGGGGCAGGACTCGAACCTGCGACCTCCGGGTTATGAGCCCGACGAGCTTGCTGCCTGGGGGGCCACTTTGTGCCGAACCGTCCAGGTGGGAATAAGCCTCCGACGGGTCCCCGTCGAAGGCTTAACCCCAATCTGATGTCAACGGACCTCTCGGACCGCCAACCGGGTGTCTGATAGCTAAAAAAAAGGCGGCGTCCGGCGAGCGCACTCAGCGCTCCGCCCCAGACGCCGCTTCTTCGCTATCGAACACGTCCGGCCGGCTGCGTGGCTTCCAGCGGGCTGGGCGCCTCGGCATTGATGTCACCGGGATGTACGCGTCGGTCAAGTCACTCACAGATAAGGCATTCGCGGTCTCGGCAGCCCTCTCAGCGGTCCAGTTTGGGATGCCGAGTTGTCGGGCCGCGTTCGTAACCGTCTCGCCGGCGGCGAGCAGTTCACCCACGGGCTTCGCGTACCGAATCCGACCGGGCACCTTGAACAGGTCCACCACCATCGGAATTGTCGCCATCTCAAGGACGCGGTCGGGTGCGTCGTCGCTCGGCAGTCGACGCCATTCCTCCGGCAGCAGGCCGACCAACCTCAACTGGAAATGGGCCCGCAGGACAAGCTCACCGTTGTCGAACACCGTGTACGGTCGCGCCTCAATCCTGCTGATCAGCCTGCGCAGCAGCGGGTTCGCCTCCGGGCCGAAGTTGCTGAGCAATTGCTGCTTTGCATTGTCGAGGAGCTTCGGAACGTCGTCGCCGCTCGGCAACGGCGCCGTTTGCTCGGGGCGCGATTGGAGTCGGTCGATTTCCGCACGGACCTGTCGGCGCTCCGCTTCGCGGCTCCGCAGCAGATTCGTGGCTTCCTCGAGGTCGCCGTCGGCTTCCAACGCCTTAGCCAAGCGGCGACAGATGCGATCCAGCTCCGCCGCCTTCTGGTGAAGCTGCCCGACCTTCGACTCGGTATCGGCATCGCCGTGCTCGACGATGCGACGGACCTCGGCAACCAGGGCCTCGAATGCCCCTTCCTGCGCCAAGAGTGTTTCCACGATGGCGCTGCTCAGTTGTCGGTGAACCATTTCCGGACTCGGCATACAGCGGTTCCAACAACGCTTGATCCCCTTGCGCGTATTAGTCGGGCTGGGTTTCACGTTGCTGCACCGATACCGGCGACCATCGCGCCACATCGGCATGCCGCAGATCCCGCAGAAAAACCGCCTGGACAGCGCGCCGCGGCGGTCTCGTTGCGTGCCTTTCAGCGGATGGGCCGCGCCCTTCTTGTACTCCTGGCGCGAGCGACTGGCTGTCAACGCTTCATTCGCCTCATGCCAGAGCCAGTCCGGGACGTGGCGCAAGTGCTCCGCGGAGCGGCGCCAGATTTGGTCGTCTGGCGTTGGAACCGCAGTGCTTTTGCCCGGCCCGAACTGCTGCTTTCTGTGTGAGCGCCGGTACACCTCCTCGCCCCGGTAGATGGGGTTGCGCATCATTTTGACGACGTCCTCCTCGGTCCACTCGTCGTCCGGCGCCCGGGAACTCCGCGGAATTCCGCTGCCCCGGAGATGGAGGGCGATGACCCAGGTAGGTTCGCCCGCGGCGCACGTTTCGAACGTCTTGTGGATCACGGAGGTCCACGCGTCGTCCTTCTTGTCGACGAAAGGCCCGGGGTCGCGAGATCTTGCTCGGTAGTCCGGCTGACGGGTGTAATCCGGCCGTCGGACCCTGGCCGGATTGTTGGGGTCCGCGACCAGCACCCGCAGGTAGCCTGGTAAGAGCGTGTGATGGACCGCGTACCCCTTCTCCCAGCGCCGACACCATCGAGCGCTGGATACGTTGACGGGTCTGCCGGTTGTCGAGTTCGGCCTTCAACGACGCAAAGTGACTGTTGAGGCGCCATTCGTCGTTGAGCGTGTCGATCGGATCGTTGAGGGTGATCACGCGGATGCCGGCGTCGATGGCTGACTCGATAAACTGCATGGCACGGGTAGTGTGCCGGTAGAAGCGGCTGACCTCTTCAGCGACGATGATGTCGCACGCCTGGGTCTCGATTAATTCCCAGAGCCGGTCCATGCCGGGCCGATTCGCCATTTCTCCAGAAACCGCAGCATCGGACAGCACCTCGATCTCGGCGTCAGCGAGACCGCATCGGTCGATCGCCTTACGACAAACGGCCTCCTGATCCGCCAAGCTCTGCTCGTTTTGCTCGTCCGTGCTGTACCGGGCGTAAATCACGATGCGCCAGCGACGCCGCGGCGCCGCAAGTGCGACGGCGCTGATCACAAGTGGTAGCGCTTCGGAGCACGGCTGTGGCTCTTCCCACGCGACCAGCGCGCACGTTCCGCGGTTCGAGATTTGGGCCACTGCCGATCGAGAACCTGCGCCGACCAGGCAAGGTCGCGCGCCTAGGGTTGCCGCCAGCAAAGGCGCGGTGATGAAGCACACCAACACGATCATGGGAATGCGAACACACATGGAGCGGTCCTCCATACACAATGGAGGCGCCCTGCGGATGCAGCCGCGTTTGGCTCAGTGGGCCAAAGCGGCTGACTATTCCTGAGAATCCGTGAGCATCTCTGATAGCAGGTGAGCAACCGCAAGTTTGGCGGCAGACGTAGCTTATGGCCGTAACGTCATCCGCCGCCGAACGTTGCGCAGACCGCCAACTCGAATCCCGCCCTCTCCTCGCCGGCACGGACGTCAACGGAAATAGGTCTTGCGAATCTCCCGCACCAGCGGCAGGAGATAATCCTCCTTCGCCTCGCCCGTGTAGAACTTGTTCGTGCCGCGGGCGGATTGGCCCAGCCAGGCGATCGCCATGTCGGTCGGCAGGTGGGCGTCGCGGCAAAGCGTCGCGCCGATTTTGCGGCAATGGCGGAGCTGCCATTTCTTGGGGCACTTGGCCGCCCTCCGAAGGAGCCGGACGTACTTTGTGGCGCCGAACGTCGTGGACTGGTTGAGCGGGCGGCCGTTCTCATACGTGAACACGAAATCGTCGGTTCCCGGAGCGCTCTTGTCGCCCGTGCCGGCAGGCTTGGTCGTCCCCTCCGGCTTTTTGCCAGTTTGCGGCGTTCGCCTGCGTGTCTGGCTCGCCGCGTTCAGCTCGGCCTGCTGCCAGGCGCGCCAGCGCTTCAAACTCTTCAAGGTCTCGGGCAGCAGCGGGCAGCAGCGGGGCACCTCGCTACCCAGCAGGTGGGCGGGCTTCTCGCGGTCTTCCATGTAAAGCGGCAACTTGCCGGTCAACTTGATTTCGTCCCAACGCAGACGGGCGAAGTCGGTTGGCCCTGCACCGACGTTCGCAGCCAGGCAGAGCATGCTGTGCGTCATCAACCCCGTACGCTTGAGGAACCGCGCCTGTCGCTTGTTCTGGTTCACGGCGAGCGCTCGTTTGCGACGGTCCTTTGTGCGCGGAAGGCGCAGCGCCGCAGCGTATGCGTCGATGTCCAGCTCGGCCCACTCGTCAGCTTGTGCCAGCAGCTTCTTGAACACGTCCGGCGGCATGGGCTCGCGGTTGTGACGCGGCGGCTTGTACGGCCGCTTGCGACGCTCGCGGTCCAGCACGCGGAACCAATTGTCCAAGCCCTCCGGGAACACGTCGTCGTCCATCCGTGCCCGCGCGGCCTCAAAGACCGCCTTCACGGCCTGCAAGTGATCCTGAATCGTCTTGTTCGATCGGCCCTTTTTCTGGCGGAGGACGCGGTCGACGAAACGCACGAAATCTGCCTTCTCCAATTCCTTGACGTGCATGTCCTTCAGGAAGTCGGCGAACGCCTTGAAGCGTCGGATGTACGCATTTGTATGCCGCGGCTGGTTCTCCCGCTGCTCCTGCTCGGTGCGAAACTCATCGATGCACGCCGACAGCCGCGGGCCGAACGCGGCACGATCTCCTTTGAGGGTACCGTCGGGGAGGCTGAGCAGCGCCTCCAGAGCTTCCCGCCGCGGCCGGTGATCGCGGTTGGTCTTCCAGCCGCGGGGCTTCAGGTCGGTGAAGATGCTGGGGTTCTCAGCGAGAAAGTCGGCCGGCACATCGAGATCGAGGAGGATCTGCCGTTGCTCCTCGGCTGACTCGGCTCTCATCCAGTCATCCACGACCTCATCGTCAATCTCGCCGGGCTCGTACTCGGGGAATTCGCAGACAATGCTCTCAAGCTCTTTCCGGGCAGTCTCATGGTCCAATGTTGGGATGATCCGGCCGAGCCGCGCCACTTCAGCGATACGGCGCCGCTCGATTTCGGGCGTCCGGCTGTCGGCGAAGTAGCGGATGACCTTCCGCGCCTCCTCGACGTCATCTAGGCGCTCGATCGCCCGGGCTCGCCGTCGAGCCGTGGGGTGGTCCTTGGTGCGGAGGTAAAGCTTGCGGTAGGCGGGTTCGCCGTTGCTGGAGACCCGCATTGTGATAAACTTACGGCCGTCGTATTTGTCGGTTTGGACTTCGCCATGCTTGGATGCCGGCATCTTGGTCGTGACCTCGCACAACGGACGGCGGACCCCGTCCGTGACCGGGATCTATTTTCCCTTTTGTCAATTTGGGAGAATGGGCCGGCGGAGGCCAAGATTGATAAGTTCTTGCGGCACAACGATTTAAATTGGCTTCGCCACCGTAGCTCAATTGGCAGAGCAGCGGTTTTGTAAACCGCAGGTTGAGGGTTCGAGTCCCCCCGGTGGCTTTCCGGCAAGTCTTGAAGCCGATGGACCTTACGAAACTCCGTAGGGCTCGCCCCTTGTCTCTGCACCGGGGCTGGGTCTGGCAAACACGTCCCAAGCTGTGTAAACGAGTCGGGCCTCAGGAGCTGCGGCAGATCCTCCGAGAGCAAGAGCCGCCCCAGCCCGCGATTCGGCTCAGCGCATTCGGCGAACCGCTGGCCGGCATTGCATCGGCGCGGCTGTCTACTCCCCGCCCAAGGGGTCCGACTCCTTGAGCTGGTCCAGCTCCACGCGGATCATCCAGTCGCCGTGCTCGAACGGCGAGCCGGGCCGGCCCGGTCTGGCCACCAGCGAGTTGCCGCGGGTGCTGTCATCGTAGGCGACATAGACGCCCTTGGTGGCGGTCGGGCGGAAATCGAGGCAGATATAGAACTCGCGTGGGACGCGCGTCGGCTCCACCTCCATCCGGACCCACCGCAACGGACCGCGCTCGAAGTTCATGTAGGGCTTCTTCCAGATGGTGATCCGCTGCATCTCGGCGTCGCACAGGGCGACGTCAAACGTGCCCGTCTCGCGAGGGCGGCCATAGCGAGCGCCATAAACCGACACCGCGCTGACGTACCAGCTCTCGCCCGGCGCGGTGTACTTACGGGCATGCCCGCCGCCGGCGATTGACCGCTTGCCTTCGTCGGCATCATCGTCATACGCGAGCTCGAGCGGCTTGCCGGTCAGCCGATCGGTGCTGACACGCACGGCCTTGGTTCGGCTGGTAGAGACCGGTTGCGCGAACAGCGGCGCAGCCTTCCGCCACCAAGTCGTCAACGCTAGTTCTCTCTGCGGGAACGATTTGACGGCCGTGGCGAGCGGAGCCTCTTCAGGCTTGGCCGGCTCGATGGCGGCGGCCTGCCAAGCGGCGAACAGGTTGGCGAAGCCCCGGCGACCGATTATCCGCTCGAGGTCGCGCCAGAGGCCGGCACCCCGATCAACCTTCGACGGGTGCTCGGCGGCCAACTGCCGCTCGAGCCGCATGGTGCCGTCGGCGCGGTAGTCGTACGGCTTGAACCAGATCGACTGGCCCTCGGCAGCGTAGACGGCATCGACCACGACCGAACCGGCGTAGTGGGCCCAGCTCTCGGCAGCCGCGCTCGTCATCCAGTCGCGCTCCTTGAGCAGCCGGTACATCATGACGTGACCCAGCTCGTGGCAAAAGCCGTACAGGTTGAACACGCCCGAGGCCGGCGGCGGTGCCAGCTTCCGTGCGCTCGACAGCGAAAGAAAGATGTGGTCGCGACCGTCCGTGTACAAGCGCGTCGGATGCGACGACCCGCACTCGACTTCCGCGATGACCGTGGCAGGCATGTCGGCGGCGAACTCTCCGACGTAAACCTGCCGGGCCGTTGAGATAACCTTCGCGATCGACTCGGCTTGCCGCGGGTTGATGCCTGAGTAGTCAACCCGCACGTGCGGACCGGTGATGGTCTCGCTCGCCGCCAATCCAGCGACGCTGACCAGCACAACGACGGTATACACTGTTCTCATGTGTACTCCTCCGGGATCTGAATCGGCGGACCTCTCCCTGGGTCCCGCTCCCTTAGACGCCGCACTATCGCACATGTTCCGAGAAAAGTGACAATGACCGGCAGAACCCTGGCTCGGTCCGGGGGCACCGTATAGTCCCTGTTCTATCATTGGGCCGCAACCGTCATTCGGCGCTCACGACCGGCGGCGGCTGAGTGCCTATGCGTCAAGGCCGTCATCTCGGTAGCGTGTCCCGCGCCAGACGGTTTGCTCGCCACGCGCCAGATGCACCATCGCGCGGATGCAAACGGCGACCAGGATCGCGCACCCGAGGGGGTGCAGGCAAGCCAGGTGTCGGTCCGCCGCGGCGGTGTGATACACCAACCACGCCAGCGCCGTGGATACCACGGCGTGCAGGCCCGCCAGCAACCACCACAGCGGTAACCACAATACGGGCCAGTCGAACAATGTCGCCAGGCCCAGCAGGATGAGCAACGTCACCGGCAACAACGAGACGAAGCTCAGCCCGTTCACGACCAGCAGCAACCGAGGGACGGTCTTGAGGCCCCCGACAAATGTGCGTGTCATCCCGCGAATGGTATTGGCCAGCGTGCCGTAGTGACGCTGGGTATAGAGTTCCGGTGCTAAAAGGAACGACACCCTCTGTCCGGCCCGTTTGGCGATACGGATCAGCTCGCTGTCCTCGTCGTAGATGCGGATGACCGCACCATGCCCGCCGAGCGCCTCGTACGAGTCGCGTCGGCAGACCATCAAGGCGCTGCCGATGGCGTCCGGCCAGGCGGGGTCGCTGATTTTGCGGGGGTCATACCAGGCAAAGATGACGGCCCCGAACAGCGGCACGAGCAGCCGTTCCCAGAACTGTGATATCTCCGGAGCCCCCATGAGGGCGACCCAGTCGAGGTCGTTCGTGGCGAGCTGATTGACCAATGTCCGCAGGCAGCCGGGGGCGAGCCGCAGGTCGCTGTCCACGAACGCGACGCAGTCGCTCTTGAGCTCAGAAGCGATGCTGTGGAGGGCGTGTGGTTTGCCGTAGAGTCCTTCCGGCAATTCCGTCACGTCCACCCGGCGGACCTGGGGGTGACGATCCTGAATCGCCTGGACGACCCGCACGGTTCCGTCGCTCGAGCGGTCGTTGACCACGATGATGCGGGCGTCGGGGTAGTCCTGCGCCAGGATGGACTCGAGGCAGGTTCCGATGTTGGCCTGCTCGTCCTTGACGGGGATGACGATGTCCAGCGACGGCCATTCGCGAGCGCCGGCTGAGACCGAGCGCAGCGTCCGCTGCTTGCGCACAAGCTGGACGCTGCGCACAAAGTGCCCGCACAGCGCCAGCACCGACGCTGCGTAGAGGACGAATATCACGCCGACCAGGTAGTCCACACTCTGCCCCAACCGCAATCCGCCAAGGGTTCGGCCAGTCTCGGGGAAATCGGCTCACGCGCTGCGCCCGCCCGGCCTGCCAAGCTATCCGTTGCCGCAAACGGCGTCAACGTGAGCGGCGTGTGCCCGCAAGCGGGGTGAGCGTCAGGAAAGTGGGTAACGTCCAGATGTCATTCCGACCGCGTCCGCCGATGGCGGACGCGCGGAGGAATCTGGCTCAATAGCGCGACTGAGGCCAGATTCCTCGGCGCGGAGTTTACCCTGAGCAACGTCGAAGGGCTTCTCGGAATGACACGCTACCCACGCAAGTGACGCTCACCCGCAAGCGGGTCGAGGTGGGGATGGATCGCGCGAAGCGTTGTTCGCCACTCAGTCGGCGGCGGGACATTCCGGCAGTTCGTGCAACTGTTCTTTGCGCGTTTCCGCGGCCCGGTGGAACTCACGCAGAAGCCCGGCTTCCGCTTCGTTGTGCAGGGCGGCCTCGGCGTGTTTCTCGATCAAGGTGGCGAGCGCTTCCCCGTCCGCGTTCCTGACGAGGTCTATGTCCGTGGCCAGAGTGGCGATTCGTTCCAGGCATTGCGCGGTCACGTCTTCGGTCAATCGAGCAGAGAGGTGTTCGAGCTCGGCCAAGCGGCCCTGCTCCCACCGCGAGCGCACGAAGCGGATCCAGGGATCGAACGGCGAACTCTCCGGTGCGGGCGGGGATTGCCAGTCGTACGAGACGACCTCGCGGCCGCGGATCATCCGTTCCGTCTCGCGGCCGTAAGAGTCGATGAACGCAAGTGGAAGGATCCGGTTGGGGGTGAGTTTGAGCCCGAAGCAGGCGGCCAACGATTCCCGTGCGGTTCGCGGCAGCCCGCGCAGCGTCCAGGAGAGGGTTTCCCGGGGCGCGGGGGCAGCGCTGACGATGATGCACCGCCCGCTCAGGACCGCCGACAAGATGTCCCCGATGCGATCAGCATTGCAGCGGAGGCGCGACGTACTTCCCGTCGAGCTTGTGCCAAAGCAGCCCGACTCGGGGACCGGCAACGCTAGTCGATCCAGCGGGGTGCTTGGATCGAGAATCACGTCGTCGCCGACCGCTCGTCGCAGCGCGGCTTGAACCTCAAGCGGGTCGCAGCGGAAGCGGCGAAAGTCGGCGCAGTCCAGGACGACGAGGTGCGTATAGACGCGTTGGCCGCCACGGCCCGTATGTTCGATGCCGGCGTGGCGCGAAACGGCGATACAACGCCGGCCGCTGCCGAGCGGGTAACTCGCCAGGCCGGATGCGGCCGGCGACGAATCACACAGGCCGTCGTGCGACGGCGAGCGCTGCGTGATTTCCCTTTTCTCGTCGGTGGTCAGGCCGGGGCACGACGCGATGATGCGATAGCCGTCAGCCATCGCCGACCGGACGGAAGTGAAGATCGCCTGGTCAACGTTGACGTGCCCGGGCCGCGGTTCAGCCGCTGTCAGATCCGACGCGCAATCCATTCGAACGGCTCCAGGATGCCGCGCGGGGCGACGTGCAAGGGCACGGGCGTGACCACGTCGTTCTCCGCGGAGGTACTGTAGGCTAGCGAGCCGACGACGCTGGCGGCAAAGAAGGCGACGTTGGCAAAGCGACTTTCGCACAGGTTCCACAGCCGGTTCAGGTTCGCCTCGGCGAAGCGGCGCGGGTCGTCGAGACACTCGGGGCAATAATCGGCTTTGCACAGGACAATCGCGATCGGCAAGCCGATGCGCTGCTTGCGCTTGGCGGCGAACATGCTGTCGAAGTAGCTGAGCAGCTTGAGCGCGAAGAAGTCGGGCCGCGTCGAGCCGTTGGCCGCCAAGGCGGCGTCCACCAGCAGGAGCGCTCCGGCCGATTTGCCGAGCAGGCTGCGAATGACGCGGAACGTGCTGGGCGAGTCAATCTCTGCGGCGAGTGCCTCGCCGGCCATGTCGGGCATCACGAGATCGACCCACTTCGGCCGGCGGGCGCGCTTACAGACTTGGTAATAAGCCCAGTGCCACTCGGTGGACTCCATCGGCGTCTTCGGCGGGAACATCCGCCAGGCCATGTGGCTGATGACCGTTTGCTGCAAACTGACCGAGTAGGCGCCTTTGGGAATCGCCTCGAACTCGTTGGCGCGTTGCGAAAGCATGTCCAGCAGGAAGCCGAGATAGACCGTCTTGCCCACGTTGCTGTCGCCGACCACGGTGACGATCCGCGGCTGGCGGTCCAGCGCGATGGCGTCATGAGTGAGAGCCAGGGGGGCGGAGCACTCCCGGCAAACGGCCGCCTCCGACCCGTTGCCTGTGTCGCAGATCAAGCAGCGGATCTCAGCACGTGGGTCAGCGTAGGTGGTCGACACGAGACTCTCCTTGGTTCGCCGCTGCTGCGCGCGCGGCGGCGGCGGCAGCTACTCGCTCGGCAGGTCCATCGCGCAGCGAAACCCCACGTCATGACTGCGCGCCAGGCAGGCCAGACCCGAGCGGAACGTGCCCGTCGCCTGCCAGGCGAAGTAGGTGTCATACGCGCCACCGCGTATGCCTTTCATCAGCATGTCGCCAATGATCGTTTGGCCCTGCTCACCCTGCACGATGAAGTCTGAAGCGGTCCATTCCCAAACGTTGCCGATCAGCTGCAGGACGCCGTTCGGCGCCGCACCGCAGGCGTAGGCTTGCACCGGGCTTGTGCCGCCACGCCCGGAATGCCAGATGTTGCAGTGCCGCAAGTCGAGGGCGTCACCCCAGGGATAGCGGCGGCGGACGTGGGCGCTGCTTCGAACCCGCCAGGTCGCGGCCATCTGCCATTCCGGCTCGGTCGGCAGGCGGAAGCCGGCCCAGCGTGCGTAGGCGTCCGCCTCGTAGTGACAGACGCCGACCACGGGGTGATCCGCCAGCCGTCGGTCGTGGCGGCCGTCTCTCCAGAAACGTGGGCCGGGCTGGTCGCTGAGGTCTTTGAAACCGATCAAGTGGGGCCAGATGTCCTGCGGCCACAATTCGAGCTCCTGGTACCCGCCGTCGTCCACGAACATCTGGAATTCCGCGTTGGTCACTGCGTGGCGGGCGAGCAGAAACGGTTCGGTCTCGTAGTCCTCTTCGGGGCAGCCGGGCTCATCGGTGATCGTGCGCGGGATCGAGGCGTAGCCCTCGGGCACGATTCCGAAGCATTCATCGATGGCTTCGGTCGCCGCCGCCCGGGCCGCGTTGAACCCCGGGTGGTCCGACCAGCGGTCTGCTCGCGTGAGGATGATGCCGAAGCGGCCGCGTTGCAGCGCCTGTTCGAGCGGGTCTTCGGTGCGCCTGGTCTTTTCTGCGGGACGGTAGTCCTGCCCCTTGCCGGCCGGCGAGGGAGCAGCCGAGCGTTGCAGGGTCGCTTGGACTTCACTGGGCTTGCGTGAGAACAACTTCAGAGCCATGGTATCTCTCTGTGTCCGTACGCTGGAATGCGGGTCAACGCGTCCCGATTGCCCGACGCCGGGCATCCCGACATAGCTTCTGGAACCGCTCCAACGACTGGCGCGCCTTTTGGTCGGGAACGCCGGGCAGGTCGTGGTCCGGCGTGGGGGGTGCCTCGCCATCCGTTGGGCTGCGGCGCGGCAGCAGGTCGTTCTTCTGCTCGACGAGTTGGTCAAGTTCCGCTTCCATCTGCTGCTTGAGTTTTGCCACGTTAGCCTGCACGCCCTCGAGTTCGCGCGTTTTCGAGTCGAGCTCCTGTTGCAGGGCCGCCAACTGGGTGTGCCCGTGATCGAGCTCCGCGCTGCGCTGTTCGAGGGCGGCGGCGCGTGCCTCGACCTCGACCTGCCGCGCCTCGATCTCCGCCAACCGGGCGTCGACTTCCTGGCGGCGGTCGGCAATGAACTCCTGTTGGTCGCGTAGCGCGGCGCTTTGCTGCGCGAGTTCGGTCTCGCGCGAGGCGAGCGATTCCTGCTTGGCATCGAGTTCGGCGCCCCGCGCTTCGATCTGGGATTTCGTAGCGGCGACTTCTTGCGCGGCTGCTTCGAGGCGTTTCTTCTCTTTGTCGAATCTGCCGACCTGTCGTTCCAGCTCTTGTCGCGTGTCCTTGAGACGCTGCTCCTGCTCGGCACCCGACGCTTCGCGCTGGTCGAGCGCGGCCTGTCGGGCCTCGGTCTCTTTGGCCAGCGATTCGAGGTGGGCTTCCCGCTCATCGAGCTGCGCCAGGCTCCCCTCGTGCGATTTGGTAAGTTCGGCGAGCTGGAGCCGCTCCTGTTCGTAGCGGCGCTCCTGCTCGCCCACAGCCCCTTCGCGCTGCTCGTACTGCTCGCACAGCTCGGTCTCGCGCTGCGTGAGCTGGTCGCCCTCACGGGCAAGCTGCGCGCGGTGCTCCTCGAGCGCGTCGCGGCACTGTTCCAGAGCCGTGGCCCGCGCCGTCAGCAGCTCCCGCAGGGACTGCATGGCGCCAACGACGTCCCGGCCCAAGGTCTCGAGCTGGGCAAGATCAACGGAGTGCGTGGGGGTGTGCGGATTGCTGTCGGCAGTCGTGACACTCATGAGGATCATCGCCTCCACCACCGCTTGGGTTGCGGTTTCGTAGTCTGCTGAACCGATTCCGGCTGGCTCATTTCGTCGAGCAGCTCGCGAACGCTTTTCTGGTCTCCAAACAGCCGGTGCTTGATGCGGATCGCCGCCTGGGTCTGCTCGTCGAGCGAAGCCAGCAACTGTTCGTCATCTGCCGACTCGCTCTGTTCGCAGGTCGTTGACTCGGCCGGTTCGCCAGGTGGCTCGTCGCCCGGGGCGGGA
>Ga0307379_10006790_pt1 | contig 15664 bp, 27 predicted proteins | sample UN2MG_FD_202237 | JGI IMG/M metagenome (GOLD analysis project Ga0307379, IMG submission 202237) | Soil microbial communities from Risofladan, Vaasa, Finland - UN-2 | ecosystem: Environmental > Terrestrial > Soil > Coastal area > Acid sulfate soil | place: Finland: Risofladan, Vaasa | collected... | reverse complement strand
CGAGTCATGCCTTGCCCTTGTACGCCTTTCAGATCGCCGGTTGCGTCCGCTAATCGTGCTTTGAGCGCGGTGGCGTAGCGATCGAAGTCCGCCGTCGTTTTGAGGCCCGACAAATCGAGGACGGCCTTTCCGTCCTTTTCCTTGTAGAGCGCCAGCTGTTCAGGCGGGACCGCTGTCAGATTGTCGTAGCTGTCGGCAAGTTCCAAAGTTTCTCTCCCGTATCACGCGGTAGGTTGCGACGGCATCGCGCCGTCGTTCGAGATTCTACTGCCGTTGTCGCGCGGTTTGCAACATTACAGCGTCGGCGCTGGCAAGCCTGCGGCCTGGAAAGCGGCGGCTTCGCGCTCGTAAAGTTCGCGCAACGTGTACTGGTGGCCGGAGCGATCGACGAAACTGTCGAGCGTCAGCCCGCCCTTGCGAAACAATACGCCGCGAGTCGGTCCGAGGACCTCGTTTTGAAACGCTACGCGCTGGCGGGATAGCCATTGCTGGTACGTGGTATCGGCTGGGACTTGCCCGACGAGTTTTGAAACAGCGCGCCGCCTGGCCGGACCGCGCAGGCCCGCGAGTTCGCTTTCGATCGTTGCGTTGCTTGGCCGTCCTGAAATTTTCCGCCCGTCGATTTGCGGCACGCGAACGGATCGGCAGTTTATGTGGATCGGTGGCCGTGGCCCTTTGCCGACCTCGAAAACCTTGCCGTCGAGGCTCCGGCATATCGGCGTGGTGCGCGAATCGAGCGTCGCCACGTACAGTTCCCGGCGGACGATTTTCTTGTTGGCGTTGTATAGCGCCTCCAGCACGCCGTTGAAAATCGCAGCCGTGGCCGTGTTCGCCAGCGTGAGCGCGCCACGCCTTGTGATTTCCCGCACGCCGTCCACGCCGCCGAGCTCCTGCGAGCCGAAAATGCGGCGGCTGATTTGCGTCGGTGTCTCGTTGAACAGGACGCCTTGCCGTATCTCGTCCATGAAGCGTCGCCGGTCGTTGTCCGCGAACTGTCCCAGCCAATCGCGCAGGATTGCGCGTTCAAAGGGCCGGGCGAATACGATCGACCGCAAGGCGCGAGCGTCCGGCACGGACAACGACACGATCAACGGCAGCGAGGCGGCGATGTTTGCAGCGTTGGCCAGCGCCTCGGCTTTCGCAAACGCGACCAGTTCCGAGCGAACAACGGCGTCTATGTCGTTGAAAGTCGGCCCGTTTAGCTCGCGGATCAGCCGCTCGATTCCTTGCAGCTTGCGCGTTGTCAGCGGCCCGGGATCCGCGTTCAGGAGGTTCGCCCGCTCGAGCCGTGCTTTCAATCTCGCCCGGAGTGCAGGCTCGGCCCGGTTCAGAATCGCCCGCATTCGGGCTGCAAGGCCCGCCGCGAAGCGGTTTATCTCAACGCGGCGGCGTACCAGTTCGTCCCGAATGTCGTCGTTCGACGGCACGGACTACTGGCCCGGCGGCGGCTGGTTTCCCGGCGGGCCATTTCCAGGCGGCGCGTTTCCGGCCGGCGCGATCGGGTTGCCGTCCTCGTCCAGCTGCGGAGGCTCGCCCAGCCCGGTGCGATCGTCGGGCGGTGGCTCGTCGGCGATTGCCTCCTCCTCCTCGTCGAACGACAGCTGCGTGACGTCGCCTTTGCGCATCAGCGCGTGGATCGATTTGAACGACAGCGGAGCGCCGCGAGATTTGGCGTTCATAAAGCCGAGCAATTCAGCCGCGCCCATTGTCTCGTCGATAAAGTCGGTGTTCGGCTCGACCTTGACCTCCTCGGGATCAGCGCCGACCCACTCGGCGCAGGTTTTCAGAATATCGGTGAGGCCAGCGGCGGAAGTCATCGCGATGTTCACGAGATCCGCCGTTCGGGCAGCGACGCGAATTTTCAGGGTTTCGGCGGCCTCGGCTCCGGCTCCGCTCATAAGCTGCAGGCCGTAGTTCAGCGCGCGTTCGTAGTCCGTGGCCTGCGCCTCGCGCATTTCCGGCAAGCCTTGACCGTCCACGCCGATAAACTTGGCGTCGCCATCGGGGTTCGGAATGTTGATGTGAGCGCCAGCGCCGACGATCAGCTTGCCGCCCTCGGTGTCCTCGCCGATCACGACCAGCGTGTCCTGCCCTTGCATGAACAGGGCCTGCCGATAATCGGCGTCGCCTCGGTAAATTGTCAGCGCCAGCCGAGCCAATCCCAACAGCGGAATGTCGCCCGGCTCCGGCACGAGGTCCGACGAATTGATAAACACGAACGGGATTTTCTCGAGCGTCGTTCCCTGAATAGCTGGCATGACCACGGCGGCGCGTGCGCCGTTGTCGTCGATCGTGACCTCGTACTTGCCGCCCTCGCCGATTTCCAGGGCGCGGAATTTGTCACGCTCCTCCCACGTAAAGCCGTCGCGAACATTGCGGGTTTCGTCCAGCACGACCAACGAAACGGTGCGCTGTGCGTCCTCGGTGTCCTTTGGCTCGTCGTCCCAATTGATGATTCGCAACGCGGGATAGTCCACGAGATACGGCAAATCCCGCGAGGCGTCCACGTCGGCGAGGATCCCCGTTCGCCCGTATAGCAGCTGGTAAAGCTGGACCCGGCGCAGCAAAGCGGTGAGCGGTTCGCCGCGAGCGGTGGCCATAAGCAGCATATCTTCGAGCGCGTCGGGGAGCTCGATCACGGGCGGTTCTTTGTTCATTACGCCGACCAAAGCGTTGGCCACGTCACGCACGAGCGCGGGATAGTTCGCGCGCAGAATGTACGCGTCGTAAAGTTCCTGCCCCTCGTTGTTGTTGACGCCGGACTTGCCGAGACCGAGCGCACGCTGGCCGCTGGTCGTTGGCAAATACACCGAGCCGCGCTGTTTTACTTTTTTCTCGCCCTCGTACCCGTCGGCGACGAGTGTCCACTCGGAAACCTTGAGGTCGTACAGCGGGTTAGTTTGTTCGATGTCGCTTGATAGGTTCGCCATTTTAGCTTGCTCCGATGTAGCCGCCGGACCTCACGCCCTTCGATTGTCGTGCCGTCCGATGATACGCGCGCGCGAAACCATCGGCTTGGTCGTCGTAATCTCCGGTTGGAAAGGTTGTGAGTTCGTCGAGGAAATCCTGATTCCAATCGCCTCGAACGATATAGACGTTACCCGCTTCGGCCTGCGCCGCTGGCGCGTCCTGCCGAACCTCCTTGCTGCCGGACTCGGTGCTGTAATGCACGCGGAACCGGGCAAACTCGGCGGCGAGATCCTCGGCTTGACTTTTACCAGCCTGGCCGGGGTCCTGCGGAAAGTCGATATGCACAGCCTTTCCGTCCGCGTCCGCCGTCATTTTCATTGTTTGGCGTACTTGAAGTGGCGATCCGCGAAACCGTTTTACGTGTTCGACGTAGAATCTACCACCGACTCGTCGGACTTTCACGCCTGCCGTGTAGTCGCCCTGCCCGCGCGTGTTGTCAGCGGTCGCCGCCAGATCCCAGCCTCGGGTACACGCGCCGCCCTTTGGCACGTCGTCCGCGTCGACGAACTTACCGGCAAACCATTTCAGTTTATACATACCGCCGCCGCGCGGGACCGGACGCTGCTGCAGCTGGCCCGCCTTGCCGTACGCGCCCAGCTCCACTTCGAGCGCCGCGAGCCGTTCGTCGCTGAACAGTTCGGGCCACAAAAGCTGGCCCTCTTCGGTGCGGTAGTCGCCCGGCATTACGCGCCCGGACTTTTTCAGCGTCACCGGAACCGTGACGTGCGGGTGCTTTTTCTCGTAACGCGCAGGCAAACACAAGTGAACGAGGTCGGCTTGGTCAGCGATCATGTGGCCCGCATAGTCGCGGCTGTGTAAGCGTTGCATCATTACGCAAACGCCACCGTCGGGCGAGCGAACACGAGTCGGCAGCGCAAGGCGGATCCGGCGCACGACCTCCTCGCGGTTGTCGTCGCTTTCGGCCTGTTCGACGTTGTGCGGGTCGTCGAGGATTACAAAGTCGCCGCCCTCGCCCATTATTCCGCCGACCGCCGTCGAGAATCTGAACCCGCCGTGTTCGTTCTCGAATCGAGACTTCACGTCCTGGCCCTTGCGAATTTGCAGCGCGGTGTCGCGCAACGCGCCGAGGACGTTTCCCCAGCGGTCCTGATACCACTTCGATCGAATCAGGCGGCGCGTTTTATCGGCGTCGCGTAACGCGAGGTCGCCGCGATAGCTGGTCGCCATGAACCGTTTGCCCGCGCGATCGCGTTTCGTCCAGCACCACGCGTTCAGGAGGACCGACACGGAAAGCGATTTCATGTGGCCTGGCGGGACGTTCAAAAGCAAACGCGGGATCTCGCCAGCTATGAACGCTTCGAGGTATTCGGCCTGAATCGCCAAGTGGCGACCGTCACGGAACGGCGCCGGATCTAAGTGTTTCCACGCCTGTTTCGTGAACGTGTGCAGATGCTCCTCGCAGCGTTCCGCGAGCAGCGTTTCGGCGAAAGGTAATTCGAGCGGGTCAAGCTGTGGCGGCGCCATGCACGATCCGCAACAGTTCGGTGTAGGCGGCCAGCTGGTCGTCGTCGAGTTTGGCCAAGTCCGGCATGCTCGGCGGAACGGGCGACATTGAGCCGTCCGGGCTGGTTTGTTCGATGACCTTGACCGGCTTGTATTCTGGATGCCGTGCTTTCAGCGTAAGTTCCAGCAGCCGGTCGGATTTGCGTATAACCGCCCGAAATGCCGTGACTTTTCCGCCCTTGCCGTCCAGTTGCGTGTACGGCACGTTCTCGACCTCGCCGACAACGGCGCGCTTCACTCCGACCGAGGCCAGCCCGTCGAGGTAATACATTTCGTGGTCGTACCAATCGGCCTTGAATTGCGGGTCGCGCTCGCGGAGCTCGTACCACGAACAGCGGTGCAGTTCGCCCGCGATCGCGGCCTCGCTCACGTTGCCGGTTGCTTTCAGTCGATCGAGGAAAAGCTGGCGGCGTCGCTTGGTCGCTGTTTTTTTACGCGCCACGGTCCCGCCTCCGGTGCTGATCCGCCTGCGGACAGGTCGCGAAGTGGCTGATATGGCCCGGGACTTTGAACTCGGTCTCGCCTGGATTCCACGTTTCGCGGTCCACGGGCATGTTCGTTCCTTGCTTGGTTTTCAGCCAAACGATATCGGCGCCGCACGTTTTACAGCGGGCCACGTCAGTTGCTCCGGCTGGCCACCACTTGCGTGTACGTCGCGACGCCCTCGGCCACGGCGTCGTCGGCGCTGGCGGTGAGCTCCGGCTCGGTTTCGCGCAGTTTCCAAAAGCGGTTCAGGATCACGTCGCACCATCCCGGGTCGATTTCGACGCCGAGGCAAATCCGGTCCGTTTGGTCGGCTGCGATCATTGTCGAGCCGCTGCCCATGAACGGGTCCAGAACGGTGTCGCCTGGCCCGGTGCTGTTTTCGATCAGTTCGCGCAGCAACGCGACAGGCTTGGCGGCGTTGTGCAGCCGGTCCTCGCCGGTCGGTCGGTTGTATCGCAGGACATTCGGTTTATACACGGACCGCTGGCCGCTTGGCCGGTTGCCCATCGCGGTTTGCTTCGGCAGCTTCGAGAAAAACGAGATGCACTCGTACGTGTTCGCGTAGTTCGAGCCGAGACCGGCGCCGCCCTTGTCCCACATCAGCAGGTTCTTCGGCTCCATGTGCGGTACGCCTTTGCAGCTTTCCCAAATCGCTGGCCAGCTGCGCCAATCGCAGAACACGTAGCAATGGCCGAACCACTCGAGCCGGTCCTTTGCGATCGTCAGGACCTTGTCGAAAAACGGGCGCACCATTTTGTCGTCCGCAATGTCCGAGGCGATGCCGGTTGCGCTGCCGTATATCGCGTACGGCGGGTCGGTGGCGATCAGATGCACGGTTTTTTCCTCGCCGAACAACACGTCGAACGTGGGGCCTTTCATGCTGTCGGCGCAAATCAGTCGGTGCCGTCCAAGCTGCCAAACATCGCCCAGCCTGGAAATTGGCTGGTCCTGAATCTCGCCGAAGTCGTCCTCGCCCTTTTGGCCGCCTGCGCCGTCGTCCTCGCCGTGGTGCGAGCGCGCCTGTTTCATGATTTCCTCGGCAGCCTCGAAGCTGAACCCGGTGAGGTCCAGCGCATAGCCGTCGGCGTTCAGGTTCTCGAAAATCTCGGCCAGCGTTTCGTTGTGCCAGCCGCCGTCCTCGGCCAGCTTGTTGTCCGCGATCACGTACGCCATGCGCTGCGACCGTGACAAGTGCGACAGATCGACCGTCGGGACCTCGGTTATCCCGAGTTTGATAGCAGCCGCGACGCGACCGTGGCCAGCGAGGATCCGCCAGCTGCCCTCGTCCTCGGCCACGAGCAAAGGCGACGTCCAGCCGAATTCCAGAATTGACGACGCGATGCGACCGACCTGTTCGTCGCTATGCGTGCGTGGATTGTTTTCCGTTGGTATCAGATCGGCGAGCGGTCGGACGACGCTGGCGGGGTTCTCAGGCGTTGCTTTGCTTGTCTTAGCCATCACGGCTCCTCGTTTTCTCACAAAACGGCGACGGGATTGTCGGGTTGTTAGGTCCAGAATGTACGCGAGCCGGTGCGAAAACGCACGAAACCGTTATCGTTTGCGCGCTTTCCGGGTCCGTTTGGCTCGAATCAGAACGATTTCGATACCGTAGATGCACTCAACGACAGCGCGCCGGAGCCGCGAGGCGGTCGTGTCCACGCCCTTTACGTCCTCGATGATTTGCCGCCCGGTCCGCAAACACTGGTAGCGGAAGTCGGCGGTGTACTTTGTCCGGGTTCCGTTCGGGCGCTTGTCACTTCGGATTTTAACCGGGATCCCTTGAAGTTTGCCGTTTTCCAGGCGAAGGATTTCCAACGGATACACCGGCTGCAGTTCGAGGTTCGCGATTTCGTGCGCCCGTTCGAGGAGGAGGAGTTCGCGGTAGCGGTTCGCCTCGGCTCCGCTGTCGAACTTGTGAGCTCCGACCCACTCCGGCTGGTTTCTATACTTTCGGGCGGCGGTCACTTGTCCACGCCCAAAGCGCCGCAGCGCCGAGTAAGCCAGCCGCGACACCGAGGCCAGGCTGGCCGAAATAATCGCCGACGAGGATCCAGAACAGCCCGAGGCCGACCGCCATGAGTACGCGCGCCAGCATCATTTCCGGTTGCGCCGTTTGCTGGCCTTTGCGACTTTGTCCTTTGCGCGGCGTTTGGCTTTGGCTTTCGTGAACCACGGCTGCTCGCCTTTCGTGCCTCGATCGCCGACGTTGATACGTGCCGATTTGTTCGCCATTAGCTCGGGTCAAATCCTGCGCCGCCGAACAATCCGATCAGGACCGGGGCGAGTAGCATGACGAGCATGGCCACGACGAGGATCACGACCAGCCAAATAAAACCTTTCCTCATGCGATCAGCCTCCAAATAACGGCAACGGTCACGGCTACGATTGCGAGGCCGTAAACGATCGCGAGCGGCAGCAGCATTTCCTCGCGGTGGATCCGCTTGCGTTCATAGTAGCCGGTCGGATCGTACTCGTCCGCATAGTCCGCCGGCGCTTTGTTCGGGTCGCGCTCCACTATCCGGGCAGCTTTTTCTTGCCGGTTTTGGCGATGATTTTCTCGGCTGCGCGTTCGATCGCCGGGTACAGGTTGCCAACGAGGATCCCAACGAGCATGCCGACGAACAGCAAAATCGTGGCGCCAGGCCAAACGAAAAACAGGATCACGGCGACGACCAGCGCAACGATCAGCTGCTTGCTGGCGTTTTTCAGATACGTTTTGATTGCGTCCATTTTGGTTCTCCTACAGCGCCGCGCCGATCAGGGCGAGGCCGATTATCGTTTTGTACAGCGCGTTGTCGAGCCAGTGCGCCTTGCGTTCGTCCGCCAGCTGGTCAGCGTAAAACGTCGTCAGCTGTTGCTGGAACTGTCCGGCCTGAATGAACGCGTCGGTCGCGCCCTCCTGATTCCGCAACGCGTTGGCGTTGGCCTGCGCTATGTCGTGGTTTCCCTCGGCGACAATGTCGAACGCGTCAAGCGCGGCCCAGCATTGTACGTCGTCCGCTTGCCACGGTATCGGGCAAAGTATCGGCAACGGCTTCGCGTCCGTTACGGGCTGGCGGTCCTCGATGACCGGCCACTCAGGCGGGGTTATCGTTGGCCCGCTCGCGCAGCCTGCGAGAATTGAAACGATCAGCAATAGCGTCGAGACTGTCATTCGTCGCGAGTTTTTCAAGGCGCGCCTCCATTTTGTCGTCGGCCAGGGCGGCGGCTTTTTTGTCAGTCTCCGCTTTCGCTTGCAGCTTTTCGCCTTTGGCTATTTCGGTTTTCACGTTCGAGGTAAGTAGGATCGCCGCCGCCTGTTCATTTTTGGACGCCCGGTCTCGGCGGTTTTGTGCAGTTGCAGCCGCCAGCGCGAGGCCAATCGCAGTCAATACTGCACCAACGGCGGCGACGAATCCTAAACTTTTGATCCATGCGAGCGCCTTGCTCACTTGATCACGTTCTCTTTTTTCAGATACCCGGCGATAGTTCCGATGCCGACAGCGAGCGCCGCTTCAAAGCCGGGCGGGATTCTGGCTGCAACGTCGGGCCAAACGATCGCGACAACGCCGATGGCGATCGCGGCGAGGAAACCCCACGAGCCTGCGGCCTGTATCGTGCTGGACGGTTTGTTCATGGCCGTTCTCCTAATTGAAAACCGCGCAGCCGCCGCCAGATCGCGGTGGCTTTATTGCAGCGCAAACACCGGAGGCTTCGGAACCCCCGGCGTTACAGTAAAATTTACGGCGTTTGACGCTACCGAGCGCGACCCCGTTGTCGTGACGGTGAACGCAACGCACGCGTGATCGCCCGCGGCGAAAGTTCCGGGCGGCGCGGCGTACGTGTCAGTGTCCTGCGGTGCGTTCGGTACGGTGGCCAGTAGCACGCCGTCGCACTCGATATCGTACGAGGCAATGGCCGACTGTGGCAGCGGCGTGTTGTCGTCGTACTCGGTCGGCGGCGTCCAGTTGAATGTTTTTTCGCCGACAGCAAACACGAGCGGCGACAGTAATAGCAAAGCGATCACGGCCAGGCTGATTCGTTTCATTGTGTTTCCCTCGCAGCCGACGCGCGATCGGCTTGCTCTTTGAAGTAATTCATGACGAACTCGTCGCGCGCAATCATCCGAGTTTCCATACCGTCGAGCCGAATCAGGACAGCGCCAAGCGTTGCGGTGTTCGCGTTCGCGGTCTCGCCACCGTCGGTTACTCCGGCGGCTTTCAGTTCGGCGGACACGTCCTCACGAACAACGGTGTGAATGTAATACGGCACGCCCCACAACACGATCGCGCAAGCTGCGCCGACAGCTGCGATCCCGCCCACGATTTTTCCCGGTGACAGTTCCATCATTCGGACCCCGTTGGCGGCTCTACGATTTGGACGTACTGTTCGAGCATTTGCTGGGCGAACTCGTAATCCTCGTCGACCTTTTGTTTTTGCGCTTTCTCGATGTTCGCCCGGTCGTTGCGGCGGTTCGCGGTTTCGCGTCGTATCGCCGCTTCGAGTTCGTCCTGACGTTGGCGAGTCGCGGCCAGCTCGTACTCGTGTTTCTCCTCGCGGTCCTCGTGTTCGTCGAACTGCGCGGCTTGCTGATACAGCGCGGCGAGCTCCGGCGGTGGCTGCGCTTCGGTCGCTTCGGGTCCGGCGAGAATGTTCTCGGCGATGCAATCCTCGTCGTTTTCAAAATGCGCACGCACCGATTTAATGTCGCAGCGCATAATTGCGGCCATGCGGTGTTTGCCGTTGAGGTCGTAAAACAGGCCAGCGCACCACGGGTTCAATTCGTTCCACTGGCGCGACACGATCACCGATCCAAACGCCTCGCTGCCGAAACAGTTCGCGCCCTCGTTGATATCAACGTCGCCCAGCGAGTGCGAGAAACCCCACGATTTGTTCGAGTTCGAGCCGCCCACGAGGTCGCCAGCGTTCACCGTGTTGTCGCCGGTGTTCACGTCCACGTCCACGCGATCGCCGCTGCCGTGTCGGTCGTCGTCCGCGCTTGCGGTATTGATCCAAAGTAGCCAGCCGACAATGGCGCAGGCCAGCAAGAAAAAAACCAGGCGGAAAGTTTTGGTCAAAACGTCGGCTCCAAATCAAGCTGCAAGTGGCCCCAATCCATGAGCGATTGGTCGGTCGTGTTGCCGTCCATGTCCCAATCACCGCCATAGGTCACGGCCTCGTCCTCGACGGCAGCCGCCGCGATCATAATTCCACCGACCACGGCGAACGCGTGCGAATCCTCCCACGGGATTCCCCACTCGCCGTTCGGCAATAGCAGCCACGGCGCAAAGTCGATCGCCTGGCTGAACATTGTGCCGTCGGGTTTTTTGTACTGATGCTTGCTGCCGGTTTTCTTTTTGCTGTTACCGGACAGGAACGCCTGCATTTGTTCGGCGTCGGTGCGTCCGCCCCAAACGATCGTAATGTCGTACGGCGAAAGGATCAGGCCACGGCGGGCAACACGGACAATACGCGGGTCGCTTGTTGCGAGTTTCGATTCGCTGCCGGTCCCGTATGAGTGTTGTGCCGTCATTCGCTTCGCCCTTGTCGCGTGGGCCGATACTGCACCGGGGCGAGCCAAACTTCAATCGGCGGAGTAAAAACGGGCGACCCGGCGGCGTGGACAGATTGCGTACCATACGGAGAAACCTGAACGCCGGGCCGCCCTGAAGCGTTAATCTACCACGGGAACGACGGCTGCCACGACCAAATCCAAAGGGCCATGAACAGCCAAAACCAAAAGCCGTCCCGCGTGCCACCGTCCTCGTTGCCGTACTCGTCGTTGTTCATTGCGTTGCCCTCGTCACATTCTCGATTCGCTGCCCGAGCCAGCGCATTACAGGGACCGCCATTGAGTTCCCGAGCATACGATAGCGGGCGGTGTCGCTCATTTTCGGAAGTTTTGTCCAGCCGTCGGGAAATCCTTGCAGGCGCTCGCACTCGAGCGGCGTGAGCCTGCGCACGCGCAAGCCGGAAACCAGGGCGGGCGGTTTTGCCTCCGCTGCGAGCGTGTGCGACGGGTCGCCACGCTGCGGGTTCGATCGGTTGTCCGGGTTCGTGATTTGCGTCGGGTCGAACACCAGCGTGTCCTGATCGCCCCTGTCCGCGTCCGCTGATAACGGCGGCGTCACTTCGGCCGGCGCGCCGTCCTTTCCGCGCGTGAAGTGTGACGGCTTGAACGCGATCGCGTTTTCCTGTCCCGAGTTTCGCCCGAGCGTGTGCGCGGTCTCGTGCAGCAAGTCCGGGTCCTGCGTTCCGTGAATCGAAACAATGGCCGTTTGGCCCTCGTCGGCGGTCGTGTTGATGCCCTTGTGCATACGCGCCGTGAGCGGGTTCGCAACGTCAGGGATCAGCGTGTGCATGTCCTCGCGGTCTATGCCTCCGCTATTGCCTCTAATGCTTTTCGCAACGTCCGGGGCAATTCCTTGCCGCGCTCCTCGGCTCGGCGGAGGATACCCACGCATGCTTTCCGGCTCAAAAAGTACCGATGCGGCACGACGCCAATCTGTAGAATTTGCGACAAGAAACACACGTCGGCGTCGCTGGGGAACTCCGAAATATTGAGCGTCAAACACTCGCCAGCACGGGCTATACCCGAGCCGGACCAGCGCCCCGACAAAGGTACCAAAGTCCCGTCCGCCATTGGCCGACAGGACGCCGGTGACGTTTTCCCATACCAGCCAGTCGGGATTGTAGCGTTCAGCGATCGCAAGATAGACGAGCGCGAGGTTTCCGCGTGGATCATCCAGCCCGGCGCGTAATCCTGCGACGCTGAATGATTGGCACGGGGTTCCGCCTGCGAGAACATCGAGGTTTGCGTCGGGCCATTGCTTGAAGTCATTTATGTCTCCGAAATTTGGAACGCCTGGAAAACGGTGCGCGAGTACGCGCGACGGTTGCGGATCGTTCTCCGCGAAAAACTCGGGCCGCCAGCCGAGCGGTTCCCATGCCACGGTTGCGGCTTCGATCCCTGAACACACGCTGCCGTATCTCATCCGGGTCCGACCATCATTTTCGGCGGTCTCGGTATCTCGGCGTCGAGCGGTCGCCACAAGTGCAGGCAATACGGATGGCAGTTGACGTGATCGGCGGCTGGAACGTGCAGCTGCATGACGCACGCGTCGGCGCCCCATAATTGTTGCTTCACGTATTCCATGTCGTCGTAGCTCGGACACTTCGATCGACGCGACACGCTGGCATGTTCCCAGCTTTCGCCGTTGGAAATTATCACGGCCAGGCGCTTCGGTTTTATTATGAACAGCCCGTTCGCCTTGTCACCGCGCATGCCCTGAAACGTCGTGCGAAATTGTTCCCAATACTTTGGCGCGCCGAAACTCACGGCGTTCGCAGCTTGCGGAGCTCGAACAGTCCGGCGAGTTCCGGTTCGTTTTCCATTAGAAGCCGCGCGTATCGGCCCTGATAATTGTTGTTGATTTTGAAGTCATGCTCGCCGTGATCGGTCGTCGTCAGATAATCCCAGCGCACGACCTCAATCAGCATAGCCATTCCGATTCGCTTTCGACCAGCGCGCACGAGGTCCTTCGCCATACGCGCGAGCCGAACGTACAGGTGCGGGTTTAGCCGGTGGAAATCCTCGAAGTTTTGCTGCGTCGTTTTCGTCGCGTCCGGCAGCGCGTGTTTAATTATCGGCAGCTGGTCGGCGAACATATCGGATTGCGGTGGCCGCTGGTCCGACTTCAAAACGCGATAGCCCGGCGCGAACTCCGGCGGCCAATCGTCGCCGCTCATGGCCGTGCCTTGTCGATGATAATTCGGATCGCTTCGGCTGGCTCGAACGCGCGATCGAACGCCCATTCGATGTGATCCTCGCACGCGTTCCGATCGTTGACCGAGAACCCGGCGGTCGGTTGCAGGCATCGCGGGTAATCGCAAAGCGGTTCGCCTTTTTCTCGAGCAGCCTGGCGGAGCTCGTCACGCTCGAAAAAGTCCGGGGCGCTCATAGCTCGCGCCCGTCCACGAATTGTCGCCGACCGATCCGGCAAGCGTGCATCCAAACGCCGCTGACTTTTACCCACCACTCCATTCCCGACGGTTCGTCCGGCTTGCCGCGTATTTTGCGGAACTCCGGCGGCTGCATTCCGTTTTTCAAGTGGTGGTCGATGATTTCCTGAACAGGGTGCGCCCGGCTCACCGCACGCCAGCCGTGACTTTTTGTTCAAAGCGGATCCCGTCGCGCTCGCATTCCTTTTCGATCGCGCGCGCCATTCCGTTTAGGTCAGACTGCGAGAACGTCACAAGGTCGGCGGGCAAGCGGCCCTCGGCAATCGCGAGGCATGCCGCTTTCACGTCAATCACCGAAGCGACCCACGTTTTGACGACCGACACGCTGCTTTTCTCGCCCCGTACTGGCGGCGCTTTCTGTTTGAGGACACTGTCCGCCGCGTTTTCGGCTTCGATTGCTTGGTTTTCGAGAACCTGCGCCAGTTCGTCCTCCTCGTCGGCTGCGGCTTTGCGCGTTTCCTCGGCGGCCAGACGGAGCCGTTCGGCGCGGGCCTCCTCCTCGCGGCGCTCCTCCTCTTTGCGTGCGCGTTCGATTTGCTGTTGGCGCTGCAGGTAGCCGTTCATTTTTTTGGACAGCGAGCCGAGCAACGTGTCGATCTTGTCGCGCGGCGCTTTGAACATCGCGTCTATGTCGCTTGTGACTTTTTTCAACGGGCCAACGAGCGACAGCCGTTTGTCCTCCAATTTTCGGCGGTAGTGGCTCAGGTCCTTTTTCAAATCGCCAGCCATTGCCAGCTGGTCGTCGTCGTGAATTTCCATGCCGTCGATCGTTGACGCGTACGCGCTCGACTGTCGGGCGATCGGTGTTAGCTCGCTAACTGCGAGTTCGTGCTGTGTGTTTGTGTCCACTGGTTTCTCCTCACGAGATTAAAATGGCAGCCGGGCCGGTGTGCCGCGTGTGCGGAAGTCGCCACCGACCGGAGCATCACGCCCCGCTTTCCAGCTGCCGAAAGTTTACCGTTAAAACGGGGCCTTATCCTCGGCTCCGCGCTTGTCGTTGCCGTTCAATTCACCGAGCCGGGTCGCGTGGTAGCCTTTCAGGCCGTCGCGGTGTTTCTCCGGTGTCAGCGACCACGTTTCCGCCAGTTCGTCGGCTGTTTTGGCGCCCGTAATCCAGCGCGCACATTCAGCCATTGACGGTTCGCCCTCGGACCCGGCGGCGGCTTGCGCTTTTTGGTCGTCGGAATCGAGGCGCGCCGTGATTTGCTCTTTGCATTTCGCAACGATGTCCGGCTTTTCGGTCAGATTAGCGACCGCCCATTCGAGGTAGTCGAGCGGCACGTCGTCCCAGCGGTGTCCTTTCCATTTGCCGATCGGGTAAAACTCGTCGAGGTCGGTTTTTTTCGCAGCGCCTGGCGAAGTCGCCGCGACGATATTCTCGCCGCTGCCGCGCTTGTCACCGTGCAACACTCCGCCGTCGTCGTCCTCGCCTGTCGTCAGCCCGAGCGCGTTCACCACGTTGTAGCGGCAAGCGTACGCGTTCGCCGATCCCATTTTTTGCGAGTCGTTGACTTTCATTGCCTCGTCCACGGGAACCACGAACGTGGTCGTTTCCGTATGGCCGTCGCGGTGCATGACGTAACACTGCGATCGGATCCGCTTGCCGTCGTCGGATACCTCGGCGTCGTAGCGGACCGACAGCCCGCATTTTTTCAGCGTCGGGCGAATCGTTCGCATGATCGTGTCGAGGTCGGCGTATGCGTAGGTATAGCTTCCGCCGCTTTGCATGACGACGGTCGCCAGCTTGTTTTCGACAATGTCCGGGCAGCTGCCCTGAAATTTGGACAGCGCCGAGGCGAACGACTTGCGCGCCTCGTTGGCCTCGTACCGCTCGGCCATGTCCATTAGTTTTTCCAGCTTGGCAATGTCGTGGCCCTGTTCGAGCGCGGAGGCGAGCATCGCCAGCGGGTTCGGATTGACGACGGTCAGCGGTCGCGTTTTTTGAATTTCGAGCGCCTGGCCGACGACTTCGCCCGCGATCGTGTCGGCGGGCAGTACGTCGCCTTGCTCGGCGTCGGTGATCACTTCGGCTTGCCCGATATGCGGGCGGGTTTCTGGTTCGTTCATTGTGTTTCTCCTATTGATTGTCCACGGTTTGGTCGTTCTCAAAGTGTCGCATTGGACGCGACTTTTTGCCATTTTTATTGTCTCGCATGACGGTTTTCAGGACCGGAAACAAGGCCCCGATCTCGAACACGAACCGCAATCCCTCGTAGTGGATCCGGCCCTCGTGATCCGGTGCGCCGCTGTTCAGCGCCTCCTCCGATCGACGATTGAGCCAAGCGTGCAGGCCCTCGTTTTGGTCGCGTCGCGTGCTTTTCCAGTGTCGCAAGCATCGCAAGCTGGCCGAGTCGATCGCGTGGCTGGAAATCTCGACCAGCCGATCGGCTGCCGAAATGCCGCGCCGGTCGAGCTCCGCCTGTGCAATCTCGCGGTTGTTCGGTCCGGCGCTTCGCGTCGCAAGCGGCGGATCCGCAAGGTTCACGAGCCAGCGCAGGTACGACACCGGCACGCGTGTCCAGCGTTCGCCCCGGTGTTTTCCGAACGTCACGGTCAGGTTGTGCGTGTCGATTTCAGGTTCCGGCATGGCGTCCTCCGAAGTCGATATTGCAGGACGTTGGGTGCGGCGTGTTGCTGGCGATCCAGCCGAGGCCCGGGCAATGTTTCCCGGCGCACTTATATC
>Ga0307379_10006789_pt1 | contig 15664 bp, 11 predicted proteins | sample UN2MG_FD_202237 | JGI IMG/M metagenome (GOLD analysis project Ga0307379, IMG submission 202237) | Soil microbial communities from Risofladan, Vaasa, Finland - UN-2 | ecosystem: Environmental > Terrestrial > Soil > Coastal area > Acid sulfate soil | place: Finland: Risofladan, Vaasa | collected... | reverse complement strand
TACTCAAACTGACCGTTTCTCCCCGACCCCGAAGGGGTCTGCGATGATGGCCGTGGGCGGAAGCCCACGGTGCCAGGCCCAGTTGGAGCGGAGCCCCGTAGGGGCGAGCGAAATCCCAGGACGGTCTGGGACGCACGGAGAAGTTCGATCGCCCCTTCGGGGCTCCATTCGTAACTCCTTGCCCGCCGGGGGCTTCCGCCCCCGGCTATCATCGGGCCGGCCCTTCGGGCCTCAAGAAGCGGTCAGTTTGAGTATATACATTCACGCGCCGCCCCTACTCCCCCACGGGCGGGACGCCCGTGCTACATGCGTGCTACTCGACCCCTTCCATGCGCATGACGAGCAACTCCCAGCCGCTGGCGGACACCCGCTGGTCGGAGTTCGGGGGGATGTACTCCTGGCCTGGGTCCACGACGGTGATCGAGACGGCCGCCCCCTGAAAGCTCGTGCCGGCGAAGGCGTGCTCGAAGCTGTGCGCCAGGAACTCGCCCGTCACGCCGTGCAGCATGCCCACGATCATCTCGACGCGGATCACGCGCCGGAAGCCCTTCGCCTCGGCGATAGCCTGCAACTGCGGCCAGAGCTCCTTGGCCAGTCCGTGTTCGTGCATGGGCTATCCTCGCTCGTCCGCGTCGATGTACCGGCGGGTCCACGGGCACACGGAGATGCAGATGCCGCAGATCGACTTGCCGGCCCCCGCCTTCCGGGCGAGCTCGGAGGCGGTGCGGCGGCAGGCGAAGGCGTCGTAGATGTCCGCCCGCTCCATGCCGGCCGTCCAGAGCCGATCGCGCGACGCCTGCGCGGGACAGGCCGTCGCGCACAGCCGGCACTCGCCGCACTGCGACTCGTCAACGGGCTCGCCGGCCGGCAACGGCGCATCCGTCAGGATGCTCGTCAGCCGAACGCCCGATCCGAACCGCTTGGTTATCAGCAGGGCTGTCTTGCCGATCCACCCCAGACCTGCCCGCGTGGCGACGGTCTTGTGCGGCAGACGCGTGGTGAGCGTCTCCGGGTCGACCCGGCCGCTGGCGGCCGCCGCGACGGCACGAAAGCCGCGTTCGGTCAGGAAGCCTATGGCTGCCTTCGCCAACTCATCCAGCAGTGCGTTGACGCGGTTGTACTCGTCCCAGTAGGCCGCCGTCGGGCCGGTTGCTATCTCATTCAGGATCTCGCCGTTCAAGGCCACCGCGACGGATACGCCGAACGGCATCCCGCCCCGGGCGTCGGCCGGCAGGGCGCGCAGGTCCGCATAGGCCACGACCGAGGCACCGCGCGAAAGCAGCATCTCACGAAGCTCAACTTCCATCCTGACAATTATACCAGGGCGGCTCGTCGGGCCAAGCGGCGCCCCCGTCGTCGTCGGCAATGGGCTCGTGGGGTCCGTGGCGTCTGCGCGGCGGGTGCTTCATGAACCGCCACAGAACGAACGGCAGGCCGATGAAAATGACGGGCGCGAACATGACAAGCATGAGGAAGTACAGGAGCTTCGTGCCGAAGGACCTCTTCGTGCTGTACCAAGTCCGACGCCACATCCGCCCGAATGGCTGCATGTTGTACGGGATGTTCACGAAGGGGATATACGGCGAGAGCTGGCCGACGGTCTGGCCGCACTTGGGGCAGTAGTGCTGAAGCGGATCGACGGGCGTCAGGCAGTTCAGGCAGACGGGTACTTCCCGCGTCTGCTCTTCATGGCCCTGGCCGGTTTCGCTCGTGTCTTCCGTCACGGTCCAGTTCCCCACGACAGTCGCGCGTGCTGACATCTTAGTGCCGCGGCAAGATCGTTGAAAGGACGAAGATCCAGCTCACGGATTCGCGCCGGGTGCCATGCTTCTGGCGCTGTTTGCCAGAAGCATGTCCCGTCGGGGCATGGCACCCAACCGAGGCCGTCAACCCGGGCAAGCTACCGCTTGCCCGGGGCACCCGTCCTTCGCGGTCTCCGTGGCTAATGAACCCTCCGGGCCGACACAAGCTCACAGGCCGCGTCCGCGAGACGGGGCATGGCGGCCGTCAACTCCGGGCTCAACTCGCGGCCGAAGTCCACCGTCTTGGGCTGGATGGCCAGGATCGTCACGTCATCCGGCCGGCTGAGGAACTGCCCGCACAGGCGCAGGGTCTCCGTGAACGACACGTCGTGCATGCTGAGGCGGTGGACGGGTGCATCGTCGGTGAGTTGATCGGGCGTAACGACGCGGTGCTCGCCGGGCGCCAGGTGCATCTCGGCTGCGTCGAAGACGAGCAGCCTCTCGGCGCGTTCGATGACGCCCAGCAGGTTCAGCCCCCCCGCCCCGCCGTCGATGAACTCCACGTCGGCCGGCCAGTCGTGTGCGTCGCGGACGGCCTCCATGAGGCGGACGCCCACGCCTTCGTCGCTCATCAGGACATTGCCAAGGCCTAGTACCGTCAAGGAGCTCACGAGGGCCTCCAACTATGAGGGCTCAGGGCGAAGAGCATAGGGCGTAGGGGGCATTCGATTGCGGATTTCGGATTGGCTTGCCGCGGCGGAGCCTCTAGCGACCTGTCCGGGCATAGCCTTTGGCGAAGCCGGAAGACCGGAATACCGGAAGACCGCAGGTCCCCAATCCGCAATCCGCAATTAGAGCGTTCCCTTAGTGCTGGGCACGTCGCCGCCGCGCGCGGGATCGACGGACTTGGCCTGCCGCAGCGCCTGGGCGACCGCCTTGAAGATCGCCTCGGCGACGTGGTGGTCGTTCGTGCCGTACGGCACGTTGACGTGCAGGTTCATGCCGGCGGTGGCGGCCAGCCGACGCAGGAACTCCTCGATGAGCTGCACGTCGAAGGCGCCGATCTTGTCGCCCGCGAACTTGACTGTGAACACGACGGCCGGCCGGCCCGACAGGTCCAGCGACACGTTGGCCAGCGCCTCTTCCATCGGCACCGACGCCGAGCCGTAGCGCGCGATGCCCGCCTTGTCGCCCAGCGCACGCGCGAGCGCCTGACCCAGGCAGATCGCCACGTCCTCGCAGGTGTGGTGGTCGTCCACGTGCAGGTCGCCGGCGGCCTTGATCTTCAGGTCCGTCAGGCTGTGCTTGCCGAGATGGTCCAGCATGTGGTCGAGGAAGCCGATGCCGGTCTGGACGTCAGTCGCCCCGGAGCCGTCGAGATTGACCGACAGCGCGATCTGGGTTTCTTTCGTCTTCCGCTCGATGGATGCCGTTCTTGGCTTCATGTGATCATCTCGCCCAAGGCTCGAACGAGTGCGCCGTTCTGCTCATCGGTGCCGACGGTGATCCGCAGCTTGTCGGCTAGAGCCGGCTCTCTGAAGTATCGTACCAGGATGCCCCGTTGCTTCAGGCCTTCGTAGATCGGCTCGGCACTGCCGGTTCGCACCGCCGCCAGTAGGAAGTTCGACTGCGACGGCCAGACCTTCAAGCCCAGCCGCCCCAACTCTTCCGCGAGCTTCGCGCGGGAGGCCTTCACCTTCTCGGCGTTGGCCTTCATGTGTGCCTGGTCGGCCATCGCGGCCGCGCCCACAAGGCACGCGACCGTGTCCACGGGGTAGCTGTCCTTGACCTTGCCCAGGACGGCCAGCAGGTCGGGGCTGGCCACGCCAAAGCCCAGCCTCAGCCCCGCAAGCGAGTAGCCCTTGGACAGGCTCCGCAGGGCGATGAGGTTCTCGTGCCGCCGGACGAGGTCCAGTCCGTCGTCGTCGGCGAAGTCCACGTAGGCCTCGTCCAGGACGACCAGGCCCGAGACGGCGGCCGCCAGTTCGGCCACCAGATCCAGTGGGCAGACAGTGCCGGACGGGCTGTTCGGGCGGGCGATGAACGTGACGGCCGCGTCGGCGGCGATCAACTCGTCCAGCGGCAGGTTGTAGTCCGCGTCGAAGGGCACCTCGACGATGTCGGCCTCCTGCATCTCGGCCAGCGTGCGATACAGCACGTAGGTCGGCGCGGGATAGACGACCCTCCGCCCGGGCCCCGCGCAGGCAGTAATGATCATCGCCAGCAGGTCGTCGCTGCCGTTGCCGGCGAGCACCCAATCGGCCGGCACACCCAGCGCGTCCGCAGCCGCTCGGCAGAACGCGCTCGAGACCGGGTCCGAGTACAGGCGCAGCCGCTCGCCGTCCAGCTCGCGCAGCACCCGCATCGCCTTCGGCGAGGGCGGATACGGGTTTTCGTTGGTGTTGAGCTTGACGACCTTGTCGCCCGCCGCCGGCTGCTCGCCGGGCACGTAAGGCGGCATCGCCTCGATGTTCTTTCTGAAGTAGCTCATCTGGCATCTCGCAGCGCGCGGCGCCGACAGCGTTCCCTGCCCGACCTGGGCTGCGCTGCGTGTGCCCCGGAGGGGCGCAAGGACATAGCCGGGGGCGCAGCCCCCGGAACAGGGCTCCCTATATCCCCAAGCCCCGAAGGGGCGACAGCAACGCCCTCTGCGCCAGAGCCTCTTTCGCCCCTTCGGGGCTCCAAAGGACAGGTGGCCCCGTTTCCGGGGGTTCCGCTCGTCCCGGCAAGCCGGGACTCGCTCAACCCCCGGCTACCTTCTTCTGCCCCTTCGGGGCGGGCGCCGGCAAGGGAGGACGGGGCCACCAGGCCCGGGTCCCGAACAGCCGCACAGGTTGGGTGAGTCAAGTGCATAGCTCGATTCGGAGTTGATTCCTCATTCCGGTGTCGTCATCCCGCCTTGGGATTCCGGCAATTCGCCAGCAGCGGCACAGGGCAGCCCGGGCCGCCCTCAGATCCTACGTCAGGTGCCAAGCCTCTTTCTGACCGCCTCGGCGTGGGCGGTGAGGCCTTCGAGCGCGGCGAACTCGGCGACGTCGGCCGCGTCCTCGGCCACGGACGCCGCGTCGTATCGCACCACGCTGGAGGCCTTCAGGAAGTCGTTGCAGCTAAGGGCGGAGAAGAACCTCGCCGTTCCGCCGGTCGGCAGCACGTGCGAGGGGCCGGCGCAATAGTCGCCCAGCGGCACGGGCGAGTACGCGCCGAGGAATATCGCCCCGGCGTGGCTGATCTTCGCCATGGCAGCCTCGTCGTCGGCGGTGATGATCTGGAGGTGCTCGGCCGCGAATGAGTCGGCCGTCGCGCAGGCGGCGTCGATGTCCGGCACGACGATGATCGCGGAGTACTCCTTGAGCGCCTTGCGAATCGCGTCGCCGCGCTTGAGGGCCGGCAGTTGGCGATCGATCTCGGCTGAGGCTGCCCGTGCCAGCTCGCCCGAGGGCGTCACAAGCACGGCCGAGCCGGGATCGTGCTCGGCCTGCGCGAGCATGTCGGCGGCGACCCACTCGGCCCTGGCCGTCTCGTCGGCGACGATGAGCACCTCCGAAGGCCCGGCGATGCTGTCGATGCCCACGATGCCGAATAGCTGCCTCTTGGCCTCGGCGATGAAGGCGCTGCCCGGGCCGACGATCATGTCCACGGGCCGGATCGACTCCGTGCCGATCGCCAGCGCGGCCAGGCCGGCCGTGCCGCTGACGCGGTACACCTCCGTCAGCCCCAGCTCGCCCGCGACGGCCAGGATCCGGGCACTGACGTCCCCGCCCGAGGTGGGAGGGCTCACCAGTGCGATCTGGGGCACAGCGGCCACCTGGGCCGGCACCACCGTCATCAGCATGCTGGAGACAAGCGCTGCGCCGGTCTTGCCGCCGCCGGGAACGTAGATGCCCACCCGATCGACGGGCGTGTAGCGGACGGCCAGCCGGCGCCCGCCCCGCTCCAGAGGCGGCGGGGCCTCGATGCGGATGCTCTGCTGATAGGCCCTGATGTTGTCCGCCACGCGCCGCACGAGCGACAGAAAGCCCGGCTCGGCCTCCGCGTGGGCGGCGCGGATTCGCCCGGCCGACACGCGGAGCGTCTCGCGTGTCAAGGAGACCTTCTCGATCCTGGCCGTCAGTTCGATGACGGCCTGGTCTCCGCGGCCGCGGACGTCGTCGATGATCTCACGGACGACAGCCTGCACGTCGGCCGCGCCCTGGCCGGCGGCGATCAGGCCCCCCGCGCGCAGCCGCTCTCGCAGGGCGACCACGGCGCGGTCCTCTAGGGGCTTGTCGGTCTGGATGATCCGGATGCAGGCCATGACGGTAACTCTAAGCGCAGCGGCAGTCGTTTTCAACATCCGTGCCGTGCCCGTCCACCGGGCGCGGGATTTGCATGGCAGCAGGCCGGCGGCGCCCGCATAATGGGAGCAGTCGAAAGCTCAAAGCGGAAAGTCGGCAGCGGGTGTGATAACGGCTGGGCGCTTCAGCGAGGCAGAAACCAGACGCTTGGCGGGAACCGCGGGCCTGCTGAAACGTCTGTCAGCTATGGCGTCAGTGTATTCCCGACGACCCCGATGGCTGCCACAGGGCTTGATGGAAGGATCAGGACGATGACACTACGAAGGTTCCGATGGCTTTCCGGCGCCCTTGCCGCGGCGTCGGCGCTGGTGTGCTGGGAAGGCCCGGCGGCCGGGCAGACGTTGATTATCAACGGCCCGGCAGCGGCCGTGAATCGGCGGGGCACGTCGGCCCTGACCACCACGACCAAGCGCACCGGCCTGCACATCGAAAAGGCCCGGACGATCAGCTTCAACTACAACCTCACCGACGGCAAGGGATTCCGCTGGGACATACAGTCCTACGGCACAGTCGGGTCGGGCACCAACAGCGCATACAGCGGCGGCATGTACCTGCACCTGGACAACAACAACCCGCGCAAGCAAGGGGAGGGCTGGATCAACAGGGAAGGAGACGAGGTCGAGATCGGCCCGTACTTCTCGCGGCAGAACCAGAGCATACAGATCCACCGGCGGATCAAGGTGTACAAGGACGAAGGCCTGGCCCGCTGGCTGGACATTATCCAGAACACCAGCGGTACGGCCGTCAGCACCCAGGTGCGCATATACTGCTCCTTCAGTTGGAACCTGACCCAGACTATCACGAACTCAGGCGGCGGGAGCTTCGGCGAGAAGGACTGGGCGATCATCACGGTGACCGGGGCGGGCATGAACAGCAACGTGCCCTCCGTGCTGCACGTGATGGGCGACAAGAGAAGCAAGCTTCGCCCGCGCGTGCAGCTCCAGGGCAACCAACTGTATTTGTATTACGACCTCACCATCCCGGCCAAAGGCACGGTCATCCTGTGTCACTTCGAGTCGCAGAACCAGTCGGTGGACGTGCTGAAGAAGATGATGGAGGGCTTCAAGGCGCAGAAGATGCTCAAGGACCTCTCGCCGCAGGTGCGCAAGCTCATCGTCAACCTGTCGGCCGGGGGCGGATACGCGGACATCGATCTGGAGCGGTCGGAATCGGCCGACACCGTGATCGTCGGCGACGACGATCCGATCTTCGGAACCGTCCAGAACAAGTCCTATTCCGTCCAGACCCTCCTGGGCAAGCTTGAGCTGCCGGCCGAACAGGTCGTGGGCATGGCGGCCTCCGTCGCGGAGGAGGACAGCGTCCGCTTCCTGCTGGCCGACGGGCAGGTGGTGTGCGGCCGCTCGCCGGACACCAAGCTCTCGCTGAAGCTGCCTTCCGGCGGGCAACTGGCGATACCGGTGGCGAAGATCAAGTCATGGAGCTACCGGATCTCCAAACAGCGCCCCGAAGAGCCGACGGACAGCGGGCCGGTGGTCATCCTGCGGACGCAGGACCAGTTGGCCTTCAACCCGAAGCTCACTCAGTTCGAGTTTCATACCCGGTACGGCGTGGTGAAGCTCAAGGGCGATGAGCTTAAGGAAATCGTGCTGGACAACCCCGCCAACGGGGTGCACCAGGCGCACTTCCTCAACGGATCGAGGCTGGCGGGCCTGCTGGAGCCGGAGAAGGTTGTCCTGAGCCTGAAGCTGGGGCAGAAGCTCGAGGTGCCGCGCAGCCTGATAAGCCGGATACGCTTCGCACTGGAGGAAAACGACACGGAGTCCTCCTGCCACGCGGTCCTGAGCAATGAGGACGAGTTGATGGGGCAACTGGCCGACGAGCAGATCACGCTGGCCACCGACTACGGCACGGTTCAGCTCAAGCCCGGGACGATCAAGACCTTCCAGTTTACCGCCGGCTACTCGGGCCGGCTGGCCGTCGAGCTCTGGGACGGGTCGGTCCTGCGGGGGCGGCTGGCGCAGAAGGAGCTGTCCTTCCGGATCAAGCCCGGCCCGACCCTGGCGATTCCCGTCGGGCAGATCGTGGCCATCGCGAGGTCGGGCTCTCTTCCTCCGGAGGAGATACGCAAGCGCGTTGAGGAGCTGGTGGCGCGTCTCGGCGCCGAGAGCTTCAAGGACAGGCAGAAGGCCACCGAGGAGCTGAACAAGATGGGCCCGGCCATCGTTCCGCTGCTGGAGAAGTACCTCAGCGACAGCGATCCGGAGGTCCGCCAGCGCATCCAGAGCGTGCTGGAGGCCCTCGGCTGGAAGGGCTCGAGCGCCAATTCCAGCCCGCCCCGGGCCCCTGGGCCGCGAGGCCTACTGATCCGATGACTGCCGTGACAGCGGGACTGTGCAGCGGGTTCTCACAAGGCTGGACTAGGGAAGAGCCAATGCGTGCGAGAGACGGTCTGATAGTAGTGCTGGTTGTGTTGATGGTCTCGGCGCCGGCCGCCGCCGAGCCCAAGGGCATTCACATCCCCGGGAACCTGACCACTAACTGGTCATGGACGGTCACGGACGGGGGCGGCTTCCGCTGGGACATCTACGGCAACGGCACCATCTCCAACGGCACCAACAACGCCTACGGCGGGGCTGCGCTCCTCTACGTTGACGGCTCGTCGTTCAGTTGGAGCTCGTCCGGCAAGCTCAGCGCGGATCGCCGCGAGGTCGAGGTCGGCCCGTGGCAGCACGGCTCGCTGAAGGTCTGGCGGCGGGTGTACGTGCCGCCCAAGGGCGCCTACGCGCGATGGATCGACGTCTTCGAGAACACCTCTGGCGCCAAGGTCACCGCGAAGGTGCGATACCAGTTCTCCCTGGGCAACTCCATGCAGTTCATCCGCACCTCCACGGGTGGGCAGCAGGTCGCGGGGGGAGACTGGGGCTTCGTCAGCAACGACTCGTCCGGCAGCAGCAGCCGCCCGCCGCTGTGCCACATCTTCGCGACCAAGGGCTCGAAGATTCTGCCCAGGGTTGAGGCCCGCACGGGCAACAGCACCTTCTACTACAACTTCGACGTCCCGATCCCGGCCAATGCGACGGTGGCGCTGTGCCTGTTCGAGGCCCAGTGCAAGAGCCTGAGCGACGCCGAGACGATGCTCAAGAAGTTCCGTCCGGCAGCCGGGCTTCAGCCGTCGCCCGGCGAGCTGCGGAGGCTGATCCTCAACATGAAGGGCTCGTTCCTCATGCTGGGCAGCCTGGAGCTGCCGCGCGAACAGGAGCACGACGCAGCCGTCCTGCGCAACGGAAACGAGCTGCTCGGCACGATACTGGCCGAGAAGTACGTCCTCGAGACGTTCTACGGCAAGCTGGACCTGTTGGCGGAGCGGGTGGTCGGGTTCGAGGTCTCGCCGGACAGCCCCTCCCACGTTCGGCTGGCGCTGGCGGATGGGCAGGTGGCCGCCGGCAAGCTCCTGACCGACCCGGTGCGGATGAAGCTCCAGACGGGAAGCGAGATGGACCTTCAGGTCGCCAAGATAGCCACGTTGTCGTACCGAGTTTCGAGCGGGCGGCCGGAGGACATTACGATAGCCCGGCCGACAATCGTCACCCGCTGTGGGCAACAGGTCTATTTCGACCCCGCCGACCTGGACTGCACCTTCCTGACGCAGTACGGCTCACTGAAGCTGCGCCCGCAAGACCTGGCTGCCATCTATATGGACACGCCCGAGGGCGGCCTGCACCGGGCGATGTTCAGCAACGGATCGCTGCTCTCCGGGCTGTTCGTGCAGAAGGACCTGAAGCTAAGCCTGGCGCTCGGTCCGGTCATGTCGGCGCCGGCCAGTTCCATAAGCCAGTTCGTGTTTCCCCGGGCCGAGCCCAACAACGCCGGCCTGACCGAGGTGACGCTGCGGAATGAGAACGTGCTATACGGCCGAATCCTCGATGAGGTACTCAACATCAAGACCCGCTTCGGGCAGGTCAGCGTCGCGCCGAGGGACCTGGCACAACTGAGCCTCCTGCCGGAGTCGCTTAACAGGGTCGAGCTGAAGCTGCACGACGGCACCAAGGTCAGCGGGCAGTTCGCCGGCAAGACGCTGAAGTTCAGGCTTGAGCCGGGACCGGAAATCCCGCTGTTCATCAGCCACGTGCTTCAGGTTGCCTGCCCGGAACCCCCGCCCGCGACCGCCAGCACGAAACCGGCCGACGGCAACAGCACGAGCGGCGCCGCCAGGACGACGCCACGAGCGACAGACGGTTCCGAAACAGCCAAGGGCATCGACGAACTCAAGAAGGTGCTCGCCGATCTGACCGCCTCGCTCCGCGAGCGACAGGCACGGATGGACGCGACGCAGAAGCAGATGGCGGAGTTGGCCCAGGCCGGCCGGAACGAGGAGGTCAAGTTCCTTGCGGAACAGATGGCCGCGCTCACGGACGAGACAGCCAAGCTGATGCAGCAGGTCAAAGACACTGAGCACAGGTTGGCGGAGGCACTCAAGAGGGCCAAGGTAGAGGCGCGGGAGGCCGAGTCGAACAGATTGCCCTCTCGCTGAGCAGAGCCCGCGTTCGCCGCCTGCGACCCCAGAGAAGCAATCATCCGAACAGCGGCGCGCTACTTCTGCGCTGTCGTCGCCGCCTCGGTGCCCGCGCGCCCGCCGGCCGCGGCGCTCGGCATGGTCGTCGGCTGCGTGGTTGGGCGTTTGCCCGTCAGCACGAACTCGCAGTAGGCCTGGATGACGCTGTCCTTGCCTGCCAGTTGCTGCACCTGCTTCGCATACTGCTTGGCCTTCGCCTCGTCGCCGACGTTCTGGTGCAGGAAGCACGCCAGGAATGGCAGCATCGCGTCGGGCGGCTGGTCGGTCGGGGCCTCCTTCAGTCGGCTGTCCAGCTCGGCGAGCCTCGCGTCGAAGACGCTCCTTCTCATCATCCTGCCGATGTTCAGCCGGGCCTCCATCAGAGGCGGGAAAGACCGCAGGGCGTCGAGGAATTCGCTCGCGGCAGTGATCGGCTCGCCGGCCCCGAAGAACGCCAGCCCACGCCCGACGCGGGGAAACGGGCTGGCGGGGCTGTACATCAAGGCCATCCCGTACATGTCGGCGGCCTCGTAGAACTCGTCGGCCTTGAGCCTCTTGTCCGCCGCGGCCATGTGGCGGTTCACCAGCCCTCCCCCCAGCCCCGTGAGGCTGTGGATGACGATCGCGCGGTCCCGCAGCTCCACGACGCTCTCGCTGCCCGGCGCCAGGGCCAGGAGGTTGGGGTCAATCTCAGCCGTGCCGGTAAGCTTCTGTTGACGCTCCTTGAGGCGCTTCAGGAAAACATCGCGGAAGGCGTCCACCTCGGGTCCCCGGGAGCGAAGCGCGGGCGACATCTCGCGCCCTTGCAGGCGGTCCTCCTGTGACGTGAACCTGAGCTGGTTAGGGTCGGCTCCCAGGGCCGCGTTGGCATCCTGCAAGGCCGACGCGTCCACCCCTGTGCGGACCGCAAGGTCGAGCCTGTTTCTGCGGTCCAGCTCTGCAAGCTCGCGGGCCAACTCGGACCGGTCGCCTTCGCCCGACAGCCTAAGCAGCATGCCGCGCCCGACAACGACCTCGTCCTCCTCCTGGTATCTCTGCTCGCTCCCGGCAGCGGCTGCGCGCCCTGCGGGGACTGCCGGGACGTAGGCAGTGACCGGTGCCTGCATCAAAGGCGTGGAAAGCGCCCGCCCCGGCTGGGACGGCAGCAGCGACCGGTACTCCGCCAGAGCGTCCACGTACAGCTTGGCCGTCAAAGAGGCATCCACCGCAGAGCTGCGAGGTCTGTTGGTGCCCGGGGACGCCAGCCCGGATACGATCGCCGGCGCCTTCAGCACCGTCGTCGAGGGTTCGTAGTAGGGCGCAGGGGCGTAGGTTCGGCCTCGAAGGACATCACTCACGCCCACGGAACGCCTGTTGAAGTCGCTAAGCGAGGCGGACGGCAGATCCATCTGCAATTGACTGGGTGAACGGTACGGCACAGAGCCCCTGAAACGCCCCAGTCCGCTGACCTGGCCTGTAATGTAGAGCTGGTTGTCGAGCGGGAAGCTGCCGTACGAGCCTATGCTCGTGCCGGTGTTGTAGCCTCCGCTGCCGACCTGGGGGCTCGCGTCCAGGAGCTGGCCCTGATGCTCGAAGCGGTTCCTACGGTAATCCTGGGCGTGGCAAACGGAGCAGATCGCCACGACCAGACCTGCCGCAACGGCTGCCTTCAGTGCGACCTTCATGGCTGCACCTCCCTGCCGGGCCGGTCAGGAATCTTCGCCGAAATCCCGCAGCCGGCCCGTCTGCCTTATTGTACCTTCCTTGTGCTGCTCTCGCAAGCGTTGGCGGATCGGCATGCAACCTCGGCGAGGCTTGGCCCGCGCCCACGGTATCCGGGATGCTATCCGAACGCGTCGGGTGTTTCTCCTCATCGGCCTCTGCCTCCTCCACCAACATCGGCCATATTGCAGGCCCCCTGCCCTAGCGTATGATTATATATCCCCGAGGCCCATTCGATATGATAGAAAGGGAACCCCGTATCTGCCGATGTTATTAGCTGGCGGCAGGCTGCGGTCGTGCGCGTGGGGTCTGCGCGTCAACGGCACGCCGCCAAAGAACAGGAAGCCTATGCGACCGTTGAGAACGTTTGCCGTCGAGCCCTCCCTGCCGCCGGAGCTCGCCCCCCTGTCGCGCCTGGCCAGGAACCTCCTGTGGGCCTGGCAGGGCGAAGCCCTTGACCTGTTCCGACGGCTGGATCAGGATCTGTGGGAGGAATGCTACCACAATCCGGTGGCCATGCTCGGGCGGGTCAATCAGCAACACCTGGCCCGCATGGCGGCCGACGAGGGGTTCCTGGCCCATCTGAACCGCGTGGACCAGGCCCTGAAGGAGTACCTGTCCAAACCCACCTGGTGGTCCAAGACCTACGGCACCGAGCAGCGCCCGCTGCTGGCATACTTCTGCGCCGAGTACGGCATCACGGAGTGCTTGCCGATCTACTCGGGCGGCCTGGGGGTGCTGGCCGGCGATCACCTCAAGAGCGCGTCGGACCTGGGCGTGCCCCTGGTCGGGGTGGGCCTGCTGTATCAACAGGGCTACTTCCGCCAGCGCCTCAACGCCGAAGGCTGGCAGTTGGAGCTGTTCCCGCGGAACGACTTCCACAACATGCCGGTGGAGCCCGTGCTCGACTCGGCCGGGGCGACCGTGACCGTCCAGATCGACATGCCGAAGCGCGCCATCCGCGCGCAGGTCTGGAAGGCGCGGGTCGGCCGCGTGGACCTCTACTTCCTCGACACCAACGTGCCCGACAACTCCCCGGAGGATCGGCACATCACCGCTCAGCTCTACGGCGGCGACCAGGAGATGCGAATCCGCCAGGAGATCGTCCTGGGCATCGGCGGCGTGCGGATGCTCAAGGCCCTGGGGATCGAGCCGAAGGCCTACCACATGAACGAGGGGCACTCGGCGTTCCTCGGCCTGGAACGCACCCGCATCCTGATGGCCGAGCAGGGGGTCTCGTTCGACGAGGCTATGCAGGCGGTCATCGCCACCAACGTCTTCACCACCCATACGCCGGTGCCGGCGGGCAACGACGCCTTCGAGCCATGGCTCATCGACAAGTACTTCGCCCACTACTGGCCGCAACTCGGCCTGTCGCGGGAGCAGTTCCTTGCCCTGGCCCGGCAGGAGGCCGGCAACAAGGACGAGCCGATGAGCCTGACCGTGCTGGCCCTGCGCCTCAGCGCGTATCGCAACGGCGTCAGCCGCCTCCACGGCGCGGTCAGCCGGCGGCTCTGGGCCGGCGTCTGGCCGGGCGTGCCCGTGGATGAAGTGCCGATCCGCACCATCACCAACGGCATCCATACACGAAGCTGGATCAGCCACGACATGGCCGATCTCTACGACCGCTACCTCGGCCCGGGCTGGCACGAACGGCCTGCCGATCAGAGCACCTGGAAGGGAATCCAGTCGATTCCGGACACCGAGCTGTGGCGAACTCACGAGCGCCGCCGCGAGCGACTGGTGGCCTTCGCCCGACGGCGGCTTCGCCAGCAGTTCCTCAAGCGCGGCGCCGGAGCTTCGGAGGTGGCCTTTGCGGACGAAGCGCTCGACCCGGAGGCACTGACGATCGGCTTCGCTCGCAGGTTCGCCACATACAAGCGGGCAAGCCTGATCCTCTCCCATTCAAGCCGGCTGTCGCGGCTGCTGGGCAATCCTCAGAGGCGAGTGCAGTTGATCTTCGCCGGCAAGGCCCACCCCCGCGACAACCCCGGCAAGGACCTCATCCGCCAGATCATACACATCGCCCGCCAGGAGCCGTACCGAAAGAGCGTCGTTTTCCTTGAAGACTACGACATGAACGTGGCCCGCTACCTCGTCCAGGGCGTGGACGTCTGGCTGAACACGCCGCTTCGCCCGATGGAGGCATCGGGAACCAGCGGCATGAAGGTCGTCGCCAACGGCGGGCTCAACCTGTCGGTGCTGGACGGCTGGTGGGCCGAGGGGTACGACCCGGACGTCGGCTGGGCGATCGGATCGGGCGAGCTCTACGACGACCTGGAGTACCAGAACTCGATCGAATCTCAAGCGCTGTATGACCTGCTTGAGAAGGAGATGGTGCCGCTGTTCTACGACCGCGGGCGCGACAACCTGCCCCGTGGATGGATCGCCAAGATGAAGGCCGCCATGGGTCGGCTGGCCCCCGTGTTCAACGCCAACCGAATGGTCCGCAACTACGCCGAGATGTTCTACGCCCCGGCGATCAGCCGCTGCGACGAGCTGCTTTCGTCGAACATGCAGCTGGCAAAGGAACTCAGCGCGTGGAAGCGACGCATGGCGGACAGCTTCTCCAGCGTCCGCGTGGAGAGCGTGACCGACAACATGGACGCCAACGGCGGCGGGGCAAGGGTCGGCAAGGAGGTCCGCGTGGAGGCCGTCGTGAACCTCGGCCAGCTGGAGCCGGCCGACCTGAGGGTCGAGCTGTACTGCGGGCCGCTGGATCAGGACGGGCAACTGACCGCCGGCCAGGCCTTGCCCATGGAGCGGATCGCCGAGGAAGGCGACCACCGCGCGCGGTACGCCGTCGGCATGCCATGCGAGCGCAGCGGCCTGACCGGCTATACCGTCCGAGTGCTTCCACAGCACGCCACGCTCGGAGACGGGCGAGAGATGGCCATGATCCGCTGGGCCGGATAGAAAAGGCCGAGGGGAAAATCCGCTTGGCCAACGCCGCCAGGCGCGGTAGCCTATAGATTGACAGGCCGATATCGGCAACCGGTACTCGAATGATGCTGACGACGACCACGACCACCTCGTGAATCCGTCCGCCGGAACATTCCGGTTGGCGGGCGAGTCGTGGGTCTACCAGACCTTCGAGCACCGGTTTTTTCATGCCTTCGCCCCCCACCGGATGGAGACCTACGGACACGGCGAAAGGCAGCGGGACACATGACTGTCACAATCGAATTGCCGGACGGCAACCACATCGAGTATGACCAGGCCGTCACCGCCGCTCGCGTGGCGGAGCAGATCTCCCCGAGGCTGGCCAAGGCGGCCGTCTGCGCCGACGTGGGGGGCCGCCTGCGCGACCTAGGCAGCATGCTCACCGACGGTACGCACCGGTTCAGGGTCGTCACCGAGCGCGACCCCGAGGC
>Ga0307379_10006788_pt1 | contig 15664 bp, 22 predicted proteins | sample UN2MG_FD_202237 | JGI IMG/M metagenome (GOLD analysis project Ga0307379, IMG submission 202237) | Soil microbial communities from Risofladan, Vaasa, Finland - UN-2 | ecosystem: Environmental > Terrestrial > Soil > Coastal area > Acid sulfate soil | place: Finland: Risofladan, Vaasa | collected... | reverse complement strand
TCGATCTTCTTCTTTGGGCCAAAGTAGATCACGAATGGCGTGTCAAGTGCCTCTGCAATTCGCTGCATGGTTCGAGTTCGAAATCCTTGCTGCCCATCCTCCAAGCGAGATATCTGCGCCTGGGATACTCCGACTCGCTGCGCGAACTTCGTCATCGTCAGGCCAAGCCTCGATCGCGTTTCCTTAACAAGACGCCCGATCTCCTTCTGATCTCCCGCTGTCTTCAGCACCGTACCCACAAAACACTCCTCTCACGCACGACTAAAGCCGCGTTGGATGAACCGTTTCGTCCAATCGTCGACCAATCTTCCGCAAGGCTATATCATACTCCCGATACATCTTGCAATTCAAGTATCTTCTTTGGAAAGTACGAGCCTTGCGCAAACGCCATTAATCAGGATCGGCTCACCAAGATCCTCCTTTTTTCTTGTGCGCGTTGGAATGAGCAAAGAAATAAAACCCGGTCTGCGCGGCCACCATCGCGAGAAGGAAAACCGGATAAGCCCATCCAGGGGGGCTGATTCCAATGTAGTCGAACTTGCTCCAGTCTTTGATGACGTAGTTCTCTCTCACCTCTGATTCGATCAGAGAAATGACATCCTTATCGATCGCCGTCCGTCCAACCAGCGCATCCAAATTTCTCTTTACGATCTCCTGCTCAGTCCAGCCGAAGGTATAGACCCACTTTGGAAGCTGACATGGGGATCCGGCATACGTGATGACTAGATCATTCTTCTTTCCGCCGAACCACTTAGCCTCTTGATATTGCCCGAGCATTGAGTCGGCGTCTGGATTGAAGGCGACTAGTAGAATGTTGACTTTCTTAGTCGGACCCAGCCGTGAGTTCATCTGATCCCACTCGTAGATCCCGACGCACTTCGCCGACCCGAGCAGCCGCCCGGATACCCACGGAGACACGCTTTGTGGATAGGCGTAAACTGGCACGTTATCGGGGACATCGATAAAACTGAAAACATTCGGCGACGCCTGGACTCGGTTAGTCCAGATTTTAGTGGTCGTTACCGGAATGAGCGCGGCGACCTTGTTCGTGACGACGTAGATATTCGGATCTCCCGCGCACAACCCGAGTTTCATGGCGCGGGTCTTTACCGGGGCGCATTCAAATACTTTTGCGATCTCCAGAAACTTACTCTGCGATATCCCCGCGAGTCCAGACAGTCCCTCGCCAATCTCACCGAGCGTACTATCGCATGTCCAGCGCTCAGGATGATCACGATATTTCGTGACGGTGCGAAAATGAGTCGTCTGGTTCTTGCCGCTTCCGGTCGTATACGTCTCTGTTTCCGTGTAGCGTTCCTTCCACCACGGATGATGAGTGGCGGAGATCACCCGGCCCGACCACGTCTCCGTGTCGCCAGTCACGGCGTAGAAGGAGATCAGGTGGAAGATGATCGCCAGCAGAAATCCGACCCCCGACCCGACGAGCCACTCCCACCACACGACTTCCTTGCTCTTAACCCACAGAAGCGCTCCGACGACGGCAGGAATGATCGCAAAGAAATAGAAGAACCACATTTTAACGTCTCCTCGTGACTGGCGTGTCTATTTCCACGACTTACTTGAACAGGTCAACATTGTCGTCGACGCCCGTCTCCAGCGCCCGCTTCGCAGTAGTAGAAGTCACGACGACTATCTTGATCTCAGGACGCCCTCCGACGATCAGCGACGCCGGAAAGAGAGTTCGGAGAGTATCGTGTTCGCGCTTCAGATCGATCAACTCCTTCTGCCGCATAGTCCATCGATCACGCGCAGACGTCACGATTGCCAGTAACTTCTCATAGGTGTCGAAGGTCTGATTGGGGATCGCTTCCTGCAGCATGTTAACGAATCCACCGCCCTTGACGCCACCGCGCGCCTCGGCATATCCGGTGACGAGTTCGAGAGTCTTCTCGGCCTGCCTGTCTGTGATCTGTGCCGACTGCGTGATCTTCTTCATCATATTGTCAAGCTCAGACCCGTTGTCGGTCATCTTTGCTTCGATGGTTCGCCGAAGGCGGACTTCGCTGTTGCTGACACCGACTCCCCACAATATGAGAATGATCACAAACAGTAAAGCGCAGCTCCCAATCGCTGTCGGCATCACCCACGTCGGCATTTGATGCACCGCCCCATTCATCTCAATCGCTCCTTTCAGCTCCTCGGCAATATTCCTAGCGTCCTACTTCTTTTTGGAGTCCGCGCAGGGTCGCTTCGCCCGCAGACGCACGAGTTCCATGGCCAACTTAAACGCAGAGCCGTCCTCCTGGGGCCTGCACATAACCCCGCGATCATCAACATACGCGATTGCCGCCGGTTTTCCTTTTCCTGCCCATATGTCCGCGTACGCAAATCCGTGCTTATCAAGCCAGGTCCTGACCTTTGCAACCAACTCCTGCTCACTATACCCAGAATTACTTCCCGGCGTACACCGAGCCGTGTATATCAGCACTCTGTAGTCCTGACTGAGTTCCCGCGTGAAATCAACGGCACCCTCGATGGGGTCTCCAATGCAATCAATGCCCTTCCACGTGTCGTACTGCGCCAACACTCCGTCAACATCAACGGCAACAGTTTGCATCACCGGACACCCCTCTCAGTAAAGAACGTTTTCGAAGCTCGTGAGTTGCGAAGTCCGCCGAAGTTCAAGGAAGTTACGCGCATCGGTCAGCGCCCCTCTGAGCATATCCTCAGAGCTATCGTATCCGAACGTTTTCGGAGGCCAGCGACTCGCTTATCGACAGTGCTACGGAACATTTGATGATGCTGCGACTCAGCAACTCGTCAATAGCACCTCGCGTAACAATTAACACGTCATCGTCATCTAATCTCGCCAGCTGCTGACGAAGTTGCTTTGGACTGAGAAGACGCGCCGCGCCCATAGTGACCTCTCTACTCTTTGATAGTGTCATCAGACGTCACTGGCTCCGTCGCGGGAATCGGCACTGGTGCTGTCACTGGCATCGACACTGGCTCTGTCACTGACGTTGGAACTGACGTCGGAACTGGCACCGACTCGGGCCTCGGACGAGGAGCGGGTCGCCTGCAGCATCGCTTGTACTTCTTTCCGCTTCCGCACTTGCAAGGGTCATTAGGGCCGGGAACGACGTTCTTGTTGACGATAGGCTCGACCGGCCTGAATGGATTCGGATCGGGTACTCCGGGAAGTGCCACAGTCTCTTGACGCGGCGGCTTGGCCTCGCCCATGTCCGTAACGAGCTTTACGCGCCCGAAGGAAATCAGTCGCTTGTACTGCTTAATAGCTGCGGTCTTGGATGGCGCAACAAAACTAACCGTGTTGCCGGTCGTGTCCTCGATTTTCCATGTCTTCAGCAAGATCATTCCCCCGTTACCGTGTCCGTCATACAGTTGGCCATTGACATTTCAAGACGTTCCTAGCTTAGGCCAAAATAGCTAGAAACTGATCCATTTTCCGGCGGCGTGGCGCGTGTTCTTGATCAAGCGCCGCTCAAACCATCGCTGGCGTTTACCACATGCTGAACACCGCCGAACCTGAAAATTTTCTCCCCAGCTGTGCTGAGTTTCCTCAAACCAAGCGTGCGCCCCGATCCAGCAAACCAATCGTCTAATCATCGTCATGATAGTGACGATCTCCAACACATGCGCAACAAAGCATGACCAGATCTCCTTGGTCATCAACGGCAAGAACGGAGCAGCCCTGACAAATCATCGACTCGCATTTATCACAAACGTAAACCTCTTCGAGTGTCAGTGATTTGCATCTATCGCACAACAGGCTCACCTCGACGCCATCGTCATCGTCATCGCCAATGAGCTGAGCCCACAACTCGTCATCGTCGTCTATGAACTGCTCGCGCTCGTCGTCCTGCCACCCCATCGTCCTACCCTCCCTCTGCAACGCGACTGCCACGCAAGAGTCTATCGACACATGGGGATCTCGTCCAGACATCTACCAGGAATTGCGGCTCCGCGAGGAATTCTTTTGGGAAGCCCCGCGTATGCGGGTCCGGCGATGCAATCAAATAGCAGCGCAAAAATCACGTAGAGCGTCGAGCGCCTGAAACCGTCGAATACGCTGTATTTAGCTAGCTGCACTTTATGCCTTCCGTTCCTCGGAGCAAGTTCCCCGTTGAACTGGAAGACGCATCTCGTTGACGGTCTCTGCCAGCAGCATCAACGCAACTCGACGCCGATCATCGCCCTGGGGCGAGGTCAGACATCTCGTGAATGTCATGAGCATGTCGTCAACCACCGGATGAATCATTTGCTTGATCAAGTTCAAACATGCGTCACACAATATGAGTCCTTTGAGCCTCCATCCATCAGGTTCAAGCTCAAGCTCAGAAACGGTAACTGTCTTGCCGCAGTTATCGCACACGTACATCACACGCTTCATAACAAATCTCCTCTCTCAGACCCACCACTACTCTTCTCAGAAACTCTGCAATCAGCCTACATTAGCCCGATCATTCAGGCATCGAGGAAGCTGAACCGCGCCGCCAGCTGACGAAAAAAGCGTCTTACGATATTTCTGGCAGAATCGAATTATGGAGATCGCCGTTACGACTTTCTCCATGTGCTTACAGCCGTCCGGACAAATCACGCGCGGTCCCCTCTGATAAACCGCGCCGCATCCGACGTCCAGCTATACCGGGTCTCACCATTCGGATATACGATCAGCTGTCGGGCGTTATCGAGATCAACGCTTTCGGTCAGACAGTCACGAAGGCATACCGAAACCCCGCCCACATCGTACACCATTCCCCCGTGCACCAGCGACATAATAGGCATGCCTTGACGCCGAATAGCGTCGTGCATATACCGAAGCTGGCGACCAGAAATTTCGTGTTCCTTGACCCAGGCCGCAGCGCTCCCATTCTTGGAATTATGTGGCGCCCTCACCGGAGCAAACGACATTTGCTCGATCTCGTAAAGGCGACACGCCTGGATCAGTTCCCCCATCGACTCCGGCGACTCGCAGTATCCCGCGCACATCGTACAGCACAGCCTGACCATCATGTCGTACCTGTGAACACGCTCAGCCACGACAAATGGATCCTCGTAGCCTCGCCCATAGATATCCTGATTTTTATCGAGGCTGGCACTTACGCACGAAATTGCAACGGTCGTAACGCCGGACTCCTTGAACAACCCCAAAGTCTCGTCAGTAAGACCGTGGCCACTTGTTTGTATTTCGATGAACGGAAATCCGAGATCCTGCAACTCGGAAAGATACCGCATGACGTGTCCACGGCTCTTCTCCGTCAAGAGCGGCTCGCCTTTCCCCGTGATTAGCGCCGTCGACACCCCGGACATCTGCGCGAGCCGCAGCGCTTTGCCCACCTTGGGAGACAGCTTATTCGGCATCGCCGAAAATTCCGTCTTGCCCGTCATAGCGGAAACGCAGTATGGGCAACTCCTCCCGCAGTGTCCTTCGCCAGCGCAGAGACTGATAGTTTGAATCTTCATGACAGTCCTTTCATCCTTTTGCCCATGATGACAAGTCAGCGTGGAACTCCAAGATCGAACGTTTGACCCTTCACCACGAACCCGGCAAAGCCGTCGGCCTTTGCCATTGCCTGGAGTCCCTCAATCGGCATCGTCATTTGATAGTGCATAAGCCACATCTTCGCCTTGATCTCCGGAGACAGCGTCTTGAGATCGTCGTAATGAGCGTGGACCCCACTCGGATACTGAGAGGTCTCACAGTCGTGGAAGATCATATCGACCTGATTGTAGAAGTAGCAGATCTGGTGCGGGCAGAACTGAGTGTCAGAGGTAAAGAAAATCTTCCGCCGCGTGTCCCGCACGCACGGAACTCCCGGGGGATGATCAAAGCCAAAAATTTCCTGATCCGCCTCCGACTTTCCGACAACCATCATCAGTCCATACGAGTGGACAATCTGATACCCGGCCATAATGTGAACCGTTTGGACTGGCGAAAGCTTGACGTCTCCCCACATAAACGACTTGTTGGGATAGACCGGCTGACACTCAAAATAATCGGTCAGGTTCATGACCTTTCCCTCGATGGAATCGAGTCCTCCACAGAGAGTGTTGATCCATAGCCGCCTCATGAGAGCGGTGCTACAGAACAGCTGTGGCCGACCTACTTTGCGAAGTTGAGGATTGAAGTAAGTGCTGAATGCCAACCACTCAAGTCCTCCTACGTGATCGGCGTGAAGATGCGTAACGTAGACGCCACCAACGTCAGCGAGGCCGACGCCGCATTCCTTGAGTGAGAAACGCGCGTCGCTTCCACAGTCGATCAGTAGACATCGCCTGTCGCCGTCGTCCTTGGTCAGAACGGCGTTCGTCTGCCACTGATCTGGCCCGCAGAAAGCACTGCCAACACCCGCAAATGTTAGTCTCATTGGATCCTCCCACCATCGTGTGGAGCGCCAGCAGGGTGAAAAGCAGGCGTCATGCGCATATCCATAAAGATCCCGTTACGCCTGGTTGCGGATAACGTCGCCCCTTCAGGAAGGCCCACCAACATCTTCAGAAATTGCGCCGATACCGGCTGATCGTCGACAAACACCAGCTCAAATTCCGGCTCATATCTAATGTTCACGGTTCCTCCTCGCAAATGGGTCCCCGCCAACAGCGTCAACGGCCTTGGCACAAACATCAACGACCTTCTCACACGTCGTCTTATCGAACTTTCCCATGTGGCACTGATCCGAAGTCATTCCCATTACGGACTGAAGCCATTTATAGGTGTCGGTCTTACTCAGCTGCAACACGTTCCGAACTTCGTCGAATGCGGCATGAGCGGCCCGTCGAGCCAGTTTTGTTTCACAATCTGCCGGGATGCCCATTGGCGATCCATCGGGATGCGCGCCGTGACTTCCGTCACATTGCGGCCACCGAGCGCATCTGTAAAATGGCCCGTAGCGGCCATGGCGAATCAGAGTCAGGTCCGCTCCGCATTCTGGACAGTTGAGTGCCAAGGTTTAGGTACCTGCCTGACTAGGCTACACGTATATCGACGTCAACGGAGGGTCAATAGCCAGTGATTCCAGATACACGATTGACGTAACGAGGCGCATAACAAGCGCATGGCCCCCGAGCCCCATTTTCTGTGCATGATAGCGTATGCATCTGGATGTTACGAGGTACTTCTTGGCCCACTCATTTCCGAAGTGCGCGGCCCCGTCACTGATGTTGTCAATCCTGTCAGCAACCTTGACGATCATCGCCTCTTCATCAAATGACCGCCCAACCTTCTCGATCGATGCGAGTTTCTCGCCGGGAATCTTTGTCAGCAACGAAACCAGCTGCTGAACGCGAACAGGAAATACAGAGATGTCTTTGTACTCGGTATCTTCAATTACATCGTGAAGATACGCCGCAGCGACAGCGGCTGGCGAGACAAAAGGCATGACCATCTCGGCGACGCGACGAGGATGGACGATGTATGGAGCGCCGGTGACCTTGCGAGTCTGCCCGGCGTGCGCTTTCTCGGCAAAGACGATGGCCGCCTCAATCAGCTCCGACGCATCCTGCACAATAGTCCTCCTATCACTCTGGCATTTCAGCAATAATAGCTTTCGCAAAATGCTGTATCAGCCGTTGAGTCATTGACCCTTCGCGGGGACCGATCATCCGCTTGAATAGCATCACAGTCTCGGCCGGAAGATGCGGAGGCATCTCTAGAGTCGAGATCGACTTCACCATAACGGCACAAAGACGAGTATACTCACTTTGCTGCTTCGGCGTCATTTGCATCCTCCTTCGTGACATACGTACTCAGCGGCGCAGAGTAGTCACTCGCATGAATTTTACGGACACCGCCTTGCACGCGCGTCAACAGTTGACGCGCACGTCTAATCCCAGCCGATGATTCGCGCCATCGACGCGACTCCTCAAAAAGAATGGACGTAGACCGCGCGTCCTTAAGTCTGGCAGTAGCGGCACGAAACGACTCGTCCGCCAGAAGCAGATTGTACACAGTCTTCTGTCGATCCTTTGGAGGCAATATTGAATTAAACGTTACAGCTTGGGATACCGTCGGTATCGTGCATTCCGTCACGCAGTTAAACGTGAGCCCGCTTTCAGCTGGAGTGGACCCTCCAAGGACGGAGTCCCATATTCGTCCGCGCTCTACCCACTCACGCTCACTCACAGCGGGGTCTGAGTCGACATTATCCCAGTAAGCATACTGACGCGGCTTAAAAATGCGAGTAAATGATCTCGTATAGACAGCGCCTGCGCTGTTATCGAATAAAAGAAGAAGAGTGAACGATTTTCTTCCTTTGCGAATCGGAAACAGCGTGACGTCACACTCGTACGCGTAATATGACTTTTGAGCGGACTCGAAGCTGTCGTGAATTATCCAATCACGCGTATCAAACATGAAATACGATCCCGTCGGGACCGTCAGATCTCTGCAGTTAGCTCTCGGCGACGGATCAAGTACACCTTTCTTTCCCGTAATTCTGTACTTGTCGATGACAAGAGCGGCACGCCGCGCGGTTTCGCTGCACAGCCGTCCAGCAAGGATCCGGTGCACAGAGGTCCGAAATTGGCGAAGCTTGGCCAATGTCGTCACCATGTCGACGCCGTCAATAACCCATCCATTGAAGATTTTCGTGCTCATGTTAACCGATCCTTATCAGCGGCATCTCGATATGACTTCCATGTACGCGTCCTTCCACCGAATCAGCGGATGATCCTTAAGCATCCGGTAGATCGACATTACGGCGTCGTCCGTCTGCTCCGAAAGAAGGGTGTCGAGCATCGTCCGGTCGCCGTCGTCAAGGCGGACACGCTTGTCGGCCTTGTTGAGCTTACCAATCCAGAATTCCCAGTTGACGTAAGGAATCAAGGTCTCGAAGAGAGTCTTAGCGTTCCACGGTTCGAGCAACGGCTCGCAGCTGATGCTCGTCTTAAACCCGCTGTCGAACGCGAGCTTCAGCGACCGGAGTCTCTCGTCAAACGTTGGGGCACCCGGCTCCCAGTACGACAGGATCTTGTCGGATACCGCCCCGATGGTAAACCGGAACATCAGCGACTTCTTGTAATCAGCGAACTCGTCGACGATCCTCTGGATACAAGCGACGTGCGGCTTCGACACGAGCAGGACGGTGTTCCCGACCTTGAGTAGATTCCGCAAGACTTCGACACACGCATCAAGATTCGAGGGAGTGATGTCGTGCGTACTCGGGAACATGACGACTCCTGAGTACTTCGCGTGCTTCTTGCGGACTTCCTCGGGCCTGACCTCGGACTTCGGCCAGTCCTTGGCCAGCATCTTCTTGAATCGATCAACCATGTTATAGCGCGCGTAACAGTATCTGCAGTCGTGCTCGCAACCGAGCACGCAATTCACCGTCTTCTGCGCCCATTCCCTCGTTCCCGTCGCAGGCTTCTTCATCAGATCCTCCTCACACCCTACTATGGAGCCGTCGCAGGCTCGTCCGAGTCTGCTTTAGCGAGCCACTCAACTCCAGGGAGCAACTCACCTCCGTCGATTACGCACGACGGAGCCCATCCTGACCCCATGATCATCTTCAACCAGGAAGCGTACGAAGCCGTCGTAGATCCGCAGGCGCTTGCCCCAGTACCGGAGAGCCACTCAGCCAGCTTCTCCGGCGTGGCGAAGACCGGGGATATGGGAGACCCCTCGCTGACAGTCTCCCACATTTGCCACCCATCACCCGTTGGCGGCTCTTCGCGCTCCCAATTGTCGTACCGCTCCTGAAACGCGGGATCAATACTCGTTCCCTTACAGACCGGGCACATCCCCCACGTCTCGTAGTTGAGACCGGCCATCGCTATGAGCGTCTGCTCGATTGTCCACTCAACGGTGTGGGCGCCGATCTTCGCTCCGGCCTTTTTGATTCCCTCCGCCAGTTCGAGGAAATCCGCCCCGGGGGTATCCCCGCGAGAGTTGTAGAAAAAGCCCTCGAAAAAGTACGGATGACACTTCCCCCGATTCGCGTCGCCCGCTGCGAGGTCGATGAGCCGTATGATGTCCTCAAGGCGCGCCCGAGCGGGCGTCTGACCATTTCGACACAAGGAACTGGGGCACGTCTGGCGGCTGACGGGATTCACAAATCCGTCCCACACCTTATTCATGGGATGCTTAAAATCAAGCGGCACCCGATAAACCTGGCGACTCATCGCTTCTCCTATCGCATATCAATTCGTTCCGTAGACTGCATCACTACGCACTCTATTAGGAAGCTCCGGCAGGGTCACTGGACGTCGCGCGGGGCATCGTGAGCGTCGTACACGACCTTGTCACGTCGGTAGAAATGAGGAATCGATTCGTCGAAGGCGCGGCTGCTCCTAAACACGTCGGACCAGTCCTCCTTCATCTGAGCCCCGACCCGCTGTTCCATCATGGTCTTGACCACGTCAATCGACACGGGCGTAAAATTGTTTGCGTCAACGCCCACGTCGTGCCTGAGTTCGATCGACCGTTCGAGCGGGCTGCCGTGGAGATGTCCAAACAAGTGGACTGATCCATAATGACGGCGATCCCATATCTCTATGGGATAATGGCACAGGATGATCGACGTCGGGAGAGCCTTTCGCACGCGATAGTAAAATCTAGTCGACGCCCATCCGCGAGCCTTGCCAACGTGCTCGTCGTCGTGATTCCCTTGGATCAGGTGCTTATGCCCGTTTAGCATACGAAGTAGTTGCGTCACTCGCTCGTTGGTTGCAAACGCGAAATCACCAAGATGGTATACAGTATCCTGGGGATGCACGACGCGGTTCCAGTTATCAATGATCGTCGAGTTCATTTCGTCGCGAGATTGAAATGGCCGCTTCGAGAGTACTATCATACGCTCATGGTCTAGATGCGTATCTGCGGTAAAGAATATGTTACTCATTCCACATCCGCACTTCCTGCAACAAGGTACGCATCACCAGATCCTCAATCGCCGCCTCCGGAGGCTTCTCGGGAAGAGGCGACGTCAGAACAGCCGCGTCCATCCTGGCAACCAGCCGCAGACCTTCCTCCTTGATCCGCGCGGCATCCCACTCGCCGCGCCTGATCGAAAGAAGCTCATCGGCGTCGGCACGCCTGACGTTGTACTGACCAGTCTCAACAGCCTCGCACCCCATGCGAGCAAGCCGAATAAGATGTGAACCGTTCTTCGTTGAATACCCGTGCTTCTCAATGTCCGCCTTTCGCTTGTCACCAAGATGCCTGGTAACACCGCGCTCCATCCTTGATAGATGCCCCCTCACGTACCCGCCAAACCGTGGGGCTATCAGCCGACTCAGAAACTTATCCCGAACCGCCAGAATTGGGCTGAAGCTGCGACTTACGACCAGCACGCAGTCGTCAGGGGCGAACAGATAGTCCAGAATGTTCGGATTACCCTTCATGCACAGCTGCACGAACTTTCTGATCTCGTGTATCATGATGTCTGGCTCAGATCCCGCTCCAGAGATCGCGTCGATAGCATGAAACCCGAGAAGCGCCTTCTTGCCAGGAATAAACACTCCCCCGAAGTCCTCGTCAGATTCCGGGGTCGTCGTTCCGTAGAGATGCGATCCTGCCTTGATCGCGTACACGAGATGGCATCCCCGATCCTCACACATCTTGGGAAGCATACGTTCAGGATTGCTCATTGAAAGTCCTCTCAAATCCAACGACTGCCTGACATGCAGTCTTCCGTTTACTGTCACTAAACCTCGGTTTGGCCGAGGCCCCGCACCTCTACACGCTTCTGATCGTACTCGGCGGCCTGCTCGGGCAGGAAGAACATGTCATCGCGATTAATAAACCGTCTAACGAGACCGGCATGGAACTCAGCTGCCGAGAGAGACAGCGTGACGCCGCGCTGGACGTGAAAGGCTACTGTTCGATCATAGAGAACGAACCTCTGACGCTCTACAACAAGGTCTAGATGATTGTCCTTCTCAACACACGCAGGGAGTTGTCGCAGATGAGCGCGCACGAAGTCCCAAATGCCTTCTTCGGTGCCTGCCTCAAGTCTGAATCGCTCGTCAAGTCCTCCACTTGGTTTGTAAGCAGAGATAACAAGGTCCTGCTTGACGGCCGCGCTGGTCACCTGCCGGTACGAGCCCTGCTGCTTGTTGAGTGCCCGCACATCAGCCACTACAAAGCCTGCAGCCACCATCGCCTCTTGAATAGCATTCCAGACCGAGTTGCTAGAGCTGCTGAACACAACTGTCATCCAGCGACATGGCTTGAGAACGCGACAATACTCGATAAAGCAACCCTTCATCAGGTGCTGATAGTCAGCGAGCTGCTTCTTCTTTGCCTTATCAACAATTGCCTCCTGAGAAGCCTGTGTCCGCACTCTCAACCATGATTCGGTGAGGTAGTTGAGATCCGCATAGTAGATGTTCTCGCCAAACGGAGGGTCGGTGAAGATGTAATCCACGGTATTGTCAGGCATGTCAAGCCTGCCCGCATTGCACGTTGTTACACACGCAAGACCGGTGTACGCGCGATGTTTTTCGAAGGCTTTCCCGATACGCTTGAGCTTGTTTTCGTACGCCCTCAGCGGGTCCGCCTCGCTTACGAGCGACGGAACGTAGTAGACACCGCCGAGCGGATTGTAGGGGAAGGACACTCCAGGGCGATAGCGGTTCTGCATGGATAGGTTTACAAGATGGCTATCCAGCCATGCCATGAGTGCGATCCGCGCCCTCGCGTCCTGCCAGTCGCATGCGTTAGCCCACAACGCTCCAATGTATTGAGCGGTACGAGGAGTGTAGAAGTGATGAACGTGCGTGACTCCCGCTGCATCCAGTCGCGCTCGCTCGTGAGTCATGTGCATGTACGGCAGAACTTCGGTGGGCACGGATGCTGGTAACGCCAGACTTCCGGCCCTGTCTATTCGGTCCATGTCGGCGCTGTCAGGCTGCTTGGTCTGATTCATTCTGCCGACAGCGTATCGAATCAGCCGAGGTAGTCTCTTGGGCCTCTGCACTGTTGAACCTGTGGCCGCGTCGTATTGCGTGACGTAGAGCCTCTGTAGCTTCCGCCTGGTGAGTTTTTCGTCGCAATGTGGGCAGTCAAATGCCTTCTTGATCGCCCCAGTTACCATGTCAACCGCCACATCGAGAAATACAATCTCGCGCGAGCACTTTGGGCAAGTGAGCACTTCACTCCATACGACGTACTCAACGCGACACTTGGTCCTACCATCGCCGTGAAGCGTCTCATACATCCAGCCCCAATCATGCTCTACCCCATCAAGAATCTTCTGCGCGGATACCCTGAACGCGCTGACATCAAGCGGGATGTTATAGTTTGCTGCTATTAGAGTTGCCGATGGAGCGAGGTCACACAGAACAACTCGTCGCGCACCCCACTTCGGTGTGCCGAGCCCCTGCTCTTCCCATTTGGCCTCCAGACGCTCCCTGTAGGTTCTGGGAGATCGGCCGCAGAACTGGGCCGCGACGCCTGTCATGCCGGTCCCGGCAAACCCGTCCAGGACCAAGTCGCCCGGTTCGGTATAGTGCAAGATCGACGGCACAATAGCGAGGTAAGGAACCTTCGTGTGGTAGCCGTGCGCCTTATACAGCGGGTCTGTCTTTCCCTCGCTCACATCCACCGCAAACGGCTTGCGGCTGAAGGGTTCGCCGGGGTCGTACGGCCGTCCGTGAATCCTGACGAACTCGCTCAAGAACGGGTTGGGGCACGACGTATAGTACGGCGGGTCCGACAGCCGCAGGATGTCGTCCAGCTCACCGTGCGGAAACCCGACCTGATCCTTCCACCGCTGAAGAAGATCCTTGTCCGACTGATCCCAGCGCACGCGCTCAGCTATCTCGCGCAGCCGCACCTCATCGCCCATCGGCCACTTCTCAACCGACTGCATAACGCGGACGGCATCGTCCACGGTCGTGAACGGCACGGCCAACTTCGCGTGGAGTTCCTCAAGCCCTTCCTTTAGCCGGACCGAAAAGTGCTCGCGTCGCTGATCGTCGGTGTCGAAGTGTATCCCGAGGCATTCGACACCTTCCTCAGGCTGGGCGTCGAAGGCCGCGTCAAGTTGATTGTCGACCATGAACTCGGTCTTCTCGTGCTTCTTCACCACTCAGCACCAGCCTCCGATGCACCTATTCCACCGTGACCCGAACCTTCTTGCCCCCGGTCAGCTTAGCACTTCTTTCTTACGAGGCTGACTGACGCAAATGAGTCATTATCACAGACATCGCACGATACCTGGGCAGCGCTCTTACTGATAATCTTTTGATAAGCCGCGACACGAACAGACTGCTTGAGGTTCCATGCCCCGGTGCCACAATCAAGTCGAATTGCTATCTTATCGAGCGGCGTCGTGGACTTACTGGTCTCCAGATCCTTCGGGTTTGCTCGTTGGAACTGAAGAACGCTGCCCGCCTGATTTGCCAGCGCAAATGCGATATCTACGATATGACCAGGCCACGTCCCAAGATCTTTCGTTGACCGCCCCTCGACGTCGCCCTCGGTCACCACCTTCCACAAGCCAACAGGCTCGATCTCGCTAACACGCCGAAACTCGGGCGACAACATGGCCGCCTTGCGATCCTGGTCAGCCTTCCGACGCTTAAGTTCGCTGCTAAGAGCCTCGTCTGAAAAGTCCTGTAGTGTCGACATCGCGGCCCCCTATTCTTTCTCGTGGACGTCTGAAATCTCGTTGCCATCATCATCTACAACTGTAACCTCAAATCCAGAATCTCTGAGCGTCTGCAGAGCCGCGTTCAGACTCTTTCTGCCTTCGTCGGTGTCACTTTCCGCTTCAGCGCGGCAAATCGCATCGCTGAGCTTTTGCGCCGCAACGCACATCCGCCAACGTAGCCATCGAGACTGCACAATGTACAGAGCGCGAACAACCGCCGCGAAAACAAGCTGACCTGCGATTATCGGCCAAAGAATTTCGCACAGAGCAAACAACACGGCCCTCCCACGAAACGTCGTGAGATGCTCAGCGCCGGGTAACTTCGCCGCCTCCACGCGCCGCGAAAAAAACGAGAATGTGATTGCGCCAAACAGCAACCACGCAACTGCGATGGTCGACTCCACGATGTCTCCTCTATCCTAAGGGAAGCCTATGCAGTGTCAGCGAACGTCGTTCTTGACTAGCGGCCGGGTCTGCCAATGCGCGTCAGTCTGAACGTGATTCTCGCGAACGTACTTCCCAACGAACCGCCCGAACTGTCCGTAATGAAATGGGTACGAGTTCCGGATAACAATGCCCTCGTGGCCATTCTTGATCACCTCAGTCCCGAGAGTGGTGATTCTTTCGAGAACTTGCCATCCAGCGTACACGCCCGTACACAACACGGGAACCGTCGGGTATCCAATCCTCCGCGCAATATCGACCGTCTCGTCCCAGGACAACCAGAGTCGCCACGCCGTGTCGTACACTGCTATGACGTGCATATACGACTCAAGGGCAAGCGCACCTGTATAATGGATCGAGTGCTTCGCGTATAGCCACTCAGCGAATACCTCAAGTCCTGCCGGGATCAGCTGGCGAATTCGAGCGTGGACTGATTTCAGCATGTCGAAAGATCGATGATTGGCCGTATCGCCGTTTCGCGCGCCAACCGAGTCGCGCCGTAGCACGACGTTAGATCCGTCCATCTTGATTGTGATGACCGCCGGGACATCGAAAAACGCCGTCGAATCAATTACGTCGTTTCCCCCGTGATGGCCAGGAGAAAAGTCCATGTACGACGTGGACGGATACTTAGCCAA
>Ga0307379_10006786_pt1 | contig 15666 bp, 16 predicted proteins | sample UN2MG_FD_202237 | JGI IMG/M metagenome (GOLD analysis project Ga0307379, IMG submission 202237) | Soil microbial communities from Risofladan, Vaasa, Finland - UN-2 | ecosystem: Environmental > Terrestrial > Soil > Coastal area > Acid sulfate soil | place: Finland: Risofladan, Vaasa | collected... | reverse complement strand
GAAGGGCAGTAGTTTCCTGGCCTTGTCGCCGTCGCAAATCGTCAGTATGAAACTGACAGAGGATGTTTTTTACGTCCAGGAATTCTATAGCCTAAGCAGCCGTGTAGAAAAACCGGCAAAAAGCCCCGATGTGTAGGGTGTGCACTGCACACCTTCAACGCTCATTAACGGATGATTTGTTTCAGGCCCTTTACGAGTCTGCCTATGCCTTCGGCGGCGGTTTCTTTTTGGAGAGCGCCGTAGGCGACACGCAAGTAGCACGTATCTTCCATGCCGAAAGTCATGCCGGGGATGACGGCGACTTTATGCTGTTCGATTAGCTCCCGGACGAGATCCATGGGATCCAAGTTCTTGTGGACTCGCAGCAGGAAATAAAAAGCGCCGTTTGCGGGAGGAACGTCGAGAAAATCGGCGATTCCGGCCAGCTCATCCAGGCATATCCGGCGGATTTCGGTGGTCATTTCCAGCTTTTGACGGCAATACGACCGACCTGCCTTCATCGCTCCGACGGCGGCCCACTGCGAGATGACCGGGGCACAGATCAGGATTGTGTCCTGAATCTTTCGGACCGGCATGAAAAGACGCTCGGGTATGACCATCCAGCCGATCCGCCAGCTCGCGAAGCCGTAAGCCTTGGAAAGAGAAAACAGCGAAATCGTATGCCCGGCGGCCCCGGCAATCGAGCCGGGCGAAAAGTGCAGGGCATCGTCGTATGTGAAGTATTCGTATGCTTCGTCGCTGATGTGGTAGATGCCGTTGCTGCGGCAGATTTCGTTGACCCGCCGTAAGTCCGATTCGCGATATACCGCGCCGGTCGGATTATTAGGCGAAATTGTTACGACGGCGCGTGTTCGCTCGGTAATGGCGGCGGCGATTGCCTCCGGCTGCAACTGGTAGTCGTCGTCGGTCGGTACGCAGACGGCTTTGCAGTCGGAAATCGCCACCGCCATCTCATGGTTGAAATAGTACGGCAGTTGGAGAATTATTTCGTCGCCCGGGTCGGTAATGGCGAGAACGGCGTTCATAAATCCCATGTTCGCCCCGGCGGTTACGACAATTCGGCTGCCGTCCGGAGAGATGCAGTTTTCCTTTTCGAGTTTTTGTCCGATTGCATCCAGCAGTTCGCCGATGCCCTGGACGAGCTTGTACTTATGGTTCTCCGGGTCGGCAAGGAATTTCTCAATAGCCTCGATTGCCTGCTGGGGCGGGCCGTAATAAGCGACGCCCTGGCCGAGCGAAATCGTGCCGGGATTGCTGCGAATCAGCTCGCCGACCACTGGGATGATCGGCGACTGCACGGATTGCATCCTGAGACTGTCGTACATCGATTGTGACCCCTGCCGTCAGACCGTATAGGTCGAAGCTGCGGTATTTCCGCCCCGGCCGGTCCAGTTCGTATGGAAGAATTCGCCTCGCGGCTTATCGACCCGCTCGTATGTATGGGCGCCGAAATAATCCCGCTGGGCCTGTAAAAGATTGGCTGGCAGACGCTCGTGGCGATAGCCGTCATAGAATGTCAGGGCAGAGCTGATCGTCGGTAACGGAATACCCAGTTTTACCGCGGTAGTAACGACGCGACGCCACGATCTTTGGGCCTGTCTGACGGCCTTTTTAAAGAACGGGTCGAGCAGCAGGTTCTCCAGCTTGGGTTTCTTGACGAAGGCTTCTTTTATCTTGCCCAGGAAGGCCGAGCGGATTATGCAGCCGCCCCGCCACATCAGGGCGATACCGCCGTAATTCAGGTTCCATTTGTATTCCGCAGCCGCAGCTCGCATCAACTGATAGCCCTGAGCGTAGCTGACGATTTTCGAGGCGTAAAGGGCCTGGCGCAGGTCATCGAGGAATTTCTCTTTGTCACCTCTGAACGCAGCCCTTGGGCCTTTGAGGGACTTGGCTGCTTTGACTCGCTCTTCTTTCAGCGCCGACAGGCAACGTGCGAACACGGCCTCGCCGATGAGCGTCAAAGGCTGGCCCTGATTCAGGGCCTCGATGGCGGTCCATTTGCCGGTGCCCTTCTGGCCTGCGGTGTCGAGGATAAGGTCGATGACTTCGTTGCCGTCCTCGTCCTTGTAGCCGAGAATGTCGCGCGTGATTTCGATCAGGTAAGAATCAAGCTCGCCCTTGTTCCACTCGGTAAGGCACTCGTGCATTTCCTGGTTGGTCATGCCGAGGCCTTCTTTCATCATCTGGTAGGTCTCGCAGATCATCTGCATGTCGCCGTACTCGATGCCGTTATGGACCATTTTGACGAAATGTCCGGCGCCGTTTTCGCCGACCCATTCGCAGCATGGTTCGCCGTCTTCGGTCTTGGCGCAAACCGCCTGGAAGATGGGTCCGACGTGTTTCCATGCCGGCGGTGAGCCGCCGGGCATAATCGACGGGCCGAGCAGGGCGCCTTCTTCGCCGCCCGAGACGCCGGTGCCGATATAGAGCTTGCCCTTGCTCTCGACGTATTCGGTGCGCCGCATCGTGTCGGGGAAGTGGGAGTTGCCGCCGTCGATGATGATGTCACCGTCTTCGATGTGGGGCAATACTTTGTCGATGAAGGCATCGACCGCTTCGCCGGCCTTGACCATCAGCATAATCTTGCGGGGTTTTTCAAGGTTCTCGGCCAGCTCTTCGATGCTGTGACAGCCGATGATATTTTTGCCTTTTGCGCGGCCTTCGATGAAGTCGTCCACTTTCGATACGGTTCGGTTAAAACAAGCTACCTTGAAGCCTTTGCTTTCCATGTTCAGGATGAGGTTTTCCCCCATAACCGCCAGGCCTATAAGGCCGATATCAGCTTTTGCCATTTTCTAAAACTCCTTTCGCGTTTTGTTTCTCGTATTTTGCAGTACGAGGTACGTAATTATTGTTTTGGTATTGTCGGAATATAGCCGTTAGACAAACGGTGCAGGACTTCGCCGGCGTGATGCACGACAAGGATTCCTTCGTCTTCTCTATTCTCGTAGTCGGCTATATTTATATCATTCGGGTTCAGATAGTCAAGGTTTACTTTTTCGCATCGTTGTTTGCTTATGCTCGTGGCGAGCACTACGTTGGCCCGCGGTTTTTCTACGCCGTCGATGAAGGTGCCGATGCCCTTGACGTGGGTCGAGTGTGCCATGATTCCCCTGGGGACTCCGGCGAACTGCTCCATGCGTTTGAGGAAATAGTCGCGGGTATGATAACCGATTTTGTCGAGCCATTTGCCGTGTGTGTACGAAATCTCGGTGATGTGCGGGGCATAAATAATCAATGTTCCGTCGTCGGCGAGGATCGGTTCGAGTTTGTACATGACCTTGCCCGCCGTCCAGATATCGTCGTACATTTCCGGGGCGATGCCGAGAATCGTGTTGTAGGGCTTGTCTTTGTATGTGATATGCACCTGCTCGGACAAATCCGCGGCCTTTTCCCATGTTTCGAGCGTGTCTCCGATGAAGATGCCCTTGAGCGCATCTTCCAGCGCGACGATGGCGAACAGCTTGTGCGGCATCGTAATCATAGACGCTGCTTTTTCCACGACCTTTCGCGTCGGCGTCCATTTGCTGCCGTTTATCAAAGGATTGGTTACAACGGCGCCCAGCCAGTGGAAGAAGTGGATAATATCGTCGCCGGCGATACCGGGGAAGATGTACTTGTGCCCGCCGGAGAAACCAACGACCTCATGCGGAAACACGGGGCCTAAGATGAAAAATTCATCGTACTCGAAGAGCAGCTTGTTGATTGCCACGTCAACTTCTTCGGCAAACAAACCGTCGCTGATCTGCTCGATTTCGTCGGCTGAGATTTTGCCGATGGAAGTGAAAGTCTGCGGCTCTTCCCATTCGTGGTTGAAGAATTTTACCGCCGCGTATTTGTTCTTACGCTCATCCGGCGTCATGCTGAGCCTGGCGCAAATCTGCTCTTCGCTCATCGGCTGATGAGTCCCCAGGGCAACCAGGCAATCGACTGCCTTTGCCTTTGGTCCCAGGAATTCGTAGATGATTTTGAAAATCTCGCCGATAGGCCCCGACCGCGTATTGTCGGGGATTATCATCAGGATGCGTTTGCCGGCGTAGTCGTTCTTTGAAAAGAACTCGCCAACCGCTTCGCGTGCCTGCCCGGTCTCGACACAAGCCTCTTTATTTTGTCGCTCAATTACCATTGTTCGTATTTCTCTTTATGCTTTACTATTTACGCATCACACTTAACGCTATTTCCAGGGCGGCAGCTCCGGCAGATACGAATCAAATTCCGCGATGAGTTTTTGTTCGTACTCGCCGGCATATTCGCCGTTGACAAATTTATCGAACGCTTCATCGCCGAAACGCTTCCACGATTCGATTTCGTTGCCGGGATTGACGGGATAGAACAACGCATCATTTGCCCCGGCGGCCTTCATGTCACCCGGCGCATCGCCGATCATCAGGACGTGGTTCTTCTCGTATCTGCCCTTCGTGGCATAGCCGAGGTGCTGAGCTTTTGTTCCCATCTCCTGGCCGGCAATGACTTCGACGTATTTGGCTATGTCGTGCTCTTCCCATTCTCGCCTGAGCGCTTCATCGGGCGTGGCCGAAACGACAATTACATCCGCTAATAGCTGGATTTTTTCCAGCGACTGGCGCACATTCGGAAAGGGCGGCATGCCCTTAACGATTTCCCCGATAGCCCAATTGACACGCTCGCTCCAGGTGAGTGCGAGCTGGAGCTCTTTTTTAGCCTCCGGGTCGGTGGCCTTCTCGATGGCCTGCTTGAGGCCGTCGTTACTGAGCAGGCTTTTGGGATCGTCGACCCATGCGAAATAATGCGGGTATTGAGGAACTTCGAAGCCTCTGGTCTTTGTCATCGGATGCTCCGGCAGCAACTCGGCAATGATTCGCCTGGCGGTTTTATGCCGGTTGGCGCCTCGCGTCTTTGAAAACAGATCCGCGAAGTCCTTGCATTCGCGGGCCGCCTGGGCGACCGGCTGTAAGGCGAAGTAAGCTATCAGCCACGGGCAAAAACATTCGCGATGCTTGATTCCCATCGTATCGAAAGCACAGCCGTCGGAATCTATGCCGACGAAGAATTTGTGTTTGGGTCTGAATTCCTTCAATGGTCTTGCCGGGTCAATATCGACCATCATTTTTTCCAATGAAATAATCATTCATCAATCATCATTAATCAATTGTTCAGACTCCGCTGAAAGCCGAGAATCCGCCGTCGATGGGGACGACAATGCCGGTGACGAATTTTGCCGCATCGCTCAGCAGCCACATCACGGTTCCGACCAGCTCTTCCGGCTGGCCGAACCTTCCCATGGGTGTATGATCGATAATTGTTTGGCCTCGGGCGGTTAAATCGCCGGTTTTCTCGTCGGTCAGCAGGAACCGGTTCTGTTCGGTCAGGAAGAAGCCCGGTGCTATTGCGTTTACGCGGATGTCTTTAGAATAGTTCTGGCAAACATGCACGGCCAGCCACTGCGTGAAGTTGCTTACCGCCGCTTTGGCCGCCGAATAGCCGGGGATCTTGGTCAGGGGGCTGAATGCGCACATGCTGGAAATATTCAGGATTATCCCGCCCCCGCTTTCGGCCATTTCCTTGCCGAAGACCTGGCTCGGCAGCAATGTCCCGATGAAATTCAGGTTGAAAACAAACTGCAAGGCCTCGCTCGGCAGGTCGAAAAAGGACAGGTCCGGCGACGTGGTAGCTTCTTTTTTATTTCCGCCGGCCCCGTTAATCAGGATATCGATTTTACCAAACTCGGCGTTAATTTTCTCGCGGGCTGCTTCCAGGCTCGCTTTATCCAGCACGTTGCACTTTACGGCAATGGCCCGGCCGCCGGTGGAGTTGATCTTCTCGGCAACTTTTGCCGCCGCGGGTTCAATTAAATCCAAGACGGCAACTTTTGCCCCGGCCTTGGCCAGCTCTGTAGCCATCGTGCCGCAAAGAACGCCGCCGCCCCCGGTTATCACAATTGTCTTGTCTTTCAAGTCGAATAAATCGCTCATTATACCTTCCTTCTTGCTTAAATATGCTTCAAAACAAATTCACTCAAATCTTGCTAAAATCACACACTTCCGGCAGAATATACAACGGTTCGATAGAGAATTCAACTGTTTTTAGAGCCCGGAAACGGCCGGGGCGAAACTCTGGAAGGATAACGTATGGCAAACTACATGATAGCACGTTTTGACGAGATTGACGCGGTTAAATGTCCCTGCGGCTTTGCCAAAAGGGCGTTTGCCGGCCCGGATAATTCCACCGCCACGATGCACATAGTAGATATCCAGGCCGACTCGCAGGTGCATTATCATAAAAAACTGACCGAAATCTACCTCGTCCTCGAAGGCTCCGGCCAAATGGAGCTGGACGGCGAGAAAATCCCTGTCGAGCCATACACCGCCATATTCATCAAGCCCGGCTGCCGCCATCGCGCCGTCGGGAAAATGCGAATAATAAATGTCTGTATCCCACCTTTTGACGCAAAAGACGAGTGGTTTGATTAGCACAAGCTGCTTCTTAATGGTATAATACAAAGATGATCAGACTTCAGAAAGATCGAACCAGACTAAGGAAACTAAGCGACGAGGACGATAACTTTGTGGATGCGTCGCCCGCGGAGCGACTGGGCATGATTTGGGAGCTGACCGCTGAACTATGGTCTTTGAGAGGGCATGACTGTGCTCAACAGCGATTACAAAGACATGTTGCAAGTCTTGTTGGACAACGGCGTTAAGTTCCTCCTGGTCGGCGCCTATGCTATGGGGGCACACGGATACCCTCGTGCGACGGGCGATATTGATATCTGGGTCGAGCCGTCGGCAGAGAATTCCGCGCGGGTCTATTGCTCAGTGGCGGCATTCGGCGCCTCGCTCCATGAGATTGACGAGACTACGTTTGCCACTCTCGGCGTCGTCTTCCAGATCGGCGTCGCGCCCCGGCGGATCGATATAATCACCACCATAAGCGGCGTCGGATTCGATGACGCTTACCAGCAAGGGCAAATCGTCGAAATGGAAGGCCTGTCTATACCGATACTGTCTCTCGGCGATCTGATCAAAAACAAACGCGCGACGGGCCGAGACAAGGATCGTCTTGATGCGGATGTATTGGAGAATGACAGGCCGTGATTCACAAGACTGTTAAAAACAGGAAACCAGAAATTATGCCTTCACTCGTTCCCAAATCTCACACTCGGTTTCTTGACCACGACAGTTCATCGACCGTCTCTTCCTGTGCGTCTGCCTAACACAGTCGTGGAAACGTTCAGATGAAAGCAACCTAGCAATTCGCGGATGCAGCTTCTCAAAGCAGTCCCTTTGATCAGTACATGCATCAAGTTCATGTGCATAGTCATTTGGCTGTTCTCGCATAAGAGTGGCGAATAAGTCATGACTATCAAACTCATCCTTCTGTCTCTCAACCGCCTGCCTCAATATTTCGTCCGTCAAATATGTCATTTCGCTCGCCATGATTCTTTGCCTTTCATTTTAGCCGTGAATAATTTTCCTTTAACTTCGATAGCTTGGATGATAAACTCGGTCTATAACCTTTCCGAACATTAGCTTGGATATGTTTTGAGCTTTCTCCTGTGCCCAGTCATTTCTGGGTGAAGGTTTTGCTGGATGCGCCCATCTTGATAACTGGGAGAAGACTTTTGGAGAAAGAAGCTCATAATGAAATTCCTTAAGGTCCTTTCTCAGATTTCTGCCAAGTCCGTTTACGAAGCGCTCGTTACCGTCTTTGTATTGGATTAATTCTTTTATCAGTGAGTCAACTTCATCACGTGGACAATCAGGCTTAATTCTGCGTGCATCCTCCGATAGCTCATTGTCTTTCTGTGAATCTATATTCCTTGGCTTACACGGCTGTTCTTGCTCCAAAAGCCATTCATTTAGACGAGATGGATAGAAAAGCGCTTTTCCTGCAAAAACGACATGGGGGATCTCTTTGTTTGTTACAAACTCCCTTAGAATCCGCTCTCCACAACGCATGTATTCTGCGGCTTCTGGAATTGTTAACCAGTTTGTTTTTAGCTTTTCCATGATATTATTCCTTTACATATATAAGCATTATACATTATTAAATCAAGCATATATATTGATAATTATAGGCACGACATTGAATTTGTCAAGCTTTAATTTGATTTTTTGTTAAGATTGGGGAGAATTCCAGAGTCTCAGTTGCAAATTGGGGTAGATAACACTTTATGATTAAAGAAGTTATATGTGTACTCGAGAAATATCGAACGTTTTAAAAAATTTAATTGGTTGGGTGCTATGAAATCGCACTGAATTATGTGGAAATGCGCAAATGGTGCGAAATATCGTAAAATCCATGACAAAGGCTTTCCATTCAGGAAAATTGTTGCAATAGCGCGTAATAAGAATTATCCTTGGGTTATGGTCAGTTTTGAGAAAATCGAAAATGTTGCCAGAAAAATCGGAGAACAGACCAAAGCTCAAGCGGTGGTTCTTTTCGGCTCATACGCTCGAAACCAGGCCGGAATGCACAGCGACGTTGACCTGCTGGTGATTGCCGAAAGCGATCTGCCAAGGCATAAACGCAGCCGGCAACTGCACCTTATGTTCAAGCCGTATCCTTTTCCGATGGATATTCTGGTTTATACTCCCAGGGAAGTGGAGACAGAGCGAGAATTCGAGTTCTCATTCATCTCCAGAGTATTGCGAGAGGGCAAGAGACTGTATGGACAACCAGTCTGAACATGCCGGACGATGGATTGACAAGGCAAAAAGCGACTTGTTAAATGCGGACAACAATCTTGCGGCACAAAAGGTGCCGTATGATACGGTTTGCTTCCACTGCCAACAAGCCGCAGAAAAACTGCTCAAGGGAGTTCTCGTCGCACACGGTTATGAATACCCGATTACGCACAATCTATTTGTCGTCATGGAAAAGGTTCTTGAATTTGACCCCTCGGCTGAATCCCTGCGTGAAACGCTTGCGCTGCTTAATCCGTATTCTGTAGAGGTTCGTTATCCCGGCGATGCATGGATGCCCACGCCAGAAGATGCAAAAGAAGCCAGACAGGCAGCACAGGAAGTTTACAAATGGGTGCAGGCGAGACTTGAGAGGTTCTTCTAAAAACGGCAGAACTTTTCTTCGTTGACCTGACTTCTTGATTAAGTTCTTATCCATGATAGCCGATAAAGCTTTATACATGCCCAGATTCTGCTTCTTTGATCCTAATGGCTCATTGCTAATTCGAAAAGTCATGGAAAATCAAAGAGAAGAGATTCTGTGTCTCAGAGGCTGGCGCCAGGGATTTTATTTGGGTCGTTTAGCGTTTTTCTAACATTTCATCGGAGGATAAAAAGCGGTAGAGCGCGATGAAATCGCACTAATTATGTGGGAATATGCAAATGGTGCGAAATATTGCTCTCTATGTGAGATAGTATTGACAAATCCTTATTGTTAGTTTATTATTGTCTCTGAAAATCCCAGGAAATCTTAGGTTGGAGATGTGATGAAGATTTTGATAATTGCACTGCTTTTTGTCATAGCGTTGATGATGGGATGTTCGAATTCAGATAATCCATCATTGTCCTTATGGGAAGATCGACAGATGGATGACGATCAAAGAATATATGGAAGCCCTTATGAAAGCTCTTATGAAGGCCCAGACCGATGGCAGTGCGTTTGGCTGCCTACCCCTTTTTGAAATTGAGCCCTGATTTTATCTTCCGGCCAGTGGCCGGCAATCCGAAGCTATACAATTCCGGCGTCTTTTCCAGATGACTGTTGCCCTGTTCCGGAAGCCCGAAACGAGTTGTAATGAGGGCTGGACGACGCTTCATGACTGAGAGGACGCGTTATAGACGACTCATTTATCATAGATAGTCCTTTCTGCCTTTTGCCCTCCATTATCCCGATTGGAAGTGAAAAATTGTTGGCGGCAATTGTTATTTAACCGAATTAAGGCTATTTACAAACCAGTCAACGATCGGTATTATATCCGGGATATATGCCGATGTAGCTCAATGGCAGAGCACAGCTTTCGTAAAGCTGAGGTTGTGGGTTCGACTCCCACCATCGGCTGTATTGAAGCGGTATTGATATTATTTCTCAGTTTTCATATGTCTTTAGATGACACATCTGCAGAAGCTGAAGCAGTGCTGTGCCGGTTGTATAGGAATATGACGACAGCCCAAAAGGCCCAACGTGTATTCAGCGCCTATCGTTTGGGAAAAATGCTGAGTATGGCTGGCATCCGCATGAGTCATCCCGATGCCTCCGAGGAGAAAGTTTGGCATCTTTGGGCCAGACGCCACCTCGGCGATGAGCTTTATGAAAAGGTTTATCAGGGGAGAAATAATGGTTGAGCCGGAGGAATATTTGGTCCTGAAGCAACTGGCCGACACCCTTGATGATTTTAAGATCGACTATGCGATTGGTGGCTCGATTGCCAGCTCGCTTTACGGCAAAGTTCGATTTACGCAGGATGCCGATATAACGGTAGCTGACTTTGGAGATAAGGCCGAACAGCTCTATAACGTGCTGAAAGACAGTTTCTACATCGGCAAAGATGCCATGTATCAGGCCATTTCAAATCGCAGCTCTTTTAATATTATTCACTTAGAATCCGCTTTCAAGATCGATATTTTTGTTCAGAAAGATGACGATTTTCACAGGCAATTGTTTCTTCGGAGAAGAAAGATAAAGCTTGATGAGTCAATCGAGCACTTGTTTGATATTGTTTCGGCGGAGGATATCATCCTGTTGAAACTGCAATGGTATAAATCTGCCGGATGTGTGTCTGAGCGACAATGGTCGGATGTTCTGGGTGTTCTTGCTGTTCAGGCCTTGGCGCTGGATATGAAGTATTTGAGGGACTGCTCTGAAAAACTCGGCCTCAGTGATATTCTTCAAAAAGCAATTAAGGAAGCTAATAAGTAGTGTTAACTAGGATTTAGGATTCGAATTACTCTATAGGCAGTTCTACATAAATGCGAGTTTGCTTATCTTGGGAGAGGCTTTATGGAGACTCAAACAAAAACAAATGCTTCACGAAAGACTTGTGCTGATAAGCTATGCTTAGCGGCGATAGTATCTTTCCTCATTGGAATCAGTTTATATATTCTCTGTTTGGCTCTGGATCAGCCCCATCGGCGCAGTCTTGAAGATTTGTTTGTCATTGGGATGTGGTTAGGTTTCGGACTGGTTTTTTTGATCGTTCCATTCCTCGCATTAGCTGCGATTATGAACATATTGACCAATTGGCGGATTGTTACAAATTCTGATGATGATCCACAAAGTCAAGGCCTACTCCATAAAACAGCACGTAATTTCCTTATTACCTCGATTCTTTTTGCACTGATTGCTCTATTATCTATCGTTTTGGTAACCATTATTCTGGATTTTCAGAATACAAGCCTACCGGTCTTTGGAGGTATATGGCTTATTGCAATGTCATTAATGGCATTGGTAATGGGAATTCTTTCGTATGAGCTTTTTGCCAGGGATTCTGCTCAATTCCATCCACATGTTGGTGCTGTCTTTTCGATTATCATCAGTCTTGTTGCTGTTTTAGTTGTTTTCTCTAAAACAAGTGTTGGCGATTACCTGATTCAGCGTGCTGTATATTCAAAAATAACCAAAACTTTTTCAGGCGACTCCAACTCTCTCAAGCAAACGTCCATTATGCCGACTCTCGTCAGCCCCTGCCCGAAGAACAAGAACATCATATGGTGTTCTTCATTTCAGTTAGCGTGGAACCGGATGAAGGATGATGTTATTGGTGCCCCGGTTGAGGTTGTCGGTGCCGAAGAACTTGCTGCTCGTTTGAACACAGCGAGGCAATCCGAAGCCGATATGGAAGCCGATTCGTTTTATGCTGCTGCTGGGCGCGTAAAGGACGGGATCATCAGCAAGATAAATAAGGAAATGACTGATAAGTTCCCGTCGCATTCAGTTCCCGACTTTAGTGATATCGCTGGTATTCCCGATGGTATTTTGGCGTATTCATACCTGACGGCCAATGTGCCGTTCAAATATCCCTTCCGTCAGGTGGAAGAGGGATTTGCCTTCACCGATTCCCAGGGCATCGAGACAAAGGTAGGTGTGTTTGGAGTTTGGGGACTTCATTCAGTGTACGATAAAATGCGCGAGCAGGTGGAGATTCTTTACTTCCATGAAGATCGAGAGGCGAATGACCATGACCTGCGAATGAAGGAATTTGCTATCGATCTGTGCAGACACAGCGACCCTTACCAAGTGGTTGCCGCCGTTGTGGAGCCGAAGGATTCGCTGGCTCAAACACTTGACTATATACGTGGTCAAATAGAGGATTCCAGGCAGGAAAAGAACTATGAGCGGACGTGCTTTCTTGATGATGTCGATGTTCTTATGGTGCCTGAGATGTTATGGGAGATAGAGCACCGTTTCGATGAGCTTATAGGTAAAATCGTTGCAAATGCCAATCCTGCGATGCCCATAATCGAGGCAAAACAAGGATTGAAGTTCAGACTTGATCGTTGCGGTGCAATGCTGGAAAGCGAAGCAACCATCATGCTTGCCGCTATTCCCAGACACTTCAAATTTAATCGACCTTTCCTTATTTATATGAAGAAACGGGACTGCGAACAGCCTTTTTTCGTAATGTGGGTTGACAACGCAGAACTTCTGAATATAAAGTAGATCTGTTGTTGCCACCTTCTTCTTCGGAGATACGGCCTGGAAAAATGCTGGAAACTAAATATCAAAAACTACAGGATGTACTCAAAGAGCTGGGGAAAGTTGTGGTCGCTTACTCCGGCGGGGTGGACAGTACGTTCCTGCTCAGTTCGGCGGTCGATACGCTTGGGGCGGATAACGTCCTGGCTTGCATGAGTGTGGGGCCTTCCGAGCCCGGCAATCTCTTTGAAAGGGCGGTCGAATTTGCCGGGAGCATCGGCGCCGAATTTCAGACGGTCGATGCCGATGAGCTGACCGACCCGAATTTCACCGCCAACAAGGCCGACCGCTGCTTCCATTGCAAGTCGCATCTGTGCAAAATTTTGCTGGACGTAGCAAAGCAGCGCGGTTTCGATAATGTGATATTCGGCACGAATTTCGACGATCTCGACGATTTTCGGCCGGGCAACCGTGCCCTGAAGGCCTTCGGCATCCGCTCGCCATTGGCCGAGGCGAAGCTTACCAAGGACGATATCCGCGCTTTGAGCAGAGAAATGAATCTGCCGACAGCCGAGCAGCCCGCCTCGCCGTGCCTGGCTTCGAGAATTGTTTACGGGCTGGAGGTTACCGAGCAGCGGCTCGCTCAGATTGACCATGCGGAGAATTTCTTGAGAGAGCTTGGTCTCGTCGAATTTCGCGTTCGCCATCACGACACCGTAGCCCGGATCGAAGTGAATCCGAAGGATATAGAGAAAGTTGTAGCCGAGCCGGCCCGCTCGCGGATCGTCGAAAAGTTAAAGTCGCTCGGCTTCAAATTCGTAACGGTTGATTTGCAGGGTTTCCGCTCCGGGGCACTCAACGAGGCGCTCTCGGAGCAGCAGAAGCAAAAAAATCTATAATTATACAAGCTTGAGAATTTTACAAAACTAAAAGGAGTCAGCAATGTACCAAAGAAAAACTTCCGTCATGATTAAAGCATTATCTTTATCAGCAATTCTTCTGTGTTTGTGGATGTTCTTTGGTTTGTGCTGTGCCGATGCAGCCGGTGCGGGAGCCGGCGATCTGGAGCTGCGGATTATGACGTTCAATATCCGCTACGGCTCGGCCAATGACGGCGAGAACCATTGGAAGAACCGGAAAGAAATGGTCTCCGACGTTATCCGCAACCACCCGAGCGACGTGGTGGGTCTGCAGGAGGCGCTGCGTTTTCAGATGGACTCGATTCGCGAAGACCTGCCCGTGTACGGCGAGATCGGTGTCGCTCGCGAGGACGGCGATAACGAAGGCGAGTACTCCTCGGTCCTCTATCGCACGGACCGCTTCGGCGTGGGCGAGTCGGGGACATTCTGGTTCTCCGATACGCCTGAAGTTGCCGGCTCGAACACCTGGGGCAACGCCTGTGTCCGTATCTGCTCCTGGGCCAGGCTCATCGAGACCAAAACGGGCAAAGCGTTCTATATCTTCAACCTCCACCTGGACCATGTTTCGCAGCCGTCCAGGGGAAAAAGTGCCGTCCTGCTGGCCGAACGCATCCGGAACAGAAGATATAAAGAGCCGTTCGTAGTGACGGGCGATTTTAACGCCGGCGAGGACAATCCGGTGATAAAGTATCTCAAGGGCCAGATCGCTGTCGAGGGTCCGGACGGGGTCAAAGCGAAAACGCCGGTTCCCATGGTTGATACGTTTCGCGTTCTGCATCCGGATGCTAAGGATGTAAAGAGCGCACACGCATTCAAGGGGACTCGGCAGGGCAATAAAATCGACTACGTATTTGTGCCGTCGGGGACAAAAGTTCTCGAAGCACAGATTCTGTACGACAACGTTGACGGGCGCTATCCTTCCGACCATTACCCGGTTGATGCCCGGTTTCGTCTGCCCGTAACCGGCGGCCGCTGAGCGTACTGACTGACGGCTGGCTTGCGCAAACTTTTCAGCGGACCATCCGGTATCCGGTTTGGACTTCGAACAGGTTGCGATAGCTTGCCGGATGGTATAGCTTGAAATCGATCGCGCGGATATATTCTTCGGGCCCGCAGTGGCGAACGTTGTCGATCAGCGAAGAAATCTGCTTTTGCGAGCGAAAGGCGCTGATCGCTTTGAGCTTGTTCTCCAGATACGAAATCGGCGTTCGCATTCGCAGCGTCGGCGGTTCGGCAAAGTCGCAATAGACTGCGTAGGTGTTGACGTAGGGCACTTTGTCCAGGGGTTTGCCCAGTTCCGGCCAGATGTTGCCCGCGGAGTGGAACAAGCTGATTAGAAACTCGTCGTAAATGATACGATGGTCGGGATGCAGGTCATTCCAGGTCGGCAGAAAACACTGCGTCGGCTTTATCATTCGCAGATGATGCGTGAAGGCATTCTGCAGGCCGGTAAAACCGCTGATGGCCACGGGATCGTCATGATTTGCTGGGCGCCGGCCGCGATGATTGCTTAGCTGGCAATCCGGGAAGCCGAGCCAGATGATATTCTTCTTCGGCACGCCCAGGCTCTGGTAGCATTCGAAACTTTCGTTGCGCCGGATCTCGGCGATGCTGTCCTTCTCGTCGAGACTGCAATAGCCCATGCTGCCGTCGGTGACGATGAGTATATGAACGGGGACGTTCTCGCGCCTGGCGAGTTGGATGAGAAGGCCCGTTCCCAGAACCGCATCGTCATCGTGTGGGCTTATCATCAGGAGCCGTTCTTTTTTACCTTGCCAGTGTCGCGAAACATCGGCAAGCTTCGAGCCGGTCCTTCGTTCGTTTCCGACCAGGCGTACAAATTCGAATTTCTCTTGCATTCTTCTGAACTCACAGTTAGACTTGAAAGTTAACCATACAAAGCAGAGTAGCAACTGGCTATTAATTTCTAAAACAAGGATGTACCAAAGATGGATATTATAGGCGGCTTTCGGGAGAAAGCAAGAGGGAAAAATCTTTCGGTTGTTTTGCCGGAGGGCAGAGACGAGCGAATCATTCAGGCCGCGCGGAGACTTAAGGACGAAGATATTGCCCGGCCGATAGTGCTTGGGAAACCAGAACAGATCGAAGCGGCGATAGAAAAAGCCGGCGTCAATCTCGACGGTATCGAGACTATCGATCCGAAAGA
>Ga0307379_10006783_pt1 | contig 15669 bp, 12 predicted proteins | sample UN2MG_FD_202237 | JGI IMG/M metagenome (GOLD analysis project Ga0307379, IMG submission 202237) | Soil microbial communities from Risofladan, Vaasa, Finland - UN-2 | ecosystem: Environmental > Terrestrial > Soil > Coastal area > Acid sulfate soil | place: Finland: Risofladan, Vaasa | collected... | reverse complement strand
CGTCGCCGCGGGCGCGTTGTGGACACGAAAGATCTTTCAGGGTTGTCGCGAAACCCCGAGGCGAATCGTGGGTTCAATGGAGCATGGAACACGGAAGTCCTGATCTCCCCGAAAGCCTCGCCCAGTGCCAACAGCGGATTGGCGAACTGGAGCAGCTCGTTGCCCACCAGGCGGCGGTCATCGCGCAGCAACAAGAGATGGCCGTCGCGTACCAGGAGCAACTGGCGCAGGCCGCCGAGCAACTGCGGCTGTTGAAGCGGGCACTGTTTGGGCTGCGTCGCGAGCGTTACAAGCCGTCGCCCGACCAGAAGCTGCTGTTCGAGCCGGAAGCCGTGGAAGGTGTCGGAGAGCAGCGTGCCGAAGAGACTTCTGCGGAGGCAGAATCGCCTCGGGCACCGCGGAATCTCTCGTGTCACTTGCCACCACTGCTGTCAGCAGTGTGTCGCACCTTACCGCTACCGCCCGGACACTGGCGATTCTCTAACGCTTACGCATCGACAACCAAGGGGACGTCCTTTGCGGAAAAGTGTCCGGGCTACCCGCTCCTCAGAACATCGCCGTTCGGGCCGGGGGTTCGCACCGCAGCGAAAAATCGTCGAGGTAGAAAACCGTCTCCTCGGTGGCCAGGCTGGTGAAGCCGACCCAGTTGAGCTTCTGGAATTGGCCGCTGGCAAACGGCACCTCGGCAAAGGCGCGCGTCGATCCGTCGGGCAGCGTGACCTGGAGCGTCCATGAACCGTTCTCCTCGGCCAGCGTGGTGGTGATCTCGAAGCGTACCCAGAAGCCGGTGGGCAGGTCCAGCTTGCCGCCGCCGAGCAGGAGCTGCCCGTCGCGGACCGTGAACTGCGGCCCGGTCAAGTACGGCGACGTGCTCCAATCCCGCCATTCGAATTGGACGATCGCCCCGGGCTCGACCCGCAGGTCGAACGCGTTGCGGACCTCGCCTTCCGCGTAGGTCATGCCGCGATAGACGTAATGCGGGTTGTAGACGAACTGCAATCCCGGCGCGTCGGTGATCTTCAGGCACTGTTTCCCCGCGGCGGCCGCATCGTCGGTGATCAGGATCGAGTCGCCGCGGTTCTCGGTGTGGATTTCCGCGCCCGAGGGGGGCCGACCGACCGTTTCGGTCTCGAAGTCGTCGTGGATCGCCAGCGGCGGCGGATCGGGGGCGATCTCGAGCGGCGAGTATGTGACTTCGCCTGCCTTGGCCGTCCACTCGGGATCGCCGTAGACGCCCGCCTGGCTATAGTCGAACGGCCGGAAGCCGACCTGCAGGGCCGGTGAATCGTCGGGGAGTCGGAAGTCGTGCCAGGCGGGGTTCTCGAACCGCGGATCGGCGATGATCGAGCCCTCTTCGTGCCCGGCGTCCTGCCATTGCTCGAGCGGCTTGCCCAGGAACTCGACGTTGCCCGCGGCGTTGAAGTAGCAGTTGTTGCGGCTGACGTGCTTCACCCGATCCCACGGCCCGGAGAGCAGCGCGCCGGTGTCGTAATAGACGATATTGTTCTCGAAGGTGAACGAGAGGTGTTCCTCGACGCGGGTGGCCTGCACCTGGTAGAGCTTGCTGAAGGCGAGGATGTTGTTGCGCACGACGTTTTCTTTGCCGTAGTGCTGGTGGAATCCGCCCGTCTTGACGCGATAGACGAGGTTGTTCTCGAAGAGGATGCCGGTGCTGCCTTCGTCGGTGTAAAGACCCCAGCCGCCGTAGGAATAGGCGTAGATGTCGTGGAAGACGTTGCCGCGCACGACGGTGCCTTCGGAGGGGCCGAGGGTATAGATGCCGCCCATGTCGCTCAACACGCCCCAGCCGATGTGGTGGACGTGGTTGTCGGCGATCGTGTTCCGCTTGGCGGGGCTTTCGGCGTAGCCCCACCGCCAGCCGACGGAGATGCCCGTGTAATAGAGGTCGGCGATCTCGTTGTGGGTGACGGAATTGTCGCCGCTGTGGCCGATCCAGACGCCGACGGCGCAGGGGAAGATGCGGCCGCCGTGGCGAATGATGTTGTTGTCGACGGTGACGCGGCCGGTTTGCTCGGCCTCGACGGTCGGGATGCGGGTTTCGCCGATCCGCACGCCGCCGGCCCCGAAGTCGTGCAGGTAGCAATGCCGCAGCGTACAGTCGCGGCAACCCTTGCGGAACCAGACGGCGTACGTGCCCAGGTGGCCGAACTCGCAGTCTTCCAGGACCACGTGCCGCGCCCCATCGACCATAACGGCGGCCTCGATGGGCGCGGCCGCTTGAGCCGCCTCGAAGCCTTCCGGCGGTGTGAGCCGCCGGGCGTGCCGGAAAATCAGCCCCTTGAAGGTCACGTGCTCGACGAACTGCCCGGCGGCCGGATCGCCCTGGATCGCCAGGAACCGCTCGACCGCCGGAGCCACGACTTCGACCTTGGTCATGTCCTCGTCGGGCAACGGCTTGTAGTAGAGCACCCCGTCGCGTGCGAGGAACCATTCGCCCGGCTGGTCCAGCGCCTCGCGGAAATTCTCAAGCTGGTACGGCGAGTTCCGCTGCCAGGGGTTCCACGACTTCATGACCTCGCCCGTGGTGATCAGCGCGTGCTGCTGCGGGTCGAGCCGGTCGATGAACCGCCGCGTGTTGTCCCACTTGTGATAGACGACGAAGTTCACGTCTTTCAGTTCTTCGGAACCGAGGCCGGCAATCGTGGCGAAATCCTCCGGCCGCATCCGCACGGTCTGCCGGGCACCCTTGGACTGCCGCGGCGAGCCCGACTCGAGCGTTTCCTGACGCACGTCCTGGATATAGAAATAGAACTTGTTCGGCGTACGGGCACGGGTAGCGCGACGCTGGCCGACGAACAACTGCTCGAAGTACCACCGGCCCGCGGCGACTTCGCCCAGGTGGACCGTCCAGAGGCCGTCGGGTCCGGGTTTCCAGCCGCGGATGGTGCGTCCGCCGCTGAAGACGGGTCGCGCGCCCGGGGCGGCCTGATAGATCACCGGTGCATCGGCCGATCCGCCGTCTTCCGCCGTGAGCACGAGCGGCTCGACGAGCGTATAAGACCCGTCGGCCACGATGACCCGCACGGGCTCGGCAAGCGGCCCCCGGGCCTTCGCCGCCCTCACCGCGTCCCTTGCCCGCTGTAGGGTAGCGAAGGGCCTCTCGATCGATCCGGGGTTGGCATCGTCGCCCGTGGGCGCGACGTGGAAGTCCAACGCAAGAGCGTTGGGGGTTGCCAGCAAGATCAGCAGGAGGGAGAGAGGTCTCATGGGGTGGCTCCGTTGGGGGTGTCTTCGGTTCATCCGAAAAATGCATACCTGGCACTTGCTGATGGTCCCATGGTCGTGAAACACACGCTCGTAGGACGGACTTCCAGTCCGTCGCGACGGACCGGAGGTCCGTCCTACGTTGAGCACTTCGGCTTTCACGCTTCTGCACATCATAGTGGGCGGCGTCGCGCCGTTCAAGTTTCGCGCGGTCGTTGATTCACCGCCGCCGGGCGGCTAGAATGGTTTGAAGTCTTTTCATGAATGGGCCACCCGGGAGCCGGTCCGTTGGAAATCGTCATTATTTGCCTGGTTGTGCTGTTGCTGGCGCTGGTCGGTGCCGGTTGTGGCACGTGACGCTAGCGGCGAGGGCCCGGTCCGGGCCATTCGTTTCGACCGCGCTGTGTCGCCAATCTGACGACAGGGGCCGTCGGCGAAGTGTCCAGCGAAGACAAGATATCGGCTCTTTCCCGGCGAATACCGGAGTTTTCGGTTTCTCCAGCACAATTGGCACTGTTCTTGCAATCGTCCTCCGACACGTCAGCCAATCAGGCCCTTTTTTTCGGAGGAGGATTCGAGATGAAACTTCTGCACATCGTACTGATCGGAGTCGCCGTGGCCGTCTTCGTGTCGGCCCGGCGGGACGGAAAGCCGAACGCTCGGGAAATGGGCCGCATGGCCTCGGAACTGAAAACCGTGAGCGAGCAAGGTTGGGCGGAATTCCAACAGGGATATCAGGAGGCGAAACGAGAATAGTCCGGGCGAAAGTCGAGCTTGTCTGAACATCGTCTTGATGGTGGGCAACAAGCAGTCGCGGATGCACGGTGATCCACATATCGATCCCGTCGAAATCCACCCCGAATCCAACTCCCCGCCACGGTCTGGGCTCCGTACAATTCGCAGTCAACCACGACGATCCTTACCGGATGTCGTTCGACGACGCTTTCGTGTGTACTTGTCCTGCCCGAGCCGAGTTCTACGAGCGCTACGGGGCGTAGACAGCCGTTATCACACTGAATATCGGCACGATCGGCAAGACCGGTGTTCTTTCCGTTTTCGCGCCCCTTCCGCTCGCTTGTGCTTCTTGTGACCTATGGTTGCAAAGAAACCCCATCGGACGTTTCCTCTTTGCAACCAAGGGCCGGATGCGGCTATTCGGCCCGGGTAGGCGGCAAGTGAGCGGCACCATCAAGCAAACCAACCGCAGCGGCCCCGCCGAGACCAGGGTCCTGTTGGTCGAACACGATCCGGCCGACGCCCAGAGGGTCTGGCTCGCGCTGAGCGAAGCCCGGGGTGCTATGGAGGTCCAGCAGGGCCTGTTCAACATGACCTGGGTCGAGCGCCTCGCGCCGGCGCTGGATCTGTTGGCCCAAGAGAAATTCGACGCCCTGCTCCTGGACCTGCAACTGCCCGACGCCGAGGGATTCGAGACGCTCGAGCGGGTCCGCAAGACGGCGGCCGACGTGCCGGTGATCGTGCTCACGGCGATGGACGACGACGGACAGGCACTGCTTGCCATCCAGGGAGGCGCCCAGGACTACGCCGCCAAGGATCGCCTCGACGGGCGGCTGCTGGGGCGGACCATCCGCCATGCCATCGAACGCCAACGGGCCGAGGTGCAACTCCGCCGCCACGCCCGCGAAGTCGAAGCCGCCCGAACGAGAATCGAACAGCAGGCCGCCGAACTCCGCGCCCGGGCGGAACAGCTCGATCGGATCAACCGCGAGCTGGACGACTTCACCTACATCGCCTCGCACGATCTGAAGGAACCCTTGCGGGGAATCGCCGCCTACTGCGATATCCTGCGCGAGGATTACCACGACAAGATCGACGCGGCAGGGCAACAGCGATTGAACAAGCTGGGCGACCTGTGCAAACGGCTGGAGACCCTGGTCGGCGACCTGTTGACCTATTGTCGCGTGGGCGGCATCCGGCCGGCCCAGACGGGAATCGATCTCAGCGCCGTCGTCCACGAGGCGCTCGAAACGCTGCTGCCGGTCATCGAGCGGCGTCGGGCGTCGGTCCGCGTGGCCGACCGCTTGCCCACCGTGACCGGCGACGCCACGCTGATCGGCATGGTGCTGAGCAACCTGATCACCAACGCGTTGAGGTTCAACGACAACGCCCAGCCGAGCGTGGAGATCGGCTGTATGCCGACCGACCCGCCCGCGATCTACGTCCGCGACGACGGGATCGGGATCGAGGCGAAGCACCACGAGGAGATCTTTACGATCTTCCGCCGCCTGCACGGCCGGAAGGAATACGAGGGCAGCGGGGCCGGGCTGACCATCGTGCGGAAAATCATCGAATCGCACGGCGGCCGGATCTGGCTGGAGTCGGAATTGGGCAACGGCACCACGTTCTACTTCACGCTCGCCCCGGCCAAAGAACAGAAGCTCATCCCGCGGCAAGCCACCGAGCCTTCTCCGAAACCGCCGCATTGGGCCGAACGTTCCCATCGCGGGAAGCGGAAGCGGCGTCGGCTCGTCAAGTAGGGGGCGGCAGCGCGTACGCACCGAAGCCGGCCGCCTGGGGATTCTCCGGTCGGAAGTCGTGCCGCTCGGGGGCCGAAAGCTTCGGGTCCACGCCGTACACGCCGCCGGTCTCCGCCGCCGGCAGCTCCGGCCGGCTGGCCGCGGGGCGATCTTCGCAGAACCAGAGGTTGTCGGCGAACGTGAAGCTCTCCGGGCTCGTGTGCGGTCCGATGTTCACCAGCACCCCGACGTCCTCGCGGCGGAAGACCACCAGGTTGTGCTCGAAGCGGCCGTCGCGGCAGGGGACGAAGCCCTCCGCCGTCGTCTCCTGCAGGATCCGCATGACCCATTTCCGCGGCCGGTAGAAGGTGTTGTATCGCACCACCGCCCCGTCCACGCCCACGTAGGCCACCGGCGCCTGGCAGCCGACGAACAGGCAGCCTTCCACGGTAATGTCCTTCGCTTCATACGGCACTCCCCGCGGGCGGAAATAGGCCAACCCGGTCGAACCGCCCAGTTGAACGCCGCGATCGGCCGCATCGAGGAACACACAGCGGCGGATGGTGATCCGGCTGGATCCGCCCTTGGTTTGCGGGCCGGTGTGCTGCAGGAAACCCTCTTTGCCCCGGAACGTGCAACGTTCGATCAGCCCTCGATGGCAGCCGACCATGTCCGGCGCCTGCCCGCCCCAGCCTTCCATCAGACACTCGCGAACGACGAAATCGGTGACGCCGGAAAGCTTGATCGCGTCGTGGTTCCCGCGCGGGCCGACGTCCGCCACGTGAAGCTTTTCCAGCACGATGTGGTGCGAGGGCGTGTCGAAACTCCCGCCGTCGTCGATGTTGATCCCGTTGCTGCTCTGGCCCCGCACGGCGAGGTTTCGCAGCACGACATGCGCGCAATCGCTCAGATGCCAGGCTTCGTTTCCGCCGGTGAACAACGGCCGTCGGGCGGGATCGGCGCCCTCGATCACGATCGGCTCCGCTTCGGTGCCTTGGAGGTTCGAAACGTAGATCTCCGCCCGGTAATCTCCCGGGGCGATCCGAATTTGCGTACCCGGCCGGGCTTCGCGCAACGCCGCACGCAGCGACGCGTCGTCGTTGACGTTGACGACCGTTTCCTCGCCGAGAACAGGAGCCAGCAGCGCGATCGCCAAGATCGGGGAAATCCAATGGTGTTGCATCGGGGGGCTCCTCGAGAATCCAGCATGATCTGGGATACGTGGGGAACGAAGGAGAGTCTAACACAACGGTTATTGGTATGCCAGCGATGCAAGGGTGTCAGCGATGCACCGGACCCCGCCATGAGTTATGCTATGGTCGTTCCGCGGAGCCGAAGCCTTGGTCCATTTCAACCACCGAGACCTGCTCGACCCTGATCGGCTGGCCGATGCGTTGACCCGAGCCGGGCTCGGCCCTCGGGCGGCGGAAGAAAAGGCCGAATGGTTTGCCCGGGCCGCCGCGAAATTGTCTGTGGAGTCGTCACCGGCACCCCGCCCCGAAATCAGCGCCTTCTTCGTGCCCGGGCGGATCGAAATCCTGGGCAAGCACACCGACTACGCGGGCGGTCAGGCGCTGGCGCAAGGCGATCTCGGCCGCTTCGGCCGGCTGGTCGACGGGTCGCAACGCGCCGCCGAGCAACTGCTGGGCAATCAGATCCCGCAGACGATCCACCTGGCGGCGGCTGCCCGAGAGTGTGGAGCGGCAGCCGCCTCGGCCTTCGGGGCCGGTTTCGGCGGCAGCGTTTGGGCGATGGTCGAACAGACCTATGCCGATTCGTTCCTAACGGCGTGGGCCGATGCCTACGGCCGAAAATTCCCGCAAAACGCCCCGGCGTCCACATTTTTCCTCACGGCGGCCGGCCCCGCGGCGTTGCGGGTCTGTTGAACGCGCGGCCCGGCGATGGTAAGCGGAACCTGCGGAAGTTTGGTAGTAAAAACAGGAGAACAACACATGAACGGTGGGCCAACGAAAATCCTTCGTCTGATACTCGTGTTGCCTGTTGTCGGGGCGTGCGTCCTCGTCGGGGCACAGGAACTCCCGACGCCCGACGAGCCGGCGGAGTTGGAATTCCGCACCTGGACCGATTCGACGGGCCAGTTCAAGACGGACGCCGCCATGCTGAGATACGCGGACGGAAACGTCTTCCTCAAAAGAAAACAGGACGGGCTCGTGGTGGCCGTGCCCGTGGTCAAGCTCAACGGCCGCGATCGACTCTACGTCACCCAGGAACTCCGCCGCCGCAAGGCCGCCGCTGGAACTCCGCCGCCAAGTTCAACCGGCACTTCATCCCCGACGGGCCAATGGTTCGGCTGGCGGGGACCGAACCGCGAGGGAAAATCGCCCGACCGCGGACTGCTTACGCAGTGGCCGGCCGAAGGACCCAAGCTGCTCTGGCAGGCCGACGGCATCGGCAACGGGTATTCCACCGTGGCCGTGGCCAACGGAACGGTCTACACCACCGGCGACGTGGGCGACCAATTGGTGATCTTCACCTTCGATCTGGACGGCAATCCCCAGTGGCAGGTTCAGCACGATTCGGCGTGGACCGGCAGCCATCCCGGCTCGCGATCCACGCCCATGATCGACGGCGGCAATCTCTACCTCGTCTCGGGCAACGGGCAGGTCGGCTGCTACGACGCCAAGACCGGCCGGCCGAAGTGGTCCGTCCACATGCGCGACTTCGGCGGCATGATTTCAAGCCCAAAGTAGCCGTCTCGCTCCGCCAAGACGCCGCCCCTCTCGCTCCCACGCTGCGGGCCAATGCCTTGCGGCGGTGTGGCACCGCTTGCAGAACGTCCGCTCGGGGTTACCGTCGCCGGAAAACACTACTCGCCGGAAAGCGTCGAGGGCTGGAAAGCGTGCAAGCAGTGTAGGCCGGAACCAGCGCAGCGCAGTTCCGGCATTCGATGTGAAAAGGCCGCATGAAGTCACGTGCCGGAACTGCGATGCGCTGGTTCCGGCCTACCGTCACGTGCCGGAACTGCGCTGCGCTTGTTCCGGCCTACCGTCACGTGCCGGAACTGCGCTGCGCTTGTTCCGGCCTACTTTGCTTGCGAATTCAGCTACAGGATTCCTGCAACTACGCGGCACTGCTTGCAGAACATCCGATCGACGTTGCCCTTGCCGAGAAACACTGCTTGCCGGAAAGCGTTGAGGGTTGGAAAGCCGCAAGCAGTGTTGAAGTGCTACGGACGTCCACGTCTTCCCCGGCAAACAGTGCCACACGAAACCCCGCGGTCCATCGAGCTTGGGCACCCGGCGCACCACCGGGAATGCGCTTGACACGAAAAGTTCTCTCGGGGAAGTGGCACACGCAATCCCGCCCGCCGCCAAGCCCGGGCGCCCGGCGAGTGGCTCACGTACCTGCAACTTCAAGAATCGCTCACTTCGTACTCGGGACCCTCACTTCCTGCGAACCGTAGGTCACGGATTAGCATCCTGGCAGTCAACTCGTCCGTAATCAGGAAGTTGATCAAGCGAGGGTTCTTCCTGAGAATCACGGCGATCGGCTCAACTTTGTTTCTTCCGCCTGCGATGACAAGCACTCTGCGGTTGCCACGCCTTGCCATGTCGCTCAGGTCCTTCAAGCTGAGTTGCACGAATTGGTTACATTTGCCTTCGTCCAACTCATTACCCGATGCGTCAAACAAGCGTGACATGATGTCTCCTACGGTTCTTGCTTGCACCTCCTCATCATGTTGAACCGTCGCCAAATGCGCGGTGAGCGAACCACTCTCCTTCCCCCCAATGCCCAATACAAACCAGTCAAACTCCTTCAGGCCTTGGGGGCGATGAATAGCGATTCTTTCCAGCATGAATTTGCCGCTATCAACAGAGACGTTCATGATGTAATTCATGTTCGCGTTAACGAACTTCTGTACTGCAAGTTCCGCGATTGACATCGCTGAGTACAGGCTATGCGGTACAGGACCCACAACCAGAGCTTCGATCTCAACTCGCAAGTTCTCGTAGTGTTGCACTGCAAGATGGTTGAAAAGCCCAAATATCGAACGACCTCCAGAGACCCCGAGTTTGAGCATTCCGTCGCGTTGCATGTCGGCGATGGCGATGGCATTGCTCAACTCCCGCTGAACGTAGGGAGCTGCGGCCTCACCGAGATCGATGCTGAACTGGTCAGTGCTTCGTCGCCAGGCTTCCCTGCCCAATAGCTCCGCCGGTACAACATACACACGAGAGAGCTTCGCGCGCTCCCGCAACAACTCCGCCGTGGTGATTGCTGATGCCTGCGGACACCGAAGAACGTGAAAACGATGTGCACTGTCTTCTGAGCGAATCATGTCGCACTTCCTTTCTTGTCGGCGCGCTACTTGGGCACGCGCAGCGAAGCTGCATCGATCCCGTTCGCGCCGGTGAGGGTAAGAACACATAAACTCTACCAACAACTTGGCAGCAAACAACATTCGGAGAATTCACGAGAATTCCGGGTACAGTACACTTTGATTCCTTTGTGGACGACATACATTTCCTCACGTCCACAAATTCCGATCCAACATCCGATAATTGATCGCCTCGCTCAGGTGCATCGCCTGGATCGCGTCGCTGCCTTCGAGGTCGGCGATGGTGCGGGCGACGCGGAGGACTTTGTCGTGGGCGCGGGCGGAGAGGCCGAGTTCGGTCATCGAGGCCTTTAGGAGGTTGCGGCCGGCGTCGTCGAGGCGGCAGAACTGGCGGGTCATGCGGTGGGTCATGTCGGCGTTGTAGCGGGCCGGGGCGCCGGCGAATCGGGCCGCTTGACGACGCCGGGCGGATTCGACCTGCTCGCGCATCGTTTCGCTCGACGTGCCCGACGCCGGGGCCGAGAGGTCGCGGAACGGGACCGACGGGACCTCGATGTGCATGTCGATCCGGTCCAACAGCGGACCGCTGATCTTGCCCATGTATCGCTCGATCTGCGGCGGCGTGCAGTGGCAGTTCCGATGCGTGTCGCCGCGATAACCGCACGGGCAAGGGTTCAGCGCCGCGATCAACATGAAATTGGCCGGGAACGTCGTGCTCGAAAGGGCCCGGGAGATCGTCACCGTGCCGTCTTCGAGCGGCTGGCGGAGGACTTCGAGCGTGCGGCGGTTGAACTCGGGCAACTCGTCGAGGAAGAGCACGCCGTTATGCGCCAGGCTGATCTCGCCCGGGGCCGGCGTCGAACCGCCGCCGACCAGGCCCGCGTCGCTGATCGTGTGGTGCGGCGAACGGAACGGGCGGGTGGCCAACAGCGGCTGGCCCGGCTTCAAGCGGCCCACCGCGCTATAGATCCGCGTAGTCTCGATCGACTCGACGGGCGTCAGATCGGGCAGGATCGTGGGTACCCGCTTGGCCAACATCGTCTTGCCGGAACCGGGCGGCCCGATCATCAAGAGATTATGTTGGCCGGCCGCCGCGATGGTCACCGCCCGTTTGGCCATCTCCTGGCCGCGGACGTCGGAGAAGTCGGCGTCGTAGACGGACAGTTCGCGGAACAACTCGTTGAGGCGCGAGGGACACGGCTCGATCTCGATCTCTCCGGTCAGGAAGGCGACGGCCTGGCCGAGGCTGGCGACCGGGATCACGTCGATCCCTTCGACGACCGCCGCTTCGGCACAGCTTGCCGTGGGCACGATCATGCCTTGCAGCCCCTGCTGTTTGGCCGCGGTGATGGCCATCGACAACGCGCCCCTGGCCGGCCGGGTGCTGCCGTCCAGCGCCAGTTCGCCGACCACGGCGTATCGGTCGAACCCGTCCGAGGCGATCTGCCCGCTGCCGGCGAGGATTCCCAGCGTGATGGGCAGATCGAACGAGGCGGCCTGCTTGGGCAGCTCGGCCGGAGCCAGGTTGATGACGATGCGGCTTTGCGGTCGCTGGAAGCCGGAGTTGACGATCGCCCGCTCGACGCGATGGATACTTTCCTTGACGGCGGCTTCCGGCAGCCCGACCAGCACGGTCTTCGGCAGTCCGGCGGGCGAGACGTCGACCTCGACCTCGACCGGCAGGGCCTCGATTCCCACGAGCGAGAAGGTATGCAGCTTGGCGAGCATGGGTTCGCGTGCGGTGGCCTGCGAATAATGGAACGCCTCCCCCACATTGTGGCAGGTTGACAGCGGGTTGGCAAGGACCCCGAGACGACACAATCTCAGGTCTTTGGCAAGGCCTGTTCAAAGAATATTGACAGAAAATTGCAGATATGCCTATAATCTCCACACAAGCTTCACAAAACAGGTGGATTGAAAGTGGAGGCAGCGCCGGATTCGTGAAAATGGCCCTTCCCGCGGGGACGTCGTGTCCCACGGCGACGTTTCTCCGCATCGACCTATCCAAAGCAGAAACGCAGGCAGCGCTCGAACCCCCGAGAAATTCATGGCGACCACGAAGAGCTGGTTTGCCGCCGCGGCCGTGATGCTGATGGCGTCCGTCGGCCGGGCGGATTTCCTTTTTTACGGCGACCAGGACGTGCTCGGCGTGGGCAGCTATGCATCGGACCCGACCGCCGGCGCGACGCTCGAAGGGCTCCCGCCCGGTCAAATCACCTCGGCGACGCCGGTCAAACAGCACGGTTATCCGTTCGATCCCGAACAGTCGGATTTCCCGGGTACCGACCGGATCTTCGTCGGCGGCGCGCACACGAACGTCAACTTCGACGCGTATTCGCTCTACGACGGCAAGGCCCACGGCCCGCAGGTCTTCTCGCTCGACTACGGATCGCTCGTGCCGCCGGGCCGTCGCATCGCGACGCTGACGCTGGGCATCGCGACGGATGATTTTCAGTTTCCCAATTACGGCCAACCGTACACGACGTCGATCAACGGGCTTCCGAACCAGGCGTTGAGCGATCATCTCAATTCACTGTCGCTGCAAGGGGCGAAGGTCCAGTTCCACTCGATCGGCCTCGACCCCGGCGTGCTGACGCCCGACCACGTGCTGACTCTGGCGATCGACCAAGGCAACTTCGGGGGCGACGGCTGGGCGATCGATTATCTCAGCGTCGGAGTCACGACCGAACCCGTGCCCGAGCCGGCCGGATGGTTGTTGCTGTTGACGGGTCTGGCCGGCTTCGGGCTGTTTCGCCGCGCCGTCGGGCGACGTTCGAGGTGATCGCACGGCCCGACGGTCGGACGCTCTCAGCCCGTTTTGCGGAAAGTCATCAACCGGACCGAGTCGCCGGAGAATTGGACGCCGAATTGGATGCGGATCGTCTGGTTGGGCCCGCGACTGCAGGGGAAGACGATGGGGAAACTCGCCGACGTGCCGGCTTCGCCTTGGAAATCGACGGTCGCCTGAAAGTCGCGGCCGTCGAGTTTCAGCGTGAAGACCCAGTCGCTGACCGTGTAGACGCGGAAAACCCGGCGGACTTTTCGGGTCCGCTTCATCGCTTTCCACGTGCCCGAGGCGAACTCGCCGCCCTTGGGCGTGATCGCCGAGAGGGAGAAAGAGCCCGAGGCGCTGCTGGGGTCGGTTGCCGAATTGGCGGTTCCCGAGCCGTTGCCGGTGACGGAGCCGATCGGGTTGGTGATCGGCGGCGGGGGTTCCGGCCGGGTGGTTGTGCCTGGCGAGGACGTGGACGGGCCCGGCGTCGTCCGTTGGCTGCCGACCGAGCCGAAGCCGATCAAACCGCCGCTCTCGTAGAATTCGTAGGCCCGGCCGTCGGAAGCCGAGGGCTCGCTGGTCCGCACGGTGTAGTAACCCAACGAGTAACTCTTTTTCTGCATGCCCGCGTCGTAGCTGTAGTCGTACGACATGCTGAAGTTGCGCGGCGGATACTGCCAGTGATAGTACGAACCGCCGTTCGGCTGGACCGTGCTACTCTGCCACTGCCCGTTGACGGTGATGCTGTAGTAGATCGGGTTGCTGGTCCGGTTGTAGATCGTCACCACGGCACAGGTGTGCACGGTGTTGCCGCTGTTTCCGCCGCCGTTGCCCGGTCGGGGGCGTGAGGGGCAGGTCCGCTCGTGGTCGCGGCGAAGTGCGTAAACGCGGGCCTCATCGCCGGGCGCCGGCTCGCCATACACCTGATGACAATACGGGCAACTGGCTGCCAGCGCTTCCGCCGGCATCACGAACCATCCGCCGAGGATTACCAGCAGACACAACAAGACCGATTTCATGGCCTACCTCCTTGCGATTTTCAGGAGAAGAGTTGAAGAGCGACAACTGGAATTGTTGCTTGTACAAACTGCTCTATTGTAGAACTGACGCGGTCGGAGGTCAAGCAATTTGAGCAAGAAATGCGCACAGACTTAGAGTAGCCGTCTCGCTCCGCGAGACCAGGCTGCATCTCGCCCCAGCGAGATGGCTACTGTCGCGCTCCCTGCAGGCGAAAGCTCGATCGGTCCGCCACTACCGGCCCCTTACAGTTCCTTCCACTCGCCGGCGACGGGGGCGGGGAAGTAGCCTTCGGCGTCGGCCAGGACCGGCGGCGGGCTGTCGTACGTCAGATCGTCGAGATAGTCGCAAAACTGGAACTGGGAATTGGTGATCTCGTCCCAGGTGACGATCCGGTTGGCGTGGGCGGCGGCCCGGCCCATCAGCGCAACGTAGTCCGCGTAAACGGCCCGCTTCGCCTCGTTATGCGGCTTGTCGTTGCGGATGCTGTCGATGAAGTGGATCCACTCGTAGTCCCACGGGTTGTGGGCGTCGGGCGTGGGCGACCAGGCGATGTTGTCGGTGGCGATCCGCTGGTCGTTGAACATGTGGACCTCGGCCTTGTGGACGTTGCCGGAGAACTGCCCGGCCTTCTTCGAGCAGTGGACGAACGTGGCGAAGTCGGTGTGGCCCTTCTGCGCGCGGCGGAATCCGCAGAACGCCTTTCTGCCGTTGGGGAAGGTGAACTCCATCGAATAGGTGTCGATGTTCTGGCCGTGGTCGTCGCTGCCGACCTCGCGGCCGCCCATGCCGTGGCAGGAGACGGGCCAGGAGTCCATCAGCCAGCAACACTCGTCGATCTGGTGGATCAGGTTGTCGACCATGTGTCCGGAGCCGACCCATAGCAGGTGGATCTTGCCGAAGTTGAGTTGCTCGGTGAAGCTATTGGACAGGTCACCCATATCTCCCATCCATCGCCGGCTGGTCAGGCGGTTGGCCCGGATGTAGGAGATCTCTCCCATTTCGCCGCTGTTGATCTTGTCGATCAGGGCGGCCCGGGCCGGCGAGTGGCGGCATTGCAGTCCGGCGGCGATTTTCACGCCCTTCTTCTCGGCCGCTTCGGCGGCGCCGAGCATCCGCTGCAGGCCCATTGGATCGGGCGCAAAGGGTTTCTCCATGAAAACGTTGATGCCCATGTCGACGGCGTACTCGACGTGCAGCGGACGGATGTACGCCCGCGTCGTGCACAGGGCCACGTCGCCGGGCCGCAGTACGTCGATGGCCCTCTTGTAGGCGTCGAAGCCGACGAACTTGCGGTCCTGCGGGACATCGATCTGGTCCGCGAACAGCTTCTCCAGCGACTTGAGCGAACCTTCCATGCGGTCCGCGTCGAGATCGGCCGTCGCGTACAGCTTGATCGGGCCCTGGTCGCTCGTTCGCAGGGCGTTGCCGACGGCGCCGGTGCCGCGTCCGCCGCAGCCGATCAACGCCAAACGAATGGTGTTGTCTTCGGCGGCGTGGACAGCGGGTACGGAACCGGCGAGCACGGCCGCACCCGCGGCGGCCAGGCTGCTTTGCTTGAGAAACTGTCGGCGGGTGGGGCTGGTGGCATCGTTGGATCGAGTCATGTCGTTTTCCTTGATTCATGGTGAATGAAGCATGCCGCCACAAGAAGCCGGGGGTTTCTTGCCGGCTCAGGTCATTGTCCATCATATCGTCGGGATAAAGAGGACTCAACAGTGTCCGCCGTTTCCGGAACCGCTTGCGCTGTCGTCGCGGTACCCGATGCCAAGCTGCTGGAAGGACTGCGGCACGTGACCTTCGGGGTTCCTTGTCGTGATGACCATCCGGCACGGCGACCCGCCGCCGGTGAAGGCGAAAGGCTCCGGTCTGGAAGCCAC
>Ga0307379_10006782_pt1 | contig 15671 bp, 6 predicted proteins | sample UN2MG_FD_202237 | JGI IMG/M metagenome (GOLD analysis project Ga0307379, IMG submission 202237) | Soil microbial communities from Risofladan, Vaasa, Finland - UN-2 | ecosystem: Environmental > Terrestrial > Soil > Coastal area > Acid sulfate soil | place: Finland: Risofladan, Vaasa | collected... | reverse complement strand
AGCCGTAAACCATACCCGGAAGCAGCCCGACCCAGTTTTTCAGGCCCACTGTTATCCCGGTGGTATGCACTTTGAGCACAGGGGCATCGATTATAAAATCCGCCTCTACGATTGTGCGGGGGAGGAAGAAACAGGTCTGGTCATTGGAAATTCTCGGCACAGGCACAGTCACTTTCACTGTGTCATCGTAGTTCAGATCCACCCATTTGAGATTGAGGCCCGGACAGGCGGGATCGTTTTGCATAGACTCGATCATTTCCTGGTACCCGGATATCTTGTAGCCATCGCTTAAAGACCAGGCTGGAGCGTTAGGAGTGCCAGGCCTGGCCCAGCCGCCCGCGCCCTCGGCCACCGCTATTTCAAGCTCAGGGTTCAGACGGTAAAGAAGCAGAGCCAGGGCCTTGACCACCCGCCAGTCCGTGTTTACCCCGTTGCCGTTCGGAGCAGGCTCGACTATGTTGGGTTTGATCACGATTTTACGGTCCGTGGGCCCGAGCATGTTTTCTAGTCCGCCGGCGAGCTTTACTGCCAGGCTGACTATCTCCTCCACCTGCTCGTAATCGAGAGCCTCTGTAATCGGGCATGCGCGGCTCAAGGAAGGGTAGTCGCTGGGCACAATACTTACCACGCTTTCTTTCTCCGGATTGTAAGTAAAGTCCGACAGCTTGCACCAGCGCGTGTGATTCTGCGGCGCTTGCGACCAAAGGATGAAATCGGCGACCACAAAGACTGCAACCGCGAAAATCAGGATTTTTCTCCATTTGTTGGCCATTAAATCATATCCTCCAGAATAATATCAGAAATAATCTCGGATTTACTGGCGTTCAGCAGTTCTAGAGCCTGAAATCAGTGACAAACCTGACACCTTCCAGGCGGTTGCCCGCGTAATTCTTATCGTTTTCCGGCTCACAAACATTGAGGCTGAATTCACAGATGCCATACTGCATGGGCGCTTTGACAAGAATCCTGTTAAGTCCGGCACTGATATTGACCTCGACCAGATCATTGGGCAGTTTGTGTGCTCTGGTGCCGTTATCGTACGTGTAAACCACCTCCCCGTTAAGCCAGACCTTTATGTTTCCGCTTGAGCCGAGCCAAAGCCGGGCCCGGGTGTCCTGGTGGGCCTGGAGATAGGTGAAAGCATAATAGGTACAGTCGACCGAGTCCTGGAAATAGCCGGCTGGATCGATCGTGTTGTCGAAAAAGAAGATCGGCTGGCTCCAGCCGTCCAGCTCAGGCAAGGGAGCGGCTCCGGCTTCCCCGCCCAGGTAATCGGTCTTCATATCAAGCCCGGGATGAGGGCCGTTCAGGAGCCAGACCCGGTTGCCCTGGCCGTAATAGGGATACAGCTTGTTTTTATGGTCCAGGGGCAGTTCGTTTTCCGCTTTGACGAACCTGGTCTTGCATTCGTCGATCAAGCCGCCTCGAACCTCGATCCGCTCCAGATCGTTCTGTCCTACACCTGAGAGTGCGGCGAGGGTGATATGCTCCACATCCTCGGGGTTCAGGCCGATCAGGCTCGCACACACGGCGTCCACGCTTACTACGTCATCTCCAGCTACGATCATGTTTCTGCGCCTGGGGTTACCCCAGCGGAATTTGGTTTTTTCTTTTCCCACAATACAGTCCACCACCACTAAATCACAGCCCACAGTGCGTACAAGGTCGGCTATATTTTTATGGATGAACTCAGTGTCATGGTCTAGGCGGATACCGTTGTTATTGTAACCTAGAGCTTTCGGCCACCCGTAGACCATACCCGGAAGCAGCCCGATCCAGTTTTTCAAGCCTGCTGTAATACAGGTGCTGTGTACTTTGAGCACTGGAACATTGATCACGAAATCCGCCCCGAGCACTGTACGGGGGAGGAAGAAAGAAGTCTGACAGTCTGATAATCTCGGCCCGGGCACGGGTATTTCGGTGACCTGATCATAGTTTAAATCGACCCACCGCAGATTGAGCCCCGGGAAATCCGGATCATTCTGCAGAAACTCAATCATTTCGCGGTAACCTGATACCTCGTAACCATCCCCTTCCAGAGCCGAGTCCGATACGAGAGGAGTGCCCGGCCTGGCCCAGTCGCCCGCTCCCTCGGCCACTACTATCTCGAACTCCGGGTTCAGCCGATAGAGAAGCAGGACCAGCGCCCGCACCACACGCCAGTCAGTGTTTGCCCCGTTGCCATTGGGAGCAGGCTCGACCAGGTTGGGCTTGATCACGATTTTACGGTCCGTAGGTTCGAGGAGGTTTTCAAGTCCGCCGGCGAGATCGACCGCCAGGCTGACCATTTCTTCCACCTGTTCGTAATCGAGCTTCTCTGTTATCGGGCACGGACGGCTCAGAGACGGGTGGTCGCTCGGCACAATGCTTACTATGCTCTCTTTCTCTGGATCATAAGTGAAATCTGACAGCGCACACCAGCGTGTATGCTTCTGGGGCGCTTGCGACCAGAGGACAAAATCGGCCACCACAAAAGCGAAAACCGAGAGAAATACTATCCTCCTAAAATTTCCCTTCATTGCTAGCTACCTCCGGAGTCGGGTTGTGGGATACCCGGTAAAAACCAAGAACGGTACAAATTTTGCGTTTTTACTGAAAACCTGTGAAAGGAATTTTCCTGTAATTCTGCAGGCTCTTATAATTAAATTGGATAGCGTATAACTGACAAATCCGTAGAAATCTAAGCCAAAAATCACAGGAATGCCATGATTTCGTATGAAAACCGTCAGGAATCAGCAAATTCAGCGGGGGTGCTTTTCGGATAAGAGAAATAGCAGGATTACTTAAATGGCTGAAACCGAATTAATCCCAAAAGAACGGTTCACGGGTATCGGGGAAAGCTATGCAGGCAACAGGAATCCAGAGTGTATTTTGTATTGGTGTCATCTTTTGACTGAAACTCCGTAATAATTCAGGGGACACCGGGTATTTTAAACCGAAATATGGAAAGAGAACGCTTGATTCAAACCAGGACAATTGATAACTTTTAACCTTCAATATGAAATTCAAGCTGTGAAACAAACGAGGCTTCGATGAAAATTCCTTTCATGAACCTGAAGCGACAGAACGATGCACTGGCGGCTGAATATAAAGCGGCGCTCGGGCGGGTGCTTGAGCATGGGAGGTTCATTCTCGGTCCTGAGGTGACCCGTTTCGAGGAGGAATTCGCGGCTTACCAGGGAGTGAGCTACTGCCTGGGCACCTCGAGCGGCACTACAGCCCTGCATCTGGCGCTTGTGGCTTGCGGGATCGGCCCTGGAGACGAGGTGATTACTGTGCCCAATTCTTTTGCGGCCACGGCTGAGGCTATCGCCCATTGCGGCGCGAAGCCGGTATTCGTGGATCTAAATCAGCAGACCTATCTCATGAAACCCGAGTTGATCGAGCCGGCCGTGACCCCTAAAACTCGCGCGATCTTGCCGGTTCATCTTTACGGCTGCCCGGCGCAGATGGATAAAATAATGGAGATAGCCCGGCGCCATGGGCTGACAGTGATCGAGGATGCAGCCCAGGCTCATGGGGCCGCTCTCGGGGGGCGCAGGGTGGGGGGGTTCGGCCGGGCGGCGGCTTTCAGTTTTTTCCCGGGCAAGAATCTGGGCGCCCTGGGAGATGCAGGCGCGGTGGTAACCAATGACAGCGGCTTGTACGAGAAGATGCGCCTTTTGCGGGACCACGGCTCACCGCGTAAGTACTATCATGAACTGGTGGGTTTCAACTACCGCATGGATACATTCACCGGCGCGGTATTAAGTATCAAGCTGGGCCGCCTGGAGCATTGGACTACTTTGCGTTGTGAGCGGGCCGGCCTTTACCTGAAGGAGCTGGAAAGCAGCGGTCTGCAACTGCCGGTGGTTCCTCCGGGAGTGAAACATGTCTTCCATGTTTTCGTCATCCAGAGCAGCCAGCGGGACAGGCTGATCGAATTTTTAAGAAGCCGCGGGATCCAGACCAATATCCACTATCCGGTGCCGATACACCTTCAGCCGGCTTTCGCAGATCTGGGATACGGCCGGGGAGATTTCCCTGTGGCTGAGGAAGCTGCCGGGAAAATACTTTCGCTGCCGCTGTGCGCTGATATTACCGAGGATGAGGTCAGACTGGTCTGCGACACGATCAGGGAAGGCCTCTCAGGGATTCTATGACTCAAGGCAGCCGCCGGCCTGAACCAGGGGAGAAAACCCGTGCAGGAATATCTTGATTTTGCGGTTTTGTCCAGGTAAAATAAAATTCCGTCTGTCCGTGTCGGGGCATTCCACCGGTTTTAAGCAGATTTTAAAATAGTTTTTTAGAAAGCCAGGGGCGCGATGATTCCCATTACGCGGGTAAATCTGGGGGAGAAAGAATATAAGCTGGTCCGCGAGACCCTGCTCTCGGGCTGGGTCACCCAGGGGCCGCGGGTCGAGGAATTCGAGCGTAAATTCGCCGGAACAATCGGGGCCAAGTATTGCGTGGCAGTATCCTCTTGCACTGCGGGCCTTTTTCTCAGCCTGCACGCCCTGGGAATCGGCCCGGGGAATGAGGTGATTGTTCCCTCGTTCTCTTTTATCGCCACGGCCAACTCTGCTGTGCACTGCGGCGCAACCCCGGTTTTTGTGGATATCGACCCTGCCACTTATAATATCGGCCCGGCTGCAATAGAGAGCGCAATCACTGGCCGGACCGCAGCCATAATCGCGGTGCACCAGGTCGGACAGGCTGCGGACCTGGACAGGATTTACGAGATTGCAGTCAGACACGGGATCCCGGTGGTGGAGGATGCCGCCTGCGCGATAGGCACAAGATACAAGGGGCGTCCGGTGGGTTCAGAGGCAGAGTTTGCCTGCTTCAGCTTCCATCCGCGCAAGATTATCACCACAGGCGAGGGCGGGATGGTGGCCACCCGGAGCGAGAAAACCGCGGAAAAGCTGAAAATGCTCAGGAATCAGGGAGTGAGTGTTTCCGGCCTGGAGAGACACCGCAGCGACCGGGTGGTCTTCGAACATTATCCGGTTGTCGGATACAATTTCCGGATGACAGACATCCAGGCTGCCGTAGGTATCGCGCAGCTGGACAGTCTGGGGAGCCTGCTCAAGGAACGGTCAGAGCTGGCCTGTCGCTACAGCCTGGCTTTCAGCAATCACCCGGTCCTTCAGCCGCCCTTTGTGCCGGAATATTCGGCACACACTTTCCAGACATACCTCCTGCGCTTGAAAGCCAACTGTCCACTCAGCCGTGACGAGCTGATGCAAAGGCTGCTCGATCGCGGCATCTCGACCCGCCGGGGTGTGATGTGCGCCCACCTCGAGCCCTGCTACGCTGAAATCGGCCGGAAAACGAACCTCAGACATTCGGAAGCCGCTGCTGAGCAAACAGTGGCACTCCCCCTGTATCCGGGGATGACAGAAGGTGAGCAAAATACCGTAATCTCGAGCGTTTTGGAACTCACGACTCCAAAAGAGTAGCGGAGAATTCTTTCGTTTTTTTAATAACTCACAGGCAGCGGTTTATGAGCGCTAAAATAAAACTGACATGGTCTGTCTATTTAGTCCTGCTGCCTCTCAATATAACTTATTTCCTGGGAGTGCCTCATGTAATGCCTGCGGACTTCCTCGTGCCGGTGTTGATTGTACTGGCTGCTCTGAGTGTCGGAAAGCGGCTTGCCGGGGTTGTGGTCGAGGACTTTCCGGTCCTGGCCTGCCTGCTCATTTTTCTGCTGGTGACAGCCTTGGCGGCAGTGCGGTTCGGTCTGGAAAAAAATCTGGCTTTAGCCGCTCTGGCCCAGATCGAGCTGGTGGTGACCTATTTTCTTTTCCGGGTCACAGTAGGGGAGGCCCGCCTGTATATCCGCCTTGTCTTGACCTGGGTCATTGTTTCGACCATAGTGTCAGCGGTGGGGATTATCGCTGTTGGTGCAGCCTATGCAGGCTGGAAAACGCCCCTGGCGCTCTGGTATCCCAGTCTAGGGCCGGGAGCCTGGAGGCTGATCGGAGTAACGGGCCACAGCCCGAACTTTTTTTGCAGCTACCTTAACGCCGGGTTTTTCCTTTCCCTGGGACTTCTGCTCTCGAAAAAAGCGGGCCATCATCTCCCAGGCGTTGATCGGAAATTCTCTGTCAACAGCATGTGGACCGCAGTGGCTGTCCATGCCCTGGCCCTTGCGCTCACATATTCGAGGGGCCTGCTGGGTTTGATCCTGGGGCTGATTATAATAGTCCAGGTTTTATCCGTCAAATCACTGCAGCGCGCTAAGTTTTATAAAACCGCTCTTTGGACCGCTTTTGCCGTTTTATTTCTCTACGGCTCGGTCTTTTATACCTACACTACCGATGCCCTTTTCACTCCGAGCCAGGAGGCTGCGGATTCTCTGAGGCTTGATGCAGCCGCGCCACATCACAGCCTGTATTCGTATAAGAATGTCCCGCACCTCGAGAACGGAGCTGCCTACCGGAGGCTGCCTGGCGGTTTTACCTACCTGCCCTCCATGCATCTGTATCTCCTTAGATCTTCCTGGAACTTATTTGCCCGGAACCCTTTCTTCGGTATCGGGCCGGGACGTTATATTAATGAGCTGAAAGCCTTGCGGGAGGAGAACGGCGGTCTGATTCCCCAATCATTCCCGGACCTCAAGCCTCATTCGACCTTAATGGGCGCTCTGGCCGAGGGGGGCATTGTGGGTTTTGCGGGGCTGGCGATTTTGTGGCTTTTCTTTCTCGGGAAGCCTCTCTGGCGCAAACTGAAAGACGACCCCCTGGGCTTGGCTATTTATGCAGCAATGGCGGGCTATCTCCTGGTGGGCCTGAACATGGATATTATGAATTTCCGCTGGCTGTGGCTCATCTTTGCCCTGGCCGCCGCGAGAGCAAGCCTTCTCAACAACCGTCTGCCTGAATAAACAGTCATACCAGAACTATCCTTCCTATTAACTTTCCGATAGTTTTTTACCTCAGTAAAAAAGCGTATTACTCCCTACAGAATGAAAATTAAGAGTTATGATATTTTTGGAATAACGGTGGATTGTTCCCTTTTTCAGTCTGGCCGGAATATCAAAAACAGCTAGCCGGGAATATCCAAGAAGTGCATATTCGGGCATGGGAGGTCTTTTATAGACAAAATTTTTCTCAGCGTGCGCAGGAGGGGGGTGGCGGCTGTACGACTGGAAGTCGCACAGACCGCTGCGCCGGGAGCGCAGCGGTGCGCATTTCATGCGCCCGCCACCCCCCGGGGGCTCCGGGAAACCGCCTCTTTATGATTTGTGAATAATCAAAGACAGCAGCTTGAATTCTGCAGCCCTTGAAATGCTGAGATCAGGTTCGGGTGAATTACCGGGGACTGGAAGATGGATAGTAAAATCCCGCCAGGCCTGACGGGCACCTGAAGGCCGAAATCACAAATATTCAAGCTGAAAATCAACCATTATTAGAACAACTATTTAGGCTAATGATTTAATCGAAATTTATATTCATGCATTATGCGCTCAGATTTACTTGAAATTAGAATCCAGACTGAATATAATAGAAATGTTATAACATTCTTTTAACAAGGGGGTGATTATTAATGTGTAAACGTATCATGCCCTCGCTCCTTCTGCTTGCACTGATCATATCGGTGCCCTGCCTGCATGCATCCTCCATACTTATCCGCAGCAATGTACCCGGGGCAAGCCTGAAATTGGATCGCCAGGAAAGAGGCATAACGGATGAGAATGGCCGGGCCATTCTTAAAGATGTCTCTCCCGGAAGGCACAGGCTCATTCTCTCAATGGACGGGTATGAGACTTATTCGGAGGAGCTGCAGGTAAAGGATGGATTGACCAGCATTGTCCAGGCAACCCTCGCCGTTCTGGATCAAATCCCTCCGGAAATCAGGCTGGTTTCCCCTGAGCCCACACGCGGTATTTCTATCACCACCGGGGAGAAAACCATTCAGATAACCGGCCTGGCCAGAGATGAGGGAGAGGTCGCCTCTGTTTCAGTTAATGGAAAGAATGCTGTGCTGACCGCTCCCAAACCGGAGGAAATGGCGCTTCTGCCTGGAAAAACTGTCAAATTTACAGCGGAAGCGTCCCTGGCCCAGGGCAAAAATACAGTCCGGATCGAGGCCCTGGATCAGGCCGGTAACCGCGCTGCTCTCGAACAGATTTTTGACTACAAGGAAAAGGACCTGCTGGCCTCTCTCAACATGGGCTGTCATGCCCTGCTGATCGGAATCAACGAGTACGACAACTGTGGAAAACTCAGGAATCCAGTCACTGATATCGAGACGCTGGATAAAGAGCTTAAAGAAAATTACGGTTTCCAGACTAAAATTTTACTCAACCCGGATAAAGAAGAAATATTGAGCACCATCCGGAGCTACTATAACCGTCAATTTTCCGAGAACGACGAGCTGTTGATTATGCTCTCAGGGCATGGACATTTCGACGAGCCCACCAAAACCGGCTATTTTGTCCCTGCCGATGGAAGAAAACCTGCGGATGATCCCAATTTCTCGACTTATATCGGATACCCGATCCTGCAGAATGTGATCACCTATATTCCCTGCAAACACATTCTCACAGTGATAGACGCCTGTTTCGCCGGGACTTTTTTTTCCGAGATCGCCTTGAAAGGGGAGGATAGTTTCTACAAGGAAATTCCAAGGGAGGAATTTATCCTCCGCAAGATGAGCTACAAGACGCGCCAGCTTTTTACTTCAGGAGGCAGGGAGTACGTGCCGGATGGCAGGCCGGGCTCTCACAGCCCCTTCATGCGCAAGTTCCTTGAAGGGCTGCGCAATTTCGGCGGCGAGGACGGCATCCTGACTGTCGAGGAGCTAAAGACCAATTACATGGATTATGTAGACCCCCAGCCTTTTCTCCTGGAGTTCCTGGGCAATGAGCCTGGCGGCAGTTTTCTGTTCATCGCCCGCTGAAAGGTGGTTTTATAGCCCGGATTTTTTATAATTCTCCGTGGTGAGATCGCGGATGGGAGGATGCGGTTGAATGAGGTTGGCCGCATTGCAGGTGTAATTTGGATGTAGGGGCAATTCATGAATTGCCCCGACGGCAATCGGGAACCTTTGGCATTGTACGGGCGGGTTTGAAACCCGCCCCTACGTCAATCGGGAACCAATGACAATGTACGGGTGAGCAGCCGTGTCGACCATATAACCACCCCGGGCCACAGCGCTTTGACCGACATCGTAGGGTGCGGCCCTACGGATTAAAAATCTCAATTATTCCAATACGGTTTTAAAAATCAGGGGAACCCTATGCGACGAAAACTCAGCCTGTTAATGCTCCTCGTTTTTATTAACCAGACTATACCAATCAGCCTTTTTTGCCAGACCCTGCTCACCGCCCAGGTGCTGAATGTCTCCGGGTCGTATATTGAAATCAACCGGGGCAGCGACAATGGATTGGCAGTCGGTGCTGAAGGCGTGGTGTATTTCACGGAGCGGGTCTGGGGACAACCCGAGCCGGTAATTGTGGCCAGGGTAAAGGTTATATCTGTCATGCCGAACACAGCCCGGCTTGAAATCGTGGAGAGCTCCGCTGAATTAAAGGATGATTATCTGGTCGATTTGTCCATCGCTCCTGTCACCACAGTTCCAGTATCAGTGAAGAAAAAAGGCGGCAGCAAGTGGTGGATCTGGATTTTGGTAGCTGCTGCCGGCGGCGGAGTGGCCGCAGCAGTGGGAGGAGGTGGTGGTGGCGAGAAAGGGGGCGGAAGCACACCGCCGACCACAGGAACCATTACCTATGACATACCTGCAAACTGACAGGAAAAACAAATGATGAAAGTTCTTATCAAAAAAATACTGTTTTTGGGAATAGTCTGTCTTCTGGCCACGTGCGACAAAGACCGCCTGCCTACAGAACCGGAGACGGCGCAGGGCCAGATTGTCATAGTTTTTGAAGATGATATGCCCGGCCCCGGATTATCAGCGGCAAGACCTGATTCATTATCCAAGACCCTCACCCAAAAAGAGAAAGCCGGACAAGGCCCCAGGCTATCCGCAGTAGACCAGCTTGAAGTGCGGGTCTTGCAATCGGACAACACCCAGATTGCCTCCCAGACCAGCACGGTCTCTGATGGCCGGTTCAAAGGCAGCATAACCGTAACTGCCCAAAACAACCTGAAGGTGCTCTTGACCGGTAAAAACAGCGGCGTAATCGAACGCTTTGCCATGGACAGCGACGTGGATGTATTCGCCGGCCAGACTACCACGGTCACGATCAGTACGAGCGAATGGAGCGCCGGTTATATTCCCAAAATTACCGGCATCAGTCCCAACCCCAGCCCGGACGGCAGCTACAGGGTGAGCTGGGGCAGGGTCACCGGAGCCACGGGCTATGTGCTCCAGGAGGCTGCAAACACGAATTTTACAGGGGCTAGCACGGCTTATTCAGGGAGCAATACTTATGCTTCCATTTCCGGTAAAAGCCAGGGCACTTACTATTACCGGGTACAGGCCACGAATGAATACAATGTGAGAAGCGGGTGGAGTGAGAGCCAATCAGTCCTGGTCAGCATTTCAGTGCCGACTTTGATTGACCCTGGCAGCAGCGTAAGCTCCGGCGAGAGTTATTATGTGAGCTGGAACAGCGTGAGCGAAGCTGTTTCATATACTCTCGAGGAGGCCACAAACACATTGTTCAGCGAGGCTACAAGCCACACTGTAACCGACACTTCTTATAAATTCAGTCATAGTGTGAGTTCAACGACAACTTACTATTACCGGCTGAAGACCAACACTGCAACCGGAAGCAGCGGGTGGTCAAGCACCGTAGATATGATAGTTAATTCTATCAGCATAACCATGGTCTCGATCCCTGAAGGGATCTTCCAGATGGGAAGTAACACCGGCCTCGACACAGAGAAGCCCGTGCACATGGTAACCCTGACAGCATTCGAGATGAGTGAATACGAGATCACCCAGGCGCAATATGAAGCTATCACGGGTGTTAACCCTTCGTATTTCACCGGGGACTACAACCATCCAGTTGAGAATGTCAGTTGGTACGATGCAGTTACTTTCTGCAACAAGTTGAGTGAGACTGAAGGCCTTGAGCCATGCTATGACCTGAGCACCTGGGAGTGCGATTTCAGTAAAAACGGCTATCGCCTGCCCACGGAAGCAGAGTGGGAGTACGCAGCCCGTGCGGGCACCAGTACGAACTATTACACCGGAAACAGCGAAAGCGAACTGGATCGTGCGGGATGGTATAGTGGAAACAGCGGCAACACCACGCATCCTGTAGGAGGTAAGGAAAACAACGCATTTGGTTTATACGACATGCACGGTAATGTCTGGGAATTGTGTAATGACTGGTACAGCAGCATTTATTACAGCCAAAGCCCTGGCTGGAATCCGGCAGGCCCTCAAACTGGCGCATCCCGCGCGGCCCGCGGCGGCTGCTGGGGTTATGGCGCTGACTACAGTCGCTCTGCCAGTCGCGGAAGCAACAGGCCGGATGGCAAAGATTTATACATTGGATTCCGGGTTGTGCGCGGCAGCTTTGTGCCAGGGATTTATATTGAAATTCCATTGTTAAACGATCCCGGTGTCAGTGTGCTTTCAGGTGAGAGCTATACGCTGAGCTGGAGCAGTGTGAGTGGGGCTAACTCTTACACGATAGAGGAGGCGACAGACAGCTCATTCACCGGGGTGAGCACCCAGACTGTGACCGGCACTTCACAGAGTTTCAGCCACAGTGTGAGTTCAGCTACTACATATTATTACCGTGTTAAAACCAACACAGCAACAGGCAGTAGCGGCTGGTCGAATGCAGAAGACATAATCGTTAACACTCTTGGTGTCCCGGCAGTAAGCGACCCAGGGATCAGTGTCGCTTCAGGCGCGGGTTACACCGTTAGCTGGAGCAGTGTAACAGGAGCCGTTTCATACACGATAGAGGAGGCTACAAACAGCTCATTCAGCGGGGCGACCAGTCAGACAGTGAGCGGTACCTCACAGAGTTTCAGCCGTATTGTGAGTACTGCGACTACATATTATTACCGGGTCAAGGCGAACAATGCATATGGCAGCAGCGGCTGGTCTAATACAGTTGATATTATAGTTAATCCTCCGCCTCCTGGTACTCCGGTAGCGACTGACCCCGGGACCAGTGTGGCTTCAGGCGCGAGTTACACTGTGAGCTGGAGCAGTGTAACAGGCTCTGCCTCTTACACAATAGAGGAGGCGACAAACAGCTCGTTCAGCGGGTCGAGCAGCCAGACAGTGAGCGGTACATCGCAGAGTTTCAGCCATAATGTGAGTGCAGCGACTACATATTATTACCGGGTTAAGGCGAACAGCGCATATGGAAGCAGTGATTGGTCTAATACAGTTGATATGCTGGTTAATCCTCCACCCCCTGGTGCTCCAGTGGCGACTGACCCTGGGAGCAGTGTCGCTTCAGGCGAGAGTTACACTGTGAGCTGGAGCAGTGTAACAGGGGCCGCCTCGTACACAATCGAGGAGGCCACAAACAGCTCGTTCAGCGGGGCGACCAGTCAGACTGTTAACACTACCTCTCAGAGTTTCAGCCGCAGTGTAAGTACAATAACCACATATTATTATCGGGTAAAGGCGAACAATGCCTATGGCAGCAGTGGCTGGTCTAATGTGGTTGATATAATAGTCAATCCTCTGCCCCCTGGTACTCCGGTAGCGACTGACCCTGGGAGCAGTGTGGCTTCAGGCGCGGGTTACACAGTGAGCTGGAGCAGTGTAACTGGCGCTTTCTCATACACAATAGAAGAGGCGACAAACAGCTCGTTCAGCGTGGTGACTAGCCAGACAGTGAGCAGTACATCTCAGAGTTTCAGCCATAATGTGAGTGCAGCGACTACATATTATTACCGGGTGAAGGCGAACAGTGCATCTGGCAGCAGCGGATGGTCTAATACTGTGGATATGGTAGTCAACCTACCAGCAATCGCGATCACTTTGGTAACCATCCCCGCTGGTACTTTCCAGATGGGGAGTAGCACTGGAAATAGTGATGAACAGCCGGTGCACACAGTAACTCTTACTGCTTTCCAGATAAGCAAATATGAGACCACCCAGGCGCAGTACCAGGAAGTGATGGGCACGAACCCGGCTTATTTCACCGGAGACGACAACCGCCCGGTGGAGCAGGTTAGCTGGTACGATGCAGTTACTTTCTGCAACAAGCTCAGCGAATCTGAAGGCCTCGAGCAGTGTTACAACCTTAGCACCTGGGAGTGTGATTTCACTAAGGATGGATACCGCCTGCCCACAGAGGCCGAGTGGGAGTATGCCTGCCGGGCCGGGACGACCTCGAATTATTACACCGGCGACAATGATAGCGACCTGGATAAAGCAGGCTGGTATTACGGAAACAGCGGGAGTGCCACGCATGCGGTGGGGGGCAAGCAGGCGAACTCATTTGGTCTTTACGACATGCACGGCAATGTCTGGGAGTGGTGCAACGACTGGTATGGGAGTTACGGCAGCGCGAGCCAGACTAATCCTACCGGCTCGTCGTCCGGCTCTTACCGTGTTATACGCGGCGGCGGCTGGAACATTAGTGCGGGCGGCTGCCGGTCAGCCGTTCGCGACGTCAACGGCCCCCCTGACCGCGTGGCCGACCATCTAGGTTTTCGGGTAGTCAGAGGCAGCTTTGTGCCAGGTAATCTTCCGGCTATTCCAAATTTAAATGACCCTGGGAGCAGTGTGGCTTCAGTCGCGGGTTACACAGTGAGCTGGAGCAGTGTAACTGGCACTACCTCATACACGATAGAGGAAGCGACAAACAGCTCGTTCACTGGGGCGACAAGCCAGACAGTGAGCGGTACATCGCAAAGTTTCAGCCACAATGTGAGTACAGCGGCTACATATTATTACAGGGTGAAAGCGAACAGCGCATATGGCAGCAGCGGCTGGTCTAATACTGTGGATATGGTAGTCAACCCACCAGCCATCGAGATCATCTTGGTTTCCATCCCCGCGGGCACCTTCCAGATGGGGAGTAACTCTGGAGAGAGTAATGAACAGCCGGTGCACACGGTAACTCTCTCCACTTTCCAGATGAGTAAGTACGAGACCACCCAGGGGCAGTACCAGGCGATAATAGGTACTAATCCTTCATATTTTACAGGTGATGACAACCTTCCTGTGGAGCAAACGAGCTGGTACGATGCGGTGACTTTCTGCAACAAGCTGAGCGAAGCTAAGGGCCTTGAGCCATGTTATAATCTTGACACTTGGGATTGTGATTTCACAAAGAACGGGTTCCGACTGCCGACTGAGGCTGAGTGGGAGTACGCCTGCAGAGCAGGTACTACTACGAATTACTACACGGGAGACAGTGAGAGCGACCTTGGCCGGGCTGGGTGGTATGATAGAAATAGCGGTTATACGCCACACGCGGGAGGCCAGAAAGAAGCCAATGCTTTCGGCCTGTATGACATGCATGGGAATATTCAGGAGTGGTGCAACGACTGGTTTGATAGTAATTATTATAGTAACAGCTCGAGTCAAGACCCTACCGGTCCGGCTACCGGCTCTTCTAAGGTCTTACGAGGTCACAACTGGCTCGGCACTGCCTATTACTGCAGATCAGCATTTCGTGATAGAACTAGCCCGGACGTCACGGGCATTTTCATGGGGTTCCGGGTAGTCAGAGGCAGCTTTGTGCCAGGTAATCTTCCTTACATTCCAAATTTAAATGACCCTGGGAGCAGTGTTGCTTCAGGCTATGGTTACTCGGTTAGTTGGAGCAGTGTAACAGGTGCTACCTCATACACAATAGAAGAGGCGACTAATAGCTCGTTCAGTGGGGCGACCAGCCAGACAGTGAGCAGTACCTCACAGATTTTCATCCATAGCGTGAGTGAAACGACCTATTACTATTACCGTGTTAAAGCAAATAATGCATCGGGCAGCAGCGGGTGGTCTAATACTGTATATATTTCTGTTTATCCTTTAGTTGTTTTAATAGACCCGGGTCCTCAAGTTATAATCTTAGGTCAAGAACTAAGATTAACCCTTCAAGTTGAATATACATCAGACCGAAACTTGATTTATATAATGCTTATTGCTCCAGGACCAGAAGCTACTATAAATGAAAAAACTGGCGAATTTTATTGGATGCCTAGTGCATTGGGGAATTATGTGTGCATATTTAAAGTTTCCGACGGTTTATCTGTCGATTCAATATCTGTGGAGATTGTGGTTCTAAGTATCACCTTAGTCTCGATCCCCGCGGGCACTTTCCAGATGGGGCAGGTTGGAGTCGCTGAGCCGGTGCACTCAGTAACTCTTTCCGCTTTCCAAATGAGCAAATACGAGATTACCCAGGCGCAGTACAAGTCGGTTATGGGCGCGAACCCTTCTTATTTCACAGGAGACGACAACCGCCCGGTGGAGACGGTGCGCTGGTATGATGCGGTGACTTTCTGCAACAAGCTCAGTGAATTTGCAGGACTCCATCCGTGCTATAACCTGAGCACCTGGACCTGTGATTTTACGAAGAACGGCTATCGCCTGCCTACAGAGGCTGAGTGGGAGTACGCCTGCCGGGCCGGGACTAGCACGAATTATTACACCGGCGACAGCGAGAGCGACTTGGATCGCGCCGGGTGGTATTATTACAACAGTGGGGGTATAACTCATGCAATTGGCGGCAAGCAGGCAAATGCATTCGGGTTGTATGACATGCACGGGAATGTCTGGGAATGGTG
>Ga0307379_10006776_pt1 | contig 15680 bp, 13 predicted proteins | sample UN2MG_FD_202237 | JGI IMG/M metagenome (GOLD analysis project Ga0307379, IMG submission 202237) | Soil microbial communities from Risofladan, Vaasa, Finland - UN-2 | ecosystem: Environmental > Terrestrial > Soil > Coastal area > Acid sulfate soil | place: Finland: Risofladan, Vaasa | collected... | reverse complement strand
ACCTCCTGACGCCGTTCGTCCGCGGCGGAAAGGCCGGGCTGTTCGGCGGGGCCGGACTGGGAAAGACCGTCATCCTCACCGAACTCATCGCCCGGATCGCCAGCGCCCACGGCGGATTCTCGGTCTTTGCCGGCGTCGGCGAACGCACCCGCGAAGGCAACGACCTCTGGCTGGAAATGCAGGAGACCAAGATCGGCGACACCGGCCGCAGCGTGCTGGAACAGACCTGCATGGTCTTCGGCCAGATGAACGAGCCGCCGGGTGCCCGGTTGCGGGTCGGTCTCTCGGCGCTGACGATGGCCGAGTACTTCCGCGACACGACCGGCGCCGACGTGTTGTTGTTCATCGACAACATCTTTCGCTTCTCGCAGGCCGGCAGCGAAGTGTCGGCCCTGTTGGGGCGGATGCCGTCGGCCGTGGGATACCAGCCCACGCTGGCCACCGAGATGGGCCAGTTGCAGGAACGGATCACCTCGACCGACAAGGGAGCGATCACGTCGGTCCAGGCGGTTTACGTGCCGGCCGACGACCCGACCGACCCCGCCCCGGCCGCGGCGTTCGGCCAGCTCGACGCGTTCATCTACCTCGAGCGTGCCATCTCCGAGAAGGGCATTTATCCGGCGATCGATCCGCTGGCTTCCGCCAGCCGGATCCTCGACCCGCAATACGTCGGCGACCGCCACTACGCCATCGCCCGCCGCGTGCAGATGACCCTGCAACGGTATCGCGAGTTGCAGGACATCATCGCGATCCTGGGCGTGGACGAGTTGAGCGAGGAAGACAAAATGGTGGTGCATCGCGCCCGGCGGATGGAACGTTTCCTCTCTCAGCCGTTCCTGGTGGCCGAGGTGTTCACCGGCAAGCCGGGCGAGATCACGCCGCTGGAAGACACGATCCGCAGCTTCGAGGAAATCGCCGACGGCAAGTGGGATCACCTGCCCGAGCAGGCCTTCATGTACGTCGGCCCCATCGAACAGGCCGAACAGCAGGCGAAGAAAATCGAACCCGGAGGACGGAAAGGCAAGTAGGAATGATGAATGATGAATTAGGAATGACGAATGACGAATGACGAATGACGAATGAGAAACGAAGAAGACCGCTTGCCGATTCGCACGTCGCGCTCGTTCATCCTACGGACAACTGACAACGGACAACTGACAACTGAAAACTGATCACTTTCAACTCCCCATGCCCGATCTGCAATGCATCGTCGTCACGCCCGAGAGGACCGTCTGCCGGCGGCAGGCGGATTTCGTCGTGCTGACGCTCTACGACGGCGAATACGGAGTGGCCCCGGGCCACACGCCGATGATGGGCCGCTTGGGCTACGGCGAGATGCGCATCAGCGGCGAGGGCGGCACCGCCCGTTATTACATCGAAGGCGGATTCACCGAAGTGGCCGACGACATGGTGACCGTGCTGACGAATCGGGCGATTCCCGCCGAAAAGCTCGACGAGGCGGTGATCCGCGAACAGCTCGAAACCGCCCGCTCGCAGCCAGGCAACACCCCCGAACTGCTGGGCATGCGCGAGATCGCGGTCGCCCAACGCCGCGCCCAGTTGAGGGTCGCCCGACGATCGAGATAGCCGCTTGCGGCTTCGCAATCCCCTGTCAATAATCGAGTTATCGGCGTTTAGTTATCGGCGTTTCGCGTCGGTTGGGGCTTTCCTCTTTTGCTTTCGTGCGGCACTCGGCGTCCCGTGCAAAGCCGCAAGCGGCATGAACTCAAAACTGCGTTTCTTGGTTCTGGTGCTGATCGCCGGGCTGTTCGCCTGGGTGATGGCCGATGCGCTGTTTCGCTCGGGCATGTTCGCCTTTCGCGACGCGGCGCACTACTACTATCCGCTGTTCCGATTCGTCGCCGACGAGTGGGCGGCCGGGCGGGTGCCGCTGTGGAATCCGTACGAGAATCTCGGCATGCCGCTGGCGGCCGATCCCACGGCCAGCGTCTTCTATCCCGGCAAGCTGATCTTCGCGCTGCCGCTGGACTACGGCTGGGCCTACAAGATCTACGTCATGGCCCATCTGCTGCTGGCCGCGCTGACCGCGTATCGGCTCGCCCGCGCCTTCAACGCCAGCGCCGCCGCCGCCGGAGTCTGTGCGATCTCGTACGCCTTCTGCGGCAACGTCCTTTTCCAGTACTGCAACGTCGTGTTCCTCGTCGGAGCCGCCTGGCTGCCCCTGGCGATGCTCACGGCCGACAGGATGCTCAGGGGAGGGGAGAGGGACGAGGGGCGAGGGGATGGGGGCGAGGGGCGAGGGGCGAGGGACGAGGGGCGAGGGGCGAGGGATGAGGGGCGAGGGGCGAGGGACGAGGGGTTAGGGGATAGGGTCGAGGAAGCAGAGCAAGAAAAACGCCCCCGCACTGCGTTGCGGGGGGGAAATCCTGACGAACCAAGTGCAACACGGAAACGAAGAATCCCATGGGCCCTCGCACTGGGAACCGTCCTGGCACTGATGGTCCTCGGCGGCGATCCGCAAATGGCCTACAACGCCGGGCTGCTGGCCGCGATGTACGCCCTGTGGCTGTGGTGGGACGGCAGCTCGCTTTCGCTGCGGCAAAGATTGCGACTGGGGATTCGACGGTGCGCAGCGTGCGTGAAACGCACCAAGACAAAGCGAACCAGTGAAGGCGAACGCACGACATCGATGAAGATCTCGGTACGTCGCACGCACCCTCTCGTGCTTCTGACCCTGGCCGCGGTGACGGGGCTGGTCCTTTCGGCCATCCAGGTGCTCCCGTCGATGGAGTTCGCCAAGCACTCCGGCCGCACTGCCCAGCGGAACACCGGCGATCTGCTGGCCGGCCGGGTCGAGCGAGGAACCCACGCCGAGCACGCCTATCAGTTCAGCGTCGGGCCGTGGCGACTGCCCGAGTATCTCTGGCCGAACGTCAGCGGACGCCAGTTTCCCGTCCATCGCCGCTGGCTGGACGCGATCGAGGCCGAAGGACGCATCTGGACCCCTTCGCTCTACATGGGCATCTTCCCGCTGCTCCTGGCCCTCTCCACCATGCGTTTCCGCCGCCGCAAGAAAAGCGAGCCGCGGGGTTCACCCCCGCGCACTTCCCCCCCGCCCGCTGACGACACCCGCATCAAGTGGCTCACCTGGTCGGTCTTGCTCGCCGTCGTCGCCAGTTTCGGCTTCTATGGTCTGGGGTGGCTCATTCAGGAAATCCGGGTGGCCGCCGGCCACGACCTGATGGACTGGGGCCCGCTGGGCGGCCCGTTCGGCGGTTTGTACTGGCTGATGACAGTCCTGCTGCCCGGTTATGCCTATTTCCGCTATCCGGCCAAACTGCTGGTCGTCGCGGCGCTGGGGCTGAGCGTGCTGGCCGCCATAGGATGGGACCGCGTGCTGGCCGGGCCGTCGGATCGCTTCCGCCGCGGGCTGCTGTGGCTGGGCGGCGCGAGTCTCGGCGGGGCCATCACCGCGTTGGCCGTCCGCCCGTTTTGGCACAACTGGCTCTCCGACGTGCCGCCCGACGTGCTCTTCGGCCCGTTGGACACCATCGGCGCGGGCAACGACCTGCTATGGGCACTCGGGCAGACGGCCGTGCTGTGTGGCCTGTTCTGGTGGCTGCTGCGAAAGGGCCCTTCTGTGCGTTGGGTCCCGGCGGTCGCCCTGGTCTTGGTAGCGGTCGACTTGGGCGTGGCCAATCGGTGGATGATCGCTTGTGCGCCGTCGGATCTGTGGGAAGAGCCGTCGGAATTGGGCACCGCAATTCGGCGCGAGGAACAGAGAAGGGGAGTGTCCTCCACGCAAGCTCCGCCCCGCGCGTTCCGTCATCCCATCTGGATGCGTCCGGCCTGGACGCGTGGCGGTTCGCGGCAACGCCTTGCCGAAGCCGTGCGATGGGACCGCGACACGCTGTGGCCGAAGTACAACCTGCCTGCGGGAATTGCGGCGACCGAAGTGATCGGGGCGATGGTGCCGCACGATTACGAGGTCTTTTTCTCCCTGACGCCCCGCACGGCGGAATACGTGATGGTCACGCCCGACGGCTGCCGGATCGCTATGTCTTCGAGCAAAGGCTTGCTGGCTGACTACATGGTTCTTCCCGGCGGCTACACGCTGCGGGGTGGAGAACGCATCGAGATCGGCACCGAAGACGTTTCGCTGTGGCGCAACCCGCGGCACCTGCCCCGGGCGTGGATCGTACACGACGTTGACACGCTGCCGCCGTTGATCTCGGACGATCCGACCGAAGTGTGGCGGCGGACCGACGAAGTCTTGTATCCCGACGGAATTCCTCGATATCTGCGTCGTTCCGCGGTGATCGAGGCCAAAACAGGAGAAACGCAAGAAAAGGGTCCTGGACCCTTTTTGGCTGGTGAGTCGTGTCGGGTGACCGACTACGATCCGGGGCGGGTGGAGATCGAAGCGGAGTTGGCCGAACCGGGCCTGGTTGTGCTATGCGACCAATTCTATCCGGGCTGGGAGTTGCAGGTCGAGAAAAGGGGTCAGGACCCTTTGGTGTCGCCCGTTCTGCGAACCAACCGCGTGATGCGAGGGGTGTGGCTGCCGGAGGGAAACTATCGGCTGGTGTACCATTATCGGCCGACGAGTTTTCTCGTGGGGCTTGTGATCAGCGGACTGGGATGGGCCGGCCTGCTACTGATGGCGGTTGTGTTGGGGCTGCGTGGAAGCCGCCAAGTCTGACCCGGCGGCCAATCTGGTCGATTGCCTCCCAGGCCCCCAGCACATCGCACGTCATGTTTCAGCGGGCAATATCGCATCCGGGCAGCGCGTCGCGGAGTTGCTTTGCTCCATCGTCGGAGATATTCGTCAGCGTGACGGCGAGTGTCTTCAGACCGGTCAGCTTCGCGAGATGCTCCACGGCGCCGTCGTCGATGGACTGGTTTCCATCCAGCACCAACTCTTCGAGCTTGTCGAGGCCGGCCAGGTGTTTCAAGCCGTCGTTGGTGATGCCGAGTTCCGCGAGGTTGAGATACTTGAGGTTCTTCAGCTTCGCGAGGTGTGCCAATCCGGCGTCGGTGATTTGGGTGTGCCAGAGGTGGAGCCACCAGAGCTTGGGGAACTGTGCGAGGCGGGCCAGCCCGTCGTCGTCGATGTCCGATTCCTGGATGTCCAGCCGCTCCAGGTTGACGGCGGCCTCGAGATGGGCGAAACCCTCCCCGTTCATGCGGAGGTCCCGCGCAAAGAGGGTCCTGAGTTCCTTCAGGCCGGCGAGGTGCTTGAATCCATCGTCGCCCACGTAGGTCCGATTGATGTTCAGTTCCTTCAAGCCGGTGAGATCCTTCAGGTACTGCATGCCGTCGTCGCTGGTCTGAGAGTCCTCGATCGACAGGGCCCCGAGCTTCTTCATCGCCGCGATATGCTCCAGGCCGTAATCGGTGACCGCGGAACTTCTCAGCTTCAGATGGGTCAGATTGGGCAGTTCCTTGAGGTGTTCCAGGCCGCCGTCGCCGACCAACATGCAGCCGCGCAGATCCAACTGGGTCAGTTGCTTGATCTCCTTGAGTTCGGCCATGCCGTCGTCGGTGAAGTTGTTGTAGAGCAACTCCAGTTCCCGCAGACTGGCCATTTCCTTCAAAGGAGCCAGAGCCGCGTTGGAGAGATACGTGCTGCGGCGGAGGTTGAGCTTCTCGACGTTGGACAAGGCGGCCAGGTGCTTGGCTCCTTCGTCGGTGATCGCCGTGTCGAACAGTTCCAGCTCGACCAGACCGGGCATCTTCTTCAGACGTTCGACGCCCACGTCGGAAATCTCCGCGCCCCAGAATTGGGCCTTCTTCAGATTGGGAATGGCGGAAAACAGTTCGATGTCGTCGTCGGTGGTGGCCAGCTCTCTCAGGCCGATGCCCACCAGGCGGTTCGACTCGTCGAATTCCAGCGTGCCGCCCAACTGCCGGACCCTCATGACGGCGGCGATGTACTTCTCTCGGCCTTCGACGAGTTCCACGATTGCCTTCTCGTTGGCGGCGAGGGCTTCGGCGGCCAGATCGCCGTCGATCAACGCCTTCTGGTCGCGGATGAACTGCGCAGCCGCCTCTTGGTCTGCCGCAAGGACCTCGGCGGCCAGATCGGCGCCGATCAAGTCCTTGTGCTCCCGCATGAAGTCGGCCATGGCCGCCAGATCTCTCCGCAGCCCGAGAAGATCTTCCCGGATCGCGGCCGGATCGGGCGTCTGTTGTCCGGCTGCCGCGTTGACCGGAGTCTTGGACGCTGCGGCAGGCCGGGCCTCTTGGGAGTTGCAGACGGTTTTCGGGGCCACCGGACCTTCGTTCATGGGCGGACACCCGACGAGACAAACAACGCAAAGCACGGCAAATGGCATCATCCAAGACTTCATCACGGGAACACTCCAAACGGGCTGAGAAAACGGACACACGATCATCATGCGACTCCATACCAGCGTAATAGAGAAACGGCCCGAACGCAAACCCTCGATGTCCCGCGCGGCGCATCTCGGCAGACATCGCATGGTCCAGAGGCTCGCCGTGGCGGATACCTCGGCGGAGGTACCCGGTGGACGGGAGGTCTCCTTCCGGCAACCGGCCCCTTGCAAAAGTTCCCCAGGCGGGCTATCTTATGCGTGTCGTGCTATTTCGGCAGACGGCAGTTTTCGCGGAACCGCGATCAGGAAAAAAAGGAGCTTACCGTCATGCGTAGACCCTCGCGTCGTCAATTCCTTCAGACGACCGCCGCGACCGGTATCGGTTACTGGGTTGCCGGCGGCGTCCGGGCACAAGAGAGCACATCCCCCAACGAGCGCATCGCCATGGCCAGTGTCGGCATCGGCGGCAAAGGATCGAGCGATTCCGCAGACGCGGGTCGGTCGGGCGACATGGTCGCCATTTGCGACGTCGACACCAACCGCCTGGAGGGCACCGGAAAGAAGTTCGACAAGGCCAAGCAGTACACCGACTTCCGCAAGATGCTCGAAGAGATGGAAAAGAGCATCGACGCGGTCACCGTCAGCACGCCCGACCATTGCCACGCCCCGGCCGCGCTGATGGCCATGCGGATGGGCAAGCACTGCTTCGTGCAGAAGCCGCTGACCCATTCGATCTACGAGGCCCGGTTGATGGGCGAGGTCGCCAAGAAGATGGGCGTCGCCACGCAGATGGGCAACCAGGGCACGGCCGGCGGCGGCTTGCGCAAAGCGGCCGCGATGATGAAGGCCGGACGATTGGGCACTCCCAAGGAGGTCATCGTCTGGTCGAACCGTCCCATCTGGCCGCAGGGCGGTCCCCGGCCCGAGCCGAAGGATCCGCCGCCGCACCTGGAGTGGGACCTTTGGCTCGGCCCCGCGCCCGAGCGGCCCTACGGCGACGGCTATCACCCGTTCTCCTGGCGCGGCTGGTGGGACTTCGGCACCGGCGCGTTGGGCGACATGGCCTGCCACACCGTGAACATGCCCTACATGGGTCTGGACCTGTTCAACCCCACGGCCGTTCAGGCGGTCACGTCCGGCCACAACAAGGACAGCTATCCGAAGTGGTCGATCATCAGCTTCGATTTCCCGGCCGTCAACTGGCGTCCGGCGATCAAGTTCACCTGGATGGACGGCGGCAAGCGGCCCGACCCCGAGGTCCTCGACGGCGAGACGCCGCGCGGAAGCGGCTGCGTGGTCATCGGCACCAAGGGCAAGCTTTACTCGGGCAACGACTACGGGGGAATCGACAAGCTCTACGGCGACGTCGACGACTCGGACGAGGGTCTGGATTATCCCCGGTCGCCCGGCCATTTCCAGGAATGGGTCGACGCGATCCGCGGCGGCAAGCCGGCCGTGTCGAACTTCTCCGACTACGCCGGCGGCCTGGCCGAGACGATCCTCTTGGGCAACCTGGCCGTTTATGCGGCCGCCGATGGCGAAGGCCCCAAGGTCGAGTGGGACGCCCAGAACCTCAAGGTCAAGAACCTTCAGGGCCTGGACCAGATCGTCAAGCCGGTCTACCGCAAGGGCTACACGCTCGACGCGTAGGGGTCCGAAGATAGACGTCAATGCGAGGCCGTCGGCGCGGACAAATGTCCGGTCGCCGACGGCCTTTTTTGGGTTCTTCGGGCAATTTCGTGGCTGCCGGGTGAAACAGCGGATTCAACTGCCGGAGGAGTACGGGTTCCTCTTCCCTGTTCACGACGCTCGAAGACGTGGAATCAGAGAAGAGGAACCCGTACTCCTCCGTGCCGTCAGCTTCGATGGACCGGGAATTGAGCCACGGAAATCACTTCTTCCCTTATGTGCCCGCGGATTTCCTCGCGGTGGTCGAACTGCAACGGCAAACACCACCCTCAGGGCGATACGAGATATCCCAAGGTGTGGCACGGCAGAGGTTTTCCACCCTGGGTCCGCTTGGCTTGAACACTCTTGCAAAACGCATCCTCCCCGACTATCCTGCCGATTGACCCGCGATTTCTACCCCGCAGTTCCCGCCTAACCGCTCGCAACGAGCAAGGAGTCTTCCCTCATGCAAACCAATCGTCGTCAATTCCTCAAAACGACCGCCGCGACCGGGATCGGCTATTGGGTCGCCGGCGGGGTCCGGGCCCAAGAGAGCAACTCGCCCAACGAGCGGATCGCCATGGCTTCGGTGGGCATCGGCGGCAAGGGCTCGAGCGACTCGGGCGACGCCGGCAGCCGCGGCGACATGGTGGCCATCTGCGACGTGGACACCATGCGGCTGGAAGGCACCGGCAAGAAGTTCGACAAGGCCAAGCAGTACACCGACTTCCGCAAGATGCTCGAAGAGATGGAAAAGAGCATCGACGCGGTCACCGTCAGCACGCCCGACCATACCCACGCCCCGGCCGCACTGATGGCCATGCGGATGGGCAAGCACTGTTTCTGTCAGAAGCCGATGACCCATTCGATTTACGAGGCCCGGCTGATGGGCCAGGTCGCCCGAGAAAAGAAGCTGGCTACGCAGATGGGCAACCAGGGCACGGCCGGCGGCGGATTGCGCAAAGCGGCCGCCTTGATGCGCGCCGGTGCGGTCGGCACCGTCAAAGAGGTCCACGTCTGGACCAACCGGCCGATCTGGCCGCAAGGCGGGCCGCGGCCGGAGCCCGAGTCGCCGCCGGAGAGCCTCGAGTGGGACCTCTGGCTCAGCGCGGCGCCCGAGCGGCCGTACGGGAAGGGTTATCACCCGTTCGCGTGGCGCGGCTGGTGGGACTTCGGCACCGGGGCGCTGGGCGACATGGCGTGTCACGAGATGAACATGCCCTACATGGGCCTGGATCTCCGCGACCCGATCTCCGTCCAGGCGGTGACCTCCGGCCACAACAAGGACAGCTTCCCCAAGTGGTCGATCATCACCTACGAGTTCCCGGCGAACGACTGGCGGCCCGGGCTGAAGATGGTCTGGTGGGACGGCGGCAAGCGTCCTCCGGAGGACCTGTTCGGCGGCCAGCAGCCCAAGGGCAGCTCGCTGATCGTCGGGGACAAGGGCCTGATCAACGGCGGCGAGTTGGTCGGCGGCACGCCGATGGAGGTCCAATATCCCGAATCGCCCGGCCACTTCGACGAGTGGACCCGCGCGATCCGCGGCGGCGAGCCGGCCATGTCGAACTTCCCCGATTACGCCAGCGGCCTGACCGAAACCGTCCTGCTGGGCAACCTGGCCGTCTGGGTCGCCAACGACGGCGAAGGCGAAAAAGTCCTGTGGGACGCCAAGAACATGAAGTGTACGAACATCCAAGGGCTCGAATCGCTGATCAAGCCGACGTACCGCAAGGGGTACACCCTGGACGCGTAACCGACCACCGGATGCGAGCCGCGGGGCTCGTCCCCGCGCGTCGGTAGTTCCCCAAACAACGGCCGCGAGTCTCCCACGTGGGATTCTCGCGGCCTTTTTGTTGGTTCGTGGATTTACGGCGGTTCCGGCGAAGCCGCGAGCGGCTATTTGGCACTGAGGGCGGCCATCACCCGTTCGGTGATCGTCTGGATCAGGGCCTCTTGATCCGGCGTGGCGGACGCGCCGCCGGCCGACGCCGATCCGTTAGATCCGTTAGCAGAATTGCCGCCGTGGAACCTCGGCGGCTCGAACGCCTTGGGTTGCACGCCGGTCTCTTTCCAGCTTTGGCGGAAAACGTCGTTGGCGCACAGTTCGCAGTTCTTCATCTCGCCGCGCGGGTCGTTATAGCCCCACTTCTCTTTGAGATTCATCAGCGCCTCGGCCTCGGGCTCGGTGAAATAGCTGATCCGGCCCAGCCCCTTGGCCAGCATGAGGATGCGGCAGTAGGCGTCGAGGATCTCCGTCCACCAGTAGGCCTTCTCCACCGTGCTGTCGAAGCTCACCGTGCCGTGGTTGCCCAGGATGATCACGTTCGCCTTGTGGACGAACGGCAAGATCGTATCGGCGAATTCCTGCCCGCCGGGGATGGCGTACTTGGTGATCGGCACGTCGCCGATGAAGATCTCGACCTCTGGCAGCACGCACTGCGGGACCGGTTCCCGGGCGACCCCGAAGGCCGTGGCGTGGGGCGGGTGACAATGGACCACCGACTTGATGTCCGGCCGTTCCTTCATGATCGCCAGGTGCAGCTTCACCTCGCTGGTCCGCTTGCGGCGGCCGTCGAGCTGGTTGCCCTCCATATCGACCAGGCACAAGTCGTCGGGCTTCATGAACCCCTTGGTGATCATCGTCGGCGTGCAGATCACCTGGTTCTCGCTGATCCGGTACGTGATGTTCCCGTCGTTGGCCGCGGCGAACCCCTTTTTGTAAAGCCGGTCGCCGATGGCACAGATTTCCTGCTTGAGCTTGTGGACGTTGAGCATGGCTGGTTCTCGTGGTAGTGCGGTGGTTCTTCGCTTCTCGCGGTGTGATGGTCGTTCTTGTCGTCGAAAACGCCCCCGGACTGCGTTCCGGGGGGTTACCAACGCGATATTCGTGTAAATCCCTTCCCCCTACGCATCAAAATCCGGCAACTCGAACTCCAACGTATCAAGGATCGCGGCGTTGTAAGCGTCGATCGGTTTGACATCGGGGTAAAACGGCATGGCCGCTTCGCGGCCTTCGCTCATCGCGATCCGGCTGCCCAGCCCGGCGCCCAATTCGTCGAACACGGCGATCTCGCCGGGCGATGCGTCGGACTTGCCGGCCAGGTTGTCCCAGGTCAACGGCACGACGAGCTTGAAGCTGGCGCCCGTCAGGCTGGGGTGCTGGCGGTTGAGGGTGACGGTGCCGATGACGTGGCCGATGCGCATTTTGTTTCTTCTTGCGAAGCCGCGAGCGGCTTTAGTGTAGTTTAGCTTGAAATACTTCCGGACAGGGGCGCACTCCGCCGCGGGTGAATTCCGTGACCATCTGTTTCAGTTGGTGCAGACTCCCGATCGCCGGATCGATCGCCAGCAGGTTGGCCCCCACGGACGTTGCGGCCGTGGAGACCGCCCGGGCGTCGCTCCCGGAGACGGCCCGAACGCCCCCGTGCCGGTTGGCCAGGCAAAGCGCGGCCGCCGTGTGCCCGGTCAGCAGCAGGCCCAGTGTGTCGGGCCGGACCACTTCGGCCGCCAATCGATCGGTGGCCGCGATCAGGCAATCGAACGAGTGTTGTTCCAGGTTCAGCCCCTCATGACGCAAGACGGCCGCCAGCGCCGCGGGATCGACACGCTTGCCGACCGCGATCAACACGAGTCGCAAGCTCCCGGCTGTCCGCTCAGGGGCCGCTTCGGCGAAGTCGATCGCGATGTTCCTGCGCTGCAATTCGTCGCGGACCGCCGGCGTGAGGACGGCCTTGGGCGGAACGACCAGCCGGTGAATCGCGTCCAGCCGGTCGGCCACTTCCGAGAGCGTCACCACCCGGCAAGTTATCACCAGTTCGCCGTTCGTCGGTAGTCCCGACCTGGCCGCCGCATCGTCTTCCTCGGCCCTCGCGACACCGGCCGGCGCATGCCCGAGTTCCGCGAGCACTTCGCGTACGATCCGGTCGATGTCCGGCGATGCTTCCGCCATCAGTCGGGAATCCCCAAAACGGACCAGCGGACGGGAGAGGTCTTATCGCCGAGCAATTCTCGCGTGCCGATCCCGTCGCTGGTAATCACGACCTCTTCTCCTACTCCGGCCCCGAGTTTATCGACGACCAGAATCGGATCGCCTTCAATGCTGCGGCCGTCGGCCTTCAGCGCCATCACCAGCAGCAGCCTGGCACCCTTCATCGAGGGATGCTTGACGGTTGCGGTGGCTTTGCCGACGACGCGTCCGGTGTACATTGGCTGTTCTTTCGTGTATCCGTCCGGCTGTTGGCGAGGGTGGCACGCCCTGAGGAACGAAGGGCGTGGAAATCCTGCCAAACCACGCCCTTCGTTCCTCAGGGCGTGCCACCCCATTGAACAAACTGTTTCTTTAGGGCCCGCTATTTTCCCAAAATCCTCAAATCGTCGATCATCGAGCACCGGCGTTCCCGGGTGAACGTCAGCGGCGTGGTGGGGCCTTCGCCGGTCGGCGTGGCGATGGAGAAGGAGAGGTAGCCCTCGCCTCCCAATCCCAGTCCGGCCATGCTCGGCCCGTTCTTGACGAACAGGGTCGTATCCATCCGCTTGCCCATCTTGGTCATGTTTCGCACGTTGTTCGAGTGGATCATCGCCGTGTGCCGGAAGCCGTGCTCGCTGCGATGGGCCATGTCGATGGCGTGGTCGATGTTCCGGGCGCGAACGAACGGGATGAACGGCATCATCTGCTCGACCGGGACGAACGGGTTCGACTCGTCCGTTTCGCCGAAGAGCAGCTCGACGCCGCCGGGAATCCGCCGCCCGATGCCCTGGGCCAGCACGGCCGCGTCTTTGCCCAGAAATTCCTTGGCGGGCACGTCGTGCCTGTTTTCACCCTCGCCGACGGTCGTAATGGCGACTCGGGTCAGGGCGTCGATTTCCGCGGCGTTGAGTCGCAGGGCGCCGGCCCGTTCCATGGCCGCCATCATCGCGTCGAAGACCGAATCGACGACGAAGACCTGTTTCTCGGCGATGCACAGCAGGTTGTTGTCGTAAGCCCCGCCCTGGATGATGCACCGGGCGGCCCGGTCGAGATCGGCCGTTTCGTCGACCACCACGGGCGGATTGCCGGGCCCGGCCACGATCGCCCTTTTCGCCTGTTGCATCGCCGCCCGGGCCACCGCCGGACCGCCGGTCACGCACAGCAGGGCGATGTCGCGGTGCTTGAAGATCGCCTCGGCCGTCTCCAACGTCGGTTCGGTGATCAGGCAGATCAGGTTGTCGATGCCCAGGTCGCGAGAGATGGCCTCGTTGAACCGCCGCACGCCCTCGGCCGCCACCCGGCGCCCGCTGGGGTGCGGGTTGATGACCAGCGTGTTCCCGCCGGCGATCATGCTCACCGCGTTGCCGGTGATGGTGGGCAGCGAGTGGGTGACCGGCGTAATCGTGCCGATCACGCCGAACGGGGCGTGCTCGATCACGGCCAGCCCGTGGTCGCCGCTGAAGACCTCGCTCCGCATGAACTCCACGCCGGGCGCCCGCTCGCCGAGCGTTTTGAGCTTCTCGATCTTGTGTTCCAGCCGGCCGATTTGGGTTTCTTCCATCTCCATGGTGCCCAGCTCGACGCACTGGCCGATGGAGATGCGGCGGATATGGCCGATCATGCGCCGGCGGTCTTCGATGGTTCGCTGCGAAAGTCGGTCGAAGGCCTCGTTGGCCGCGGCCACCGCTTCGCTGACGCAGGTGAACAGCCCGAAACGGCCCTGGTACCCGCCGCCCAACGGCGCCATGGCCGGAGCCGTCCCGTTGGTTCCCAATCGGGTGATGACTTGCTGGACAACGCTGCGGATCAAGGTTTCGTCAACTTGCATGGAATAGATTCTCCTTCATACTTCGACATTCCTTGTTCGATATTCGATATTCAACCAGCCGCTATTCCGCGTCTCGCGCTTCCTTGTCGTACACGCGCGTCTGACCCACGTGAACCGTATCCACGATGCCGATGATGACCGTATCGACCGGCAGGTTCTTCGTTTCGGGCGTCAGCCGGGCACTGGAGCCCTGGGTGATCAACACCATCTCGCCCTGGCCGGCGCCCACCGTGTCGACGGCCACCAGGGAGCGTCCGCTGCCGATCATGGTCCGGCGGGTTTCGGGATCGAGTTGGTACGGCTCGACGACCAGCAGTTTCCGGCCGACCATCGATTCGGTCTTCTGCGTGGCGACCATCGATCCGGTCACTTTGGCAACGAACATCGCATTACCCTTTCAACAATTGGGCGGCCTGCCGGGCGACGATCAATTCCTCGTTGGTCGGCACGACCCAAATCTGCACGCGGCTTTCGGCGGCGTGGATCGGGGCCTCGCCTCGGGCCGTTTCGTTGGCCTGCGGATCGAGCACGATGCCGAGTTCTTCCAGGTTCTCGCACACGGACGCCCGGAAGCCGGCCCGATGCTCGCCGATCCCGCCGGTGAACACGATCGCGTCGGCCCCGCCCAACTCGACCAGATGGGCACCCAGATAGTGCCGCACGCTGCCGGCGAAGACGTCCAGGGCCAGCCGTGCCCGATCGTTGCCCGATTCGGCCGCGGCGACAATATCTCGCAGATCGCCGCCGGCACCGCCGAGTCCCAGCAGCCCGCTTTGCGAAGCCAGCACGTCGAGCACTTCCGCCAGCGTCTTGCCCGTTTGCTGCATCACCAGCGGCAAGGCGAACGGATCGAAATCGCCGCAGCGGTTGTTTTGCGGCAAACCGGTCTGCGGGCTGAAGCCCATGCTCGTGGCCACGCTCTTTCCGCCGCGGATGGCACACAGCGAACTCGACCCGCCGAGATGGCAGGAGATGATACGCAGGTCGTCGCGGCCGAGCAGTTCGGCGGTCCGCGTGGCGATGTAGCGATGGCTGGCTCCGTGGAACCCGAAGCGCCGCACCAGCCCGCTCTCGGCCCACTCGTACGGCACGGCGTAGTAGCGGTTGCGATCGGGAATCGTGCGGTGGAAATCGGTCTCGAAGGCCGCCACCAGCGGGATTTCGGGCAACTGCTCGGCCAACTGCCGCATGGCCGCGATGTAGGGCGGGTTGTGGGCCGGCGCCACCGAATTCATCTCTTCCATGGCGGCGAGCACTTCGGCGGTGATCCGCCGCACGCCCGATAGGCGCCCGCCGTGGACCGCCTTGAAGGCAATCGCCGAGACTTCCGACGCCTCGTTTAAGCAGCCGCAGTCCGGATCGGTCAACTGGGCCAGGCATTGGCGGACCGCTTCGGCGTGGTCGGGCACGCGCAGCACCTTTTCGCGGCGCGACGCGCCTACTTCGACGAAGCACCGGCTCTCGTCGGAACCGATCCGCTCGATCCCGCCGCGGGCGAGCTGGCTCTCGTCTTGGGCATCCAGCAGACGATACTTGAAGCTCGTCGAACCGAGGTTGGCTACGAGGATCTTCATGGTTCGTTCTTCCGGGTGAACTGCGGTTGCCGTCCAATAAATAAGTCGTGTTAAGACAAATACGCCTCGACCACCCCGTCGGCGGGCCGGGGGATGATGTGGCTGGCCAGCAGTTCGCCGGCGGCGGAGGCGGCGTTGGCTCCGGCCTCGACGGCCGCACGCACGCTGCCCACGTCGCCGCGGACCACCGTGGTGACCATGCCGCCGCCGATCTGCACGCGTTTGACGATCTGGACGTTGGCGGCCTTGGCCATGGCGTCGGTCGCTTCGATCAGCGCCACCAGGCCCCTGGTTTCGAGCAATCCAATGGCGTCTTGCATGTGTTGGTTTCCTTGTTGCTTTAG
>Ga0307379_10006775_pt1 | contig 15682 bp, 12 predicted proteins | sample UN2MG_FD_202237 | JGI IMG/M metagenome (GOLD analysis project Ga0307379, IMG submission 202237) | Soil microbial communities from Risofladan, Vaasa, Finland - UN-2 | ecosystem: Environmental > Terrestrial > Soil > Coastal area > Acid sulfate soil | place: Finland: Risofladan, Vaasa | collected... | reverse complement strand
ACGACAGCGGCATCAGGCCAATCATTTTCAAAGGCCAATATGTTGCGGATGTCGGCGCCTCGCCAGCGGTAGATGGACTGGTCGGGGTCGCCGGTTACACAGATATTATTGTGAGCCGAAACAAGAGCTCTGGCGATATTATACTGTGCGTGATTGGTGTCCTGGTATTCGTCGACGAGGAGGAATTTGAAGCGGTTTCCAAGCTCAGAGCAGACATCGGGACAGTTGCGGAGCAAAAAAGCGGTTTTGGCCAGCAAGTCATCAAAGTCGAGGGCGTTTGCTTGGCTTAGAATCTGCTGATAGCGGGCATATATTCTGGCTAACATTTTGGGAAAAAAATCATCGGCTTCGCTTCTGAAAGAATCAACATCTATCAGATTGTTTTTCAGCTTAGAAATATTTTCGAGCATTCGGGCGGGAGGAAAGTTAGTGGTGTCAAGCTCGCAATCTTTGACGGCCTGCTTGATACATCCGGCCTGATCGGATGCGTCATAAATACTAAAGTTTGGGCTTATGCCTGCTCTATCAGCATATCGGTTGAGAATTCTGGCGCATAAAGAGTGAAAGGTGCTGATGTACGCGCCGGGAACAGTGCCTATAGCAAGGGCCCTTTGGAGCATTTCATCGGCGGCTTTGTTGGTGAAAGTTATCGCGCAAATATTGTAAGGTCGGATGCCTGAGTCGATAAGGGCGGCGATTCGGTAAGTAATAACCCGGGTTTTGCCGCTGCCCGGGCCTGCAAGGACAAGCAACGGCCCTTCAACGTGAAAGACCGCCTTTTTTTGTGAAGGTGTCAGTTGCTGCAAAAGTTCATTATGCATACGAAGAGTGCGTGTTCTCGGCCACAGGTCATTTTGACTGTTCGGACTGCTTAAGAAGTTCTTCCTCCTGTTTTTCGAACTGTTCGGCGAGCTCGGGCCTTTCTATTTTTATGCGGTTATACAGAGCCAGCCTCATATTCGGAGGATACTGCTGGTCATTCAAGAAGTCCATAAGCGCCAGGTATCTTAACAGGGCGAAATCGGGCAGGTCAATCCTGTTTTCATCTGAATATGCTGACTGGTAATGGTCGTGCACTTCTTTTGCCATTTTTTCTCTGCCGAAGGCCTCGTCGTCATCGTGGAGGGCATAGCGAAAGTAGCTTTCGCGCAGCATCATCCCTATGATTTCCTTGGCGTTGGTTATGTCGATGCTTTGGAGCTCTTCGCGGAGGCGATTTCTGACAAAGACAACAAGAGGGACTTTGAATTCATCCCTGGGGTAAAGCTCTCTTAACTGGTCGTAGATTTTTTGAGCCTGCTGAATGTGGCCTGCCTGATAGAAGGAAAAAACAGCGTTTTTGAGCATATTTCGGTGGCCATCTTTGAGGGATTGAAGGCTGCCCCTTTTCATGTCTTCGAGATATTCGTATTTTTCGATTCTCGCCAGTACAGCTTTGTTGTATGGCTCAAACATTCTCAAATCCGGGCGCAAGAATATCTCTTTTTCCATTTTTGTTTGTGGCGTTTGTGAGTAAGAGTCCGAAGGTATTTGGACCGGCACATCATAGATAAATATTTTTCCGTTGCGGAAGAGATTTTGCAAACTATGGTTTACGATACGGTCGGTGTTAATTTCAGCTGCAGAAAATTCCTTTTTCCCGGCTACCTGTAAGCCCTTGGCTGCCCAGTAGATTGCGTGTGTGTCGGGGTGCCTCCAATCCAAAGGCAAATGTGTGTTGGGGTCGTTCCGGTCGATAGGACCATAAATTTTATTCAACTCCTGCATTAAGACGGGGTCAAGTTTCCAGGCGTTTCGTAAGTGGTAAGCTCTGGCGAAGATATCGAATTTTTGGATGGCCTCTGTGCCTCTGAAACTGTCTATTACCTTAAAGGCATCAGGATTGAATCTATCAGGGTTTTGTCTTAAGGATAAATAGCTGCTCACAAAGTCATCATCATTGTCGAATGTTTTGTCGGCAGATTTTAAGGCTATAATCAGCGAGGCGACGTCAGGGTCTTTTATAATTTGCTCCCAGTCGGTCGGAGCCTCGGTGAGCGCCTTGAAGTACTGGTTATCTGCAGGGCCGAGCAGCGGCTCCATTGCCATTGCCAGCTGCAGCTTGTAATATTTGTGCACATCATCCGATACGGAGCCCAATTTGTGCTGGAATATTCTGGCAAGCTCGTCGTAGAGCAGAATGCTTTTTGGGTTTAGCGGAATGCCCTGGTCGCGAAGCAGCTCGTAGCCGTTCTTGACCCATCGCCATCGTTCCTGTGGCTGGGTTGCAGGTATAGCTGCAGAGATGTTATAGGCCATATTCCAGGCCTGGAACTCCCAGACAGATGCGAAACGAGGCTGTAAAGTGGTTATCCACTCCGCAATCTGTTTGGCGTCGAAGAATTCACCCTTGTCTTTTAGTCTGTCCGCCCGCAGCCATAATATATCCACGAGCAGGCCGCGAAAAGCACCCATAGCGACAGTTGCAAATGCCAGTGAAGGCGGAGCATTTTCAAGTGGCTCATTGACTATCAGCTTCATTTGCTGTCGCTGGGAATTTATGAAATCAAGCTGCATACCAGCGGTAATAAGCAAAGAGGCCGCGAGCACAATGCAAACAGACCAAATTATTGTGTCGCGCAAACGCATAGGAAAAGTAAAGATTAGAATTCAAAGAGCTTCAGAGATACTTTATTTATTTTTTTAAACTATAACTTTTGCAATTTCTTTATAACTGAAAATAAGTAAGGCCACAAGCCATAATAAAACCGCCTTAATACAAACCAAAGAAAGAGCGACTCTGGCCAATAAAGACCAGCTCAATAATCGGGCAGGGACCAGGAATTTTGCGGGGCTGAATTTATCAAACTGCGGCAGGAGCTGAACGAGCGGCCTGACAGTATAGGAATACACGCTGCTTAAGTTTTCGCTTAGAAAGTCAAAAGATTCCAAACAGAAGCCGCTGATAGTTCCGGTGAAGAAAACTGCAAGACAAAGCAATATGGCCACGGGGAACGAGAGGAAAGTCGAGGCTAATATTCCTAAACAAGCAAGGAAAATCAAACGGAACAAGATTAAAAGAACAGACCTTAGAAAATTAGCGGTGAAGGTATCGGCTTTATAAAGCACCTCCAAGCCATCTTTGGGCGGAAAGATTACGACGGTATTGTTTAGGGGGACGTTGAAGAATCCGACAGCCAGATAGCCATCTTCCGCTACGGCGTCGGCAGGGACCTCCATCTCATAAAAAGTGCGAATGAGGTCTTTGCGATCAAAAGTATAAATTGGTGTTTGAACCTTCGCACCATATTTGACCTGTCGGTCATCACCTGCGAACCATCTGCCAAATACCTGCAGGTCGGGCGGATTTACCGAAACATCATATTTGAATCTTATAAACAAACTCTGATTGGGGTCGAGAGGTTTAACGTTATTAAATTCCCAAACCAAGTCGTGACCAACCGCAACAGCTCGTTTGCCAAGTTTTATACTCTGGGTAAGCGCTTCAATGTAATTTTCACGTGAGACTTTATTGTCAGAGACGCCAAGGGGCAGTTGTCCGGTTTTTTCGAGCCTGTTATAGGTATCAATGACCTCTCGTGTGACATCGACTTCGGGAGGGGTTAAGCCGGCCCTGGCGGTGAAAAACTCGTTGTTAGCATGTGCACGTTCGGCCTGGCTTGCTTTGTAAAATTTCGGCGTGTAAATAATAACGGCGTATATTACAGCAGAAAAGAGGACGAGCAAAGTCACATCCAACAATATTATGCCGAGCAGCTTGCCTAAAAGAAGCTGAAAACGGCGAACGGGCTTGGTAAGAACGGTGTATATTTGTTTTTGCTGGATGTCGCTGGTTAATGAATAAACTGAAACCACTATCGTGAGCAAACAGAGCAGGAAACTAGTGAGCGAAAAGCCGTAGCTTACAAAGGTCTGAAGTCTGCCTTTCAGGGTGCCGTCGCCTGTCATCGAAACACCCATAGCGGGGAGCAGGACAATCAGCAAGATTATAAAGACAGCAGCAATTTTCATCCTGACGGCTTGTTTTAGAGTATTTATGGCAACAGCCCAGATACTACGCATTGCCGGGGTCTCCTGCCTGCGGTTTGTCAGTTTGCTCTCTGTTGGCGTTTTGAGTTGAGGAGCGAGATGTGAGACGGTCTAAAATGCTCCTTTTGATTTGTTCCTTCTGAGGGGCTTTTTGTTCAACCGGTTTTGTTTTAACGACAGGTTTTGATTCAGCCAGCCTATCCTGCTCGGTCAGCTTGCCAAGCAACTGCTCATCGGGTTTAGCTTGGGAAGTTTCAACAGGGACAACTTGCTTTGTTGCCGGAGGTTTTGAGGGGACTTCCCGCGATACCGGTGTGGAGACAAGTTTATCGAGTATGTTTTCGGGATGGGCCTGGGGGGCGAGAAAATGGCCGATTTGGGTAGTACTAATCGCACCGCTCGTAGGCGTGGAAAGCCGCTGGGCATCAGCAACGGTTCTGATGAAAAATGTTTCAAGCTTATCCATTGGTGAGGTGACAACACAGTCAGTCTGTTCGTCCCTGACTATCTGCTTTATTCTCTCGAGGGCAGTATCGCTGATGGAGCCGGTAATAATCTGCTTTTTGTTTGTCTGCTGCAAAAGCTCTTTGACTTTACCTTCAGACTGGATTTTGCCGCCGTAAAGAATTGCAATTCTATCGCATACATCTTCGACATCAGCAAGCAAATGACTACAAAGCAAGACTGTTTTACCGCGTTTTGCAAGTTGAAGAATTAAATCCTTTATCTGTCTTGTTCCGATAGGGTCAAGTCCTGTTGTCGGCTCATCGAGCATTAACAGGTCGGGGTCGTTTATCAGAGCCTGTGCGAGAGCAATTCTTCGTGCCATGCCTTTTGAAAAGGTTCCAATGGGTCTGTTTGCGACGGCCTTTAGCCCGACCATATCGAGCAGCGCTTCGATGCGCATTTTCCGCACTTTGGCGGGCAGGCCGAATAATCTGCCGTAAAAGTCCAATGTTTCCCGGGCGTTCAAATACCTGTAAAGATAGGACTCTTCAGGCATAAATCCTATCCGAGTGCTAATTTTGGGGTCAGTAGCGTCCCCGCCGAGACACAGGGCTTTGCCCTTTGTTGGGTAAAGCAAGCCGAGCAGCACTTTCAGTGTTGTTGTTTTGCCTGAGCCGTTGGGGCCCAAAAGGCCGAACACTTCATTGTACCGAATCTGTAAATTCAGGTCGTCGACGGCATAAACCCTGTCCCTGCCCCACCAGTCGGAGAAAATTTTGGTCAAAGAAAAAGTTTCAACAGCGTATTCCATAGTTTCGTATCTCGTATTTCATATCTTGAATGAGATGCACTTGACGCATCGCGATTATGGTTCGTGGCTGAGCTCCTCGCCGTATCGGACAAGCCGCGCACTATTAAAAACAACAATCAACGAGCCGACGAAATGCAGAACGGCGGCGTAAATGGTCGGCAGCCAAGCAGCAGCGGCAGCAGCAACACCAAGAATGATAAAAATAATTCCGAAGCAAAGGTTCTGATTGATAACGCCTCTGGTTTTTCGCGAAAGGAGAACAAGAAAAGGCAGGCGTTTCAAATCGTCGCTCATAAGTGCAATGGAAGCGGAATTTATAGCGACATCGCTTCCGGCGGCTCCCATAGCGATGCCAAGGTCGCCTGCTGCCAGGGCCGGCGCATCGTTTATGCCGTCACCAACCACGGCGACGGTGTGTCCATCGGCTCTGATTTGCTCAACAATGGAGAGTTTGTCCTGCGGCAAACACTGGGCTTTAAAATCGGTACAGCCCAGCTCTGCAGCGACACGGCTGGCGACCTCATCTCTGTCTCCGGTGAGCATAGTTATCCTTTTTATGCCGATGTCACGCAGCTCAGCGACGGCCTGGCGGGCTTCCGGCCTGGTTTTGTCCTGCAAGCCAATCCAGCCGATGCATGTAGAATCCTTTGCCACATAGAGAGTGCTGAAGCCCTGCTCTTCGTGAAGGGCTGGGTCGGAGACATTGGTTATATCCACGTTGTTTTCCTTCAGGAATGAGTCTCTTCCGACAATAATTTCGGCGGAGTCAACGAGGGCAGTTACGCCTTTGCCGGGGGTTTCTTCAAAGTTGTCCGTCTCAGGTAGTGTAAGGTTTGCCTCTTTTGCTACCTCCAGCAGAGCTCTTGCTGCGGGGTGTTTGCTCATCTGTTCGGCAGAAGCAGCGACCGCCAGCAGTTCAGCCGGTTCAACGTCTTCGGCAGGCGTTAGTTTCGTCACATACAGCCGGCCGGTCGTTACCGTACCGGTTTTGTCAAAGACCATCGCCGTCATCTTGCCGGCAATCTCAAGATCAGCGACATTTTTTATCAGGATTCCAAGCCTCGCTGAAGCTGAAATCGCTGCGACCATCGCCGTCGGCGTCGCTAAAATCAACGCACAGGGACACGAGATAACAAGTATCGTAATCGCCCTGTTAATATCGCCGGTGAAGAACAAGACGATGCCTGCAATCATCAGTATGGTTGGCGTGTACCACTTAACATAGCTGTCGATTATCCGCATAATCGGTATCTTTGTCTGCTCAGCCTGCATAATCAATGACTGGACCTTTCCGAGAGTTGTATCTTTGCCGGCTTTTGTTACGGTGATATCGAGGACGCCGGTAAGGTTTGTTGTTCCGGCGAAGACCTGCATTCCCGGAACTTTATCGACGGGCAAGGATTCGCCGGTTATTGTCGCTTCATTAACGGAGCTGAGGCCTTTTATAACTTCGCCGTCGGCGGATATGTTGTCGCCCGGCCGGACTCGGATGCAATCGCCGGCTCGAAGGGCACTGACTTTTACCTCCTTTTCAGAACCATCCTGCTCGATTAGGCTTGCTCTGGTAGGCGTGAGTTTAATAAGTGATTCAATAGAAGCACGGGCACCAAGAGCAGTTCGGCTTTCTATAAGCTGGCTTAGAAGCATAAAGAATGCGACGACCCCTGCGGTGACATAGTTTTGTGTGGCAAAAGCGGCGATTATTGCCAAAGCCACCAATTCATCCATATACATTTGTTTTTCTAAAAGACTCTTTATTGCGTGCAGAACGATGGGTGCACCAAGCAGTATTGCGCCAGCCATTGCCAGAAACTCGGCATTGAAACTGCCGCTACCATAAAAGAACCTGGCTAACCAGCTGTTTATCAGCAGCACTCCGCCTGCCAATGTGCCCAGCATTGCAATGCTTACGCGAATTTGCTTGCCGCGGGTATGTTCAGCGGTAACATCCTCTTTCAAATGTAGGTGCTCATGAGCCATATTTTGCGTTTTGTATCCCGGTCTTACTTTTCCTCAGATTTCGGTTTTATTGTTGAGTCTCTGTTCAAGAGAACCCTAATCTCCCTGCCCTGGGTACCTTCAGTGGGTTGAATTATAATTTTCTCATCTACGTTGTTAAGGACGTATTCTATGGCGTCCTGATAGATTTTTTGAACAACAAGTTCGGGTCGTTTGCGGTATTCGGGCAGTAATTTTTGGAGGTATTCTGCATTTGCTTTGGCGGTTTCCACCACTTTCGTTCTGTATGCTCTGGCGCCGGCGATTTTTTCCTGAGCCTGGCCGGCTAACTGAGACCACAGCAACTCTTTTTCCTCTCCTTCGACTGCGCCGGGGACAAGTTCGCGGGTAGTTTCATCCTTAAGAGCTTCAAAAAGCTGGGCGGCGATGGGGCCTGCAGTTTCGTTAAGAGTGTTTTCAGCATAGCCCTTGGCTTGGCTAATGGTCTTTTGACTTTCCTGACTTGCCTTGATGGAGGCCAGGAATGCGTTATCAACCTGCCGAGGCCAGGTTATGTTGGTGAGCTGTGCCGATACAACTGCTATGCCACTTTCTATCCGGTCTAATTTTTCCTGCAACAATTTTTTAACGTGTTTTGGGATTCTATCCTGGCTTGAAATTGCCTCGTCAATGGTGTAGTTGACCATTGCGGTTACAACCGCATCCTCGAACAGATGCTCTAATAACGGCTTTATACTTTTTGCTATAACATCAGCATAGCTTTGCCCCGGCTTTGCATCTTCTGTGTAAGTATTTTTAAAGAAGCGTTCCGGGTCGTCAATTTTATAGGTTAGCTGCCATTTGCAATGGACAATATGATAGTCACTTCCGGTAAAGCCAGCGATAGTTTGGCTTTGTTCTTCACTTCGGGTAATACAGTAACCATCTTTTACAGGGTCTAATGTCGCCGGCACTCGAATTCTGGTTGTTGGACCTGGGGGAAGCAGTTCATCCGGTTGCTGGTAATACCAAAACGAGTTAATTGGCAAATTTTGCTTTTTAGCTACGGGAATTTTTACAATTTTGTCTATTGGATATGGAAACACCCACTTCAGTCCCGGGCCAAGGATTCTGTTTTCTCCTATACCGCAAATCTTTCCGAATCTCAAAACAAGTGCCTGCTCGTCAGGCTCAACGGTTCTAAAACCCGAGGCGAGAAAAACAACAACGAGCACAGTCATTATTATCTTCAGGATAATAAAGCTGATTCGTAATGCCTCCGACAGAGATTTACCGGCGGCGTCAAACTCATCGCCAGCAGGTTTTTCAGGCGATTTGGGTATCAGGTGTTTGTTATTTTGGTTATTTTGTTCTGCCATAGCACCTAAAATTTAAAATTGCGTCCCAGTTAACATCATCAGGATTATTTTTTCGGTTTGATATCGGGCATTCCCTTTAACAGCTTGAACGGCTCTGTATCAGCACTGAAGACAATAGTTGACCTTTTCTCCAAGTATTTCTTAAGGGCTTCAATATTCCGCAGAAAAATTGCAAAGTCGGGGTCTTCCTCGAGCAATTTATAATATTTTGCGGCTTCGGCGTCGCCCTCAGCACGTATTGCCTTTGCTCTTGCTTCTGCGACAGCGAGCAACTCTGTCTTTTTTGAATCGGCGTCGGTTTTTATCCTGGTGGCCTCGGCGTTTCCTTCGGCGATAGTGGCTTCGGTCTTACGGTTTCTTTCAGCTCTCATTCGTTCAAAGACGTCTTTGCTGACACCCTCACTGATTTTAAGCTGTTTAATGCCGAGGGTTTTGATTTCAATGCCGTAATCGGCTCTAACGGGCTGTTTAAGGTCGGCAAGCATCTCGCTTTGAATATCTTCAAATTTTATTTTTGAGGGGTCGCTATTTACAAATTCAGCAAAGTAATGCCTACCGATTACCTTATTTTGCGTATCACTAAGCTGGCTGAGCAATTTGTTTTCGGCTTCCTTGATAGTTCCAACGGCGTTGAAGAATACGAGCGGCTCGGCGATTTTCCAAACGACGTAGGTGTTCACGATGATTGGGACGGCCCCTTTGGTTGTTGTCTCGCCGAGGTCAGCCTCGAAGACCCTCATGCGGGAATCAAATTTATAAACCTGCTCGATTGGAGCCGGCCACTTAAAATATAAACCGGGTTCTGTGATTGGTCGAGTGGGCTTGCCGAAGGTTGTTACCAGAGCAGATTCTGTTTCCCTGACCTGGAACGAGACAAAATACAGCACCATAATGGCAACTATCAATACGATAAAAATTGTAATAGCTATATTTTTCATTTTTTGCTACTCTCCTCAAGACCACTTAATTCATATAAACTTGGCGTTAGTTTTTCCTGGGCATCGAATATAAAAACCTGTGTATCATTCTGGTCGGCAACTACAACATATTTTCGTATATTCTCGAGAGCCTCCTCTAAGACTGCTAATCTCTGTTCCCGTTTATAAATCTCTTTTGCGGCCCTGTATGCTTTAAGCTGACTGTCAAATCGCTGTCCTGTAGCGCGGGCAAGTATCGCTTTTTCAAAGGCATAACTTTGTGCTTCCCGCAATGTGCTAAAGATATCGCCCTTTGCTTCTGCGAAGGCCAAATCCAAATCATCGGCAAGCTTTTCGATTTCCTGTGGCTGATTTTTCTCCTTAGCCTGCTGGTATTTAGCTGCGAGAGTATAAAGCCTGTCAGCGTCTTCTACAGAACCTGCGAGGGCGCTCAAATCTTTGTTGCGCTGTGCATAAGCACCGAGGATGAGCGCCTGTTTCTTTTGAACGGCTCCAACAACCTTTTGATAATCTCCTGCGACTTCGGGTGGTGGGTGAATGCCCTGAAGGCCCAGAAACACGATTTCAACACCCAAGCCGGCCTCGTCAGCGGCGGCCTGAATGCGACTGGTTAAAGTGCGCTTGGCTTTGGCACGACCAGCTCCAAGCAGGCTCTGATTTATACCGGCTTCGTCATTCACTTCAATCTTTGCGCTGGCTGCGAACCTGGCGAGCTCGTGATAACAGATAGACTCAAGCAGTTTTTCCGGCTCGTTATGATTATAGATGAAAGAATACAAATCCTTTATTCTATATTGAACGGGGACGGCAGCGATTATGAGACTTACCGGGACGGCTCCGGGGGTCAGCCTGGCGCTTGTCTGTTCACTGGCGACAAGCAGAAGGTATTCCTGCTCATAGTGAGCTTTTCCCCACAACAACGGCCCACGGTCCAGCTCATAAGTTCCCGGTTTGAACTTGGGGACAAAACCAATGCTGATTTCTGAAACCATTTTCGTGGGATGCTTATAGGCGATATCGATGGGCCAAGGCCATTTGAAGGTCAATCCGGGTTTGGCATGCCTGACCTGGCCGGCATGGTTTAAGGGATTGCCGAGATGCTCTATTATCGCCTCTTCGTTCGGGTTCACTACAACGATACAACTCAACAGATACAGGGTAACCGCAGCAAAAAGAATTAAAGGTGCAATTGCTTTTTCGAGGAGTTTATAAAACCAGGTTTGAGAAACTTTAAAGCCAAACTGGTAATCGATGGCAGTTGCGGCGGTTCGGAATATTCCGCCCGGCTCGTTTATAACCCCCAGCAGTCTGCTGTCAAAAGCACTTCTGGCATATTGGCCTTTTAGCCTTGGGCGGTAGATGTCGAGGACGATATTGAGGACAGTTTCTGCGCCAAGGAGAAGGAGCAAGATTGGGACGATAAAGTCGATTACATTTATCACGACGAAAATCTTGAATTGCGCCATCGCCAGGCTAATAGCCAGGGCAAAACACAAAATGGCTATTCCGAGAAAAATGCTGCCGCCAGCCCTTAAGGGTTTCCACTGCGGCTGAGCTGACATACCAGTGGCATAGCGGGAAATTATGAAGCTGACGAACGCTATGGCCGTCATACAAGCGGCACAAACTAAAGGTTGCTTCGCCTCGTGGTCTGCGGCGGCGGGAACAGCTTTTAATAAGTACAGCCCAATGGCTATTTGGTAAGCGGCTATAATTGCTGAGAATACAGGAATGAACCATTTTTCGAGCAAATCGAGCCGGCGTTGAGCAAGAGCAAACATAGCAGCCCGTTCCCCCCCTGCCTGGAATATTGTGGAATCCTGCTTGCTCTCGGCCAATTGGCTCATATCGAGCTTTTCCTGCTCGGCCAGGGCCCGTTGATGAAACTGAATAACGAGAACAAACCAAATCAGAGCTGCCGAGAGGATAAGCCAACTAATTGCAGAGAGCGCGAAGAATCCGCTCCATCGGCCTACAAAAAAGACAATGCCGAAAAACACAACGCTCAAAATCAGGGATGCCCGAGCTACGTATTCAGCGCGTTTGGACGATATTGCCATTCTTTATCCCAGTTTTGTGCTTCGAACAAAAAACCACGAATACGGTATATATTCAATATATGCAAATTCTTTACAAGTTAGAAGTTGTGTAATATAATAACAAACATCATTTATTTAGTATAGAAACAATTGCAAAAAAGTTGTTACTTAAAGTTATGCCGCAGTAGTTGTTAGTGTATCGAAGAGCGGCTAAAAACGAGTAACAAACAATGCATAAGAAATTATTTACAATAGCAAAAAACACCTTTATAGAGACACTAAGACAACCCGTCTATGCCGTAATAATTGTCACAGCTCTGCTTTTATTTTTTATAAGTCCGTCCCTGACTATGTACACAATGGGCGACGACAATAAACTCTTGCGCGAGATAGGATTATCTACGCTGTTTTTAGCCAGCTTGTTCATAGCAATATTTTCTGCATCCGGGGCTGTGGCCGAGGAAATCGAAAATAAGACGATAACTACCGTTCTTAGTAAGCCGGTGCAACGTCCGATATTCATTATTGCAAAGTTTTTTGGAGTAGCCGCTGCAGTGGCCTTGGCACATTATATCTGCACTATTGCTCTGCTGATGGCAATCAGGCACGGCGTACTGGAATCGGTAAACGATACGTCCGACTGGACGGTTATAAGCACAGCGGCGGTTATTGTGGTCTCAGCGTTTCTGCTAAGTGCTTTTTTTAACTACGTTTATGACTGGAAATTTTCGTCAACAGCCATCGTGCTGGTCGGCATATTCGCTACGTTTGGCATAGTGTTTCTATCTTTTATCGACCGAAACTGGCAGTTTAATCCGCAGGATAATGGTATAAACGCACTGGATGTCTATGGGGCGGTATTGCTGCTGTTAGCTACGATTATAATCGTGGCTCTGGCGGTGGCATTTTCAGCCCGGTTTAACATTGTGGTAACACTCTCGGCCTGTATTGGGATTTTTTTGTTAGGTCTTATAAGCGATTACACGTTCGGCAGATTCGCAGAGACGGAATTGTGGGCCAAGATAGGCAGGTTTTTGGTGCCGAATTTGCAGATTTTCTGGATAAGCGATGCGATTTACGAGGGCAGTGAAGTCCCTCTAAAATACATCCTAATAAGCGCCACCTATGCTGTGTGCTACACAACGGCTATACTTTTGTCGGCTGTTGCGCTGTTCCAAAGACGGCAGGTAGGTTGACTCGTCGTGCGTATTGCGTATATCGTATTGCGTCCTTTCTTTTCACGCAATCCGCATCACGCATCACGCAATACGGTTTTTATAACTGCTATTTCATCGCAATTTTGCTGTTTGGGGCATTTAGCACAGTCTCTCCACACTTTCATCGGCAGGTTATCTTTTTCAATCACTTCAAAGCCAAGTTTTTCAAAAAAGCCGGGGTCCAATGTAAGGGCAAAAACCTTTGGCAAATCAAGCTGAGCCGCCTGTTCAAGGGCAGCGACCACAAGCGATTTGCCAACTCCATGGTTTTTGTGTCCTTCATCAACAGCCAGCGATTTTATTTCCGCCAGGTCCGACCAGATAATCTGTAAAGCACAGCAGCCCACCACCCTGCCATTTAGTTCGGCGACGTTGAAAGCCTGCAGGTTTTCGTAAATATCAGCCATCGACCGAAACAACATCTTATCCTGTTCCGCATAAGAATTAATCAGGGAATAAATGGCTTTGGCGTCGGTAATTTTTGCGCTGCGTACCTTCATAGGTAAAAAGTATACTCAATCGTGTGAGATTTTCCAACATTAACCCTGATGGAAGCGGGATTAAGTGCAGGAAGCATCAAAAAAAGGGAAAAAAGGCTGGAAAAATGATTGCGTATAGCTACAATGGCCGAAATTATGAGATTTATACTTATTGACAAGATTGTTTCGCTGGAAAGAGGCAGGGTGATAAAGACGGTCAAGAACGTTTCTCTGGCTGAGGAATATCTAGCAGACCATTTTCCGACGTTTCCGGTGCTGCCGGGTGTGCTGCTGCTGGAAGGGCTGATTGAATCGGCATCCTGGCTGGTCCGAGAGGCGGAAAATTTTGCCCACAGTATGATATTGCTTGAAGAGGCAAGAAATGTAAAATATAAGAGTTTCGTGGCGCCGGGTGCTCAGATAGAATATACAGTTGAGGCAAAAACAATAGAAGAGAACATCAGCAGCTTTGCCGGCTTTGGCGAATCAGGCGGTGAGCAAATTGTGGAAGCGAAATTTGGATTAAGGCACTTTAACCTTGCTGATGAAAATTCCGCAATGGCGGCGACCGATGCAATAATAATCGAAAATATGAAAAAACGATGGGAACTGCTAAGATAGTCCGTAGTTGGTAGTTCATAGTTCACAAACAAAAATACAGGAGATAAAGAACTATGGCAATGAATGGTTCGACGGGCTCACCATCCCAAGCGAAGTCGAGGGATCGGGGCGAGATTTTTCAGGAAGTTCAGGAAGTTCTGGTTGATGCGCTGGGAGTTGACAACGATGAGGTTACGGCTGAAGCGACCTTGATGGGGGATTTGGGAGCTGAAAGCATCGACTTTTTGGACATAGTATTCCGATTAGAAAAGGCGTTTGGAATAAAGATTCCACGAGAAGAGTTGTTTCCTGCCGAGAGCCTGATGAATAATCCTGAGTTTATCAATAACGGGAAATTGACCGAGGTAGGGCTGGCTGAATTGCGAGAGAAAATACCGCATACTGACTTGGCCGCATTTGAGAATAACCCGGATATTAACAAACTGGGTGATTTGTTTACTGTCGGTGCGATTGTAAATTACATTGATATTAAGCTGAACGCTGCATAATAGTTTGCCCCGTTAGATGCTTGCTATCTAACGGGGTCGATACGTCACAAAATGGGGCCTTTGCGGAAATGCGCTGGATATGGATTGATAAATTTGTTGAGTTTCACAGCGGCGAAAGTGCTGTGGCGGTGAAAAATGTAACGCTTACTGAGGAGCATTTACACGACCATTTCCCCGGTTTTCCTGTTATGCCGGAGACTTTGATGATAGAAGCGATGGCCCAGACATCAGGGATACTTGTCGGCGAGGCAAATCGTTTTAAGGAAAAGGTGATTCTTGCAAAGGTGAAAAAGTGCGTTTTTTTTGACTACGTGAAGCCCGGCGACACACTAAAATTATATGCAAAGATTGAAAGCCTCGCCCCTGAAGCGGCGAGCACAAGCGGTAAGATTACCTGCGGGGAGAAGCTGATAGCCGAGATAGATTTGATGTTCAGCCATATTGACCAGAACCTTGCCGGCAAAGAGTTCCCAAAAGAAAATTTCGTGTTCACCGACACGTTCAAATCACTTCTGCGAAACCTACCTTTCGATGATGGCAGTTCCGGTGCTCTGGAATCGGGGCAAGATTGATGAGTTCTACTCGCGTAGTAATAACCGGCCTGGGTGCTGTAAGCCCGCTTGGATTAACCGTTAGTGATATGTGGGAGGGTCTGTGCGCCGGCAGGTGTGGAATAGGCAAAATTACGGCATTTGACCCGGTAGGTTTTAGCTGCAAATTAGCAGGGCAAGTTCCTGATTACAAGATACAGCAATACGTGCCAAGGAGCTATCGTAAGGCCGTCAAACTGATGTCCAGGGATATTGAACTGGCAGTTATGGCGGCAAACGAAGCACTGACCAACAGCGGGCTTATTACAAAAGGAATCGACCCAGAAAAGGTCAATGTGGACCCGGAACGCGTAGCAATCAACCTGGGTGCGGGTCTTATAAGCTGTGATTTGGTTGAGCTGGCTCCTGCGGTGGCGGCAAGCACTACAGATGGTGAATTTGACATCCGTAAGTGGGGTAAAGAAGGTCTCGAGCTGGTTACACCCTTATGGCTGTTGAAATACCTGCCCAATATGTTAGCCTGCCATATAGGTATTATTCATGACATTGAAGGGCCAAGCAACACTATCACATGTGCTGAGGCATCTGCACATCTGGCGATAGGTGAAGCGGCGCAGATTATTGCTCGTGGGGACAGCGATATTGCTCTGGCCGGCGGGGCTGAGGCAAAGGTCAATCCGATAATTATGATTCGGCAGTGCCTGCTGCATAGGGCCACAATTGAAAATAATGATGTCCCCACTTC
>Ga0307379_10006774_pt1 | contig 15682 bp, 16 predicted proteins | sample UN2MG_FD_202237 | JGI IMG/M metagenome (GOLD analysis project Ga0307379, IMG submission 202237) | Soil microbial communities from Risofladan, Vaasa, Finland - UN-2 | ecosystem: Environmental > Terrestrial > Soil > Coastal area > Acid sulfate soil | place: Finland: Risofladan, Vaasa | collected... | reverse complement strand
CGGCAGCTGAAAATTGAAGAACCTGACGCTGACCTCAACGGCATCGGGATATTCAAGCGGCAAGGTGTCCCCGGTGGGGAAGGGCATGCTTGAGGACTCTTCGCCGACTCCTTCCAGCCGGACTTCCTCGATCACGCGGTAAATCCGGTCGGCATTCTCATGGTAGCGGTCATAACTGAGTTCATCCTGGACATAGAGCAGTATCAAGAGGCAGCATGCCATCCCGATAGCCAAGCCGATGATATTTATGAGGGAATAGCCTTTGTGTTTGAAAATATTTCTCAATGCGATCTTTAGATAATTGTTAAACATCTCCAACTCCGTACGATTTGGTTAGCAGCTTTGTGTCTTTCATTGGTAACATCATGTTTTATAACAAACAGAATGTTTTTGTTTGCAAACATCATGCCAAAACATTTCCTTCCTTATGACGGCTGAGAATTAAGTTGGTATGCCCGCTTAGGGAACAATACATGTTCGAATCCGAACAAGAAAGCCAAATAAGGAGAAAACTTGTTGAGTTGCCCTTCAAAAAAAAGATCGAAATTCTTATACAGCTTCAGAAGATGGCAAAAGGAATAAAAAGAACAGGAGGCCAGTTTGTTATATTTTCCTTACTTTTCCTTTTCTTTTGATTCCTCGGTGTCCCACTTGAGTGGTTCGATGACCGTGCCGTCGGCGGCGACTTCGATCTCGCCCGTCTGATCGTCTTTCATGAGCTCTGCTTCATAGACGTACTTGGGACTGTCGAGCTTGACTATCGTGCCTTGTTCACCTTCTATTTTGATCTCTGACCAGACCTCAGACTTTTCGATCCGTATGATAGTGGCGCCCTCGGCAGCCTTCTTTAGTACTTCAGAGACGGATTCAGGCACATCTTCCATTGTTATGACCGTGACGACATCGATGACTGTGCCGTCCTCTGCAACCTCTATCTCCCCTTGATCTGCCTTAAATTCGATGTCGTAGAGAGCGATGCCGCCTTTCTCCTCGATGTCCACCTTCTCTATCTCGGCGTTCGGGACATTTTCCTCGATCGCCTTGACGACAGCGGCCGGGAGTTCTACCTCTGCTTTTTCCTCTAGCTCGGTGCTTTGTGCTTCGCCTTCCTGTTCTTTCTCTTGCTTAGTACATCCCGTCGAAATCGTCAATCCGATGGCCAAAACAACAACACATCCAAACAAGATCCATTTTGAATGTTTCATCTGAACTCTCCTTTTAAGGAAGGATTATCCGGCTGACACTTCGGGCATGTGTTTGCCATTGCCTTCCCTTTAATTTGACTGGAGAAAATATATCAAGGAAATAGGGAAGAGTCAAACTTTCCCTGAAGGTTTGACTCTATTTGGGAAAATCATTATTCTATTCTCAACAGAGTGAGGAAAATGATGTCGGTATCTCGCCCTCTGCGCCTCCTCGAATGATCCTGCATATATAGAGGATTCAATGAGTGATACAGACAAATCAAAAAAACAACTCGTTGAAGAATTGAACGTCGTGCGTCAAAGGATTGCAGACTTAGAGAAGTTGGAAAATAAGAGAGTCCAAAAAAGTTTAAAAGAAACGCAGATCAGGCTTGAGGGTATCCTCTCGTCCATGGTCGATCTCGTGCTCGCACTTGATAAAGAGGGACGGTTTATATTTTATCGTGCTCCCAATGTGGAGGATCTATATTTGTCTCCAGAACAGTTTATAGGAAGGAAACATTCAGAGGTTTTGCCCCCCCATATGGTTGCACCTTTTGCAGATGCCTTCAAAAAGAACAAAGTCGGAGAAATAGTCGAATATGAATACTGGCTTGAGATGAAGGGCATAAAAAAATGGTTCTTCGCCAAGCTTTCTCCTTTATTCTTTGATGGGAAATTTGAAGGTACTTTGGCTGTGATACGGGACATTACTGAACGAAAAAGCACGCAAGAAGAATTGACAAAATACCGGGGACACCTCGAGGAACTGGTTGAAGAGCGCACAGCCAGATTAAAAGCAGCCACTGAAGAACTTCGGCAGGAAGTCACCGAGCGTAAGAAGGCGGAGATGGAGCTGGCAGAGTCTGAGTCTAAATTGAGGAATCAAAAATTAGCTTTAGAGCAAAAAAATATCGCTCTCGGTGAGATCATTGCCCAGATCGAAATAGAGAAGAGAAAGATCAAAGAGGATATTCTGACGAATGTAAATATTGTGTTGTCCCCGATTTTGGACAAGCTAGAGGTAGGGGAATCGACACAGAAAGATCTGAGCCTTTTTCAGCATCATATTAAAGGGCTCACTTCCTCATATGGCACCAAGATCACGGACAAAGATTTATTCCTGACACCCAAAGAGATCGAAGTCTGCAATCTTGTTAAGGCGGGATTTGCAAACAAAGATATTTCTCGTTTCCTGAATATCTCGCGCCAAACAGTGGAGGGCCACAGAAAAAAAATAAGGCATAAACTGGGGATATCAAATAAAAACATCAATTTGACGACGTACCTGCGCGAACTCTAAGCAGTAATTTTCCTGCTAATTTCTTGGGTATATAATACACCCATTATACACCCATTAAAAACCCATTGTTAAATTTGTGCATAGATACTACCTTATTTAATGCAGGGATAAAAGAATTTAAGGTGTTGGGTATTGGGGTATTGCCGGCTGTTGTCAGCAAAAGGGGGGTTAATGGTGGTAACCATTATGTGGGAGCTCTCTCCAGCCGGCGCGAAAGAGCCATACCTATTGTAGTAGAATCCCAAGGTTTGTCAAGATAAAATCGTAGTTTTTTGCCACTATTTATAAAATTCCCAATTTTATTGTTCTGTAGCCATATAAAATTTCTTGTGAACCTTTTTTACTAATATTTCGTAATTATAAGTAGCATGGATTATTCACGAGTTGAAGCCAACCCACCCCACCCTTACACTAAGATTGAGGCAGTGGCCCACGCATCGACATTTTTTATGAATAATTAATGTAGGGAGACAGAAACATGAAGATATTGACCCGATCTGATGAGATACTCATGCTGGCTATCTTACGCTTGAAAGACAATGCTTATGGGGTGTCCATTATTAAGGAAATAGAGAAACGAACAGGGAAAAAACTGACCTTTGGAAGCCTCTGGGTATCGATGGATATTTTGCACAAACGAGGGTTTGTAAAAAAACGCATGGCCGACCCAACACCACAGAGAGGTGGCCGAAGAAAGATATACTACAGCCTGACTTCCAAGGGGATAAGTGCCTTGGAAGAGACTCGTGAATTCCAGGAATCTCTTTGGGAGGGAGTTCCTGCACGGCTAAAGACTTAGGATTTCTGTTATGAGAATAAAAATATCAAGAGCTCCGAAGCTGGCCAAATGGCTGTTCGACCGGATTGTGAGGTCTGAAGAAAGGTCGACAGTTGTGGGTGACATCGAGGAGTTCTTCTGTAAGCTAAGGGAGGAGAGGGGAGTCTTAAAAGCCAAGCTGTGGTTTTGGACTCAGATACTGGTTTCTCTGCCCGTGTTCATCAAAAATTCGATCTACTGGAGGGGGATCATGTTTAGAAACATCATCAAGATCACATTCCGGAACATTTCGAAACACAAAGGGTATTATTTTATAAATGTGGCTGGCTTGAGTATCGGAATTGTCTGTTTTATCCTGATCGCTCTGTTCATAATGGATGAACTGAGCTATGACCGCTACCATGAAAAGGCTGACCGGATCTATAAGGCTGGCGTCAGGGCCGTGTGGGCAGACAACGAATTCCATGGATGTGTCTCGCCAGCGCCGTTTTCACGAGCGCTTGTCACTGAATTTCCGGAAGTGGAAGTTTCCACCCGTCTCCGAAGATTCGGATTCCCAGTCATCCGCTACAAGGATAAAGTCTTCAGTGAAGAGCGTTGGTATTGGGCCGACGAAACGTTTTTCGACGACCATTTTGCCAGATTATACAGAAGCGAAGAAAAAACCGGGACAATTTTTTTTAGCTTTTCCCTGCTGGCTATCTTGATCGCCAGTCTGGGACTTTTTGGGTTGACGGCGTTTATCACGCAGCAGAGGACCAAAGAAATAGGGATCCGGAAAGTTCTTGGAGCTTCAATTTCTGGGATCATATTCCTCTTCACAAAACAGTTTACACTATGGGTTTTAGCGGCCAACATCATCGCCTGGCCTGTGGCCTATTTCGCCATGAATAAGTGGCTTCAGAATTTCGCTTACAGGACAAATCTAAGGGTGGGGACTTTTGTGTTATCTGCGCTTCTGGCTTTGGCCATCGCCTTTCTTATAGTGAGCTTCCAATCTATCCGTGCCGCTGTCGCTAATCCTGTGGATTCATTGAGATACGAGTAACATCTAAAGCTGTGTGCCCTCATACAAATTTTACACAATTTTAAAAGTTGGAGTAAACAAGATCAGTGACTTTGTCGGTAATTCAAATAGAGAAATAAATGCACTCGTAAAGAAAAGGAGAACATCATGAGAAACAAGATCTTCATTTTTGTGTTGCTTTTTGTTGTTATGCTTTCGATGAGTTGGACGGGAGTGACAGTCGATGTAGAAAAGATCGATGCGAAGATCAACGCGGCCATTAGTCACTTTTTTGGCCCGGCCACACCTGGAGCAGATTCGAAGAAAGGTTTTATTTATCTGATAGACGCAATAGAAATGGCTGCTCCTCATACTGGATTTGGCGAGGAGTTTATTGGTAAGATCAGAGAAGCCAATGCTCTTTTCAAGAGCACATCGATTTTCAATGAAGATGGAGTCGCTTTGCTTCATGGAGGCTTTATCAACATCAACTCTGGCAAGGACTTTGAGATGCCTAAAGAGATTTCAAGCATCGAGGATGCACGCAGTTATGCCCGCAAACAAGTCGTATCGGCGAAGAAATATCTCAAAGAAGGCGATTTTGACGAATCCGTTAAGCTGCTGATGGAAGTCGCTGTGATGATTGTCACTCCCATGAATAAGGAGCATTAAATCTCTGGTTTTATTGACCCCGATGCGTTATTGAACTTCCGTGGATGTGAGCATGACTTTTCGAGCTAAGGCTTTCTGTCTAATGAGCGCATACTGCAGGCTATCTGTGTTCCAGTTGGCCGCTATGCGAAAATACTTTGCCGCGGCCTCCTTTTCTCCGGATTTATCTTTTGCGCTTGCCATGAGGTAGTGGAAAAAGGGGTCATCGATCGAGGCGTTCTTGAACAATTCAAATGCGCTCCGTGTTTCTCCCTGAGCCATGGCGATGTGACCGAGGAGTGCGATGTGATATTTCAGCCGTCTGGAATCGTTCATTTCCTCTAAAGCCGCTCTGTATTCTGCGGCATTGTCCAGTGCCTCATCAAATTTCTGCTGTTTCGCTGCGACCCATGCATCCCAAAAAAGGCTCTCACTGGCATAGTAATCTTTGTAATAGGGCGCGAGGCTTTTCTCCAGGATCACGTTTTGGCAGCCGGTAATACAGTTCTGTGCTTTCTCATAATCCTTGAGTTCGCTGTAGACTGCGCATTTGGCTAGTTCATAGCGTGCGACTTCTTCGAGGATCCCATTGGCAAGTGCCATCTCGATAGTTTTGTCGATTGCATCTAATGCGCTGAGATAATCCTGCTCGTAGAGGTGGGAGTGGACGATTCTCTCCATTGTCAAGATTTTTCCGCAAGGATTGATCTCGTTGTTTAATGCCTCTTCGAGAACCTCGCGCCCTTCTTTAAATTTCCCGAGGAAACAAAAGTTAATTGCGATCTTACGTTGAGAATAGGCAAAAGTAGGGTCGATTTCCAGAGCCTTTTTATAGTGTGCGATGGCGTCTTCGAAGCGTCCCATTTTTGTATAGAGGTCTGCGATACAATCGTGGGAATTGGGCTCCTGGGGATTGAGAAGGAGATAGTTTTGGAAGTGCTTTTCAGCCTTTTTGTAATCTCCTTGAGCAGAATATCTGTAACCGAGGTCTTTGTATGCTGGGGCAAATTCTTTGTTGATTGCGATGGCCTTGTGGTTTTGCTCGATGGCCTTGGCACTATCTCCTGAATCTCTGTAGACCCGGGCGAGAAGCCAACACAGGCGTGAATCTTCAGGGTACATGTCAATGAGTTGTTCATAGATCTTTATAGCCTTGGCATAGTCCTTTTCCCAATAGTGCGCTTTGAGGGCTGATATGAGAAACTGCTCTCCTTCCGATGATCTGTGAGCATTTTTCATGGCTTTTTCAACAGCATTTTCGATCTCGTCGGTTGCTGCACAGGTAAGTATTCTGTAAATGTGAGCTTGAGCGAAGAGGGGATCTTTTTCGAGCGCTTCTCTCAGCAGGGCCTCTGCCTTTTCTCTGTGGAGAAATTCGTATTTGTTGCGAGCTTCGATGAAAAGTTGTTTTGCTTCGTCGGAATAGGAGGTGACTGGGATCTCTTTATGTTGCTTTTGACAGCTAACTTGGAAGATAAAAGACACAAAAAAGAGTGATACACAAATCCACGATAAAAATTTTGCAGAGCCTTTCATAGAGACCTCCAAAAATTTTAGATTTGATTAAATTCCCTAATTATTGGTGGTCTGCTCGGCAGGTGGGAATTTTCTGACTTGGTCTGCTTACTTTCCCTTGCTCCAATTAAAATATAGGTTCAGAGTGGAGAGGAGTCAAGTTTTTTTACTTTCTTTTCTTTTTTCCTTAAATCTGACCGGTTTGTCTCCTTTTTGGAGCATTTTTACCTCACCTACAAAAGAACATCCATCAGCGATCGCAAGTTTTTCGGTGCTGATGTTTCCGGTCATGCGGCATTCTGCCCGGAGTTCAACATGTATTGCCGATTCGATGTTTCCGACGATCTCCCCCTCGGAAATGACTGAAGGGCTTTTAATGTTGCCTTCAACCTTTCCGTCCTTTCCAACCCAAACGAGACTCTGGCTGTTGACTTCTCCTTCGAAATAGCCAGAGATCTGAACTCCTTCAGTGGCATTGATCATTCCATCGAATGTAGTATTCGGCGCAATAACCGTTGTAATTATCCCGTACTTATCCTCTAACCTTCTTTTCATTTTATATAATATGGGGACGGGCCACACTATCTCTCTGATTCTTATAGGATTGCACTTGATTCATGGCACTTTTTTTAGCTTAGATGGCCAATTTACATAGCAAAATAGCACTTCTAAGAATATAACAATTTTTCTTTAATGTGAAACACTTTACTTAAGCTGAAGCATTGGCTGTATCGGGTTCTGACGGGGGGAATACATCATATTCAGTGCCGAATTGTGCAAAGTACTCCAGACTGAAAGCTCTTAATGTGTACCAGACGGGAAGGGTAATGACAGTTCCAATGTATGGAATTACGAGCAGAACAAATCCAATGCAACAGGTCATGAATCCGGTGAGAATAGCGCCGATCACGAAACCCACCATCAGGACGAAGACAAATAAAGCAAAAAGGATGAAATGGAAGGGGTGCTTATTAAAAATGGAGAGAAAACGACCCCAGGCTTTTGTAGCGGTGAGATTGTCTTTGTACATGAGAGGAACCACAAAGCTATCCAGCAAAATCGAGATAAATCCGGTGATAAAAATCGTGAGGAGGAAGAGAAATATCCATCCCACGATGAAGAGAATTAGAGGTCCGGTAAATCGGCCGTTCACATAGAGGGCGGATGCTGCTGTGAAAAAAATGATTCCCAAAAGGATGAAGAAAGCAAAAAAGGTCAGCCCAAAGCAAAGCCTCCATAAAAAGAGAGAGCTTCCTTCCTTACTGTATTGTTTCCAGGGTTTGGCGATCTCCGCTCGGTCATGAACAACGTTATCCAGAAACATCATTTTTCCTCTTGAGCTGAGCCAGGTAAGAACAATACCAAGAGCAAAAAGGAATATAAGCATAAAAACGATACCAATGAACCATCCGGGATTATCCATAAGCCACTCCCAACCACGGTGAGGGAAGTTGAGAAACTCGTGGAAAGTGAGATCGTCTCCTTTGCTATTTCCAGAGGAATTTCCGTGTGGACCATCCAACAATCCGGCTAAAAAGGCATTAAATCCGATGACAAACCATTTGTTCAAGTTAAAGGGATTAAAAAGAGCTTGTTTCATCCTTTGCCAAGCTCGTGAGAGTGGTTCGAAATAGGAGATGGTCATCCTTTCTTCCTCCTCGGTGTGTGATCGATAGGCGTATCACATGTCGCCATGCTTATCTCCATTTATATTATATTACGCGCTGAACGAATAAAAAATTCATTTCTAAGATAATTTTCAGGTTCCTTCTCCCTGCATTAAAAAGTAAGCAAAAATATTTTGAAAAGAAGTTTGAAAATTTCGTCCGAAATAATAGAATGTGCGCACATGTTATTCATCATTTCAATATAGTTTATAAATATTAGGAGTAGGAGGAGATCTATGGAAAAGCGTTTTTTTCTCTTTTTGTTGGGGACTTTAGTGATAATTTCTGTAGTATTCTGCACAACTGGATGCAAAGATTCCTATTATGATGAGGTTTTTACCACAGAAAATTTCAAGAATATTTTACCAGTTCGTGAACAGGCCGAGCTTATAGAACAGTGGCTGCGGTGGAAAAAAGAGAACTTTCTACCAGAAATGATGGTTGACCATGGTGTTGAGATGTGGATTCTTACGGAACATGACAGAGAGATATTTCCTTTCCTTGTGCCCGCCGAGGATGATGGCCTGGTCAAATATTATCCATTTTTTCTTGTGTTCTGTCTGAATGGGGGGCCGAGTAAGATTGAAGAAATATCTATCGGCAACACTGAGGGTATCGATGAGTGGGGCCCTCTTTTTCCTGATGATATCTTTTCCTACGAGGAAAGCTTGGAGAAACTTGTTGCAGTAATTAAGAAGTGCGATCCCCAACGGATTTCTATTGATCGGGGGAGGACCAGCGATTTAGAGAAGGCCTTGGGTGGATATGCCTCTCGTTTGGTTTCCGGGAAGGATCTTCGTGATCGCTGGATCGAATACAGAACTCCCCAGCAGGTGGAAGCATATAAAACAATCGTAGACATCACACACAACATTCTGGCCGAAGCTTTTTCCAATAGAGCAATCGCTCCGGATGTGACGACCACGAGTGATGTGGACTGGTGGGTGAAACAAAAACTCCACGACCTCGGTTTTCAGGATGTGTTCGGGCCAACCGTCATGGTTTGGCGAAGCATGGAGGAGAACAAAAAATATGGGGATCCTGAGGCGATTTTCAACATCAACATCCCACCCTATTGTGGCAGCAATACAGTGATCAGGCGAGGTGATGTTTTGTCGTGCGATTTTGGGATCCGCTATCTCGGATTGACGACGGATATCCAACATGTCGGGTATGTATTGGAGGAAGGGGAAACGGATGTCCCGGATGGATTAAAAGAGGCGATGAGGCAGGGGAACAGACTCCAGGATATCCTCGCCGCCGAATGGAAGATTGGGAAGACCGGCAACGAAGTTCTTTTTGCTACGCTTGAAAAGGCAAAAGCTGAGGGATTAAGACCGGAGGTTTATTGCCACTCCATGGGCAGTTATGTTTACCGTTACGGCCTAAAGGGGGGCGTTTTCTCCACAAGGGATGCCAGCTTCGGTCCATCAGTCGGTTCAGAGGGATATTTTGATGAGGAAGGAAATCAGCGTCCTACTCGGCGTGGCGAACTTGTATTCAATTACAACACCGCCTATGCCATGGAATTGGATGTCACCCATGCCTTGCCCGAATGGGGGGGGCAGGATATCCGGATCGTGCTTGAAGAGAAGGCTGTGCTCACGAAGGATGGAATTATCTTTCCGGGCGGACGGCAGACCGAGTTCCATATCATCAAGTGAAAAAAGGTGACAGTCCCCTTTTTTGTTTACCCCTGGAAAAAAGGGACTGTCACCTTTTTTTATTGAGAAAAGATGTGTCTCTTAGCGAGGAGACCGAGGGTTATTCCGCGGGCAACCATAAACAGAAGCAATGCCAACCAGAGGCTATGGTTTCCAAGAGACGAAAGAGCTAAATAGTAAACCGGAAGGAATACTCCCACTGTCGAAATTACCATCATGTTGCGCATGGACGGGGTTGCTGTTGCACCGATATAGACACCATCCCACATGTAGGCCACAGAACCGGCCAAACTGATTGCCACCATCCACCACACAAAGGGTAGGGCTGCTTGGATGATCTCTGTCTGGTCGGTGAAGACCCGGAGAAGGTTCCTTCCCAGCACACCGTAAACCAGTGCAAAAGCCCCCCCCAATCCTATCCCCCAATAAAAAAGATAACGTACGGATTTTCTGAGATGTACGGAATCTCTTGCCCCGATGTATCGACCCACCAAACTTTCAGCGGCGAAGGCAAACCCATCGACAGCGTAGGACATCAAGGATATGTACTGAAGCAGAATTTGATTCGCAGCAAGTGTCAGCGAATCGATGGCTGCGGATGCTGAGGTAAAGAAAGCGAAAGTGAAGGCTAAACAAACAGTCCGGATAAAGATGTCAACATTGATGGCAAAGAAGCGTTTAAGAGCAGCAAGTTGAAAGATCTGTCTCCTCTCGATTTGAGCGACAAAGGGCCGAAATTTAAAGAATAACATCCCCGCCGCCAGGGCCAGGCCCAGATATTGGGCACCGACTGTTCCTAGAGCGACACCGTCGACCTTCATCCCCATCTGGAGGACAAACACTATGTTAAACACAATATTTAGCAGATTGACGAAGATGGTAAGGACCATCGGATATCGAGCATTCTGCATGCCCAAGAACCATCCCTGAAAGACGTATAGACCGAGCGTGGCTGGCGCTGCATAGATGCGGATATAAAAATATTGCATAGCAAGAGCTTTAATGGCTTCATCACCCTGGAGGAGGCTAAAGCCGATCCAGGCAATCACAGACTGAAAAGCGAGGATGAGGATGCTGCCGCCCAACGCAAATAACAGGCCGCGCCCCAGAATGGCCGTACACTCTTTTCGATCCCCTTGACCGTATGATTGGGCTGTGAGACCCGTCGTCCCCATCCTTAGGAAACCGAATCCCCAGTAGATGATGTTGAAGATAATGCTGCCCAGAGCAACGGCACCGATATAGATCTCTGAATCCAACCGGCCCATGAGTGCTGTATCCACCATCCCCAAAAGAGGTATGGAGATATTGCTCAGGATGTTTGGAATGGCCAGGTGCAGGATCTCTCGATTCGTGTCTTTATCTTTCAAATTGATTGTCTTTCAAGCGACGTGCACGCTTTTTGGCATTTATTGTCGGAAATGACGAAAATCACTTGTTGTAGCGTTAAAATATTTTTAATATATATCATAAACACTATTATACCGGATACTCATTATTTGATCGGTGTGTTCAGAGCTGGACCTTTTAAGAAAGGAGGAGATCATGAGTAAAAAAATTTTGTTGATTGTCCTTGCCATTCTTTTCGTCATCCAGGGATTTGATGCAATGGCACAGGAGGCGCAGGCACGGTACGAATTATTGAACCTCATCCGAAAGGATAAGTTCGACAAGGTGCTGCCCGGAGCCATGCGTGACAATAATGTCGACATGTGGATCCATGTGATCCGGCGGGGCGACCCAGATGCTTTTGCCCTGGATTTTGGAGTGACCATGGGATATGTGATTTTTTCCGACCGAGGGGGCGATAGGATCGAACGGGCGCTTCTCGGTGTCAGTTTTGCCAGCGTGGCGGATCGCTCCGTCTACGACATCTTCGGCCCGGAGAGCGATATCCCCAAATTTGTGGCCGAACGCGATCCCAAACGTATCGCTGTTAATATGTCCAAATCTCTCACCCATGCGGATGGACTCTCCTATACGGGATACTTAAAACTGGTCAATCTTCTCGGTGACACATATGCCCAAAAGCTGGTCTCATCCGAGGATGTCATCACCGACTTCCGCGTGAGGCGCGTGCAGACCGAGATCATCGCCTTCGCAAAAGCATGTGAGATACAGCGCCGCATCATGGAAGAGGCTCTAAGCAGCATCGTGCCGGGGTTAACCACGAAAGAGGAGCTCGGATGGTGGGCTCAGGATCAGCTCCTGGCTCTCGGGATCGAATCCTCCTACTATGGTGCAGGCACACCGGGTGTCCAGCATTCCGAAATCTCAGACCGTTCCGAAATCCGGAGACGTGATTATGCCTTCCAACGTGGGGATCTCATCTCTTGGGATTGGGGGATCAGATATCTCAACTTCGGTACCGATTACAAACGCAAAGCTTATATCCTCAGGGAAGGGGAGTCATCCCTGCCACCCAGCATCCAAAAAGCGTGGGACCGGGGGATCAAAGCTCGAGAAATCCTCCGGAAGACCTTTAAACCCGGCCAAACGGCGGGCGAAACCTTAAAGATCATTGTCAAAGCCATCGAAGATGCGGGATTCGTCTACACACCATTCACGGACACAGATAAAGATAGAGAGATCGTCCAATCGCTCGGGGATGAGGAGCGGTCAGGATTTTCGATCGACAGCCACTGTGTCGGGAACACGGGGAACAGTGAAATTGCTGTCGGTCCATCCCTGTCTCCCTTCCGTCCCTACCGCGCTCATTTAATGGTCCAGCCCAACAACCTCATCGCATTTGAATTTATCGTCCACACATGGATCCCCGAATGGGGAGAACGACTGGCCATCAATTTCGAGGACAATGCCATTGTTACGGAAAGAGGAATCGAAGCGCTCTATCCCCGGAACGAAAAGATGATCCTCGTTCGCTGATCTTATTAATTGATTGACAAAATATGAGCTGTAACTAAAGCCCCTTCATGATATCTTCAAGTTTTTCCTGGGCCTTTTGGACCTCCGGGTCATCCCCATATTCTTGAATTTTCATCATAACTGAGGCGAATTTTCCCCACAGCTCCATCATTTTCTTCCCTTCCTCACCCAGTTCTTCCGGTACACCTTGGCTGCCTCTCAAATCAGGATATTTTTCTTCCAGTTTCTTCAGCTCGGGCACAATTTTTTCCATCTCGCTGGTAAAGCCCGTCAAGGCTGCAGCAACGTCTTTGGCGTTATCTACCTTATCCATCTTCCCGAGAAAACCTTCCAGAACCTTGTTGCTCTTTGCTACCACCTTTTTGGCATCAGCATATTTGCCGCCACCACAGGCGATTGTCCCGAAAATAAACACGACTGCACACAAAACGCTCATCCACTTTGTTGTTTTCATCCGGACCTCCTTTTTGAGCAAATCCTAATATAAAAAAATCCATATGTATACAAATATTATTTTTAAATTCTTGCGACTGACCTGGGTCATTCACGAGAACGATTAAGAAAAATAAAATTGGCAGTACTCTTAATGAAGAATCAAGGTTATTAACCACGAAGTCAAATGTTTTTGTAAAAAAGTTGTTTTTGTAATGATCCTTTAGTGTGAGTGTGTAAGTGTATTTGCCGGCGGGGATATCACGGACACGAACGGTTCGCCCGCTTTTATTTCGAAGGCCTCCTTGGCCTCGATATCCCGGTAATCTCGTACTTCGCTGCACAAATTAATCTTGGCAAGATGAAGATCGAGGCTGTTTCTCACCACCATAATCGCATCAGCCAAATGATTAATGGTTTTTGCGGGATCTCCTTTCTTGAATTGATCAACAGCCATTTTGAGCGTTTTCTCCAGTTCTTCAATACTAGTCTTTTCTTTTGCATAGAGATCATTGTCGAACGTGCTCCCGAAGATCAGTGGATCAAAAAACATAAAAACGGTAAAAATAATGATTATCCCGGCAAAAATTCCTCGCCTCATGTTTTCCTCCTTCTTAGATGTCAAGACTGAGTTTTTTAGATTTTTCTTTTTGAGGTAATCACATCCAGCCTTTGCATATCCGGCAGACACTCTGCGTTATGAATAAAAAGAGGGGAGAAGCGTGAGAAAATTCTCTCTGAGAAGGTTAGAACTAAAAATCTTAGAATCTTAGAATTTTAGGATGTAGGAAATCAGTAAAGCACCTTGTCCTCACCCAGCTCTTTAATCCTTTTATCAAGCCAGTCGATGATCAAGTCTCTCCGTAAAAGCACGCATTCGATTTCTTTATCTGTTAGGTAATCCTCAACCACATCTCTGATCACCTGAGGAGTCAATGACTTTAATTTTTCGTAGAGTGTTCGGGGGATCTCTTTCATGAGCCTCGGGCCTTCTTGAAAATCTTCATTATAGATCAGATCATCTGTGAATTTTTTCGATGTGCGAAAGCTCCGAGAGTGGTCGATGAGAATTAACCGCCAATCTTCCATTATAAAAAAATTTCTTTGGTGCCGGTCTTCGTTGGCGATCAGGTTGTCAAATGTCCGTTGTATGTAAAGGGCTCTGTTCCAGTGGTATACTTTATATGATGGAACTTTGATTTTCTTCGATTCTTTTGTTTCAAGATCCATCCATGCATCAACAAAGAATTGACACGATCCCGGATTCCCTTTAAATCTCTTTTCCACCGTTGGTGAGACCATGCAGAGTCCGAGATGATTGCTTAAGCGGTAAGCCGCAATCTCCCATTTCCATCCCTCTAGAAACCCTTTTTGACGTCCCTCCGGATTTTTCCACATTGCCTGTTTTGTGATTCCATCTTTTTCCAGAGTAAGTACCCAAGGATCGGTTACTGCCGGAGTTTCTTCCCACGGTCTGGAGTTCACGATTTCAGCATTTGTAAGGAATTCTTCCCACTTTTTAAATTCTGCGATTTCCTCTTTCGTGAATTGTGCCACAGAGTGAAGGCTGAAAAAAGCAATGCTCACTGATAAGAAGAGGATTTTTTTACTCATTTTTCCCCCTAAATTCTGACTTTACGAACCAAGATATAGATATTTTAAAGTGCTCTTTTTATGCGTGAGATCTAAAAGTGTCAATATTTCCCCTCATTCATCCACAATCACTTCAAATCCCTCCCGAACAGGGGGGGATGTGAAGAAAGGCATGAATTTGATGATCTGTTCCTGGAAAAAGGCGCTGCGTTCCGTTGCCAGCATATCCTCTTCGCTTTCCCAGAGTGTAATGGGGAGGCAAGTCCCTGATTCCTGATCAGCCAGGAAATAGGCGCCTAGAAAACCTTTTTGGCTTTTGCACAGAGGGATGACACTCTCCTCGAATATTATTTTTGCCTGGCCAATACGGTCAAGCTTAAGATGCATTCTCAAAATTCGGGCAAAGTGTGTAGCCATTGTTATCCCCTTTAGAAAACCTATTTAAAAATAGCAATTAAAGCCCAAAGAGTCAAAGAATTTTATTCCCTTATTCTCTAGGTTGTCATCTTCTTTGACTTCAAAATCCTCTGCAGTGAGATCTTCGGCCAATTCCTCCTCCTTTGTGGCTATGATATCCACAAGGACCAGCCTGATTGCGACTTCATGCTTGACTTGCTGGATAAAATCAAAGATAAAACAGAGGTCAACCATAATATTATGGCAACTTTTCATAAGTCTTATCCGTAGGATTATATAGATGGAGACGTCAAAATGAGAAAAGTGATACTTGTTGTTTTCTTGGTGAGTGTGATGTTTTGTGGAACGACTCTTGCGCAAGGTAGGGGATTTGGCCTGGGAGTTATATTAGGAGAGCCCACCGGGATAAATTTCAAGCACTGGACCGGGAACAATACGGCATTAGTCGGTGCTGCTGCCTGGGCTTTTGGCCGTGAAAATTCCTTTCATTTGCACCTGGACTGGACGTTTCACAAATTTCGCCTGATCAAAGCAGAAAGGCATGTGCTCCCATTCTATTATGGATTTGGAATCAGGTATAAGGACG
>Ga0307379_10006771_pt1 | contig 15689 bp, 11 predicted proteins | sample UN2MG_FD_202237 | JGI IMG/M metagenome (GOLD analysis project Ga0307379, IMG submission 202237) | Soil microbial communities from Risofladan, Vaasa, Finland - UN-2 | ecosystem: Environmental > Terrestrial > Soil > Coastal area > Acid sulfate soil | place: Finland: Risofladan, Vaasa | collected... | reverse complement strand
CCGTCTACCTCTGCGACCACATCCTGCCCCGACGCACTCGGCGGATTCGCAGCTTCATCAGCGGCGCTGCCCACACCCAGCATCACAATGAATGCTGCCATTACAAGTAATCGTCTCATTATTCTTCTCCCTCCCCAGCCCTCTTCGGGTATGCTGCAAACAAAACGTCCGCCGGCACTACCTGAAACTGCTTGCGGAACTCGCGATAATTCTGCGGGCTTTCCTCCGTTGTACTCCAACCCTTGGAGAATGTCAATAGGTAGATTTGGAGACAAGCGCCGGAAGGGTCTGAAACCGGTAATATTACCAGGTGTGAAGAATAACGTCTCCCGGTTGCGGTTGCGCGGCTCGTCTCGGCCATCGTAATGCGTCAGGACGTAACCGATTGACGGTTGACGAAATGAGCGTCGCAACCGACCTACGCACGACGGCTCTTCCGAAACACCCCCGCCAATGCCAGAATGCCGCCCCCCAGCGCAAGGAGGCTTGATTGACAATTCCATCCATTCCGTGTACTTTCATATTAAAGACAGGCCCAAGAGTCTCTCGAAAGGACAAGTGCGATGGCCGGACAGGACATCGAAGTCTCGATCGTGATGCCGTGTCTGAACGAGGCCGAGACGATCGAGATCTGCATCAGGAAAGCCCAGTCGTGCATAGACAAGAACGGTCTATCGGCTGAGATCGTAGTCGCGGACAACGGCAGCACGGATGGGTCGCAGGATATCGCCGGGAAAGCCGGCGCGCGAGTGGTATACGTCAAGGAGAACGGCTATGGCAGTGCCCTGCGAGGCGGCATAGAGGCGGCCCACGGTCGCTTCATCGTCATGGGCGACTCCGATGACAGCTATGACTTTTCGCAGTTCTACCCGATGATAGAGGAACTGAGAGAAGGCGCCGATCTTGTCATGGGCAACAGGTTCAAGGGAGGCATCGAGCCGGGCGCTATGCCCTGGAAGAACAAGCACATCGGAAACCCGATCCAGACGAAGATCGGGCAGGTCATCTTCGGCTGCCCTGTCGGCGATTTCAACTGCGGCTTGCGGGCGTTCACGAAAGATGCGTACAAACGCCTGGGCCTGGTCACTACCCGCTGGGAGTTCGCCAGTGAGATGGTGGTGAAGGCGTGCCTGCAAAGGATGAAGATCACTGAAGTGCCGATCGTCCTCACCAAAGACGGCCGGTCCCGCCCGCCTCATCTCGAGCCCTGGCGTGCGGGGTGGCGAAACATCAGGTTCATGTTCCTTCACAGTCCCAGATGGTTGTTCCTCATCCCTGGATTGGCACTGACCTTATTGGGTCTCGCGGGCTTCGCCTATTTGCTGCCCGGGCCGAGAGCGTTGTTCGGAAGCGTTTTGGACTTATCGACGCTGGTTGTATGTGCAACCATGGTTTTGATCGGCTTTCAGGTGATAGGTTTCGGCGTTCTGGCACGAGCCTTTGCCACCTCTGAGGGTCTGTTGCCACCCGACCCGAAGACCATGTGGCTGCAGAAGCGCTTCGGGTTGGAGATTTCCCTGGTCACAGGGTCTGCCTTCGCCCTCGGGGGGATCGCGCTGCTGATCGGTGCATTCACCGTATGGTCGAGAAGCGGCTTTGGCCCGCTCGAATACCAGCATGCGATACGCCTGGCAGTCTCGGCGACGACGCTGATAGCGCTCGGCGTACAGATCGGTTTTACCAGCTTCTTCATGTCCGTGCTCGAGCTGGGGAGGAAACGATGAACATCATTGATGCCGTCGGCTTTCTGCACGGCAAACTGGTCTTCGGCCGGCGGGTACACACCCTGGCCAACGCTATTGCTCCTCTGCTTCCCTCGGGTCGCATCCTGGACGTCGGGTGTGGCGACGGAGCGCTGGATGCGCTGATTCCGGCAGACAGGCCGGACGTGCAGATCGAGGGTGTGGATATCATGGTGAGGCCGAACCCTCATATCTCCGTAAAGGAGTTCGACGGGCGAACCCTTCCCTATGCCGATCGCTCATTCGACGGCGTCCTGCTGGTTGACGTTCTGCATCATATCGAGGACTGCGAGCCCCTTCTTGCCGAGTGCGCGAGAGTGGGCAGGAAAGTGATCATCAAAGACCACATCGGCAACAGCGGCTGGCAGCGATGGCTGTTGAAACTCATGGATTGGGTGGGGAACCGGCCGTATAAGGTCGTGGTTCCCTATGCCTACCTCTCGGTGCAGAAGTGGGACGAGCTGTGGCGAAGGATCGGCCTGACAACTGACTGGAGGACGGACCGAGTGAATCTCTATCCATTCCCTGTATCACTGATCCTGCGGCCGGGATTGCACTTCATCGCCGTCTTGTCTCCGAAACAGGGCCGAAGTCAACGGTGAGTGCCATCCCCCATTGACCATGGACCCTCGACCATTCCCTCATTTCACCGACTTCATGCTCTTCAGCGGCCAGAACCTGATCGTCACTCGCCCGATAAGCCTGCCGCGATCGAGGAATCCCCAGATGTGGCTGTCGTCGCTCTCATTCCGATTATCTCCCAGCACGAACAGCTTCCCTTCGGGCACGTTCACCTTGGGGAATACATACTGCATCGGCTCGCGGATGTACGGTTCGCTGATTCGATGATCATTCCGGTATAGCGATCCATCCCGCACTTCGATGACATCGCCCGGCAGGCCGATCACTCGCTTGATAAGCACGTCTTCCTGAGCCCCTGCCTCCTGTGAAGGAAACGTGAAAGTCACAACCTCCTCATACCGGGGTTCTCGATGTGTGTAGGAAAGCTTATCGGAAAAAACGTGATCGCCGACCTGCAGAGTCGGAGTCATAGAGTCCGAGGTCACTACGTCGGTCTCGAGCACCATCGGCCGCACGATCAGCGCCAGCACGCAGGTCATCACGGCCATCCCGCCGCCGATGACATTCCCCAGCAGCCGCACGTTACTGTCCTCGCTCTTGATCATCGTGCGGTAGATGAGGTACACCACCAGCAGCAGGACGACCGGCAATACCATCAGGAAAGTGAACATATCATTCGGAGTATAGAGGCGGACCCGCACCCGTGTCAAACAGATCTCTTCCTATATGTCCTATCAGTCCCATACGTCCCATCTGTCCTCGTGGATAGGGGTACTGGCTCTTCACCTATTGCCATCAAAAGCGGCGGTGCTGGAGCGGATTGGCGGAGTGGCTGAGATGAGCGCAAAAGAAAACGCCCTGGCTTGTGCCAGGGCGGAGTTCGAAGGAGAAGAGATGCACTCTTCAATCCAACTGTAGTTTATCAAACCCTCAGGCTTTTGTCAAGAGGAATTATTGCTGGCCTGGCGGCATCCTCTCTGATTGCCGGGCGCCTTCTCACAACCACCCCCGCCAATGCCAGCATCCCGCCCCCCAGCGCGAGGAAACCCGAGGGCTCGGGGACAGGTCCTACGTAGGTGAACTTCATCGCATCCGCCACAACTATCTTGTTCGTGTCAGAGCCTCTGTTGCTCAGCATTACGAAGTCTGCCAGGCCCGGCGCAAAGGTGTATGTGCCGAGATGGTTCCATTGGCCACCATTCACCTGCTGATCTACGTACGTGATGGTTGGAAACGTGGTAATATTACCAGGTAGGAGGGATAACGTCTTTCGGTTGCGGTTGCCCCGACGGATCGGGGTGTCCCCACGGACCGGGATGTTCGCTGCGGGGGCACTCGCCCGGCGGCACGCGACTCGTCTCGGCTATCGTAAGGCGTCAGGACGTAACCGATTGACGATTGACGAAACGAGCAGCCCAACCGACCCACGTATGACGAGGCCCCAATGGTTGACTTTCACCCTCGAAGGCGCTTAGAATAACATCGCTCGACAACAATTCACGAGGGTAGTTATGGCCAGCACAAAGACAAAAAGCTCGGATGTCAGCCGAGATCAACTCGCCGATTTCCTGCGCCAGATGTACGAGATCCGATTCTTCGAGGAGAAGGTCTCCGAACTCCTGAAGCTCGGGATCATCAAGGGCGCATCGCATCTCTACGCGGGCGAAGAGGCGGTCGCGGTCGGGGCGATGTCCACCATCACCGAGAACGACGTCATCGCCAGCACGCACCGGGGGCACGGGCATTGCGGGGCGATGGGCGTGAAGCACGCGAAGGGTGAGGCCGAGCGCCAGACCCACTGGAACAAGATGATGGCCGAGCTGATGGGCAGGGCCACGGGATACTGCAAGGGCCGCGGCGGCTCCATGCACATCGCCGATGTCCAGAAGGGCAATCTCGGTAGCACCGGCATCGTCGGCGGCAACATCCCCATCGGCACGGGCGCGGCATTGGCTGAGAAGCTCAAGGGCACGAACAACGTCGTCCTATGCTTCTTCGGCGACGGCGCGAGCAACACCGGCAGCTTCCACGAATCGCTCAACATGGGCGCGAGCCTCCTCTGCGGCCTGCCGATTGTATATATCTGCGAGAACAACCTGTACGGCATGAGCGTGCCCTTCCATGATAAGTCGGTCGAGGATGCCGGCTGCGCCTCGAAGATCGAGGACGTCTACAAGCGCGCGGCGGCTTACGACATCCCGGGCGAAGTAGTGGACGGCATGGACGTCCTGGCGGTCCGCGAGGCGGTCAGTAAGGCGGTCGAGCGGGCGCGTCGGGGCGACGGGCCGACCCTCATCGAGGCGAAGACCTACCGCTGGTTCGGCCATTCCATCAGCGACCAGCGCATCTACCGCACGAAGGAAGAAGAGGCCGAGTGGAAGTCCAAGTGCCCGATTGACTGCTTCCGGGCGAAGCTCGGAGCGAATGGATTCGCCGAATCGGAGTTGGATCAGATCAAGGACAAGGCCTTCCAGACCATCGAGACGGCAACCAAATTCGCGACCGACAGCCCCTATCCCGATGTCAGCGAGCTTTACGACGATGTCTATGTGCCGGTTGATGTCGAGCGCTGGGAGGCGGATAAGATCAAGGAGAAGCCCCTCGCCCAGAGGGTTCATGCGATCGAGGACGACATCCGCCGAACCCTGAGAGAGCAATCGCCCGGAAAGGCGGCATTGCCCAAGCCGAACAAGGACGCGACCGCCAAGTTCGAGGAAAAGCACGGCATGCCGATCATCACCTACGGCCAGGCGATAGTTGACGCCCAGCGCGAGGAGATGAAGCGGGACAAGAGCGTATTCATCATGGGCGAGGACGTCGGTCTCTACGGCGGGGCATACGCCGCCACGCGAGGGCTCTATGCCGAGTTCGGCCCGAACCGCGTGATTGACACGGCGATCTCCGAGGCGGCCATAGCGGGAGCGGCGGCAGGCGCGGCCATGAGGGGCACTCGCCCGATCTCCGAGATAATGTACATTGACTTCACGACCATCGCCTCCGACCAGATCATCCACAACATGGCCTACAACCGATATATGTTCGGCGGCAAGACGAAGGTCCCGACCGTCCTCCGAACCGAAGGCGGGGTGGGGCGGTGCATCGCGGCGCACCATTCCGAGAGCCTGGAGGCATGGTTCGTCCACATCCCCGGCTTGTACGTAGTCATGCCCTCGACGCCCTACGACGCGAAAGGCCTCCTGAAGGCCTCGATCCGCGACGACAACCCGGTGATCTTCATCGAGCACAAGGTCCTCTACAGCGGCGTGATGGGCCCAGTCCCGGCTGAGGAGTACACGATCCCGCTGGGAGTGGCCGATATCAAGCGCGAGGGTAAGGACGCCACCATAGTCGCCTACTGCCGAATGCTTCACTTTGCCATGGACGCGGCTTTCGAGCTGGAGAAGGAGGGGATCAGCGTCGAAGTCGTTGACCCGCGAACCCTCAACCCGCTCGACGTGGAAACGATCGCGAGCTCGGTGAAGAAGACCGGGCGGCTGATCACCGTTTCCGAGGGCTTCCCCAGGTGCGGGCTCGGGCCGGAAATCGTGCGTCAGGTGAGCGAGTTCAAGTTCGCCGACGGGACACTAGGCTTCGACTACTTCGATTGCCCGCCGGTGATCCTCGCCGGCAAGGACGTCCCGATCCCGATGAGCGAGCCCCTGGAAAACGCCGTCGTCCCGTCACCGGCAGAGATCATCCAGGCAGTCAAGTCAGTGATCTAGCATTTCACCGCAAAGACGCAAAGCACGCAAGGAAAACCATTGAACCACGGAGGCACGGAGGACACAGAGAAAGCTCGATAAAGGCTTTCCCCTCCGTGCTCTCTGTGCCTCTGTGGTGAATTCCGAGGAGATTCCATGAGAGAGAAGTTTGTGCTCATAGGCGCGGGGAGCGCGATGTTCACCCGGGGGATGGTCGCTGACCTGATCCAGAGGGGGCAGGAGTGCGACCTGGCGCTCGTTGATATTGACCCCGAGGCGCTCGAGGTCGCCGAGGGACTCACCCGCAAGATGATCCAGGCGCGAAAGTCACCCATCAAGCTGACCGCCCACATTGACCGCCGAGACGCCCTCCCCGGCGCGACCGCCCTCATCTGCACCATCGGCGTCGGCGGGCGAAGGGCCTGGGAGCAGGACGTTTTCATCCCGCGCAAGTTCGGCATCTACCAGCCGGTGGGGGACTCGGTCATGCCGGGCGGCACGTCGCGGGCGCTGAGGATGATCCCGGCTATGGTCGCCATCGCCGAGGACGCGCTCGATCTCGCCCCAGGTGCCCTCTTCTTCAACTACGGCAATCCCATGGGCCCGGTCTGCCGAGCCGTCCGCAAGGCCACAAACGCCAATATGGTCGGCCTCTGTCATGGGGTCTTTCACGTCGCTCATTTCCTGGCCGATACGCTGGGCGTCGAGCATTCGAGGCTCGATTACACGGCGGTCGGCATGAACCACCTGACCTGGTTCACGGAGGTCCTGGTTGACGGCAAGGATGCCATGCCCAGACTTCAGGAGATCGGCAGCGAGAGACTCGCTAGGGATGCCTCGCCCGAGGAGATCAATCCGTTCAGTTGGGAGTTGCTTCGGCTCTTCGGCGCATTTCCAGCCGTCTTGGATCGGCATGTTACCGAGTTCTTCCCCCAGTTTTTCGCCGATGGCAAGTACTATGGCCGCACGCTCGGCGTAGATGCGTACAGTTTCGAGGGAACGATCTCCTGGGGCGACAAGATTTTCGAGGAGATGAAGGAGCTTGCCCTTTCCAATCAGCCGCTCGGCGAGGAGTTCTTCGAGCGAATCGGCGGCGAGCACGAGCAGGTGATGGATATCATCGAGAGCATCCGCACGAATGGCGGGCAGGTCTATTCCGCCAATCTCCCGAACCGGGGGCAAGTGCCCAATCTCCCAACCGAGGCCATTGTCGAATCCCCCGCCGTCGCCGACAATCGAGGTTTGACGCCGATTCCCCAGCCACCGCTCTCAACCGGAACCGCCGGCACGCTGGCCTCGCGGTTCGCCTGGGTGGAAACCGTCGTCGACGCGGCGCTCGAAGGCAGCCGGGACAAGTTCATCCAGGCGCTCGTCCTCGACGGTGCCGTCTCCTCACTAGACATGGCGGCAAAACTCGCGGATGAACTACTGACCGCGCAGGCAGCTTATTTGGACTGCGGCGATTTATCGCCGCTTTCCGGCGGGGATTTATCACCGCGTTCCCAGGGGGTTAGTCATGACTGACTGGCCACACTCACCGATTCATCGTTTGGATGAAGCGGGCACTTTCATGGTGACCGCCGGCACATACGAGAAGGCGCATTTACTCAGGCAGCCTGAGCGTCTGAACCTCCTTCAACAGAAGCTATTCCAGCTTGCCAGCGAGTTGGGATGGTTACTCCAGGCATGGGCAATATTCAGCAATCACTACCACATCGGTGGCATGTCATCCAATCCCTCATCTCTTCCGACGCTAATCAGACGACTGCATGGCGGTACCTCCCACGAGATAAACCGTCTGGACGGAGTTGAGGGACGCAAGGTCTGGTTTCAATACTGGGATACACAGTTGACGTACGAGAGATCATACCTTGCCCGACTAAGGTATGTTCACCAGAATCCTGTGCATCATGGATTGGTTACGGTTGCCAGTCAATACCCCTGGTGCTCAGCCGCCTGGTTCGAGGGCAAGGCCGATCTCCCATTTATTAAGTCCGTGAATAGCTTCAGTATAGACAGACTGAGTATCCGGGATGATTTTGATGTACAATTAGGCGATGAATCGCCGGGGTGAAAGCGAAACTGAAGATTTCGCACTCCAAACGGAAGTCCATGCTTGCCAATATACTGAATGACAACCAAATCCGCCGAATACACGAGACCTCGCTTGCGATTCTCGAGCGGATTGGGGTCCACGTGCCCCACGAGGGGATGCTCGGTCGGTTCGCCGATTCCGGCGCGAGCGTGGACTTCCCCAACCAGCGAGTGAGGATTCCGGCCGACCTCGTCACGCGCTGCCTGAATCAGGCGGGGAAGCAGTTCACCATCTACGGCCGTGATCTCTCCAAGAAGGCTGAGTTCGGCGTCGGCAAGCGCAACTACAACGCCATCGCGGGCGAGGCCTACTGGCTTGATGAGCTTGGCAGGCCGCGGAGGTTCGCCTCGCTCGATGACGTCGCAACCGCCGCCCGATTCTGCGACGCGCTCGATCATATCAACATTGCCGGCGCGATGTCCGATCCCCATGAACTGCCGGTCAGCTATCGGTGCGTCGAGGTCATGGCGACGATGCTTCGAAACACGACTAAGCCGATACATTTTTGGTTTCACGACCGCGCCTCGGCGAAGTACCTCATCGAGATGATGATCGCCCTCCGAGGCAGCGAGGGTCAGGCCGCCGAGTACCCGGTCTGCTACCCGTTCCTCGAGCCCATCAGCCCATTGAGGTTTCCATTCAACGGCATTGACCTGCTCTTTGAGACGGCGAGGCTCAACCTGCCCGTGCCAATCGGCCCGATGGCCCAAATGGGGCTCTCCGCCCCGGCGACCGTCGCGGGAACACTCGCTCAGGAGAATGCCGAAATCCTGGCGGGCGTCTGCATCACTCAGCTTATTCGGCCCGGCATGCCGGTATGCTATGGCGGCATCTGCCATGCGTTCGACATGCGCACGACCCAGCTCATCTTCAGCGGCCCGGAGCAGGCGATCTTCGGGTTGGCGATGACTCAGATGGGCAAGAGCTACGGCCTGCCGGTCTACATCAACGTCGGCCTCACAGACTCCAAGGTCGCCGATGCCCAGGCCGGCCTCGAAGCGGGCGTTACTCTGGCGATGGGGGCTGCCGCGGGGGCTGACATCTTCGGCCACATGGGGATTTCGGGGGTGGATCAAGCTTCCTCGCTTGATATCCTCACGCTCCAGCATGAGATCATTTCATATGTCGAGAGCACCATGCGCGAACTCGGCTTCAGCGACGATGCCCTCGGCCTGGAGGTGATCGAGTCGGTTGGCCCGGGCGGGTCGTTCATAGACACCGATCACACCGCCGCCCACTTCCGCAAGGAGCTGTGGTTCCCGCAACTGCTTGATCGCCAGTATTATCAGGCCTGGCTCGACTCGGGCGCGACCTCCATGCAGGAGCGGTGCCGTCAAAGAAAAGAAGAAATCCTGTGCACTCACGCACCAGAACCGATTGCTCCTCCTGAACTCGATCGGGCGCTGGATGGTATAATCGCTTCTGCAAGACGGGACTTGGTATGAGAAAACCATTGACAAGAGATGAGGTCGTCTCGGTCATAGAGGGACGCTCGATCGCGCCCCGAGTGCCGATGATGGTTCACTTCTGGTGCAGCCCGCAGCGGTTTGGAGATCGCGAACAGGCGGCGAGGGAGATTCTGGAGGCCTATCCCATGGACCTCCAGGTCATGGGGATCAACATGCCCCAGGTCTTCAATGCGCCGGAGGACGATCCCGAGTACCGCTGGGTCAACTATGACGACCCCTTCAAGGACTCGAATGTCGCCATTGACTCGCGCATGGCGATTGATGATTGGAACCGCCTCGAAGGCATCCTGGAGCACTTCCCCAAGCCCAGCTATCCCAATCTGATCCCCGGCAATCCGCCCTCCGACGGCAGATATCGGCTGGGGAATTTCTGGTTCTGCTTCTTCGAGCGGCACTGGTCGCTGCGAGGCATGACCAACGCCCTCATGGACTACTATCTCTATCCCGAAAGCGTCCACCGCCTGTTCCGCGCGCTGACCGACTTTTACCTGGGCATGATGGAGCGGGCCGCCGCGATTGGGCTCGACGGCATCTTCACCAGCGACGACCTCGGCACTCAAACCGGCCCGTTCTTCTCACCGGCGATCTTCAAGGAGTTCTTCGTCCCATATTACCGGGAGCTGGTGGCGAAGGCTCACTCGCTGGGGATGCACTTCTGGCTTCATTGCTGCGGGAATGTAGAGGAGTTCATCCCCGACTGGATCGAGATGGGCCTGGACGTCCTCCACCCGATCCAGAAGCACACGATGGATGACAAGACCATCGCCCGCGAGTTCGGCAAGGACATCTGCATCTGGGCGGGGCTGGATGTTCAGCAGGTGATCCCCTGGGGCACGCCGGAGGAGGTCCGGGCGGAGATTCGCTTCCTGATTGACACCTACCTCCGACCCGAAGGGCGTCTCATGCTCACGGCAGGCAACGGCATCACCGAAGACTGCCCGGTCGAGAGCCTGCGGGCATTCTGCGACGAAGCATACAACTATGGGCTGAAAAAAGTTGCCACTCGCTGATGACATCAAGAGTCTTGCACACGATGTTGGCTTCCATGCCGTGGGAATCACGACTGCGGAGCCGTTCGTGGAATCGGAGCAGGCGCTCACGAGTCGGTACGATCGCGGGCTGCTCGAGGGCTCGGGGTATGACCCGGAGGTCATCCGGCTCTATACGCATCCCGGGGAAACGCTGGCCGCGGCAAGATCCATCATCTCGGTGGCGATGTCCTATCTGACCGATGAGTCATATGGGTCCTATGGGACCAATGAGCCCAGAGGGTTGATGGCTCGGTTTTCGTGGGGTCTGGATTATCATCAGGTGCTCCAGGAGCGGATGTTCGTCCTGGCAGGGGATATTCGAGCCAAGCTGGGGGGGCATGCGGAGATCAGATCGTTCGCGGATACCGGCCCGCTGGTTGATCGGTCGGTCGCAATCCGATCCGGCTTCGGCTCGCGGGGGAAGAATACCTGCGTCTACGCCGGTGAATATGCCTCCTGGGTCGTACTTGGGGAGCTTGTCACCGACCTGGAACTCGATCCCGATGCTCCCGCCCCACTCGATATCTGCGGCGAGTGTGACGAGTGCATGAAGGCCTGCCCGACCGGCGCAATCTGCGAGCCATACACGGTTGACGTGAAGATCTGCCTCTCGCACATCACCCAGTCGAAGGGCTTTATCCCCCACCCGCTTCGAGAGAAGCTGGGCACGAGGATATATGGCTGCGACACCTGCCAATCCGCCTGCCCGCTGAACAAGGACGCCCGGCCCGGGAACATCGAGGAGTTCAACCCGTATAAAGGACTGGGGGCTAATCCCGAGCTCCTGCCGCTGGTCAATATCACGCCTCAGGACTTCGAGGCGAGGGTGACGCCGACGACTGCCGGCTGGATTCGGCGGACACGATTTCGGCGGAATGCTATAATTGCCCTGGGGAATATCCGCGATCCGATTGCCGTGCCTGTCTTGGTCGAGGCTCTCTCGGATCCCGAGCCGATCATCCGAGGCCATGCGGCATGGGCGCTGGGGAGGATCGGTGAATCTCGCCCGGCACTCGAATCGGCGCTCGCACTTGAGACGGACCCTCAGGCCGCCGACGAGATTCGAATGGCCCTGGAGACCTGATGCCAAAGTCCAACGACAAGCGCATATATGAGGTGCTGGGAGTCTTTCTGCTGATCCTGGCGGCGGCGATCATCCGGAATACCTACCTGCTCCAGTATGAGGTCCGGCTTCCATACTACCGGATTCCCATCCTTGACGCGGCGTACTACGACTCCTGGGCGGTCCGAGTGGCACAGGGCCACGGGTATGGGCCGATGCCGTTCTACATGGCCCCGCTCTATCCCTACGTACTCGCCCTGATCTACAAGGTCTTCCAGCACAACCTGACCATCGTCTATTTCTTTCAGGAGATGCTCGGCGTCCTGAACGTCTTTCTAGTTTACCTGATCGGACGGCGGTTGTTCGGCCATGTCGTCGGACTCATCGCCGGGCTGATAATCACCCTCTATGCGCCCGTCGTCTACCTGGAATCCAAGCTCCTCACTGAAACGCTGGCGATCTCCCTCAGCCTGGGATCGCTGCTGATGCTCATGCGGGCGATTGATCGTCCGACGATCCTTCGATTTCTGGGAACCGGACTCATGCTCGGACTGAGCGCGCTATGCCGGCCAGCGGCCCTGCTGACGGCGGTCCTCATGGCATTATGGCTTCTGTGGCGGAAGCCGGTGAAAGGGAGACTCGTCGCAGTCCTGGCAGCAGGAATCGCTCTTGCCATCCTGCCGGTCACCGCGAGGAACTACTTCGTCGGCAAGGACGTCGCCCTCATCACCACCAACGGCGGCATCTGTTTCGCGCAGGCGAATGCATCGCTGGCGACCGGCGTCTCGAGCACCATCGGCGGATTCACAAGCTCGCTCGCGACCCAGCAGCAAGAGGAGATGGAGCTGGCATCCCGAGGCGTGGGCCATCGGGTGACCGCGTCGGAGTCGGCAGCCTTCTGGTTCAAATTCGGGCTCAGAATGGCGAAGGAGCACCCGGGCAGGTTCGCCCTTCTTCAACTGAAGAAGCTCATCTGGTCGCTTCACAACCGCGAACCGGGATGCAGCTACAGCACCTACTTCGAGCAGACCCTCGTTCCGGCACTGCACTATCTCTTCATGCCGTTCTCAGTACTCGCTGGACTGGGGCTGTTTGGTTTTATACGATCAAGGCGAAACAAAGAGGCCGAATTGCTTGCCATTCAAGTGATCTCTGCCTATGTCACCATGATCATCTTCGCTATGAGCTCCCGATATCGGGTGCCTGCTATGCCGATAATGGCGATCTTCGCAGGATTCGGGATCGTTCAAGCAGCCGTCAAACCGAATTGGAGGGCGGTCGCGGGACTGGCGGCCTGCCTTGCGGCAGTATTCGCTGTCTCGCTAGTCAAGTATCCTCAGCCGCTCATCCTCCCCAGCGACACGGGAAATCTGGGGACGGCCTACATGGACAGCGGTGATCTGGATAAGGCAATCTACTACCTGGACAAGACCTTGACGATGGAGCCGTCTTCCTCGGCGCACTTCGCTTTGGCGAACGCGCTGTTTGCGAAGGATAGGCTGGATGAGGCCGTGCTCCACTACCGTAAAGCAGTGGAGCTGCGGCCGGATGATCGGAGATTTCAGGCGGCGCTTGGTTACGCCTTATTGAAGCAATCCGCATCCAGAGGGCCTTAGTGTTGAGGGACAGGGACAAGCGCATATATGAGATCCTCACGGTCTTCGGGCTGATCTTGACGGCGACCGTGATTCGAAACGTCTATCTACTCCAATATGAGGTCCGGCTTCCCTACTATCGGCTGCCGATCATAGACTCAGCTTACTATGATGCCTGGGCGATCCGAGTGGCCAACGGCGAAGGATACGGCCCGATGCCGTTCTACATGGCCCCGCTCTACCCCTACATGCTCGCCCTGGTCTACAAGGTATTCCAGCACAATCTGACCATCGTTTACTTCCTTCAGGAGATGCTCGGCGTCTTGAATGTCTTCCTGGTCTACCTCCTCGGGCGGCGGTTGTTCGGCCACGTGGCGGGACTCATCGCCGGGCTGATGATCACCCTCTATGCGCCCGTAGTCTATCTGGAATCCAAGCTCCTCACCGAGACGCTGGCGATCACCCTGAGCCTCGGCTCGCTCCTGATGCTCATGCGGGCGATTGACAAGCCGACGATCGTCAGGTTCATGCTCACCGGAATGATGCTCGGGCTCAGTGCACTATGCAGACCTACGGCCCTGCTGACGGCGGTCCTCATGGCATTATGGCTTCTGTGGCGGAAGCCGGTGAAAGGGAGACTGGTCGCAGTCCTGGCAGCAGGAATCGCTCTGGCCGTCCTGCCGGTCACTGCGAGGAACTACTTCGTCGGCAAGGACTTCGCCCTCATCACTACGAATGTCGGAGTCTGCCTCTTCCAAGCTGACAACCCCTCCGCAACGGGCGTCTTCACTTCCGTTCCGATGTTCAGTGGTGCGCTTGAAATGCAGCAGATGGAGGAGATGGAGTTCGCCTCCCGAGCACTCGGGCACCAGGTGACGGCCTCGGAATCGTCGGGATTCTTGATGAGATTGGGCCTAAGATTCATTCGGAAGTATCCCGCCAGGTTCGCCTTGCTTACCCTGAAGAAGTTAGTATGGTCTCTTCACAAACGAGAGTCAGCGTGTGCATACGGAGTGGATTTTGAGAAGACATTCGTCCCGATGCTGGGTTGGATGTTCATACCGTTTTCCCTGCTGGCAGGACTCGGACTTTTCGGCATCGTTCGTGCGAGAGGTCCTAAGGAGTCCGAGCTCCTAATGATCCAGGCAGCCTCGATCTACATATCTATGATCATCTTTTACGTCAGCTCGAGATTCCGAGCCCCGGCGATGCCTGCATTGGCCGTATTCGCCGGATGTGCCGTTGTCCATATCGCGCGCAAACCCGGATGGAAGTCGGTCGTGGGGCCGGCGGTCTGCTTGGCAGGAATACTCGCCATATCGCTAATCCCTTATCCCCAACCGTTGATACGGCCAAATGACCTGGGCAATGTTGGGACGGCCTATGTCAAACTCGGCGACATAGACAAGGGAGTCTTCTACCTCAGAAAGGCTCTGGCGATGGATCCTTCCGCGATGGCACACTACAACCTTGGCACCGCCCTACTCATGGAGGACAAAGTCAATGATGCGGTCGCTCATTTGAGGAAGGCGGTAGAACTGGCGCCGAACTTCCCAAAATTCCAGGAAGCCCTCGCCATGGCCCTGCTGAGGCAGGAAAAGCTATCAGGGCCTCATCACTGATCGGGCGGCATCTCGGCGAGCTTCGCGCCTAGCAGCCGGGACTGACCCGACCGCCAGATGCCTAGTCGAACCACCTGCCCCACCTTGCACTTCTGGATGGCCTTGGTCACGTCCTCAGCGCCTGAGATGTTCTTATCGTCTATCTTGGTGATGATGTCTGCCTGCATCAAACCGGCTTTGTCGGCGGGGCTGCCCCGCTGAATTTGCCAGATCACCGCGCCCTTCTGCGACTTGTAGCCGTTCTGCTCGTACCAGGATTGAAGATCGCCGCTAAGATCAGCCACGACCACTCCGAGGTAGGGATAACTCGTGCTTCCCTTCTCGATGAGCTGCTTGGCGATGACTCTGGCCGTGTTGATGGGTATTGCGAACCCAAGGCCGATATTGCCTTCGCCGGGCTCGGTCGAGTAGATGGCCGTGTTGATGCCGATGACCTCACCCTCGATATTGGCGAGCGCACCTCCGCTATTCCCACGGTTGATGGCCGCGTCGGTCTGGATCGCTTCCGGGATCACTTTGCCCGGGGCGACCGGCAGGTTGGTCCGCTTCTTCGCGCTGACAACGCCGACAGTCACGGTATTCCCGAAATTGAGCGGGTTCCCGATGGCAATGGCCCAGTCGCCTACCCTAATGTTGTCCGAGTTGCCGAGAGCGGCAAAGGGCAGCTTGTCGGCATTGATCTTCACAACCGCCAGATCCTGCCTTAGGTCCCTGCCGATTACCCGGGCCTTGAATTTTCGGCCGTCGGCGAGCGTCACCTTGATGTCCTGAGCGCCTGCGACCACATGA
>Ga0307379_10006768_pt1 | contig 15689 bp, 10 predicted proteins | sample UN2MG_FD_202237 | JGI IMG/M metagenome (GOLD analysis project Ga0307379, IMG submission 202237) | Soil microbial communities from Risofladan, Vaasa, Finland - UN-2 | ecosystem: Environmental > Terrestrial > Soil > Coastal area > Acid sulfate soil | place: Finland: Risofladan, Vaasa | collected... | reverse complement strand
CTGCCGGGCATTTCTTCAGATAATTCGTAATATCGAGTTTTCGTTTTAAAACAGCGAAAGCCCAGTAAGAGAATAACCCGACAGCCACTGTTGCGAACCACAAGATCACTAGCTTGATAGTCTCGAACACGGATTCCGATTCATCCGGTGTTCCCGGGGACATCTCAAAAGGTAATGTCACCGCCCAAAATAATAACAGCATAAAGATTAAGAAAAGGACAACCAGACCAATGTACGCAAGTATCCTCTTGAGGCCTCGGAAAGGTTTGAAATCCCAAGGCATCGGGGCTGCCTGAGTTAGTTCCGCATCCGGCATGACATCATCTCCTTTCTCTTGATCAAAGTGTTGTTTATACAGCTCTGGATAAAAACCTTTGGAACGTCAATACTGCTGAATAAAATCCCGCCAAATATTTTTTTTATAACCTGCCTGCCGGACTTTTCACGCCTTTGCCGGTTCCAAATATCAAGAATTGATACTCATTGCTGCGGCTTTATTGTTTTTTATTTTATAAATATGCCCTTTTGTCTCGAATCAAGAAAACCGTTGACCCCTTTCTTAGTAGCATAATCTATTTATAATGGAATTTCAAGAGATTGATTGATTTTAACTGGAAAAAAAAGAGGCATTTCCCTGTCAGTTCATTCAATAAACGGACAGTATTGCGCCCAATCCAGTTCCTGACAAAGTGATTTCAGCTTATTGACAGGCTGAGCTTTGCATGCTATCGTGTTGAGGTTTGCAAATTAATTGCAAACCAACAGCTTATCCCAGGACGGTTAGCCTGTCATGACAATGAACATATACCAGCTCAAGCGCCTGTGTGAAGAGATCTTACCTCGAATTATCCCGGGACGGGTAGAGAAAATATACCAGCCTGAGAACAGCCGCCTCGAGATTGCCCTGTACGCCCAGAAGAAAAAAAATTATTTGACTCTGCGGACAGCCCACGGCCTGGCCTCCTGCTATCTTACCGGGGAGAGAACAGGCTCCGGGGGTGAGGCTGCGCCTGATTTCTGCATGAAACTGAGAAAACATTTGCAGGGGCTTATACTCGAGCGTCTCGAGCAGGTTGAAAACGACCGGATTATCCGGTTCGGCTTCGCCGGGAGAGAAGGCAAACTTTCCAGAACAATTGTGGCCGAGCTTTTTTCCGCAGCCGGAAACTGCTTTCTGCTCGATGAGCAAAGTACAGTGCTCGCAGTTCTGAATCCGGTTGCCGCACGCGGCAGAGGTAATTTTCCTGGCTCGCCTTACAGGGCTCCCGAACCGGTAAAGGCAGAGGCTCCTCCAAAGGAGGACACGCTGGAAAAACTGATCCTTGAAAGAAATCTTCCGGACTACAACTCCGCTGTCCGGGATTATTATGAGGAGCTTGCCGGGACCAGGAGACTCCAGGAGGAGAAACAGCGGATTCTGAAGGTCCTGACCAGAGAACACAAAAGGCTTTCGCGCCTTCTCACGACACATGAAAAAACGATCTCCCTTGGCCGGAAAGCCGATTGGCACCGGGAGTGCGGCGAGATTCTCTCAGCCCATTTCCGCAGCCTCAGGCGGGGACAGGAGATAATCCACCTGCCGGACCTTTATGTGAATGATAAGCTTGCGATGCGTGAGATCCCGCTTGATCCGGCCCTCTCGCCCCTGGGAAACGTGGAGCGCTATTTCAAGAAATATAAAAAGCTCAAAAAAGGGACTGAATTTGCCATAGCTCACCTGGTCGGGATAGAGCGCAAATTAAAAATGCTTGAAGGCCTCAAAGAGCGGGTCGAGGGGGCGGCTTCTGTCGAGGAAGCCGGAATGCTGGCCAAAGAAGGGGGGATAACCGCCGCGCCGCCGCAATCTGCCGGGCAAGCAGGGGCGTCAGGCGCTCGGCTTCCTTATCGCAGGTTCCAGGCCGCGGATGGGAGCCTGATCCTGGTAGGCAAGGGCGGGAAAGACAACGATGAGCTTACTTTCCGTATCGCAAAGGGCAGGGACCTGTGGCTTCATGTATCAGGCGCTGCGGGATCGCACGTGGTTCTGAGCTGCCCGAACGAGGGCGTATACACTGAGGGGGCTTTGCTTGACGCCGCTCATCTGGCTGTGTTTTACTCGAAGCTTAAAAAGGAGCCATTCGCAGATGTGGACTACACGTACCGCAAGCACCTGAACAAGCCCAAGGGCCTGCCGCCTGGCAAAGTGTTCATGTCATCGCGGAAAACGATCCACCTCAAAGTGGACAGAGTCAGGCTAGCCCGCCTGCTGAAGCGCGAATCGGTAAATCTGGTGTGAGTTTTGAGATATTATCCGGTTGTACTTTCACCCTGGCGTCATGTCTCGGAAATAACATTCCATATTCTGTAAGGGCGCACCCACGTGTGCGCACTATTGAGCAGACACATGGGTCTGCCCCTATCATCCTGATCGGGACGGGTGTTTCAAATATGGCCACAAGAGGATTCACCCAGGTTGGATAAAATAAAAATTAAATCAACTAATTTTTGGGACACTAGCTGGAGCGTGAAAAATGGTTGATCGTTTTTTCGGACTGAAAGAACTGAACAGCAAGGTTTCAACCGAGCTGATCGCCGGTCTTACAACATTCATGACCATGTCTTACATTATTTTCGTGCAGCCTGCAGTGCTTTCTGACGCCGGGATGGATTTCGGCTCGGTGATGATGGCCACCTGTATTTCCGCCGCTGCAGCCTCATTGATCATGGGACTCTGGGCCAACTACCCTGTGGCCCTGGCCCCGGGTATGGGGGAGAATTTCTTTTTTACCTATACGGTAGTAATCGGTATGGGTGTTTCCTGGCAGAATGCCCTGGGAATGGTCATCCTGAGCGGTATCTTTTTTATCTTGTTAAGTTATTTCAGACTGCGCGAGCTGGTTCTGGATGCTGTGCCTCACGATCTAAGGTACGCCATTGCCGGGGGGATAGGGGCTTTTATCCTTGTTATCGGCCTGGGTCACGCCGGCTTTCTGCTCCGTCACCAGGAAATTTGGGAAGAGATCTTTTCCGGCCCGAGGATTTGGGAGGCTCTACGCAGCCTGGAGTGGGGTTTTCCGCCCAAGCTGTTACGGATTTACGAGCTTTCCCCATTCTGGGGCGCAGTGCAGGGCGTGGCGGTCTCAGGGTTTGTCCTGAGCGTCGGTCTGCTGCTCCTGCGTGTCCGCGGGGCGCTCCTTCTCGGCATGTTCGGGGCAAGCGCAGTCGCCCTTGCTGCAGGGCTCGTTCACTGGAAGGGACTCATTTCCGCGCCGCCTTCGATAGAACCCACCCTGTGGAAATTCGATCTCAGCGGCCTTTTCACCTGGAGGCTATTCCCCTTGGTGCTGGTCTTTCTTTTCATGGTCCTTTTCGATACAATCGGGACCCTGATCGGGGTCTCGGAAGCTGCGGGACTTGTGGATAAGGAGGGGCGGCTCCCCCGGGCCCGCCGGGCTCTTCTGTCCGATGCTTTCGGCACAACGATCGGGGCTGCCTTGGGAACGAGCACTGTGACATGCTATATCGAAAGCGCTGCCGGGGTGCAGGCCGGAGGCCGATCAGGCCTGACCGCAGTTGTTTGCGCCCTGTTGTTTCTGGCCGCCGTGTTTTTCTCGCCCCTTGTCCAGATGGTGGGAAGCGGAGTAGAAGCTGCAGGCGGAGTGACATTGTACCCGATAACTTCCGCCGCGCTTATCGTGGTCGGAGCGCTTATGCTGAACACTTTGCGCAAGCTTTCCTGGAAGAGATGGGAAAAGGTCGTGCCGGCTCTTCTGTTGGTGCTGGGGATGCCGCTCAGCTACAGTATCGCAGACGGCCTGGCGTTCGGCTTTATCAGCTGGCCGCTGCTCCATCTGGCAACAGGCAGGGCCAGAGAGGTGAGCTGGCTCCTGTATTTATTGGGACTTATTTTTCTGTTGCGCTACATTTTCCTTTAAGCCTGAGTTACTACTCAGGTTATAAAATTGTTTACATCTATCCGTAAAGGGATTTTTTTTCTTCTTTTGGTGGCAAAAGAAGCAAAACCATTTCTTTTTAAACAAAAAGAAACAAAAGTTAATCCTGGCACTTAAGTCTTTTACTCCGCTTCGTCAAGCTCGCCTGGCGCGGTAAAGCTGCGCAAAGGCCTGCCTGGGCGTTGTACATCTAGTATGGCGATGATGGAAATCACTTGTCTTCTACACACTCTAGAAACAGGGTCCCCGGACTTCAGGGCTTCTTATTGCTTTTGGTTTCACCTAAGATGATCTATCATCCCAGGTAGTTGCCCTCAAACTTTTTTTCGGCAGTTGTAGAAGCTTTCCTCTCGGGGTATTTCAATCTTTGTTACGTAAAGTGAGCCGCCGGCGCCTAAAATTTAAAAATTGACACCTGGTAAGTCATTCCTGCTTACTTGACTTTTATTAATAACCAAGGCTAATGCATATAAAAACAATAAAAATGGAAACTATTTAATGCTCCCTTTAGTAACCGTGCGATCTTTGATTATCAGACAACCGAATAAAAAAAATTTCGTATCTATTCCAGTCAAATGGAGACTCTTACAACTTTATTATCATAGAGCCCAGGTATGGCAAAGAGAATAAAAAACGCGCTCTGGGTTGTTTTGCTGTTTTCGGCCATCTCTCCGGGAAAGCTTTTGGTTCAGGAGGTCGAACCGGGTTGGGATGTAAAAGTGGACTCACGGCTTCACCAGGCCTGGCTCGCGGCTCGGAAGGCCAGCAAGGGAGTCAGCCTGGCTTCCAGGGCCGAATATGAAAAGAAATCCTGGCGCAAGGTGACAGTTCAGCTCTCAGGCGGGCCTGAGCCTTTGCCTGCCGATGGCTTGCGCCTTCTTGCCCGCCGCGGAGACATAGCTGCCGGACTCGTTTTTCTGGAGAGCCTTCCGCGGGTGGCCGCAAGTCCTGCTGTAAAATTTATCCGCCTGGAAAGACTGTTTTTCCCCTGCGATGACCTGGGAGTGCTCTCTGTGCGCGCCGCACGCGTTCAGCCGAAACTCGGCCTGACCGGAAAGGGCGTGCTGATCGGGGTCCTGGACAGCGGGATCGACTGGCGGCACCGGGATTTCCGCAGCAGCGACGGTTCCACGCGCCTGGCCGCGATCCTCGATTTGAGTGAATCATCCGCCTCGCTCCCAGGAGGGGAGCCCGGAGCTGAGGGCCCGTTCGGCGGTATTCTGTATACGAGTGAACACATAAACGATGCTCTGCGGAACGGGAGGACGCTCAGACACGCTGATTACCTGGGCCATGGGACCCATGTGGCCGGAAGCGCTGCAGCAAGCCCCGCTTACCCGCCGGACACGATCGGGATTTACGGAGGGATCGCCGGAGGAGCAGAGATTGTGGCCGTAAAGGTCAGCTCGACCCCGCGGGACTCTTTTTTCAGTGAGGTGAATATCATGAACGGCCTCTCATTCCTGGATTCGCTCGCCGCAGCTCTGGGCCGCCCTTATGTCTGCAACATGAGTTTCGGCGGTGCGCTGGGCTCGCACGATGGAATGAGCTCTTTCGAAAGGTTTATTGCGGACTTCGCCGCAGAGGGTCTTTCAGGCAGGGCCCTGGTGGCGGCTTCAGGAAACGAGAGGCACAGGAGCGCTCACTCAGCCGGGAATTTCGTTGAAAGCGAGGGGGACAGCACAGCACTCGAGCTTCTGGTCAATGGGCAGGGCTCGAAGAATGACGAGCTGCGGGTCGAAATCTGGCTCTCCACAGGGCACCCGGGAATGAATTTCAGCCTGGTCACTCCTGACGGAACAATCCTCGGGCCTTTCAAGGACGGTTTCAGGAACGAAGAGGGTTTCATTACAGAGGAGGGGATAATTTTTGTGGAAAATGCTTTCGGCGGACCGGACCCAGAGAGCGGGGACAGGCTGATCGCTGCGGATTTTTACGATCTCGCGGCTCTGGATGAATCCGCCGCAGAGGACAATATCGAGATTTCCACAGGCGCCTGGCGTTTTATTCTGCAGTCCAGGACAGGCTCTTTTGACGCCTATGTATACGGTACCGACGGCCTTTCAGCGCGTTTCGGCTCCCATGTGACCGAGCTCGGCACTATATCTGTCCCAGGCACAAGCCCGGAGCTGATCACGGTCGGGGCCTATACTTCCCGTGATGACTGGGTCTCCCTGGAACCGGGTGTCAGCTCTGCCAGACAGTTCCTCGGCGGTTCTGTCCCGGGCACACTAACCTATTTCAGCAGCCTGGGTCCGAACAGGAAGGGCCTGCTCAAACCCGAGCTGACAGCTCCGGGCCGCTGGATTATGGCCTCGCTGAGCCGCATGGCCTGGCCTGTGGATGAACCACTCTCATTGTTTCATAGTCCGGTCGGCGGCAAACCCCTTCTGATGGTGGCCCTGGATAGCATCCATGCTGCAGGCCAGGGAACGAGCTTTGCCGCTCCCCATGTGGCCGGGATTTGCGCCCTGCTTCTAGAGGCGAACCCAAACCTTACCAATCAGGAGATCAAGAACATTCTCACCAGCACTGCCGCCACAGACAGCATGACAGAGGGAGTCCCGGGCAATTTCTGGGGCTACGGCAGGGCCAATGCAATCTCCGCAGCGCGTAAGGTCCTGGGGCTTCAAGAAGATTTTCTGGCTCTCAAGGCTTCTCTTTTTCCCCCGGATACTCTCTGGACTGACACTCTGAAATACGAAGTTTCGATTGATTTCACACGTTCGGCCCATATTTTAAACTCCTGCCGCCTGGCTGTGCACTGGCCGGCTCAAAGCTTGAGATTGCTCCTGCCCCTGGATAGCCTGGCTCTGGAAAGCGCGCTTTCACTCAAATTCGGCACTGCAGAAGTCGAAAGTGGACATATTGCTGTGGAGGTTTATTCTCCTCATGGACTACCCGCCGAAGCCGAGATTCTCAAGGCGGTTTTTGTCCCGCGCTCCGCAGCCTCCGTGGACAGCGCAAGGGTCGTTGTCGAGGTGCAAAGCATGGCAGGGGATCTCGAGCCTTTTGAGCTCTCCGGCCTGGTGAAAACAGTCCAGGCGCAGCCAGTGGCCTTGAGACCTGTGCTTGCCTGCCAGGTTGAAGGGGATATCAACAGGAATGGAAAGCTCGAAATCCTTGATCTCATAGAAATGCTTAAAATCCTGGGCGGGAAAGCCTACGAGGGACCCTGTTCGGACCTCGACCGGAACGGCGGCACGGATGTCTTTGACTTGATTGAGCTGCTTCGCTTTCTTTCCGGCAGTTAAAGTATTCAGATAAACGGATCAGAAAACTTTGTGATCGAGCAGGATTTTTATTCCGATCCCGATCAGTATCAGCCCGCCCGCGGTTTCCAGGTACCTGGTTCTCCTCTTTTTCAACAGACTGCCGAAATACATGCCCAGCAAGGTGAAGAGGGCGGCCACCACTCCGATTACCACGCTCGGCACCCAGATCGAGACAGACACCAGGGAAAGGCTCAGTCCGACCACCAGGGCATCCATGCTTACGGCCAGGGAGAGCAGAACCAGCCATTTGCCGGTAGTGGGGTCTTTACTCTTCACGAATTCCCTGCCGCTGGAGGACTCCTGGATCATTTTGAGGCCGATAAAAGCGAGCAGAAAAAATGCGACCCAATGGTCGTAATCTTTGATATAGCGCTCGAGGCGGACTCCCCCTGTCCAGCCTAAAATTGGCATGAGAAACTGGAAAAGGCCGAAATGGAAGGACAGCCTGAAGAACTGGCGGAACGAGACCCATTTGTATTTCAGGCTCAATCCTACGGCAACCGCCAGGGCATCCATGGCCAGGGCCACAGCGAGCAGGAAAATGTAAACCGGGCTCATTTCTGTCGGATTTATAATCTTAAAGTTGTGATAAAAAATGCCTCCCGAAACCTGGTTTCGGGAGGCATTAAAAAAATCGGGCCTTACTCTTCCAGATTGATTTTGACTTTCCGCCGGAAACCCTTGGTGAGGAAGGCGTAATATATCAGGCCGAGTACCACCCAGCCTGTTACATAAATCAGAACATTTTTCTCAAGGCTCAGGAAGATCGCAGCACAGACAACCATTCCGATCAGCGGCATGATAATGAAACGCCAGATTCCATAAATGCCGAGACTGCCCTCTCTTTTTTTGATAACATATTCGAAAATCACACTGAGGTTTACAGCGAAAAAGCCGATAAAAGCGCCGTAATTTAGAATCTGGGCAGCGATCTCGAAATTCAAGACGAAAGCCAGTACCAGAGAGACCACGGCAATTATCAACAGATTGTAAGTCGGGATCTTGTGCTTTTTGCTCACGAAGGCGAAGATTTTCCTGGGTAATAGCCCGTCGCGCCCCATGCCGTACATCAGGCGGGAGGCAGAGGTCTGGAAAGCCAGGGCGCATGACAGGCCTGCCACGATCATTATGAAATAGATAAAATAGCGGAAGTAACTGGTGCCGATTTTTTCCGAAATATTGAGCACCGCGCTGACATCCCTGGGCAGATTGTTGAAATCCGGCCATACCATTTGGGAGAGGTAAGCCAGGGTGACAAAAATAACCCCGCAGATCACGCAGACCAGAATCGTCGCCCGGCCGATATTGACCCGCGGGTTTTCCACTTCCTCGGCCAGGGTGGAGACCCCGTCAAACCCGATATATGAAAAAACCGCGATCGAGGTGGCGGCCATGATGAGTGAGAAATCGAATGTCTCAGGATTGTAGAAAGGCTTGGAGGAAAGAAGGACCCCTTCACCGACTCCCTTGGTCAGGGCTAGAATCGCCAGCGCTCCAAAGAGGATTGCGGCGGCTATCATCCCTACGTTCATGACCGTGTTGGCCCCTGCGGTCACTTTGATCCCGAAAAAGTTCACCGCGGTCATGAAGACCACGAAAGCGACGATCCAGACCCATGACGGCACTCCTGGAGCGATATTCACGCTCAAGTCCCGGGCTGCGATAACGCTCAACAGGGGAACCAGGAGGTAACTTAAAAATAAGGCCCAGCCCACCACAAACCCGGCATGTGGGTGAATCGCATTCTGGGTGTAAGAGTAAGCCGAGCCTGCTATCGGATGCCGGGCCGCCATTTTGGCGTAGCTGGTAGAGGTAAAGAACAAAGCCACTACTGCAACAATATAAGCGGTTGACATATGGCCTACAGAGGCAATGGCTACTATGCCCAGCATGGGAAAAGGCGCGGTGGGGGTGACAGAGGCAAGCCCGTAAGAGACCAAATGCCGCAGCTTTAAAACACGCTTGAACTCCTGTTTGTAACCGTAAGAGGCCAGCGATTCATCCTGAGGTTGTGCATCCTTGTTCTGATCCAATCCTACCTCCTGTGGGGACAGATAATGAGGCCCGTTTATGGGCTGGTCTGGAATTTATTATAAGTTTTGGGTTTGACAGAGATTCCGGGCTGAATGAATACATTGTAAATGTTCTGTAATTATTGCTGTATAAGAACTCCTCCGTATTTTCAGCCTGTTCGATTCAGCTATTTAAAGACAAACGTGAAGAAGTTAATTTAAGGCTGGAGTCTAATCAAGAAAAAAGGGTTGTAAAGTGCTTTGCAAATAGTGTACAATTAGATTCAAAGTTTTTAATTTGTAATATGGATCAGTCAGAGGACGAGCTAAAAAAACATACGTTAACAAAATATCTTATGCAGGAAACAAATCAGCAAGGAGCAGCGAGTTGATCGGCTTGAAAGATGTGCAGAAGGCAGGCCGTTTGCTTGAAGGTATAGCCAACAGGACGCCGGTTATCACCTCCCGGACTCTTGACAGGATCAGCGGTGCCAAGGTATACCTGAAGTGCGAGAATTTCCAGCGGACAGGTTCTTTCAAGTTTCGCGGAGCCTACAATGCACTGAGTCAGCTCTCGGCTGAAGAGCGCAGGGCCGGGGTGGTCACCCACTCCAGCGGCAATCACGCTCAGGCCCTGGCCCTGGCTGCGGCAGCCGCTGGTGTGCGGGCGAAAATTGTCATGCCCAGCGGAAGTTCTCCGGTCAAACGGGAAGCGGTTAAAGGTTACGGAGCGGAGGTCATCACTTGCGAGAATAGTCTCAAATCCAGGGAGGAGACAGCCGGGGCGCTCGTTGCCTCAGAAGGTCTGGCCCTGATCCATCCTTACAACAATGAGCGGGTGATGGCTGGAGCGGGCACCGCGGCGCTTGAGCTGTGCGAAGAGGTGGGCGAGCTCGATTTCCTGCTCGCTCCGGTCGGGGGAGGGGGGCTCTTAAGCGGTACGGCGGCAGCCGCCAAGGGGCTTTTTCCGGGAGTTACTGTCTGGGGTGTGGAGCCTAAAGGAGCGGATGATGCCTGTCGCTCGTTCCGTAGCGGAAAAATCGTGCCCCAGACAGATCCGCGCACTATCGCTGACGGCTTACGGACCTCCCTGGGCAGTCTCACTTTTGAGGTGATAGGAAAACTGGTCGACGATATAGTGCTGGCAGAGGAAGAGGAGATCCTCGAGACAATGCGCTTTCTCTGGGAGAGGATGAAGCTCGTAGTGGAGCCCTCTGGCGCAGTCTCTCTGGTGCCAGTGCTTAAAGGAAAGCTCCCTGGAGATCGAAATTGTAAGATAGGGGTAATTATCAGCGGCGGGAATTTGGATCTAAAGCGGTTTTTCGAAGGGTATTTAAATAAGTAGTATTCCGATTAACAAATAAAAGACTTAAAATATTTATAGAGACCTTTGAAAAAATAACGGGTAAAAGGATAAAATTCGATATATCGCAGGGGCGGTTCGCGAACCGCCCCTACAATAACCTATTGATTTTCATAGCGTTATAAAAAGCAAACCAGGCCCTCTAGTTAAAATAATAAAATTTATCAAAGATTTCTTACAGGCATTTTTCCACCTGAATGCTTTAGAGTAACCAGCATAATTTTCCCAAGGAAGGAATGCTGAAACGTTTAAGAATCTTAAAGATTACCTGCGCCATTTAATCTGGCAGGAAAGGGCTCAGCTCAGGGAAACCACCAGGGTCTATATTATTATTCTAATCAGTATAACTGTAATGGTTTCCATATTCGGAATGGCCTATTACCTTCTGGAGAGATTCCAGGGAACACCGCGAACATTGATCGAATGCCTGTATTTCGTCTGGATCACCATGGCTTCGATTGGCTATACGGATGAGGGATTCACCGGGGGAACATTTATCCGTTTGGTAACCATTATTGTCGGTATCTATCTGGTAACGCGGTTCATTATCCTGAGCGCCCATATTTACGCCCGCGTGGTGGTGGAGGAGGTATACAATCTGAAAGTTCTTAACGAGATGAGAAAGTCACTGGAGCGGGCGGAAGGGCATTTCATTATATTCGGTGATGACCGCGAGCTGATCAACAAGATTATCCAGGGCCTGGTGGAACAGCATGATGTATATCTGGTAAGCGAGGATATAAAGCTTCTCCAGGAATTCAAAGATATGTATAAGGCTCTTAAATATATCGTGGCAAAACCTTCCAGTGCGGAGACCGTGGATCTTTTGCGGCCTGAAGCTGCCAAGTGCGCCTACCTTCTTTACCTTGAAGATGAGAGAAACGTCCTCCTGGCTGCGATGCTTGAAAATCGGGTGCGGGTTATCAGCACTTTTTCCGGAGATTTCTCTCATATCCAGCGTTTCAGGCGTGTGGGGGTTGAGCCGATTTCTCCGCATTTCAGCGGCGGGTTGAAAATGGTCTCTGTCATGATCCGCCCCAAGTCCACTGATTTCCTGGATCGCTTCCTTTTCCCTGTCGATGGTTTGCTTGAATTCAGAGTTATGCCGAAAAGGATAGCTGAAGGGGGATGGCAATATGTACCGCTGGCTCAAGTGGTCGACGGCAAGATTCGTTTCGACGCTTCTTCGAATGAAGGGACAAAGGTGCTGGCCATTGGATTCAAAGATCCGTTATCCGCTGTGAGAAAACTCGGCCGTCTGGAAGCTCCTGATCTGCCGGTACGCACTGATAAATTCCTTGTTCTCGGCGGCGGAACAATCGGGAATACTATCATCGAGGAACTGATCGCTACGCGGAGAGAGATAATTATTGTTGAGCCTGTGGCCGCCAAAATTGACTCTTTACAAAAACGTTTTGGCAAAGATGGTCTGGAGTTCCATTTGGGAACGGGACTCGGTAAAGATTACAGCCTGGAACAGTTCGATGCGGTTGCTATCTGTACTCCTTATGATGAAAAAAATTTCGCCCTGGGTCTTGATTTTGTCGATACCCCCCTGTTGCGCATTGTGCGCGCGGTAGATGATGATATGGAATTCCATTACCGCCGTATCGGCGCAATCCCGGTGTTTGTCGGCAAAGTGGGTTCGGACAGGATGCTGCGCGAGGTGACTAATAAATATGTCAATGAAGTGCTCCATCAGATGCTGACTCAAAGCTATAGGATAGACCAGGTCTTTATTACTAAAACCTGTACCCTGAGGGAGCTCAAAGAGAATTTTCCGATCCGGGCCATAGCTCTCTGCCGGGAAAATAACTGCTTTTTCGGGGTGGAAGATGAAGAAGAGCTCCAGGATGGCGATACCCTGATTGTTTGCGGGCATGTGGATCTTAATAAAAGCTTGCGTATCCACCATCGGCTGGAAGATTGAGTTTTTATCCGTCTCTCCGTTGCTCTTGCCAAGCTCTGCCTGAGAGCAGTGAGCTATGTTATGATAGAAATTGTTTGGCCATGTTCAGACTCCAAAATGTAAATGTCAATATATCCGGTAAGACTATTCTGGCTGGAATCGATCTCTGCCTGCCGGAAGGCGTCCGGGCTGCGATAGTGGGCCCGAGCGGAAGCGGCAAGTCAACCTTGTTGAAATTGCTCTGCTTCATGGTCAAACCGTCTTCCGGATCTGTAGAGTTCGACGGCCAGAGGGCGAGCGCTCTCTCGATCCCGGCCTTGCGCAGAAAAATTCCCCTCACCTATCAGGAACCTGTCCTCTGGGGCGAAACAGTAGCCGAAAATTTTACCCTGCCGTTCACTTTCAATTCCGCGATAGGGGAGCGTGGCCCCTCGGATGAGGAGATCGCTGCATACCTCGAATGCGTGGAGCTTGATCCTGAATTTCTTCACAAACGGGTGGACACTCTCTCAGGCGGCGAGAAACAGCGGGTGGCGATTGCCCGGGCTTTGTGTCTCAAGCCCCGGGCCCTGCTCCTGGATGAGCCGACATCCGCTCTCGATCTGGTAACCGCAGAAAATATTTTCAACAATATCACCGCCAGCTTACCCGGACTGGCCCTTATCATGGCCACCCATTCCCCGGAGCTGATCCAGCGTACCCGGATGCAGGTGCTGATCAAGGACGGCAGAATACAATCCGTGGAAGAAAGTCTGGACATTTCCAAACTCAAGAAATTTCTGGATAAGGGAAAATGAGCCCCAAGTATTATGAAATTACGATGATCGGGCTTTTTGCGGCTTACGGTATCATGCTGCCCCTGTGGCTCATAGTGCAGACCAATAAGCTGGCCTTGAACCGGGATTTTTTCGTCTCTGTCCTGCGCATGAGCCTTCAGCTTTTAGCTGTCGGTTATATTTTGAAATATATTTTCAAAATCAGTATCTGGTATGTGGTTGTGGGAGTGATCCTGGCCATGATTTTCTTTGGGGCCAGGACTGTGATAGACCGCACCGGATTGAAATTCAAAGGGTTGGGTCTGTTGCTCTTCCTGTCCATGCTCGCTGGAGCGGGCGCTGTGATTGCATTTGTGGCGATCCTGGTGATCAGGATCGAGCCGTGGTATGAGCCCCGCTATATTATCCCCCTGGCCGGCATGATTATCGGCAACTCGATGAACGGGTGCGCTCTGGCCCTTGAGCGTTTCTACAACAGTGTCAAAGAGCAGCACGGGCTTGTCGAGACCCTCGTAGCCTTGGGAGCCACCTCCAGAGAGGCCACCTGCAAAATGCTGCGCGCCAGTTTCCGGGCCAGCATGCTCCCCACCCTGAGCAATATGAGCGGCATGGGAATTGTTTTTCTGCCCGGCATGATGACCGGACAAATCCTGAGCGGTATGGAGCCTCTAGCGGCGATCCGCTATCAGCTGGTGATCATGCTGGCTATCCTCGGCTCAGTGGCTTTTGCCAGTTACCTGATCCTGATCCTCGAGCAGCGCAGGTTTTTCGATGAATATCACCTTCTGCGCAGCGAAATTTTTAATCAGTAAATTGTTTATAGCTACAGGACTCTTCAGGCAGGGGAAGATTGCGGAATGAGTTTCAAAGTGGCGCCCGAGACAATCCAAAACATTTCCAGCATAGCCCGGCGCATCTATGATTCCGGCGGCAGGGCCTTTTTCGTGGGCGGATTTGTCCGTGACAGTCTCCTGGGCCGAAAGCCCAAGGATATCGATATAGAGGTCTACGGGCTTTCTATGGAGACACTGCAAAAAATCCTGGCCGAAAGCGGAAAAATAATTCTGGTGGGCAGGCAGTTCGGGGTGCTGCGAGTGGCTGGCCTTGATGTGGACTGGTCTGTCCCCAGGCAGGACAGCGCAGGCCGTCACCCCAGGGTAGCCGCAGACCCTTCGATGACTCCGGCAGAGGCAAGCCGCAGGCGCGACCTGACCATGAACTCCATGCTCCAGGATGTGCTCACCGGCGAGATACTCGATCCCTGGAGCGGCCAAAGGGACATGGAACAGGGTGTGTTGCGCACACCGGACTCCGGGCTTTTTGTCGAGGACCCCTTGCGCTTTTACCGGGTGATGCAGTTTGCCGCCCGTTTCGAGATGCAGCCTGGCCCTGAGCTGAACGAAGTCTGCCAGCGGATGGATATCGCCAAAGTTTCGGTCGAGCGGATCGAGGAGGAGTTCAACAAGCTCCTGCTCGAAGCGGACCGTCCATCCCTGGGCCTGCGCTGGCTGAATGAGCTAGGCCGGCTCCCCGAGGTCCTGCCTGAGCTTGCCCCTTTGAAAGATACGCCCCAGGACCCGGAGTGGCACCCTGAGGGCAATGTCTGGCGGCACACTCTCCAGGTGGTGGATGCAGCGGCGGCCCTGCGCTCTGGCGATAAACAGCGCGATTTGATCCTCATGTGGGCCGCGCTGTGCCACGATATCGGCAAGCCGGTCACCACTGCAATGCGCGAAGGGCATATCCGCAGCATGGAGCATGACCGGGAGGGGGAAAAGCTCACTAAGGCCCTTCTAAAGCGATTGGTTAAAACCAGCCTGATAGTGAAGGGCGTTTCAAAGCTCGTGGCAGAACACATGAAAGTCCTGCAGTTCTACCAGAACAAGTCTACGGAAAAAGGTTTCAAGCGCCTGGCCCTTAAGCTTGCCCCTGAGGCTGATCTCGAGCTGCTTGCCGCCCTCGCCCTTGCCGACTCCAGGGGTATAAATACAGAAGGCGACTTACCCCTGAATGTGGAAAGCGAAATGGTGGACTGGTTCCTGAAAACAGCGCGCGAGTCCCAGGTCAGCAAGGAGCCTGAGAAACCGGTCCTCCTGGGCCGCCACCTGATCGGGATTATCGAGCCGGGTCCTGAAATGGGCAAGATACTTAAAAAAGCCTACCGGATACAGATTGATGAGGGAGTGAGGGATGTGGAGGTGCTTAAAAGGAAAGTGATTGGGGAGGGGTGAGGGGGAAGGGGGGAAGCGGAGAAACGGGGAAACGGAGAAGCGGAGAAACGGGGAAACGGGGAAGCGGAGAAACGGGGAAGCGGAGAAGCGGGGAAACGGAGAAGCGGAGAAACGGGGAAGCGGAGAAGCGGGGAAACGGAGAAACGGAGAAGCGGAGAAACGGAGAAACGGGGAAGCGGAGAAACGGGGAC
>Ga0307379_10006766_pt1 | contig 15694 bp, 17 predicted proteins | sample UN2MG_FD_202237 | JGI IMG/M metagenome (GOLD analysis project Ga0307379, IMG submission 202237) | Soil microbial communities from Risofladan, Vaasa, Finland - UN-2 | ecosystem: Environmental > Terrestrial > Soil > Coastal area > Acid sulfate soil | place: Finland: Risofladan, Vaasa | collected... | reverse complement strand
TATTGCAATCGCTGGCGCTAGGTATAGCGCTGCTGCCTCTGGTATCAAAGCCAGGGTCAAAGAATTGCTTTTTGCCATGATGCGAAATGAGTATGATGGTCGTGGAGCAGTCCATAGCCAGCTTGTGTAACTGGTTCATAAGGCTGCCCATGGTAGCGGCTCTATTTTCGTCCAACGTGCTATCTACCGCGCTGATAAGCGTGTCAATGACTGTCAAGGTAGGCTTATGTGTCTTTAGCAAACCTTCAAACTTTGCCATGCCGTCATCGGTGTTCAGAGGTTCGATTTCAGTGATGTAGGTAATCGGTAAATCGGCGGTAGCCTTCAATGTCTGTAGCCTTGACTGTAACCGTCTGGCGCCATCCTCTAGAGAAACAAAGAGTACCACGCCTTGTCGGGTCTTTTTGCCTAGAAACTCTTTACCGCCGGCAATCGCCAGCGCCAGAATCAGAATCAGTAAAGATTTGCCTAATTTCTTTTTGCCAGAGAATAGAATCAGTCCAGGCCAGATAAACAGAAAGTCAACAAGCCACGCCAACGGTTTCAAGTCCATCGAAAGTAGGTCTTTTTGAGAGATTACAGAAGGATCGCCACCGGTCCCGCCGTTCCCTCTATTGTCCAGTTTGCCTTCTGCCTCGAGCTCGGAGTCAACCTTAGCCCGTACATCTTCACGCTCCGCATGGGTCGGTATGCGTCCAAGCTTTTTAGCAAGGTCATGCTGCGCCACGTTTACTTTGTTGAGCCTTTCGGCGTTAGCTATCTTTGACATTCCCGCTCCCCCTTTTGAGCTTCACCAGATAGCAACGCCAAAACAGCCTTCCGGCTGAGACACATTCTCTTTTCGCCGATAAAAATTACTTTCACGGGCAGTCTATCTAGTCTCGCCAAACGAAATGCTAAGTTTTTTGAGCATCCGGTAGCTTCTGAAAATTCCGGGATTGTCATTGTAAGGCGCTCACCTTCCATCGCTGCTCACCTCCTCGGTAACCTCGATGCTAGGCCAGATTGTACCCGCACTCATATTCAAGGCTCTTGCGATTTTCTCGCGGGTCTTGGCTGCAGGGATGTCGCCGTACAACTCGACGGCAACGATGGTGGCGGTGCTGACGTGAGCAGCAACAGATAGCCCCCGAACCGTGAATTCTTGGTGTTTACGAAACCGCCTTAAATTATTCATTTTCTCACCAACCTTGACATTATCATCTCTTTAGTAGTATTATATATTTATGGGACAATGTCAAGCATAAGTCGTAGCTAACATAGATATAGGCAAAGCTACAACTTAGCATATAACACGGATAAAGTAACGAATTTAGCTTCAAAAACTTGCTTATAGGAAGGAAGGTAGAAAATGGCAAAAGGCCCACCTATCACAGACACAGTTGAAGCCATTATTGCATCTGTCTATCAAAAGCATCCAAAGTGGAAGGCGCCGGCGGTGCGTAACGTGGTAGATGACATTCTCCATAAAGACGACCCTAAACTACCCCCCGGCTGGCCTAGTTTAAGCTCCGTCCAGAAAGTGTTAGCAACTGTTCGTAAACCGCACGATAACCCCCAGGACAAACCCTGGAGCACGGCCATGCTGAAGGATAACCCTATCAGCCCGGAAGCGCTCGCGGTAGTGCTCAAAGTATGGAAGTTCCGAATTGAGAAGGGGGATACTTTCACCATTCGTGAGGCAAAATGGGCAGCCCGGTTGTACAGAGTTGAAACAGGACTTGAACAGGACACGGAGAGGCTATTCTTTTTAGCTTCCCGCCATGCCCGCACAGAGATTATATTTGACCTTATAGACCGTCCCTTTGATTCTACAGAGCTTGACAGGTCACTAATGGGCTTACCAGTGGGGATATCTGACTTTAAGTCAATGCTCTGGCTACTGGCAGAGACAAGGGCAGGCGAAATAGAGGGAGTAAAAGATGGTGTTGAACAAGTACAAAACATAATACAAAAAGGGAAGTTAAAAATGCTGTTGAACAAACCTATAATAACCTAAGAAAAAGGGGGTAAAGTAAAATGAGAGGACATATTCGCAGTAAAGGTAAGAATAGCTGGCAGCTTCAAATCTACACCGGCTCCGGCCCGGACGGTAAGCCCCGCCGCCATTTCGAGACGGTGAGAGGTCGTAAGGGTGACGCACAGAGGCGTTTAACCGAGCTATTGTCTAGCCTTGATAAAGGGGTGTATACTCCGCCGGGACGGCTCACAGTGGCAGAGCACCTTCACCAATGGCTTGATGGCTATGTTAAGACTAACTGCAGCCTTAGGACGCTTGACGCTATCCAAAGCATAGCGGAGCACCACTTAATACCGGCCCTGGGACATATTCAATTAAAACAACTTCACCCCCAGGCAATACAAGCTTACTATGGCAAGGCGTGCGAAAAGTTATCTTCCCGGACAGTACATTATCATCATCGGATATTATCTCAGTCCCTAAAATACGCCGTGAGGCAAGGCTATTTAGGACGTAATCCCTGTGAGCTTGTTGACCCGCCATCACCACGTAAAAAGCCCATGCGCACCCTAACACCTAGTGAGCTTGAAGCTCTACTGGAGAACGCATCGAGTAATCAATTCTATCCCATAATCTATACCGCCGTGAGCACTGGACTTCGCCAAGCTGAATTGCTAGGCTTGACGTGGCGCTCAATTGATCTTGATTATCTCTCAATATCAGTTAATCAAGTCCTATATAAGCGCCGGGGTGTCTGTCAGTTTAATGAGCCTAAGACAAGTCATAGCCGACGCCGTGTGAGTATGACGCCTAAACTGGCCATTTATTTAAGGGAATACCGGCTAGAGCGAGAGCGCTTATATCGTGAGCTAGGAAAAGAGCTTACTTTAGATGACCTTGTTTTTGCTCATGTTGAAGGCAAACCGATTGACCCGGGCGTGCTATCCCATAATTTCGCCAGGATAGCAAAAAGAACTGGCCTAGAGAATGTCCGCTTTCACGATTTAAGGCATACCTTTGCCAGCCTTATGTTATTACGTGGTGCCAAGCCTAAAGTTATCTCAGAGGCGTTAGGCCATAGCTCGGTAGCCTTTACAATGGACGTTTACTCTCATATAATTGAGGGGATGCAAAGCGATGCTATGGCGTTACTGGACGAAGTGCTACCAGCGGGAGTAAACGGGCTGTCTCGAAAAAATAACGCCAATTTAACGCCAATTCTCTCCAAAACGGGGGTGAATAACTAAAATTTAGCTTCATGTCCCTGTAGCTCAGGGGATAGAGCGGCTGCCTTCTAAGCAGCGGGTCGTGGGTTCGAATCCCTCCAGGGACGCTTATCTGACTAACAAAATTAATTGCTGCTACAATAAGTTTACAAAAGGGGGAAATATAATGGGCAAGATTTATATAATTGACGTAACCAATCGGGACGGCGTCCAGACAGCCAGGCTGGGCCTATCCAAACTTGAAAAGACAATGATAAACATCTATCTGAACGAGATGGGCGTTTTTCAGTCTGAGTTCGGCTTCCCCACAACTACACACGAAAACCTCTATCTTGAAGCAAATGAGGAGTTAGCCGAGATGGGCGTTTTGAAACCGATTCACCTGGGTGGATGGATAAGAGCAACAGTAGATGATGTGGAGACAGCTTTCAAGCTTGTCCCAAAGCTAAAGCACCTTAACCTTTCAATCTCTACTTCTGACCAAATGATTCAGAGCAAGTTTCAAGGAAGAAAGACAGGAGACGATATCTTGCAGACAATGATTGAGGCTGTAGAAGCTGCCCGCTCACACAGGGTTAAAACCATAGGCGTGAACGCTGAAGATGCTTCCAGAACAGATTTAGACTTCTTAATTAAATTTGCCTCAGAAGCTAAGGCACATGGCGCTGACCGATTCAGATACTGTGATACCCTTGGTTATGACAATCCCTTCACCATATATGAGACTGCCAAAACGATAGCTAAAAACGCATCTATAGCCATCGAGCTTCACTGTCATAATGACTTGGGAATGGCAGTGGCGAATTCCCTTGCTGGAGCCAAAGGTGCCATAGATGGTGGACAAGATGCTTACATTAATACTACCCTTAATGGAATTGGAGAAAGGGCCGGCAATGCCGACCTTGTAGCTACGGTTCTGGCAATACTTAAATCCAAGGATTTCGCTGGAAAATATCAATTAGGAAAATCAATCAAGTTGACAAAGGCATGGAAAATAGCCAAGTTCGCCAGTTATGCTTTTGGAGTCCCGATTCCAATAAATCAGCCGGGGGTTGGGGACAATGCATTCGCTCATGCTTCCGGTATTCATGCGGACGGGGTGTTGAAAGACCCACAAAATTACGAGTTATACAACTATACTGAGCTAGGAAGAGGTGAACCAGAGTTTGTGGAGACTGGCAGAGAGATATGCTCCGGCGAATATGGAGGAATATCAGGCTTCAGACACATAATGGGTAAGATGGAGGTATCATTCGCAGATACTAGCGAGGCTCAAAAGATTCTAACGTTAGTAAGGTATGCCAATGTCGAATCACAGAAGCCACTTGTCGAGGACGAATTGCTTTTTATTGCCAAATATCCTGACATCACCAAGAAACTGTTAACACTAAGACCTCTGGATGTACCTAAAATTGGGGCATAGGTATCTGCAAATCTATAGGTTTTCTGGGGCAGTTTATCCCCCATGGAACCACTAAACTCTCTTAGAAAACGGTTTTGTTATTTGTGACTATGGACTTGACTTTAACGCCAATAGGTGTTGTCAAAAACACTATCAAAGAACCAGGAAGACACGAGCAGCAAGCAGTTGTCTCTGAGATAATAGTACATGAGGATTTGAAGGAAGCTTTAGACCGCATAGAAGAATTCTCCCACATCGTCGTTATCTACTGGATGCATAAGATAACACCATCACGCCGTTTGACACTGAAGGTGCATCCTATGGGCAAACAAGATTTATCCCTGGTTGGCATCTTTTCCAGTCGCAGCCCAGCACGTCCTAATCCAATAGGAATAATTACTGTCAAACTATTAGAGCACCGCGATAACGTGCTCAAAGTCACTGGTCTCGATGCTGTAGATGGAACCCCAGTACTAGATATTAAGCCTTATATCCCCGGCTACGACTCTCCCACTAAAGCCGAAACACCCAGCTGGATAACCAAGCAACGATAGTTTACTTTACCCAACCTGCCATTCTATTATCTTACGTTGGGTCCGTTATTTAACCTTGACCTTAATTAGGATATCTCCTGGCTGGCCATCGGTCACCTGACGAGCATTTCTTAATTTTACTTTCACGCCACTTTCTATGCCGGCTGGAATCCTGACCTTCAGCTTCTTGCCTTTGCGGACTAAGTCTTTTTCCAAACCCCGTAAAGCTTGGTCTTTAGTAATAACTATTTCGTAGCGAACATCCTGGCGCTGAACCCTTCGAGCCTGACCAAATATTTCATCCAGATTAATTCCCATCGGGGTCTCAAATCCCACCCCTCTGGGACCACCGAACCCACCACCAAACGTCCTAAATGAAAAACCTTTACCCCCTAATACTTCACCAAATATATCATCGAGAAAGCCAAACCCAAGGCCAGCCCCACCAAAATCATTCATCAAATCTTCAAAGGTAGACCTCGTAAAAGAACTACCGAAAATATCACCAATGCTGCCAACTGTGCCAAACTGGTCGTATTGTCTTCTCTTCTGAGGGTCACCAACAACTCCATAGGCCTCATTTATTTCCTTGAACTTCTCGTTAGCCCATTCTTCTTTCCCCGGGTTTTGGTCGGGGTGGTATCGCATAGCCAGCTTTCTATAAGCCTTTTTAATTTGTTTATCCGTACAATTTCTCGGTACCCCGAGAACCTGATAATAATCTTTGGCCATTAGTGTTCTCCATCTTTATTACTATTCTACATCTGGCTCTAGCCGTTTTTAAAAAAATTATGTTTCAATAAGCTCAAGTTGCTGACGAGGCATCATCTTCTGCTTCTTTAGTTGATGCGCGGTCACGAAGCCAGCGATGAATTTCATCAAGGGCTGGCGGTGCCACACTAAATACTTCAACATCTTTGGGGAATTGCACCTTATGCCCTTCTCTGATAAATAATATAGCTACCTCTTCCCCTTTAAGCGTTTCATCTATCCTCTTGCTGATATGTTCATACCTTCTTCTGGAAGCCTCAATATAGGATTCAGACACCTTCATAGCTACTTTATCGCTCATGAATCCTATCAACAGACATCTCTCCCAGTCCATACTTTCCTCGGCCAACTCTCTATCCTCAATTGCATCAAGTTCGGCATTATTTGGGCACCTTTCCTTAGCAATTTGGTAGCTTTTTGAGTTCAGCTTCTCCATAACCTTGAGGCCATCTCCACCGCCTAGACTGATTGATTCATGGTAGACCCGCTTAACCTTGCCTACCTTTGCCTCCAGCTTTTCTATATGCTCAGTCGCCTGCTTCCAGTAGAGGTCAAATTTTTCCATATACTCAGGAGGAAAATCTCTGCCTGCGTATAGAAGTGGGACAACAAAGAGCCTTCTCCCCTGTTTGAAACTCTCAGCTTCAGGTTTATTTATCTTACCTAATTCTTGTGTCATCTCAATTCTCCTTTATTACGCTTATTCTAGCACTCGTCGTTAGAGACTGCTAATTTCTTTATATATGCACTATTAGGCACTAACCAACACCGCACACCGAGCAACACAATATCACTCATCTATTTGAATAACACCAGAAGCGTAGCTGCCTCGCCCACTTTACAAAGCTGGGCTTTGGGGCTAGAATAGATACGATTTTGGCGGGTGTAACTCAGCGGTAGAGTGCTTGCTTCCCAAGCAAGACGTCGAGGGTTCGAATCCCTTCACCCGCTCCACTACAGATATAAATCATAGCTGCACTGTCTCCAAATATCTCAAGCAAAATCTCTCAAAAGAGTGCTTGCTTCGTCAAAAAATTGCATCAACTGAGCTCTCAAGTCTCATCTCAGGTTACTCTGTCTGCAGCCAGACTGAAGGTAAGAGTAAAAGTACGGTAGCTATTGTCATTAATAGCGTGAGCTACCTTAATGATTTCCTAATCACTGAGGGCCTCAGCACCGATGTCACTCAGATAGGCGTTGCGGAGATAAGAGCATTCATTTTCCACTTACAGCAGAAGAGCTGCTTCAGTAATCATCGTTATAGCAAAATGCAACAAAGGAGGCTCTCCGGTCACACTATCAACACTTATATGAGGTCAATACGGGCCCTCTGGTCCTGGCTTGTGGAGGAGGAAATAATTGAGGCTAATCCATTTTCCAAGCTCAAGATACCGAAGCCACCTAGGAGGGTTATCGCCACCTTTTCCCAGTCTCAGCTTGAGTCACTACTTAAGGTCCTAAATAGTTCAGCTGAGGGCTATCGCAACAAAGTTATTATTCTCACCCTACTGGATACCGGACTTAGGATAAATGAATTAATAAACCTGAAGACGGATAATGTAGGGCTTGATGAAATAATGCAGTATATGCCTTCTTACGGGCTGTCAGGGAGTTCCAGACCTTCGAACTCTTATCATCTCAGCTAGGATGCTGACGGCTATCTCCTCCGGCGTTTGGGCATTTATTTCCAGCCCAATCGGAGCATGAATCTCATCCAGTTGCTGCTGAGACACTCCTTTTTGGCGCAGGCGCTCTTTGATCTCTTTGACCTTCTTCTTGCTACCAATCATCCCGACATACTTCGCCGCAGTGCCAACAGCAAATTGTAAGCATTGCTCATCACTAACATGCCCTGTCGTGTAGATGGCAATATAACTGTCCTCGCCCACGTTCAATTCAGAGAAAGCATTATCATACTCTTCAACTACTAGTGAATCAGCGCCAGGAAATCGGGCATTATTGTTATACTCAGGACGTGGGTCTATCACTACTACCCGCAACCCCACCAGCTTAGCCACCGCCGCCGTGCTCTGGGACAAATGCCCTGCGCCAAAGAGGTAGAGTGTTTCCACAGGCAGGATTGGCTCAAGGAAGACGTCCATTTGCCCGCCACAAATCATCCACGCCTCTTCTCCCGTACCTGAAAGATCAAAGTGCATCATTTGCGGCTCACCTGATTTCATCACGGCGAGAGCTTTTTTCTGGACTGCTTGTTCCACATTACCTCCACCTATACCGCCGACGAGAGTACCATCTCCCTTGACAAGCATCTTTGTCCCGGCTGTCCGTGGTACGGAGCCTCGACTGGAGACAACAGTGGCTAATACCGCCCGTTCTCCCTTTACGGCTCTGTTGGCCAATTCCTGATAAATCTCAAGCATCTAATACCCCCAAAATGCTAGTTCTGCCTCAGCGAATAGCCTTTAGGGTTGCTAAATGTAACCCATTCGTAGACTATCACTCTTTCGACTCTGACCCCGATTATTCCTCGGCAGATGTCTGCCATCTGACCTCATGTGAAATAACCTCTATCACTGGCTCTGGTGATTGAGCTTGTCCCAGCACAACCTGCTCAATCTGAGGGTGTCTCATTGCCAGAATCTTACTAGCTAAATCCCTTCCTTTTGATAAACCTTTATCAAGATCCACCTTATTGATGAAGGGGACAATTCTGGCCCAGTCAGGGCTTCCCTTAATTATGCCTTGGTGGTGAGTTATCAGAAAGGCAATGGCCTCTGGTGAGATAACCTCGCCTAACGGCAACCCGAGCAATTTGGAGACGATTTCAGGTCTGAAGACAACTTCTTCAGTTAAGCGGCATCCTACGGCGTCAATCCCTACCATTGCTATGACTAGAGATGTGTTATATGGGATTACTGGCTCAGTGGGATTTGGCGCCTTCAAGGACTTGTGAGCCGACCCGTCTGCTTCCACGATAATGTAAGGTGCCATCTTTAAGTCGGCTAACTTGACTACTAACTCGGAGCTAATTCCATTCAATTTCCCTGAAGCCAACTTCTCAGTAGCTAGGGTGATATGCCGGTATTTATCCGCATTCTGCAGAAGTAGTCTTATCATCTCTGTCTCATCTGTTTCTAGGAGGAGAAGCGGGGTTTCCGAGGGTAACGGCTCAAGAATCTTGGTGGTGGTAGTAGTAATGACCGAATCACCACTCGAACTTAATTCTCGAGCTAAGGCGAACATAAGCGTTGTCTTACCCCCACCACCAACCAGGCTTACTACTTCACCGGGCTTAATATCTAAGGCTTCCTTGAGTGTCATAACTAAGCATTAAACCGGACTAGTATCGCCTCCAAGACTCCCCCGGCTATTGCTCTCACCCTGGCTCTAATACTATAACAGGCTTCGTTGTTTCCTACCGGGTCTATTTCAACCAGCTTGGTTCCTTCTTCTACTTGTACTCCACTCCTGAGCAAAGCTCTAACTACGCCACCAATTGGTGCTTTGACCGCTTGCCCTCTCACTGAGGCAATCGGTTCACCAGCGGCAACGGGGTCTCCTATTTCCTTATTAGTTAGAAATAAACCGTCGCTGAGTGAATGTAGCACTCTCTCAGAAGTCAAACCGCCGATGGAAATGGGAACCCCCGTATTTTTTTCTGCTTCCCCAGCAAAGATCACTTTGCCCAGGCTCTCACTATTGTTGGTCTCCACCACCAGGTGCACATCTTTGCCTGTTTGAAAGCCAGGACCCAGCCCAATTACCAAAGCAGCATCGGTAAGCCTTGTCCCCAGGTTTCTTTTGGCCATTATAGCATCAATCAATATGTCAGGGTGGAGGGTATCCTTAATCGCTGCCTCCGGGTCAACTATGATCGGCAACTTGTTCTCCCCCCACACCGTGGGTATCTCACTGGCAGATTTGACCAGTTTGGCTACTACACCCTCAACTTCCTTCTCGCCATCATATACGGCTTCGGAAAAAGCCACTCCTCGGCTAACTGCCTCGGGATGAGGTGCCTCAGTCAGGCAAACCTTAAAATGGGCACGAAATAATCTGTGAGCCACTCCGCTAGCTACCTCCCCTCCACCTTTGATTACAACTACCGACTCAGTTAATCTCATCCTCATCTCCGCTTAACCATGTTCAATAGCTTTAGCCCTTCCACTTGCCGGAAAATAGCCCCTTGGCTGATGGATTGAATCGCTTTCTCTGGTTCAACCACCTTTGTCCCGCTGATAACATCCACACCCCAGTCGAACAGGACCGGTGATAGAGGGCTTGTAGGTCCTACCATAACAACAAAGCTATCTTTGCTTAGTTCTAGTAGCTCTTCTATGGTGTGATTTATAAGTGAGGTTCCGGTGATGGCAACTACATCAGCTTGGGGGATAACGTTCTCTGCGGCTTCGGCGGGTAAATCGCCGGCTTGAGGTCTTTGCTCTAGAACCCAAACTTTCTTGGCCACTTTCTGCAACTTTGGAATCCAGGGGAAGTGACCTACTACGGCGATATTCTTGCCCGTTCCTTTCTCTGCCAAGATATCAAGGGCATTTTCGGCGACGCAATTAGTTTCATCAATCTCAATTAGCGAGTTTATAGTCGCCATTCCAATAGATGCCTCCAAGAGATTGTCTGATTTGGCATATGTGGCTAGCCCTAATGCTGACCTATTCCTCAAGTCTCCTGCTCCTCTCACTATTCTGTGATGCGGATGCTCTTCCCGAAAGGTAGATGCCAGTCCGCAGTTCTTGCTTACTACCGCCGTCCAGAAGACACAAGCATGAACTTCACGGACTGCACTATCTTCACTCAAGCTGGAAATTAAATCGTCAAGTATTTTCACGCTGACCTCCCTAGTGCCCAGACAAACAGAAATGGTTTAGGCCCAGTAATTTGGCTGCTCCGGATATGGTGATACCGTAATAGACCACCGGCTTAGATATTCTAAACTGGTCAATGGTATTGTTTGCTATTGTAGTGCCAGTTACGAGGGCTATATCACACCAGTCTAGATGCTCCACTGTCTCTTTTGGGCCATGAATTGTTACACCGAATTTTTCGGTGCCAATGTTATCCTGATCCAAATCGGTTACCCTTATCTGAAACCTTTTGGATAGTGCCTCAACCATCCGAGGCTGAAGGCCGACCATTGCCACTCTGGGATGTCCATAGTTTTCCTCTATATGCTTTACCAGCTCGTAGCTGCACTGCCTTGGTTCATTATTCTTACAATGTATTGTCTTAGTTATTAGTCCCATCTCTCTCATTACAGCATTGAGGCTAGAGACGAATATAGCTCTGCGGAAGTTATTTGTTAACTCCATGGCTACGATATCGGACAGCCTGCCACTGAAGTCGCCGTACATGTCGGTAAACGCCTGCCCCCGAGAGTGTCTGAATTCAGCCTGCATCAGGCGCTCCTTACCGATTATCAGTGGATAGTCTCTGTCCTCCGGGTTGCCAATAGCCTCCTCCGGAGAAAGCGGGACAGCTTGAATTAGCACTCCCTCTGACTCAAGCGCGTTCTCCTTTATGATCTTTATAAACTCTTCTTTAAGAATATCATAAGTCTTTATTTTCATAAATCCTTATCCTTCTCAGTTTTAATATCAAGAAGACCTCTTTGCCTGCCCTTAGATTCATGTCTCCAAATGTATGGTATGGCATCTCAGCAAGGAGGCTGGTCGCTCCCACCTTGAGGCCAATTCTAACTGCATCATCGGTAGGCGTGATACTGGTGATAATTCCCTTAAACCGGTTCACCTCCGGTCCTGGTGGCTTAGTCTCAGATATGTATATATCGTGGGGAAAGAGGGCACTTCTCCATCATGGGGAACAATTATCGGTAGCCCACCACAACCAACCTCCATGACCCCCTTTCCCAGACTACGGCAGTAGTCGCAGTCTAGAATATTTGGTGCCCCAATGAAATCAGAAACCTTTTCATTCTTGGGATAGAAAAATACCTCTTCCGGCTTACTTGTCTGTTCCAGATGACCATTTTGGAGGACGGCTATTCTATCCGCCATTTCCTCAGCCTCCTGGAGGTCGTGAGTTACGTAGATAGTTGTAATCCCCAGTTCCCGTTGAAGTTGCCTCAGCTCAGTTCTTAGATACTTGGCGGTTTGCGCATCAAGGCTAGATAAGGGTTCATCTAGAAGCAATACCTTGGGTGATGAAGCCAGGGCTCTAGCTAAAGCCACCCGTTGTTTTTCCCCACCACTCAGGTGCTTAGGGTAACGCGATAAGAGGTGCTTTATCTTCATCATTTGGAGTAGTTCACTTACTCTAGCATCTACTCGCTCTCGCGGTTGCTGCTGGGACATCAAACCATAGGCTATATTGGCTGCAACATCAAGGTGAGGAAACAAAGCCAAATCCTGAAACAGGTAACCTACACCTCTCTTGTTGGCCGGTAGTTTATCCACTGGCACATCGTCGAAGAAAACCGACCCCCCGTAATCAGTTAATCCGGCAATAATATTCACTAATGTAGTTTTCCCAGCACCATTTGCTCCCAGTAATACCAATAGTTCTTTATCAAATATGTCTAAGGTCACAGCCTGGCAAACATATTTGCTTATGTTCTTGAGGGTGATAGACGGCATATCATCTCCACTTCGCAGTCATCCTGTCTTCCAAATATTCAAAGGATTTCTCAAAAGCAAGACACATCACAGCCAACACCACCAAACACACGATGATGATGTCTATGCGGATTAGGCTTTCAGCCTTCATGAGTAAAGCACCAATCCCAGTGGGTATAGCCACCATCTCAGCGGCTACTATCACCCGCCACGCCATTCCAGCTTCTAACCTCAGCCCGGTAAATATATTTGGCAAAGCTAAGGGCATGACCACTGTAGTTAGAATTCTAACATCAGATGCCCCCAGTGTTCTTGCTGCGCGTATATAATCCTTATCCACATTTCTGATGCCGGTGATGGTATTATACAGGACAGGGAAGAAGGAGCAGATAAATATTATAGTGATTGGCAGCATCTCGTTTATTCCTATCCACAGCATGAGCAGCGGCAGCCAGCCGAGGGCGGGAATAGGATAGAACAGGCTGATTATAGGGTTCAGTGCCTTATTTATGCCATCTCGCCACCCTGTTATAATTCCCACCACTATACCAGCTATAGAGCCAGCACAGAAGCCAATGAGGACCCGGGTTAGGCTGCTCAGTAAGTTCTCTCCCAGCACTCCACTGACAGTTAGATAATAGAATTCCTGAACTACGGCAGAAAATGGTGGGAAGAAGAACTGCCCCGGAATTAAGCCCAGCCGGGCGACTATTTCCCATGCAGCCAAAAATATTGCTACAGGCAGTACTCCCCACCCGGGTCTAAGTTTACTAAGTTTACTCATTGCAGATACCTCAAATCAAGAATATCCTCAGCACTGAAGCTCTCCCTTATATAACCCAGTTCCACCAGATAATCTATTGTTTCTTGAACCAACTTGGGGTCAATACCAGTGGTATATTCCAACCTGCCCATAGACCGTAGCAACACTTCAGGGCTCATTTCTAACTTGGCAGCCAACTCAGTTGCCTCAGCCGGGAAGATTTTACCCCCAGCGGCTTGCAATTGCCTGGCCATAACCTCGGCTGCCTCGTCAGGGTGCTCGTTTATCCAGTCCGTTGCCTTTTGAGACACCTTTACTAGCTTCGTCACTACCTCGGGGTGGTTACTTATTAGTTCTTCCTTAACTACCAGAACACTACCCTGCATCTCAGGCCAGATATCCTGACTCATCAGCAGCATCTTAAAGCCAAACTCTTCAGCCATAGTCGCCCACTGCTCGGGGAGGAAGGCAGCATCTAACTGTCCTATCTTGATAGCCAGAACCTGCTTTGGTGGATTCATCCGCTGAATGTTATCCAATATCTCGCCTTCATCAAGATGGTATTTACCTATTGCCCTATTGAGGAGCACATCAACAGCACCACCTTCTCTAACACATCCAATGCGAATACCGGGTTTTTCCAAATCGTGGACGGTTTTTACCTTGTCGGGATCAACCACCAGGCCATAACCATACTTATGCGTTCCAGCTACTATCTTTATCGGTATCTTGGCATTGGCGTAGGCATTTATGGCTGGCACTAGGCAAATATAGGCGACCTCAATATCACCGCGTGCCAAAGCAGAAGCCAGAGCCATGCCGGTTACATAGCTCTCATAAGCAGCTAGCTTCAGCCCTTCTTCCTCGAACCATCCCTTATCCTGACTTATATAGGCACAGGCGGCATGGTCCATAAACTCAACCGCCATGCCAAAGGGTGTCTCACCCTTTTCAGCACATCCGCCAGTGGGAATAAAAAGTAGTAATCCTACTATGATGACTAAAGCAGGTAGCTTCTTCATCCGTTTGTCAGCCTCTCGGTTAGCTAGCATTGTCCTCACATTCCTTTTCTGGCCGTGTTGGGTCCAGAATTTAGATTTTTGCCTGTCGAATGTAGTCATGGCTATATTGCATGGGATATAGCCCCTCGCAAAAAAAATAGCCAACCTACTTCAAGAGTTCCTCCAATTTGGCACGCAACTCCTTGTATTGCCCCACAGCTTTTCGTCCCTCCTCTGTCAATCTCGCATGTCCTCCTCCAACCCCGCCGACACTTTTCTCAATCAGAGGGGCCGGTGCCAGACGGTTCATTGCTTCTATCCAGAGCCAGGCATTACGGTAACCCAGTCTCATCGAGCGAGCTGCCGCTGCTATTGAGCCAAGCTCTTCAATGCGCTCCAGTAGCATTACTCTTCCCCATCCCATATACAATTGGCCGTCCTTCTCTACCCATATCCTGCCTCTCACCACATAGCCCAGCCTTGGGTGGCGGGAAAAGCACGAAGGTTTTCTAACTCTAAAGCTTGGTATCTCGGCCTTAGCCATCTGTCTCGTGATCCGGCGAAAGCACTAAACCCTATATTACAAGCGATATGCCGCTTTTGTCAAGCCGCAGCCTCTTACAATACAAGATGAGCCTGAAGGACTAAGGCAACTCGTTTATGATTGGGACATGCTGCTAATCATGAACGACGAAAGTCTACAAACAATAGAGCAAGTCAGGCAATTTCTGGAGGGGAGTAAGTCAGTAGAGTTCAGGGGTCTAACGGCTAAAGAGAAATACCGCTGGATAGAGGAGGTGCTGATAAGATTTAGATATCATCGTCTCAAGAGAGAGGAGAAAGGAGTGATACGCCGATATATACAGAAGGTTACGGGATATTCCAGGTCACAATCATCAAGGCTCATAAGGGAATACCAGCAGACAGGACAATTGAGGAGAACGCAATACAGAAGGCACCGCTTTCCCCGGAGGTATACCCCATCAGATGTGATATTATTAGCCAGGACAGATGAATTGCACGGGTATTTAAGTGGGCCGGCCACCAAAAGGGTTATGGCGCGAGAGTGCCAAGTTTATGGGCATACCGAGCTTGGGGGCATCTCCAGGATATCTATTGCCCATCTATACAACCTGCGAAGAAGTAACACCTATCGGGGTATGACCAAGCGATTTACCAGGACAAAACCAGCTGCACGTAAGATTGGGGAGCGCGCCAAACCGGACCCGAAAGGGCTGCCCGGTTACATTCGAATCGACCGAATCGACACAATTCACCAAGGGGACTTCAATGATCAAAAGGGAGTATATCATATCAATGCTGTGGATGAGGTCACCCAATGCGAGATAGTAGCCTCTGCGGAGAGGATATCTGAAGCCTACCTGGTACCAGTTCTGGAAAATATGTTAGTCCAGTTCCCTTTTATTATCAGGGGGTTTCATTCCGATAATGGGTCTGAATTCGTGAACAAGACGGTCGCTGCTCTC
>Ga0307379_10006765_pt1 | contig 15696 bp, 21 predicted proteins | sample UN2MG_FD_202237 | JGI IMG/M metagenome (GOLD analysis project Ga0307379, IMG submission 202237) | Soil microbial communities from Risofladan, Vaasa, Finland - UN-2 | ecosystem: Environmental > Terrestrial > Soil > Coastal area > Acid sulfate soil | place: Finland: Risofladan, Vaasa | collected... | reverse complement strand
CGCTGTTCGCCTCGGCGAACCGCGATCCCGACGTGTGGGACGAGCCGGACACGATCAGGCTCGACCGCTTCGGGCCAGGGGCGCGAGCGCACCTCGCATTCGGCTGGGGCGTACACCACTGCATCGAAGCGGCGCTCGCTCGGCGCGAGGGACAGCTCGCGTTGCAGCTGATGATCGATCGCTTCGAGACCATCGAACTCCTGGGCCCGGTAGAAGTGAACGATCCGTTCGTGCTGCGGGGACTGACGACGTTGCCGATCCGCTGGACCGTTCGTCAGCCGAGCAGCTGACGCGTCGTCTCCAGCACCCGGCGCGCCCGATCGGTCGAGTCGGGGAACGCCGAGCGCAGGGCGGCTGAGCGGATCTCCATCGACAGCGCCGTGTGCTCCGGGAGGACGGCGACGAGTTCGAGGATCGGCAGCCCACCGTCGCCGAGGAGCAGCCGACCGTCGAGCGCCTCGGTGTAGAGCACCTCGGGAGCGATGGCCGGTGCATCGCAGAGCTGGGCGTAGGGGAGTCGGCTCGGCTCGATCGCTGCGACGTCAGCGATCGTGCCCCCCGTGCGGTCGAGATGCAGGTGGTCGATGAGGACCGCAGCATTCGGCCGGTCGACGGCGTCGAGAACGGCGAGGCTCTGGGGCAGGTCGCGGATCGACATGAACGCCATGAACTCGAGGCTGCAGCCGATGCCGTGCGGTGCGGCGAGGTCGCACAATTCGGCGAACCGCTCGGCGAACCGTTGGTCGTCGACCCCACGTGAGACCACGAGCAGGTTCCTTGCGCCGACGGTGGCCGCGGCTTCGATCATCGGCTCCCCGTGGTCGCCCTCCGGTGTGACGAACACCGGCTCCATGTCGAGCGCGATCAGTCCGGTGTCGTCGAGGCGTTGACGTACGTCGGCGGCGACCGCGTCGGTCCACGAGTCTCGATCGAACCAGATGCCGCATGCCTGCCAGCCGGCGTCGGCGCAGGCCTCGACGAAGTCGGCCGGACCGGTTTCGGGGCAGACCCCCGCCGCGAGTGAGAGCAGTCGATCAGTCGGCATCACGCCGTCACGATAGATCGCGCGCTCGTGTGTCGTGATCGACGCCGGTGAACGTGTCGGCGACGAACCGTGGGACTGAGCGGGTCATCGCTGCACTGGGCTGGTCGCGGGTTCTCGCAGGGGAGCAGCGCGTCGAACAGGTTCCCGGCCTTCGAGATGCCGACGATGTAGATCATGCGCTCGGTGACCCGGCCTTCGGCATGGATCGCGCCGGCGGGGAGGACGAGCTTGTCGCCAGGGCCGAGCTCGACGCGGTGTCCGTGCTCGTCGAGGAAGTAGCTCGACCCCTCGAGCACGTAGCCGCAGTTGTCGACGTCGTGCCAGTGGAGCGGCAGCTCCTCCATCCATTCCGACACGTACGTCGTCGGCCACAGATCGAGCCGTGCGATGTCGGCGGGCACCTCCTCCTTGGTGTCGGCGCCGCACTCGCCCGCCAGGAACTGCTGAGCGCGTTCACCCAATGGCTGGCGCGCACGAAGTCGATCGAGCTGGCACGTCCGCTCACCGTGCCGGTCCACGAGCCGAGCTTCATTCTGTTCCCGATGAAGGAACTGCCGCTGCGCTTCGAAGCGACGTGAAGCCGAGCCGTACGGTGCTGACATGAGCGAACATCCCGAGAACTACGAAGACGTGACCGTGTTCGGCCTCGACGCCGACGACGAGGAGGAGATGCTCGACGCCCAGAACGAGTGCACCTTCATCTGGTCGAACAAGGAGGGCTGGCCAGTCGGCGTGATCATGTCCTACGTGTTCGTCGACGGGAAGTTCTGGCTCACAGCGTCCAGCCAACGGGCCCGTATCAGCGCCGTCCGACGTGACCCCCGGGTCTGCATCGTCGTCACGTCGACCGGCTCGAAGATGGCCCGCAACAAGACGGTCACGTACAAGGGCACGTGCACGGTCCGCGACGACCAGGAGACCAAGGACTGGTTCTATCCGGCGCTCGCGACGGCCATCCGCGGCGACGACGTCGAGGGCGCCAAGGTCTTCGAGAAGTTCCTCGATTCGCCGCGCCGCGTCATCCTCGAGGTCGAGCCGACCCAGCGCATCGGCTACGACGGCCAGAAGATGGGCTAGGCAACAGCGGAGTGGATGAGGGCCCAGAAGGACGCCGCCTCGTGACCGAGAAGCTCGGACTGAGTGCCGACGAGGTCCTCACGACGACGCGGGCCGTTCGCAAGCGGCTCGACCTGACTCGCCCGGTGCCTCGCGACGTGCTGATCGAGTGCATCGACATCGCCCACCAGTCGCCGACCGGATCGAACTCGCAGCGGTGGCGTTGGATGATGATCGAGGACGCTGCCAAGAAGCAGGTGATCGCGGACATCTACCGAGCGAACTTCGCTGCGGCCTATGCGGGAGCGCCGGAGCCGGCACCCGGCTCGCAGGCCGACCGTGTCAACCAGTCGGCCCGGCACCTCGCCGAGCACCTCCACGAGGTGCCGGTGCTGGTGATCCCGCTGCTCGCCGATCGCATGGGCGAGGGCACACCGTCGTGGCGTCAGGCTTCGCGCTGGGGTGGGATCTTGCCGGCGGTGTGGAGTTTCATGCTCGCGCTGCGCGAGCGGGGCCTCGGTTCGGCCTGGACCTCGTTGAGCTTGCAGAACGAACGCGAGATCTCCGAGCTGCTCGGCATCCCGTACGACGACTACAGCCAGGCCGGGCTCTTCCCGGTCGCCTACACGATCGGCACGGACTTCAAGCCTGCAAACCGACCGCCCGCCGAGGAGTTCATCCGCTGGAACGAATGGTCGTAACCATCTCGCCCGGTTGTGATGAGCGACGGCGCCGTTTCCGGTCGCTCGGCTCATCGCGGGCGGTGGTGATGCGGTTGTGATGAGGGAGGGAGCCGTATCCGGTCGCTTGGCTCATCGCGGGCGGTGGTGATGCGGTCAGCGCTGGACGTCGCGGAAGGCGACGTCGCGATCGACGGCCGGTTCGCGAGGGAGGCCGAGGATGTTCTCGCCGATGATGTTGTGCTGGATCTCGTCGGTTCCGCCCGCTATCGACTGCGCCGGCGTCGACACCAGCACTTCGGCGATCACCGAGCCGAGCCCGTCGCCGACCGTACCGATGTCGTCGGTGAGCATGCCCGACGCGCCCGCAATGCGTGCGTGCGTGCGGGCCGAACTCCGTGCGAGCTCGCTGGCCGCGAGCTTGCCGAGTGATCCTTCTGGGCCGGGTGGACGCCCGAGCGCCCGTGCCGCCTGCCCCCGGCGCGCGGTCCACTCGCTGACACGCTGGAACGAGGCGACTCGGGCGGCCTGATCGAGCACCGTCGGATCGTCGTCGCGCCCCAGCGCCGTCGCCCGTTCGGTGATCAGATCGGCGCGACCGGCCCGTTGGGGATACCACACGTAGGTTGCGAAGTGATCGGATGCCTCAGCGGCCGCCTCCTCGACGGCACGGCCGGCCGATGAAGAGAACGATGGGCGCCGAAGGGTGGCGAAGGTCCGCTCGTGCATCAGCGTCGTGCGGGCAACCCGCCAGCCGTCGCCGACGTCACCGACGAGGTTCGCAGCCGGGACGCGGGCGTCGGCCATGAAGACTTCGTTGAACGACGAGTGGCCGTTCATCTGCAGGATCGGCCGGACTTCGACGCCGGGTTGATCCATCGGCAACACGAAGTAGCTGATGCCCTGATGCTTGGGCACGTCCCGGTCGGTGCGTGCGACGAGCATCCCGTAGTCGGCGTGATGGGCACTCGTGTTCCACACCTTCTGACCGTTGACGATCCAGTCGTCGCCGTCGCGTATCGCCGTGGTCGACAGGCCCGCGAGGTCCGAGCCGGCACCGGGCTCGCTGAACAGCTGAGTCCAGGTGACCTCGCCGGTGAGTGTCGGTCGCAGCACGCGTCGCCGGAGCTCGTCGGACCCGTGGGTCATGACCGTTGGCGCTGCAAGCGACATCCCGGCACCGAGCGGAGTGCCGACGGCACCAGCGGCGCGGATCTCGTCGGCGACCAGCCTGTCGGCTGCGATGGGCAGGCCCCGGCCGAACCAGTCGGCGGGCCACGACGGCACTGCCCATCCCGATGACACCAACCGCTCGCGCCACTCGATCAGCGACAGGTCGGGATCCCATCGGTCGGCGAGCCAGGCTCGGATCTCTCTCGAGATCGCCGTCGGATCCATCGCCGCGTCCATCGCGCTGGGGACCGTACCTCAGCGGCCCGAATCGTGAGCATGCGAGGACGCTCGGTACGTTCCTTGGATGCTCGCTGAGAACATCGAGATCGATACTGCTGACGGCCGGATGGGGACGTACGTCGTGCGGCCGGACGGTGCGGGCCCGTACCCCGTCGTGTTGTTTCTGATGGATGCTCCGGGCAAGCGTGCACTGCTTCACCAGATGGCCGAGCGCATCGCATCGAACGGGTACTCCGTGATGCTGCCGAACCTCTACTACCGCACGACGCCCGCGTTCGAGCTCGATTTCGCCAGCAAGGAGTCGTTCCAGCAGATGGTCGAGTTGATGAGTGCGGTCGGCAATCGCAAGGTCGGGAGCGATGTCGGGGCGTTGCTGGCCCATGCCGCCGCCGATCCCGCGGCAGACGCGGGCACTGTCGGGTGCGTCGGCTACTGCATGAGCGGGCCGTTCTCGGTGTGGGCGGCAGCGGAGTACCCGGACCAGGTCGCAGCAGCGGCGAGCTTCTACGGCGTCCGCCTGCACGTCGACACCGACGACTCGCCGCACCGGAGGTTGAGCGAGATCACAGGTGAGCTGTACATCGGCGCGGCCGAGCACGACGACTACGTACCGCTCGACATGGTCGATCGCTTCGAAGCAGCGATGCAGGCGGCCGGCACCCGTGGGCGCGTCGAGCGCTATTGGGGGACCCACCACGGTTTCGCCTTCGACGACCGACCGGCGTACGACCGTGTCGCCGACGATCGTCACTGGTCGGCCCTGCTCGACCTGTTCGACCGGAACCTGCGCTGATGGCCGATCCGTTCGTCGCCGTGTCGGTGTCAGACGACCACGTCGCGACCGTCACGTTGTGCCGGCCCCCGAACAACTTCTTCTCGTCGGCGATGATCGCTGAGCTCGCCGACGCGTTCGAGACGCTGGACGAAGATCGGTCGTGTCGGGCCATCGTCCTGGCAGCCGACGGCAAACACTTCTGTGCGGGTGCCGATTTCTCGTCCGCGGGACCGGCCGACTCGACCGGCGATCTGTATCGCGCCGCAGTGCGGCTGTTCCGCACCCGCAAGCCGTTCATCGCCGCCGTGCAGGGTGCAGCGATCGGTGGCGGGCTCGGTGTGGTTATGGCCGCGGACTTCCGCGTCGCCGCGCCCGAGGCGAGGTTCAGCGCCAACTTCGCTCGCCTCGGATTCCACCACGGCTTCGGTTTGAGCGTCACGCTTCCGGCCGCGGTCGGGGGTCAGCACGCCGCGGACCTGCTCTACACAGGTCGGCGGATCACGGGTGACGAGGCCGCGGTCATCGGACTCGTCGACCGGGTCGTGCCGCTGCACCAGCTGGAGTCGACAGCGAACGACCTCGCGGCCGAGATCGCCGGTTCAGCCCCGCTCGCTGTGCAGTCGATCCGTGCGACGCTTCGTGGCGACCTCGCCGACCGTGTCGCCGCCGCCACCGACCACGAACGTGCCGAGCAGGAACGCCTGCGTCGAACGGTCGACTTCAGGGAGGGAACCCGTGCCATGTCCGAACGCCGCCCACCGCAGTTCACCGGAGTCGAGTGATGTCGTCGATCGGGGGTGTCATCGTTCCGGCCGACATGATGAGTCCCGAAGCCCTTGTCGACCACGTGAGCCGACTCGAATCGCTCGGCTACGACTCCGTGTGGATCCCCGACATGTTCGGTCGTGAGATCTACGTGACGTGCGGGTATCTCCTCGACAACACCACCACCATCAAGGTCGCCTCCGGGATCGCTCACGTCTATGGACGCGATGCGATTGCGTCGGCGCAGGCGGCGCGCACGCTCTCGGAACTCTCGGGCGGCCGGTTCATCCAGGGCGTCGGCATCTCGCACCCCCCGGCCGCCGAACTGCGCGGGCTCAACTGGGAGCCGCCCATCGCCAAGATGCGTTCGTATCTCACCGAGATGAAGGCGGCGATGTCCGGCGGCCTGCTGCACACACCGTCGGACCCGCCACCGGTGCCCCTGTACGTCGCCGCGCACGGCCCGCAGATGATGAAGGTCGCCGCCGATCTCGCCGACGGCGCCAACACCTACATGCAGTTGCCCGATCACACTCGTGCGTCACGCAGGACGCTCGGGCCCGACAAGGCGCTCAGCGTGGTCCTCCCGTGCGTTCTGACGACCGATGCCGATGCCGCCCGCGCCGCCGGACGCAGAGCGCTCTCGATCTACCTGCCGCTGCCGGCCTATCAGCGCCAGTGGTCGGCACAGGGCTTCGACGAGAACGACTGGGCCGGCCGGGGGAGCGACCGGTTGATCGACGCCTTCATCGCGTGGGGCGATCGCGACGCGATCCTCGAACGGGTCGCAGAGCACATCGACGCCGGAGCCACCCAGGTGCAACTGGGCGTCAACAGTGCGGGCGACCCGAGGTCGGCTGCACCTTGGGATCTCCTCGAAGCCCTTGCGCCGGGCTGACCTTCGCCGGCAGTGGAGACCTCAGTGGGCGGGCGGCTCTCCGCCGGTGTGCGCGTAGGTCTTGTTGGTGATCCACCACCGGCCATCGATCCGCGCAACGGTGAAGTAGTCGACGAAGTCGCACCCGAGGTAGTCGTGCTCGACGAGCACGGCAACACCGGCGTCGCCGATGACATCGACCGAACGCACGTCGGCGGAGTAGTTCGGACCGGCCATGCTCGGGCTGCTGTCGACCATCGAGATGAAGTCGCCGATGGGGACGTAGGTCTCCATGGCGCCGATGTGTCCGAACATGCGGGCGTCGGGGTGGAAGGCCTCTCCGAGTTTTGCTGCATCGCCGCTCGCTCCGTCGATGTAGAGCTGAATCACCGCTCGTACGTCGGCAATGTCCTGGAGCTGATCCTTCATGGGGTTCTCCGTTCCCTCGTGCGCGTGGTCAGCATCTTGTCACAACCGCCGACATGTCCGAGCCGCCTCGTCTGCGTCAGCTGGCGGGCGTCTGGGAGGTGACCCGGTGATTGGTGAGGATCGGGCCGCCGACCCAGCCGCAGAGTTGTGGGTCGCACTCGCGCAGTTCACCCGAGATCCAGTGGCCGTCGGTTCCGAAAAGCCCTTCCTTGCCGTCGAGCGTGACGCGGATGTTGCCCTCGCCGTCCTGCTCGTGCAGGGCGCCCGTGAAGGGGTGCACGATGCCCCTCATGACCGGGTCCCCACGCTGACCGGAGTGTCGGTCGTGTCGCTGACGAATTCGTCGAGGAGTTGGTGGAGCCAGCGAATCTTCGACTCCTGGTAGTTCGAGAATGTCGCTCCCGGCTTCTGGGTGGACTCGAGTCCCTTCTGCACCTTGGCCATGTTGAACACGTCCTGCTCGAACACCTTGGCGAGCATGCCGAGCTCCGGCGCATCGGTCCACGGATCGTCGACGCCGAGCTTTCGCTCTGCGGCCGGCGGCGGTCGTTCGCCGCTGAACGGCGACAGGAAGAACACCTCCATGATCGACGAGCGGTGGTCATCGCCGTTCGGGCGGAACCGGTAGGTGATCCGGTTGTAGGCGCCCCACGGATGCAGGTTCGGGAACACGGTGTAATCGATCGAGTCCATCATCTCGGCGTCGCTCATCTCGTCGACGTGATCACCAGCGCTCGGACGCCAGCGCTCTCGCGACATCTCGGCGAGCACCGCCCGAGCGGTCTGCCCCTCGGCGAGCGTCATCGGCGCCTCCTGATCGACGCGTACGTCGAGCATGCCACGGAGAATCTCCTGCTCGGGCACCTCGATGTCGCCGAGCAGGGGACTGGGGGCGCCACCCGGGGTGATCACTCGCGAGCATCGATCCCACACGTCGATCTGACTGTTGACGTCGCACAGGTAGGTGAGGATCTGGGGGTGGGTCGCGTTGACGTGGTAGGCCTCGCAGAACGCCTCCTGGGCGATCTTCCAGTTGGCGTTGATCACGCGTGACACGTGTGCCTCGACGTACCGGTTGCCGAGATCCCACACCTCGAACTGCTCGATGATCTCGCCGAGGTGCTCCTCGAGCGAACCGGCATCCTGATCGGGGTTGATGAACACGAATCCGGCCCAGGTGCCGACCTTGCACTCGGGAAGTGTGAAGTCGTCGGGACGTTGGTCGACGTGGGGAAAGTCCCACGCCGCCGGGACATCGGCGAGATTGCCGGCGAGGTCCCAGGCGAATCCGTGGAATGCACAGCGGAGTTCGGAGCAACGCCCGTCGTACTCCTTGAGCTGGCGTCCGCGATGGAGACACGCGTTCGGGTAGGACTTGATCGACCCGTCGGCCTGGCGCACGACCAGGTACGACTTCTCGGCGATGTCGTAGACGATGTAGTCGCCTGGCTCGGGGATGTGGTCCTCTCGGCAGGCGAACTGCCAGACGCGCGACCACAGCTGATCGACTTCGCGCCGGTGCCATTCGCGACTGGTGTACCGGTCGATCGGGATGTCCTCGCTGCCGAGGTATCGCGAGGACTCGAGACGGAGGACATCGGGTACGGGGTGGGTGTCGGCGTCGAGCAGTTCCTGGAAGCTCAGACCGGGCGAGCGGGCGCCGGTGTCTGCGACAGGTTGGTCAGTGGCAGTCATGTCTCCATTATTGACCGTCCGGTGAGTTTCCAGCGTCACCGGACGGAGAGGACCCGGTCGAGTTGGGTGAGAGCGTCGGTGGGATCGCCCACCTGGATCGTGGTCCAGCCCAACGCGATCGGCTCCGCGAGGTTCTGCTCGAAGTCGTCGAGGTACACGATCGCCCCGTGATCGACGCCGAGCTGAGCTTGCGCCATCTCGTAGATCGTGCGTTCTGGTTTGCGGCTGCCGACCGCGAACGATTCGACCACCACGTCGAAGAGGCCGAAGTCGATGTCGCGTTGCATGGTCGGTTGGAACTCGGCAAACGTGTTCGTCAGCAAGCCCGTGCGATAGCCGTCCGAACGGAGCCGGCCGATGCGGTCGATCATGGCACCGACGACGGAATAGCCGCCGGGCGCCAGCACGCGCTCGATCTCGTCGCCGCGCAACATGACGCCGCGTTCGCCTGCCCAGGGATCGAGCAGCTCCTGGATCGCCGACACGGCGATCTCGCCGCGCTCGGCGCGATGCCAAGGGTGACCTGGCCCGCTGTCTCGCGGGCCCATGATCACCTCGAGCATCGTGGCCGTCTCGACTCCGTGCGACGAAGCGATCGCACCGATCTGGTTGGAGATCGACGTGATCAGCACCCCACCGAAGTCGAACACGACCGCCTCGAAACTGCTGTGGGGGACTTCGTGCATCAATCGAACGAGGCGTTCGCCTTGCCCTCGGCGTTGTAGACCGCGGCGGTGGCGTCGATTCGATGCTTGCGATGCACTACGTCAGCAATTCCTCCGGCTCCCAACGTGTTGCGCATGTTCCAGTAGTTCGGATGATCCAAGTGAACCTCGAGCGTTTCTTCGGACTCCCAGAGTTCGTACACCTGGATGAGGTCCTCCTCGCACGGGTCCTCGGCGAAGCAGTACACCAGACATCCCGGCTCCTCGTCTCGGGTTGCCTGTTGGATGGGAGCGGTCTGCGTGATCAGATCGTGACGTTTCGACGCGTCCGTCAGGCGGATGGCAGCTTCGACGACAATGAGACTCATGCGGTTCCTCTGATTCTTATGGCGCCCGATCGACCGGTTCGTCCGGGGTGGCGTGTGGTGGACAGTATGACGACAACCGTCGCCGCCCGAACGAGTCGGGCGCGGAACTGGGGGAGCGTCAAGACATGTTGGCAGCACTGATCACCGGCAAGGACACTGTGGAACTCAAGGAGTTCCCGGATCCGACACCGGCACCCACCGGCGTCGTCGTCGACGTCGCCTTCTGCGGGATCTGCGGGACCGATGTACACGCGTACCAATCGGGGCGTCCATACAACCCGGCGATCTGTGGGCACGAGTGGTCTGGCACGGTGTCGGCGGTCGGCAACGAGGTGCCGTCGTTCACCGAGGGCGATCGGGTGGTCGTCGCAGTCGCACCGTCGTGTGGACGTTGCACGGCGTGCCGGAGAGGTCAGGCCGACCGTTGTGAGGTCACGTTCATGTCGGTGCTCGGTCGTGACCCGCTCGCGCCGCCCCACGGAGGGTTCGCACCGCGGATCGCCGTGGCCGCCGCCCGTATCGTGAAGACCGATCCGGCGCTCACCGACGAGCAGGCAGCGCAGGTCGAACCCACCACGGTCGCCTTCCACGCAGTGCGCACCAGCGCCCTCAGGCTCGGCGACATCGCAGTGATCCAGGGCGCCGGCCCGATCGGACTCGGCACCATGCAGTGGGTACGTGCCGCCGGCGCCGGCCAGGTGATCGTCGTCGAACCGAACGAACAACGCCGCGCGCTCGCACTCGAACTCGGCGCGCACGTTGCGGTCGCCCCCGGCGAGGAAGCCGACCAGGCGATCCGCGAACGAACTCATGGTCTCGGCGCCGACATCGTCTACGAGTGCGTCGGCCGACCGTTTGCGGTCCAGACGGCCGTCGACCTCGCGCGACGAGGGGGAGCGATGTGCTTGATCGGCCTGGCCGACAGCGACGCGTCGATCTCGCCGGGCGCCTGGCTGATCAAGGAGATCTCGGTGACCTCGTCGCTGGCCTACCTCCACGAGGAGTTCGAGATGGCGATGGGGATGATGGCCGACGGTCGGGTCACGGTCGACGCGCTCCACACGAACACCGTCGACCTCGACGGATTCGAAGCAGCGCTGGCCGACCTGGCGAGCGGAACCAGCGAGCAGACCAAGGTGCTCGTCGACCCCAAGGGAGCGCAATGATGTTCGATTTCTCCGGAAAGAGCGTGTTGATCACGGGTGCCTCGATGGGCCTGGGGGAGGGCTTCGCGCTCGGCTTCGCCGAGGCGGGCGCCGACCTGATCCTCACCGCCCGGTCGGCCGACCTGCTCGAGGGTGTTGCCGAGCGTTGCCGATCGCTGGGTTCGACCGTCACCGTCGTTCCGGGCGACGTGTCGGTCGAGGCTGACGTCGATCGAGTCGTCGCGGCGGGCATCGAGGCACACGGTCGCATCGACGCGCTCGTGAACAACGCCGGCGTCAGCGACATGCGCGGCGTTGCACCCGAAGCGTTCGACATGGAGACATGGAACTGGATCATGTCGATCGACCTCAACGGCGCGTTCATGTATCTGCGTGACGTCGGGAGGCACATGCTCGAGTCCGGTGGCGGATCGATCGTCAACATCTGTTCGATCATGGGACACGGCGCGAACGAGTTGAACGTGATCGCCTACACGGCGGCCAAGGGAGCGCTGCGCAATCTCACACTGCAACTCGGATGCGAGTGGGCCGATCGAGGTGTTCGGGTGAACTCGGTGTCTCCCGGCTTCATCGTGACCGAGATGGTCCGTCCGGCGCTCGAAGGCATGGGGATGGACAAGTGGATCGCGTCACGTACTCCCATGCGTCGCATCGGTGAACTCGACGAGATCGTCGCGCCAGTCATGTTTCTCGCGTCCGATGCCGCGAGCTACGTCACCGGCCACGACCTCAACGTCGACGGCGGCACGAACGCCGCCAACGGCTACTACCAGATCCCGCCGATCCATCAGGAGTGGAACGCCGACTCCGCACCACGGATCGGGCGCGGCTATGAAGGGATTCAACCGCGCCCCGACTGGTACGAGGCGATGAGCGGCGGCATCCCGGGCGTGCACTACACGCCCGAGGCGTGACGTTCTCGTGCCGGATCAGGCGATGCGGCGCATCCTCTTCTTGAGTCCGTCGACGCTCCGACCGATCGGTTACTTTCTACACATCGAGCCGGATGGACGGCTCGCCCGGCGCCCTGGGGATGGCCGGTCACGCAGAAATTGGGGGATGCTCATCATGTCGAGGTCGTCGAGGCGAACGCGGGCGCAACGGGTATCGGTCGGCGCCGCAGCCGATCGGCTCGTCGTCGACCCCGTGATGCTCGAGACCCCGGCCCCTGCTGAGGTGAACTGACATGGCACTGCTCGAAGCGCGAGGGCTCACCGTCTCCTACGGCGGCCTGTACGCCAACGACGACATCGATCTCGACTGCGAGGCGGGCAAGCTCGTCGGGCTGATCGGCCCGAACGGTGCCGGCAAGACAACGTTCATCGATGCGATCACCGGGTTCACGCCGGTCACCGCTGGGACCGTCAGGTTCGACGGCGTCGACCTCGCCCAGAAGCGCCCCGACATCCGAGCAGGGATGGGTCTGGTCCGCACGTTCCAGTCGCTCGAACTGTTCGAGGACTTGACGGTCCGCGACAACCTGCTCGTCGCAGCAGAGCAACCGAAGTGGTATTCGTTCCTCGCCGACATCGTGGTACCTGGCCGTGGGGGACGGGCTGTGGGCGACCAGATCGAGATTGCTCTCGAGGCGCTCGGTCTCACCGACCTGGCCGATACGCATCCGAGCGATCTGAGCCACGGTCAACGCAAACTGATCGGCGTGGCCCGAGCGCTTGCTGCGAACCCGAAACTCCTCCTGCTCGATGAGCCTGCCGCCGGACTCGACACTCAGGAGAGCATGCTGCTCGGCCGCCATCTGCGCGAGTTCCTCGATCTCGGTGTCAGTCTGTTCCTGATCGACCACGACATGGGCTTGGTCCTCAACGTGTGCGACTACATCTACGTCCTCGACTTCGGCAAGGTGATTGCTCAAGGAACCCCAGCGCAGGTGCGTGCCGACCCCGCGGTGATCGCCGCCTATCTGGGCGATTCCGCCGGCGAGGCGCAAGCAGCCCAGGGAGCCTCGATCGATTCGCCGCCGACAGCTGTCGGCCCGGAGGTGGCGTCATGAGTGAACTGCTGGTCGACGTCCGCAATCTCTACGCCGGCTACGAGGGGATCCCCGTGGTGCGCGACCTGACCCTGAGCGTCGGCCCCGGCGAGGTCGTTGCACTGCTCGGGCCGAACGGGGCCGGCAAGACCACGACGTTGTTGACCATCTCGGGACTGCTCGCCCCGGTCGATGGCAGCGTCGAGGTGCTCGGCCAGGCTGTCAAGGGCCACAAGGCGTACGTGGTTGCTCGCCGCGGGCTGGCGCATGTGCCCGAGGACCGATCGCTCTTCTTCGACCTCACCGTCGAGGAGAACATCCGGCTCGGCCTCACCGGCGACAAGCGTTCGCGCCGCGAGGCACACGACCGCGCGATGGAGCTGCTCCCCGCGCTCAAACCGTTGGGCCATCGCCGGGCCGGACTGCTGTCCGGCGGTGAACAGCAGATGTTGGCTGTGGCAAGGGCGCTGGTCTCGAACCCGAAGTGCCTTCTGGTCGACGAGATGAGTCTCGGCCTGGCGCCGATCATCGTCGAGCGACTCCTTCCGATCGTGCGCGACATCGCCGACCAGACGGGCTGTGGTGTGCTCGTCGTCGAGCAGCACGTGCACATGGCGCTCGAGGTGGCCGACCGCGGCTACGTCCTGAATCACGGCGAACTCGTGCTGGAAGGAACCGCGGCCGAACTCTCTGCGAATCGCCACATCCTCGAAGCGAGCTACCTCGGCGAGGCATCGTTGGACGAAGTGTGACCGGAGCGTTCGCTCCGGAACTCTTGGCGGGACGCACCGCTCTCGTCACCGGTGGCGGCACCGGGATCGGTGCTGCGATCGCCGAGGGCCTCAGCGCTGCCGGTGCCCATGTCGTCATCGCTGCTCGTCGTGTCGAGCGACTCGAGCACGCGGCCGATCTGATCGCGCAACGCACGGGCAATCCCGTCGACGTCGACGTCGTCGACATCCGCGACCGAGCGACCATCGAGGCGCTCGCCGGTCGCCATCAGGTGGACGTGCTCGTCAACAACGCCGGTGGTCAGTTCCCCCAGAAGGCGCGTGACTACAGCCCGAACGGTTGGGCGAGCGTGATCGACCTGAACCTCACCGGCACGTGGGCGATGACCCAGGTGTTCGGCAACCAGATGCTCGACGGCGATGGCGGCACCATCGTGCAGATCGTGGCGATTGTCGGACGCGGGCTGCCGGGTATCGCCCACAGCGCCGCTGCACGCGCGGGTGTCGTCGAACTGACCCGGACGTTGGCCTTCGAGTGGGGGCCGAAGATCAGGATCAACGCCGTCGCGCCCGGAGCCTTCCGCACCGAAGGGTGGGAGTCCACCTACGACGACGAGGTCGGCCAGGACATGTCGGGCGTTCCGTTGCCCTACCCGGGTCGCCCCAGCGACATTGCGAACGCTGTGGTCTTCCTCGCGTCGCCTGCAGCGTCGTACATCACGGGCGTGTGTCTTCCCGTGGACGGTGGCCATGTGCTGCACGGTCCGATCAGCGCACTGCCGCCCGACGGTTACCCCGAGCGCAAGCTGCCGCCGTCCGACTCGGCCTGACACCATTCGAGGTCGTCGGTGGGTGAGGGGTGCGTTCGGTCCGATCACCGGTGGGGTGATCTCGTACCATCCGTCGATGGCGACACTGCTGGCCCACATCACGGTTCGGCCTGGCGCCGAGGTCGACTTCGAGGCACTTGCCCGAACTCTGCACGAGCAGACCCATGCGACAGAGACCGGTGTGCTCCGATACGAGTACTGGCGCGGGGCAGACGAGCGCAGCTACTACACGCTGCTGTCGTTCGCCGATCACCGAGCCTTCATCGCCCATCAGACGAGCGAGCACCACGAATCGGCCTCGCCGGAACTCGGGCGGATGATCGAGAGCCTGCGCCTCGAATGGCTCGACCCGATCGACGGGGCGAGCACGCTGCCGCTGACCGAGATGCAAGAGGCGCCCGACGGGGCACAGGACCTGACGGTCGCCTACACCGACCGGTTCGCAGCGATCATCGCGCCGTGGTGGGAGCCGTTGCGTCACACGTCGAGCTAGTCGTCCTTCGGTTCGCGGCTCCACAGCACGTCGAAGTCGCGGGCGATGTCGAGCACCTGAAAGGCTCGGCCGATGCCGACGCAGAAGCCGACGGTGACGGTCAACTCGACGATCTCGGTGTCGGAGAACAACTCGTGCAGCCGTTCCCACATCGCGTCGTCGATGCCGGTGTGATCGATCGCGAATTGCTCTGCGAACTCGGCCGCGAGGCGCTCACGCGGCGTGAAGTCCGGGTGGTCGTGGTAGCGGTGGACGTGCTGGTAGAGCTCGTCGGTCATGCCTTGCTGCATCGCCGATGCAGCCCGAGTGTTCAGTCAAACGTGGCACTCGTTGAGCTGAGCGATGCGCATCCGGGCGACCTCGCGCTCGCGGATCGGCAGACTCGAGCGTTCGTACACCGCCTCGCTCATCGCATGTAGTCCGGCGCCCATGTGCGGTGCGAGTTGCCAGATGCGCGAGGCTTCCTTGCCCTCGCCGTCGGGAATGTCGACCCGTGCCATCAGGGCGCCTTTCGAGGGGTGACCGGCGTGGCGTCGACGAGGTCGTCGACCCACCGGTGGAACATCTGGTTGCCGGGCTCGTTGCGGCCGAAGACGAACTCGGTGTTCGCCCCCGAGGCCAGTGCCGACTGGATCCCGAGGCCGGTCTTGTAGTCCTCCTCGTTGACCACCCATTCGAGGAAGTCGGCACGTTTGAGCGTCTCGGCACGCTCCTCGGC
>Ga0307379_10006762_pt1 | contig 15700 bp, 10 predicted proteins | sample UN2MG_FD_202237 | JGI IMG/M metagenome (GOLD analysis project Ga0307379, IMG submission 202237) | Soil microbial communities from Risofladan, Vaasa, Finland - UN-2 | ecosystem: Environmental > Terrestrial > Soil > Coastal area > Acid sulfate soil | place: Finland: Risofladan, Vaasa | collected... | reverse complement strand
CCAGTCCCGAAGGCCGGTGAATCGGGCCGCAGTCGATAGTCGTCCTTCGCCGCGTCGACGAACCGCGGATCGGCCACGATCGAGTTCCGGTCGTGACCGGCGGCCTGCCACTCCAAGAGCGATCGATAGGTTCGCTTCGCGTCCAACTCGACCTCGATCGGCAGGCCCCCGTGCCAGATCACGTTGTGATCGAACACCGCCTGTTTCGCGTTCCACTCAGGGTGCCCCCAGAGGCCCGTCAGATAGAGCTTCTTGTCTTTTCCGGTGTAGTAGAAGATGTTCCGCCGGATCTCGTTGGGGGGTTCCTGGAATCTGCCTTGGGCATCGGAATGCATGAACCAGCCGAAGTGGACCACGCTGTCGAGTTGGATCGCTCGGTCGAGGGTCTCGACGAAGACGTTGTTCTCCACCACGTTGCCGCCGCCGAACTGGATGAAGATGCTGTTGGCGCCGGAGCGAGCGATGACGTTGCCGTACACAGAGACGCCGGAGATCGACCCGTCGAGATAGATACCCCAACTGCAATACGGCGATCCATACCCCTCGGGCGGATAGGTGCAGTGCGGGTAGCTGCCGTACCCGATCGTGTCGAGGATCTTGTTGAACCGGATCACGTTGCCGCGGTCCTGGACCGCGCGATCGACTTCGTGCTGCCTCATCGCGATGGCCGAGTTGTCGGCCGTGTAGAGCATCGTGTTGCGGATCGAGTTGTACTCGGCGGTGTTCTTCGCGCCGTTGAGGAAGACGGCGTCGCGGGGGACGTCGTGGATCTCATTGTGCGAGACGACGTTCCCCTCGCCGATCACCGTCACGCCCGCGCTGACCATGTCGTATCGCCCGGTCCGATAGACGTGATTGTTGTCGGCCACGTTGTCGGTGCCGACCAGCGCGATCCCGTCGCCCCCCGTGGAATAGACGTCGTTGCCCGCGATGCGGCAGCCGGTGCACGCGTGGCTGCGCAACAGCGCCCGGTCGCCCGAGTGGACGTTCGTTCTGATCCGCCCGGGCTTGAGCCAACGATTGCCGATGCCCCTTTGGGCATTACGGAGATAGCCGGCGTTGATCCCCACGCCGCCCACTTCGCTGACGACGTTGCCCGTCATCTCGCAGAACCGGGCACCCTCCAGCGTGATTCCGTCCTGCTCGGCATGGGCCAAGTGGAAGCCTTGGAAGTGGAAATGCTGAACCGGCTCCTCGGCGGTGCCCGAGATCTCGACCAGGTTCTCCAGCACCGGCACGAGAACGTCGCCGTCTCTCACGGGCTCCTGGGGCGGGTAGAAGTGCAACTCGCCGGTGGCGTAGTCGACGTACCATTCTCCCGGCGCGTCGAGCGCGCCGAGCACGTTCTGCACGAAGTAGCGATTCGCTTCGTTGATCCTCCCCGCCACCGGGTACCGAAGCTTGACGTGACGGAGCCGCGGATCGACGTCGGTGACGGGCAGGATGTTATGGTCCCAGCAGTTGTAGGGGAAAATGTTCACCTCGGCTTGGAGCACGTCTCCCCACGACGCGAACGGGATGTCGCCTTCGTCGTAGTGAAACGCGGTCCGGCTCAGATACGACGGAGCGTCGACGTACAGCAGTCCGCCCGTATGCGGGTGCGCCGGATCGAGGTTCGGATGCCTGGCGAGGATCTGCCGCCTGCCTCGAAAGAAGATCTGATGGAATCGGAATCGCTCGAAGCCCTGATCCGCCAGTGCGGCGACGCACACGTTCGCTCCGCTCGCTCTCCAGCCGCGCACCGGCTTGGCGCCGACGAGCCGGACGGTTTCTCCCGGATACGATCGGAAAGTGACCGGGTGCTGCTCCGTGCCCGAGTCCTCGGCCGTGAAGACGAGCGTTTCCGCGAAGAAGTAGTCACCCGCCCGTACGCTCACGGTGAGCGGTCCCTTGGATGCTTCCTTCCGTCTGTGCTGCCGGACCGCATCTCGTGCCCGGTGGAGCGTGGCGAACGGGCCGTCGGTCTTTGAGTCATTCGCTTCGGGCAGCCTGCCGGTCCAGGCGTCGTTGCCGTCGGTCGCGACGTAGAAGTCGACCGCGCCCGCCGGCGCCGTGCCGAGTAGAAGGAGGCCGATCATCGACACAATGCTTTTCATCAGTCCCCTCCCGGCGTGGTCCCGGCTATCCGCCGGCCTCGTCTTGATCGTCCGCGGTCGCCTCGAAAGCGAGCCGAAGCTTCGCGTCGTTCTGCTGGTGATTGTAGCCGGGTGCCGGCGCGCTTTCCACGGGCGTGCGGATCAAGGCCCGCAGCCCCGCGATTGACCGGCCGTTTGCCGCGCCGCCGCTTCGCCTCACGGGGGCGTCTTGCATGGCCGAGGCGTTCCGAGAACCGCTCGATCGATTGCGTGGTGCGTGGGCAAGAACGAACGTCGTGAATCTCACCGGAACCCGGCGCAGTGGCCGCCGAACCGCCGCATGTTTGCAGGCAGCTAAGCCGGGGACTATAATCGCCGTCGAGTGCAAAGAGAATGCCGGCAAGCCGTCGGAGACTCCGATCCATGAAGCGCCGTTGCTGGTTCCAATCTGGGCTACTGCTCGTGTGTGTCCTCCAGATTCCTTGCTCGGCCGCCCCGAAAACTGCGGCGGCGGAATGGCAGACCGTAGCCTGCGTTCCCGCGGACCTGCCGCCCGAGGCCATGTTCGAGGTGACGCAGCCGGTGGACGATTTCGAGGCCGCGGCGCTTGCTTGGCAAGCACTGGAGGGCGGCCAGAACGCAAAGTGCCTTCTTGGCCGCGACGCCGAGATGCGCCACGGCGGGCAGGCGGCCCTGCGCGTGGACTACGATTTCGTGGGGAAACCCGAGTACGAGTACATTCAGATCACTACCCCGCTCGACGTCCCCACGGCCGGCTGCGCCTTCGGATTCTGGTTGAACCACGGCGGCACGAGCTTCCCCACGCGGCTGCGGATGGTCGACGCCAGCGGGGAAACGCATCAGGTCGAGCTCTTTTCCGGTGGGCAGCCGGGCTGGCAGTTCGTTGCCGGGTCGCTGGACGGTCCCAGCACCTCCTGGGGCGGCGACGGAAATCGACGCCGCGACTACCCGTGCCGCCTGGTGGGGATCTGTCTGGACCGACCCGAGCGCGGCTACGTCGGCAAAGGCTCGTTGTGGGTCGACGAGGTGGCGCTGCTTCGTCCCCGCGATCCGTCGCGTACGCTGCGCGTGGAAACACCCGACGGACGCTTCGGCAATCTGTACGCCGTCGGCGAGTCGGTCCTGCTGCGGGCCTCGGGACAGGGCGATCACGTCCGCTGGAGCCTGGACGACTTCTGGGGCCGGACGCTGGCTCGGGGCGAAGGGCCGGCCGCCGGGGTCGAGGCGCGATTCCTCCTGGAGCAGCCCGGCTACTTCGCTTGCCGGCTGGAGTTGCTTCGCGGCGCAGAGCCGGTCGAGATCCAGTTGTTTTGCTGCGCGGCATTGCCCGACGGCGAGGAAGCCGCGCGATCCGATTTCGTCGGCGTATCGAGCCATTACGGACAGAACAACTATCCGCTGCCCAGCATGGATCTGATGCGGCGTTACGGGATCGACCAGTTTCGCGACGAGATTGCCTGGCGATCGTACGAAACGGAAAAGGGCCGCCGCGTGATGCCCGCGCACGCCGCCGCGTACCTGAAGCACGCGGCCGAGTTGAAGATGCGGCCACTGATCATTTTCGACTACAACAACCCGCATTACGACGACGACGGCTTTCCCAATTCGCCGGAGGCGATCGCCGCGTTCGCCGCCTATGCCGTCGATCTGGCTCGGCAGACGCGCGGCACGGTGGGCACGTTCGAGGTCTGGAACGAGTGGATCGGCGGTTGCGGAATGGGGGGGCGCCCCGGCGATCACGGTCCGGAGGCGTATGGACGGCTGCTCAAAGCGACCTACGCCGCCGTCAAGCAGGCGTTCCCCGATCGGACCGTCGTCGGGATCGGCGGCGAGTACGGGCGGGACTGCGCGGAGAATATCGTACGCGCCTTGGGCACGGCGGGCAGCGATTCGATGGACGCCTGGTCGATCCACCCCTATCGCTATCCGCGCTCCCCGGAGCGCTCCGACCTGGTGGGCGAAGTGCAGCGAATCGCCGACCGCGTCGAGAAGGCGGGGGCTCACCAGCCGGTGTGGGTCACGGAAATCGGCTGGCCGACCCACCGCACGTCGGGCGGCAGCGACGAGCGGGTTCAAGCCCGATATTGTGTCCGCTCGCTGGCACTGCTGCAATCGACCGGCGCGGTGGAGAAAGTCTTCTGGTACGACTTCAAGGACGACGGCACAAGACGCGACTACAACGAGCACAACTTCGGCTTGGTCCGCCACCAAACGTACCGTTGCGCTCCCAAGCCGGGCGTCGTGGCGATGAGCGTGTTCATCCGCATGACAAGCCGGGCCGACTTTCGAGAGTTGCGTCGCGACGGATCGGCCTACACGGCCTGGTATCGCCGGCCGGACGGCCGCGACGTGGTGGTGGCGTGGACGGAGGCCGGTTCACAACGTGTCTCCTGGGTTGGAAAGTTGGAGACGGCCGTCGACATCATGGGCGCCGCTCACGCCGTATCCGATTCGATCGAGCTGACGGAGAATCCGGTCTACCTGGTCGGGAGTGGGCTCAGGCTCGGCGTCCGCTGAACGGCCGTCGACCCGACTCACTTTGAAGAGAGTGCGATTCACTTTGAAGAGAGCGCGGTGAACACGGATGGCTGAAAGCCGACGGCCGGATCCGCCATTTCACGCGGCTCTCGGCAGATAGCAGCTCGGCGCTTACCGTTTGAGGTCCGCGACTTGGCGGGCCTGGAGAACAACCGGGAGGCAATCAACCATGACCCCAATTGTCCCAAAAGTCGTCCTCTTGCTCGTCGCCTTGGGTGGCGGCGTGCGCAACGTCCACGCCGACATGATGGCCGACTCGCCGGTCAGGTTCCCGAAACAGGGCGCATTGCCCGCGAAGTACCCACCCGATCAGCCATCCAGGAACCGCGAAACCCCGGAAGAAGGTTACTACATTTTCGGCACGCCGGAACGCTCGCTGGCGCAGATCGCGAAGATTCGGTCGGAGATGCCCACCGGCCGGTTCTCCGCGCCGCCGCAGGACCGGACGCACCTTCAGCGAACGCACCGCCTCTTGACCGAGGGGGGCGAGTTGCATTTGCTGGCCCTGGGCGACAGCATCGTGAACGACACGATGCGCTCCGGATGGGTGGCGAAACTGCAAGAGGCCTACCCGAAGGCCAACATTCGAGCCACCGTGTACGTGCGCGGCGGGGGGGGTTGCCAGCACTACAAGGAAGAGGAACGCATCGCCAAACACGTCGTCCCGCGCAAGCCCGACCTGGTCTTCATCGGCGGCATCAGCCAGAGGGACACGGAAAGCATTCGAGAAGTCATCGGGCAGTTGCGAGCCGCCTTGCCGGAAGTCGAAATCCTTCTGGCCGCCGGCACTTTCGGCACGGCCGATCCCCGCGATCCGGAGGCCCTGGCCAAGGCCGCCCACTCGGGTACGGGAGCCTACGGCAAGTCGCTCGAGGCGCTGGCCGCCGACGAGCGCTGCGCCTACCTCGACATGACCACGCCGTGGGCCGAGTACATCCGCTCGGCGAACGTGCATCCGCATCGGTTCTATCGCGACGTGGTTCACGCCAATGAGCAGGGGGAGCAGATCCTCTCCAAGATCCTGATGGCGTTTTGGAGGCCCGAGCCCGCAAAGGGGGAAACCGAATAGCGCTTTGCCGAGGGCGGAACACCGGACAGACTCCGACCATATCGCATCCGCATACCGGCATTCCGTGGCGGCCCCGGTGCACGTGTCTTTGTGCCAACGAGCAGCGAATCCTTGTAGAGGGCCGGGTCGGGTGGCTGCTATCGATGCCCACCAGGGCAGTGGACGTCTTGGCGGGTGCGGGCAATCGTGGCAGCCTGCACGGTCCATCGCCGTATCAAGGCAACTCGCCTTGGGCCGGAATCTTGCGGCCCCATCGCTCCTTGCCTATACTCGACCCCGACCCGTTGCGGTGCCACCTTCGACGCGGTCCATTCGGGAAATCCTGAATGAGGGCTCCGGGCGGTTGGAGTATCCGGGCAACCGGCAGACGAGTGGATTCCGGCGAGGAGCTTTCGCGATGACCGACTACGGTGAACAGGAACGGCCCAACGGCCTGGCTCGCTGCTGCCCGTGCGGTGGGCATGAACGGGCCGCCGAGCCGGGGATGACGCGCCGCGGCTTCCTGGGAGGCGCGGCCCTGGCCGGGATGGCGCTTCGAGGTTTGTCCTGGCCGGCGTTGTCGGCCGTGGCGGCAGACGCGGAACCGTTCCCCGAGCGTCGCCCGTTGGTGGTCAAGCCGATCCTGATCCACAAGGTGTGCACGCGCAGGCTTCAGACGAGCTGGCGGATCTGGGGCGGCATTCAGACGGAGCAGGATGCCCAGCAGGAGGTCGCCCGGATCCAAAACGAGCTCGGCGCGCTGCGAGCCGCCGCAGACTTCCCTGTCCGGTTTCTCCCGGCCGCCGCAATACGCGACGCGAAGGAGCTGGACGCCGCAGAAGACCTCGCCTCGGCCGACGTGCTGATCTTGTACGCCGCGGGTGACTATTGGTTCTCCGGATTTGCCGACGCCATTGCACGGCTGGGCAAGGATGCGATCGTCTTCTCCCGGTTCATGTCGGGGCCGTTTTACTCTTCCTGCACGACCGTGAGCCCCTGCCTGCTGCGCGGCGGGTCGAACGACCAACTGGCCGTTCAAGGGGTGGACGAGTTGGACGTCGTCGTTGACAGCCAGGAGGAGCTGCTTTGGCGACTGCGGGCACTGTGCGGTTTGCGGAACACGATCGGCAGCCGGATTGTGGCCGTCGGCGGGCCCGGGGGATGGGGAATCGGCCCTCAGGCGCCGGCGCTGGCCGTCGATCGCTGGAAACTCGACATCCGTACCGTCGAGTACAAGGAGTTGGGCGAGCTGATCAAAGCCGCCCGGGCCGACAAGGCCGCCGTCGAACGGGCACGGGACCGGGCTGCCGAGTATCTAAAACTGCCGGGAACGACCCTGGAGACCGACAAGCCGTTCGTGGAAAACGCCTTCCTCTTGGAGCAGGTCTTCCGCGGCCTCATGCGGGAGGCCGACTGCCGGGCGATCACCGTCCACGGGTGCATGGGGACGATCATGCCCATCGCCGAGACGTCTGCCTGCCTCACGCTTAGCGTGCTCAATGACGCCGGCTACATGGCGTTCTGCGAATCGGACTTCGTGGTCATTCCCGCCGGCATCTTGGCGGCGAACATTGCGGGGCGGCCCATGTTTCTCAACGATCCGTGCTATCCGCAGCACGGCGTGATCGCGTTGGCCCATTGCACGGCCCCGCGCATGATGGACGGGAAGACGCGTGAGCCCGCCCGGATCGTAACCCACTACGAATCGGACTACGGTGCGGCACCCAAGGTCGAAATGCACAAGGGCCAGAAGGTCACCAACCTGATCCCCGATTTCCAGGCGAAGTGCCTGGCCGGCTTCGTGGGCGAGATCGTCGATGCGCCGTTTCTGCCCATCTGCCGTTCCCAGATCGTCGTCCGCTTCGCCTGTGAGAGCACCTTTCTGGCCCGGCAGATGCGCGGGTACCACTGGATCACCATCTACGGCGACTATCTGCGCGAGGTCGAATACGCCGTCAAGCGCACCAAGATCGCGTTTGAGAACTTGGGCTAGCCCCATTTTCCGCACCCTGGCGTGCGCTGCAACGGGGTGGGGGGGTGGGAAAATTCAGGGGGCGCGGGGCAATCGTCGGCTGAGGATTTGGGCGGGGGTGTGGAAGCCGAGTTGGTCGAGGATTTGCCGTTGGCGAGTGGTGAGGCGAGTCGGCTGCACCTCGCGACCGATTCGACGGTGGTGAATGATGAGCGTGTACGCGTTGAACGCATCGAGGATCGTTCGGGTCGTCGTCCGGCGTTCCTTGGTCGACGCGTTGTCAGGAACGTTCTCTCGGTAGATCCGCTGAATGAGGAAGTAGAGGGTCAGCGTGATCATCATCAAGAACACCAACGCCTCGACTCGATGCGGCGATTTGAGGAACACCGGATGCACGGCCAAAGGCGTCTTGAATTCGTGGTTGGCCAACTCGGAGTGGGCCTGCTGCTTGTACTTCGTGAACAGAAGGTCGGCGGATTCCGTCGGCGGGGCCGTGGTGACCAGTGCCGAGTAGCCGTCGTAGTCCGCGTCGCGTTCGGCCGCCTGTTCGTCGTAGATGAACTCGAAGTGGTGCGTGGGCCGTTTGCACCCTCGCTTCGGGGGCAGGAGGTCATCCCGCTCGGCCGGCGTCAGGGGAATCATCTCGTAGCGGAAATAGTTGGCCGCCTGGCGTTTGCCCAAGACCTTGCTCACCCGTCGCGCGACCGAGGTCGGGTCGGTGTTGCGTCGTCCCTCGGACACGCTTTTCGCGATGTTCTCCAGCCCCCGGCGAATCTTGGCGATCGATTTCTCGCGGTTCTTCCGGGCGATCTTCTGGTCGGCCGTACTGAACACGAAGATCACTCGGCACGGAATCGTCTGGCCCGACTGCGCGTCGGTCAGTTGATGGCGGACGACGCCCAACTCGTAGTGCTCGTGGGGCAGGCTGCCTTGCGTGCGGCGACGCTCTTGCTCGATCGACAGGTAGCTGGCCTTTTTCCACTTCAATGACCGGCGGTGCTCGTCGAACAACGGACGGAACTCATCCCACGGAGCGGCGACCAAGGCGTGATACCCCGCTTGAGACAGACGAAGCAAATGGCCTGCCGAGAACGTGCCGCGATCCGAGATCATCGTCAACTTGGGCGGACGGAGGTGTTTCCGAAGCAAGGCCAGTTGTTCGCGTGCCGCCGTGTGGCCGTTGTCGTTCCCGTTGACGGTGTGCCCGAAAATCGGCAACGCCCCCAACTCGTCGACCACGGTACACAGTCCGGCGTGGACCATCCGCACCCCCTTCGGGGTGTTGTTCATGGGACGCCCTTGCGTAATGTGGGGCGGAGGCAAAGCCCCGTCGCTGCGTACTCGACCGTCTTCGTCAACCGCCGCACGCGGTTCCGAGGTTTCGTAGGCGCCGTGGAGCAGAATGTGCGTCGGATCGTAGTGCAACTCCGAAAGAGGGACGTTGAACTCCTGCGATACGTGCAACGCGAACGAGGCGAGAATCGAGTGTCGCTGTTGGAAGAAAGCATCGAGCGATCGTCCCAGCCGGTCGTCGTTGAGCTTCTCCGGTGGAATGCCCCACAAGACGTCGGCGCCCGTTTCGGCTGCCCAGCCCGGCACGTTGATCAACGCCACGGGACTGAACAGCCGCGCCGCAATCAAGAGGCTCAACACCGCACCGTGATCGAACTCGGCCTGCGGATCCGCGGGAAGATGCGCATTGATGATCTCGGCCACCTTCATGCGCTGAAGCAAAGGCCAGATCACCGCCAACGCACCAAACCGGCAGCCCTCCGCCGCCGATTGGTCTCCGTACCATGCGAACGTCATCCCCCCACCATGCGCGATGTCGGCAGCCAGCGCAATACCACCTTTGGGGGAAATCGCGGGTGCGGAAAACAGGGCTAGCCGGACTGAAGCAGCCCACGCTGAAGAGGATCGCGCGTTGGTGGCGCTTTTGCGGAGGATGCAATCGCCGGTTGCCCGGTCAAAGGCGATATCGCTGCGCCAGCGCGGTGCTCAGAGTTTGCAGCCCGTGGGAGTCGGCGTACGCCTTCAGTTCCGCCGGATGCGAAGGGCTTGCCTCGGCAAAGACGTTTTCGCGGAACAGCTCGACGGCCTGCTGCATCGCCTCGGCTCCCAGGGCGGGGTCGTACCGGCCTTGGCGGTTCTTGATGCCGTTGATGGCCGATCCGGCCAGGAAGAGGTAGTTGTCGCTGCCCGCCCCCGCGGCGACGTCGAGCAGGTTGGGGATGATGTTCCCCTGGTCGAGCCCGCCGGCCCGGGCCATCATCACGGGCGGAAGGTCTGCCAGCGGCCGGCTGAGGACTTCCTCGCACGCTCGCCACTCCAGCCCGTTGGGCCGGAGCAGGCCGCGCCCGGTCGCGAGTGGCGCGGTTTGGCGGAAGTCGATCCCGTCGAGCCGGGCCAGCAGGTCGAGCACCTCGCGCCAGATGTGCCGGGTGTGGACGGTGATGCCGCCGTTGTGGCCGTAGATGGCCGGCGGGTTGGGCAGTCGGGCGGTCATCTCCCGAACCATGCGCACGGCCCCGCCCACGTAGTACTCGCTGAACATGATCCCGTTCGCGCCCGCGTCGATCGCCCGCTGAACGTTGTCGGCCAGCCGCTGCGGGGGCCCGGTGACGTGCGGGGCGTAGATCAGCCCTCGTCCGCCGCGACGATCGGCCGCTTCTCGCACCGCGTCCATGGCCAGGCGAAGGCGTGACTCGAGCGGCGCAAACGCCACGCCCGGCAGGAAGTTCTCGTCCTCTTTGACGAAAAGAAACATCGGATTGGCGGCCGCCTCGCCGACAATCTCCGCTTCCTCCTCGGGCGTGATGCCCGTGCATGGCTTGAGGATCGTGCCGAAGGCCAGCTCGCCGGGCGGGAAGCTCGTCAGCTTGCGGACGCCGGGCGCGCCGTACGCCGGGCCCGGGAAACGCCGCAACAGGTCGTCGGACATCGCCAGGTCGACCAGCTTGACGTCGGCGTGCTCGGTCAGTGCAAAGACCCCAGCCCCGGCCGTGATGTGCAACAGATCGGTCGAATAGACGTCGCCCTCCGCGTCGAGAAGCATCGCCAGCGGAAAGGCGACCCGGACGACCCCTATCCGGCCGGCCGGATCGAGCGAAACGGCGTCGACCACTTCCCCGGAACACGCGGCCAGAAGCGAGCCCGGCGGTGCGGTGCGCACGCCGCTGGTCATGTGGTAGGCGATCTCGCGCCCGACCTGGGCCGGGCCCATGCTCCGGGCGACCACGAAGTAGCTCGCCACCACGTGCTCGGCCACGTCGGGCGGAGGCAGCTCGGCGAGCACGTCGTACACGATCCGCCGGATCCGCTCTTCTCGATCGTCCAGATCCGTCCGCAGGATATCGAGCGTCGCCTCGTCAAGGGGATGCATTCGAGCACGTTCTCCACTTGCTCACGCATGCCGTGGGTTGCCCGTCACAAGGCCCAGCGGTCCCACGCCTCTTCGATCTCATCGGGCAGCGGCGAGCTCCTCTCGATGGTGCAGACCGCCTCCAACACGGCGCGGAGGCCGCTCTGCGACAGCTTCTCCGCAAGCTCGACCGACTGGCGATCGGCCGGATGCCGGTACTTCAATGCGGCCACGATCCCCTCGACGATCCACTTGCGCGCCAGGCCGTGCTCCGCGGCCATCTTGGCCGGGGCGACGAGGCGCTCCCGGGGCGAAAGCTTGCGGATCGGATCGCGGACCACGCGGAGGATCGCGTCCTTCATCTGGGGCACGGCGCCCCGGACGCATAGATCTCGCTTGTACGCCTCGATCGACTCGGCCGAGAAGGCGTGCCTTTGCCGCACGACCTCTCCCAGCTCGTCCAGGGCCCCCAGCACGTGCTCGGCGACGACGGGGTCGGCCACCGCCTCGTGAACGTACTGGTGGCCGCGGTGAAACCCCACGTACCCGCAGACGGCATGCCCCCCGTTGTGGACGAACAGCTTGCGTTCCAGTCGCGCCGACTGGTTGTCGACCAGCTCCAGGGCCGTCAGGTTGGCCGGCCGGGGGCCGCGGAAGTCCTCGGCCCGGGCGGTCCACTCGTTGTAGTCCTCGGCGATGATCACCAGCGGATCGGGCTCGGGCCGCGGCACCACCCGGCTGATCATGCAATCGGGAAACCCGACGTGTTCGTCGCACCAAGCCGGATCCTCGCCGCGGAGAAGCTTGCGAACGTGCCGGCCTAAGGTGGAGGAGCTGTCCATCATGTTTTCACAGGCGATGCAGTTCAGCGGCGACTTGCGGCCCGCCTCCCTGCATGCCGACACGGCCAAGGCGATCGAGCGGGCCACGTCGGGGAGGTTCTGGTCGAACACGGCGGTGAGCACGATCGCGGCGTCGCGAATTTCGTCGGCAATGGCTTCGCGCTGGAGATGGTGATACACCCGGTAGCCCGTCACCGTTATCTCGCGCGGCGTGCTCCCGTAGAGCCTGACGGTGTAGTGCCCCGCGCGGCGGAGTGCGTCGACGAGTTCAAGTTTCTTATCGACCAGGACGATCTGGCAGCCGGCCTCCCAGGCGAGCAGTCCCACGTGACCGCGGCCGGTCGCCCCGGCGCCGAAGACGACGATCTTCTCTGACATCCTCCGCGGCCTTCCTGCTCGCTTGCCGAATCGCGATGGCACTATCGGTTATAGTCGTCCTCGACGCGGACCACGTCGTCCAGCTCCGGGGTGCTCACCTCCAGCAGGCGCACGTCTTCCAGGGCCGTAGCCCGGTGCTTGCGGCCGGGCTCGTTCTCGATCACGTCGCCGGGGTGGAGGATCCGCGTCTCCATCTGCCCCCGGTCGTTCTCCCACTCCATCTGGAGCACGCCCCGATCGACGTAGATGTGCTCGTGCTTCTCGACGTGGTACTGCAAGCTCGACCGGGTGCCCTGGTTGATCTCAATGATCTTGAAGGCGTACTTGTCGGTATGGGCGACCCAGATTTCCCGGCCCCACGGTTTCTCCACGGTCTTCATACGACCTCCTTCGCATCCAGCTTCTCTCGGCGATGAGCGGATGGCTCGCGTTTCCTTTCACGGCAGCGTCGGGAGACCACCAAGACACCTTGTTGGCCGTGGTGCTCCGGCGTACACTCCTGGGATCGGGCATGACCGACCGTCGAGTTCGGTCCGCCACGGCGTTTTCCAGGATTCTTGTTTGAGACTGCCGGGCTTCTGTTGCGGATGGGCTCCCCAATCGACATTCTGGGCGTCGGCTGCGTGGCCGTGGATGACCTCGTCTACGTGGCGGATTATCCCGCCGCCGACAGCAAGACGCAAGTGCTCGGGCGGGAGCGTCACTGCGGCGGGTTGACCGCGACGGCCCTGGTGGCGGCCGCCCGGCTGGGCGCACGATGCGGCTTCGCCGTGACGTTGGGTGACGACGAGCTGTCGCGATTCGTGCTGGAGTGCCTTCGGGAGGAAGGCATCGACGTCGAGTGGGTCCGCCGGTCCCCCGAGGCCCGGCCGATTCACTCCACCGTCATCGTCGACCAGCGCCGCGGGACGCGAACCATCCTCTACGACCTGGACGGTTTCCAGGCAACGGGACCGGACTGGCCCGACAGAGAGGCCATTCGCTCGGCACGGGTCTTGTTCGTGGACCACGTGGTCGCCGACGACGCGATCCGCGCCGCCGGGATCGCCCGGGCGGCGGGAATTCCCGTGGTCGCCGACCTGGAGAGCGACCGGGTGCCGCGGTTTTCCGAGTTACTCGGGCGGGTGGACCATCTGGTCGTCTCCCGGGGTTTTGCCGAGCAACTGACCGGGGCGTCCGATCCGGCCATGGCCGTCCAGGCGCTCGTGGCTCCGGGCCGCCAAGCCGTCGTGGTCACCTGCGGCGGCGATGGGTGTTGGTACCAGGGTGTCGGCGTACCCGCCCCTCCCCGGCATCAGCCGGCGTTTGACGTGGAGGTCGTGGACACGACCGGCTGCGGCGACGTCTTTCACGGGGCGTACGCGGCGGGGTTGGCCGAGGGGCTCGACCTTGCGGCGCGGGTACGGCTGGCCGCGGCCACGGCCGCGCTCTCAGCGACGCGAAGCGGCGGTCAGGCCGGGATTCCCGACCGCCAGGCCGTGCAGGCATTCTTGGAGGAGCACGCGCGATGAACGCCGAGGATCTCGTCTTCGATTTGGAGCAGGCGTTGCAGGAGGTGCCGTTGCTCGACGTCCACACGCACCTGGTGGGCGGCAAGCTGGGGGCGCGGGGACTCCACGATATCCTCTTGTATCACATGGCGATCAGCGACCTCTACGCCGCCGGCTGTCCGAGCGGCGCCCGATTGACCGAGTTCCCCGGCTGGCCGTCCGACGAGGAGGCGCACGCCCGGATCCGGGAGGCCCTGCCCTACCTGCCGCTGGTGCGCAACACCAGCTCTTCCTGGGGCGTGCGGATCATCCTCGGCGACCTCTACGACTGGCACGAGCCGATTACGGCGGACAACTGGAAGCGGCTCGACGCGATGGTCCGCGAGCGGGCCGACGATCGGGCCTGGCACCATGCGATTCTCGATCGGCTCCGAATCGAGCGGACCGGGACCGAGCTCGCCCGGCGCGGCACCGGGGAAGATGACGACCGGCTGCAATACGCGTTGGAATGGGGATTCTTCACGCGATGCCAGTGGGGCGAGCACGACACGGCCCTCTACGAGCTGGAGCGTTGCTGGGGGCGTTCGCCTGAGAGCCCGGCGCCGATCACCGGCGGTCCCCGTCCGGCCACGGAGCGGGTCATCCGCACCTTGGACGACGTGCACGCGGCGATCCGCCACTACGTGGACCACGTCCCCTACGACCGGGTGCTGGCGATGGCGACGCACGTCTCCACCGACATCGACTTCCGTCCGGTGAACGACCGGGAGATGAGCGAAGCGCTTGCGCGCCGCGAACAAGCCGGGCTCAACGAGCGCGACACGTATGCCTCGTACGTGAACGAAGCGTTCTTGAGGGCCCTGGAAAACCGCGGCGAAAGGATCGTCTTCCAGTTCAGCTTCGGGGCGGAGCCGCTCCCTCACGAGACGGCAAGCCGGCTCTCGCAGCGCTCCATCGCCCAACTGGCCGAGATGATCGGCCGGCACCCCAAGCTGCACTTCCAGTGCTTTCTGGCCAGCCGGCACGCCAACCAATCGCTCGCCACCCTCGCCCGAGAGCTGCCCAACCTGAGCCTGGCAGGCTACTGGTGGCACAACTTCTTCCCCGATTGTATCCGCCAGGTGATGGCCGAGCGCCTCGACATGCTCCCGCTGGGCAAGCAGGTCGGGTTCTTCTCCGACGCTTACTGCGTCGAGTGGACCTACGCCAAGGCCGTCCTGGTCCGCAAGCAGTTGGCCCGCGTGCTGGCCGAGAAGATCTCCCAGGGGCAGCACGACCGCGACGAAGCCCTTTCGATCGCCCGGGCCATTCTCTACGAGACGCCGCAGTCGCTCTTGGGCATGGTCCCGCGGGGCCGATAGCCGGCCGCGTGAGAACGGGGCGATCCGTCGGGAAGCGGCTTCCGCTTGCTGTTCTTGAACCAGCAGTCCGGTCAATGCTCCCGCACCGCCTCGATGAAGGCGAGCATGTTTTCCAACGGGATATCGCCGGGCATGTCGTGCGCGGGCGCGATGATGAAACCGCCCCCGCGGCCCACGTGGTCCATCAGCCGGCGGACCTCGTCGCGGATCTCCCGCGGTGTCCCCCGGGGAAGGAGCCGTTGGATGCTCACGCCGCCGTAGAAGCAGAGGTCGCGGCCGAACCGGCGCTTGATCTCGTAGCAGTCCATCACCTCCGGCTGGAACGGGTTGAACACGTCCAGTCCCAGCTCGATCAGCTCGGGGAACAACTCCTGGACGCGGCCGCACGAGTGGATCAGCACGGCCTTGCCCGCCCGCTTGACCGCCCCGTACATCCGCCGAAGCCGCGGCTTGATGAACCGCCGCCACAACGGGGCCCCGAACAAGAGGCCGTTCTGATGCCCCCAGTCGTCGCCGAACATCACGCCGTCGATATCGTAGGAGAGCACGTAACCGATGATCGCCAGGTTGAATTCGACCAGGCCGTCGAGCAGCTCGTCAACAAAGGCCGGGGC
>Ga0307379_10006759_pt1 | contig 15706 bp, 13 predicted proteins | sample UN2MG_FD_202237 | JGI IMG/M metagenome (GOLD analysis project Ga0307379, IMG submission 202237) | Soil microbial communities from Risofladan, Vaasa, Finland - UN-2 | ecosystem: Environmental > Terrestrial > Soil > Coastal area > Acid sulfate soil | place: Finland: Risofladan, Vaasa | collected... | reverse complement strand
ACGGGGTCGCATGGTTCTCCTGCGATGATCGATTTTGGGACCAGTACGAAGACTCAACACCTCGCAACTACGCGGGGATTCGTTCGTTGGTCGCCGGCGAGGCCACGGCGTATGCCACGGGCGCGGGCTATGATGCCATTGCGGTGGATCAGAATGACGTCGTCTGGGCCACGTGTGGGTGGGTCACTGAAATCGCAAGCGGAAGCGTGACGACACTACTGCCTAGTGGTTTGGGCGGATGCGGCGCAGCAGCTCCCCTCTTCGTCGATAGTCAGGGCCGCAAGTGGTGCCAGGGTATGCAGTACGAAGGGGATTCATACCACTATCAGCCCGGGCTCCTGCGTATCGACCAGGACGAGGAGGTTCGCTTCTACTCCACCAGCGATGGTCTCTGTTCTGGGGAGATCAACGATATCGACGAGGACCTATACGGGAACATCTGGGTCTCGACAGAGCGAGGCATAAGCGTTCTGCTGGCGGAGTCATCTTTCGAACTCGGCGCGGGCGTTCTGGTTGACGAGAGCATTCCGCCGAATCTAAGCGCGTCAATTTCGCTCTCCTACCTAGGCCCGCCGACCAACGTTGACCTCTACGTCGCCATTCAGGCGCCGAGCGGACAGCTGTTCTACGTTGCGCCTCAAGAAGCGGCGCCTCCGTTCCCGATATTCTACGCGGCGTTCGAGGGCAGCACGGAGTTCTTGCAGCCGGGACCTGACTACGATGGTCCGGGCTCGATACCCAACACGCCGGACATGAAGGACCTCGCCGCGCCGGCATTGCCACGGCCTGACCCACCCGACGGCAACGGCCCCACGGGCCTGGCGCTCTTCGCATACCCCGTGCCCTACTTCGCGAACGTCCCCCTTCCCGCATACGGCGCTATCGACGACCTCGTCCTCCTGAACACCACCCTCCCCGAGCAGGCCCCAGCCGGCGCATACACGTTCCACGTCGGCCTCACCGCCCCCTCCTCAATCTCAAACCTCTATCGCACCGCCTCATCCCCCTTCGAGGTGAGAGATGATTGATGGTAGTTCTGTCCACGAAGGGCCACGAAGGAGCACGAAGATGCGGGTGGCCACGGCACTCGGGCAGCTGTTTGGATGGTTGGTGCAGGGGTCCCTCGCACATTCCCAGCTCAGCTCAGCAGCCGAAACGACGCGTATGCGGCGCCTCGGCCCAGGGTAATGGTGTGGCCACGCCACCCTCGGCCCAGTCTATGGGAGCGGAGGCTCTCCGGTCGCGGAGGGGGCATGGGGGACACGCGATGGCTGTCCCCCATAAACTGCCTCACCTCACGGACGGCGACAGCCGCTAAACATGCTCATCTTATGAACTCTCCTGCCTCCAATCTGATTTTTCTGGCTAGCTGCTCGGCTTGATTCTGCTGCCGAACCTGGCTATCTTGTTGCCCTATGGAGAAAAATATCAGCGCCAGCGGCGGTGAGAACCTATACGGGCTGTTCCGGGCCTCTGCCGAGCGCTTTTCTGGGAAACCAGCTCTGCACTACTCCTCCGCAACCTTGACCTACGGCGAGCTCAACTCCGAAGTGAACCGCCTCGCAAAGGTGCTCTCGGGAGTTGGAGTCACAAGAGGCGACCGAGTGTTTCTGTCCCTGCCCAATTCAGCGGCCTTTTTTGTGTCATATCTGGCCGCATTCAAGCTGGGTGCGGTCGCTGTCCCATTCTCGACAAGCTTCACGCCGGCGGAGATCGCCAGTCTGCTTCAGCATTCACGGGCATCTTTCGGGATCGTCTTTGACGGATTACCGGACACGGTCGAGGCAGGCGTTGCGCAGGCGGGTTCAAAGCCCACGTTGATAACCGTTGCATGGGATGCGGGCGGGGACATCCGCTATTCCGCCCCTAAAAACGAGGCGCTCTCGCCATCGGCACATACCGAGGTCTTGTCGGGCGATCCGGCAGTAATACTTTACACGTCCGGCACCACGGGCAGTCCCAAAGGTGTTGTCCTGTCGCACCGCAACATCGTATCGAACGCGATAAGCTGCTCTGCTGCGCTGCCGGTTTCTCAGGACGATGTGTTCATCACCCTCATTCCGATGTATCATTCGTTCGGGTTTACCGTGTGCACGATGTTGCCGCTGCTTCTTGGCTCAACCTGCGTCGTTTTGCCCGGCCCAAAAAAAGAGCTCGTAGCCGACGCGGTCAAGCGCTTTGGGGTTACGGTTTTCGTTGGCATCCCCGCGCTGTTCGGAATAATGGCCCTGGCAGACCAGGGCACTGCATCCTGCTTCGATACCGTCCGCTTCTTTGCATCAGGCGCAGCGCCTCTTTCGATTCGGACGATTGAGATGTTTTCAAGAAAATACAGGGCCCCGTTGCTCGAGGGCTACGGCCTGACGGAGGCCGCGCCGGTTGTCTCGCTCAATCCGCATGATGGGATTCGCAAGAACGGCTCTATCGGTGTTCCTGTGCCAGGCGTTTCGGTAAAGGTTGTTGGCGAAAGCGGCGAGGAGCTTGCTAGGGGCGAGGTCGGCGAGCTTCTGGTCAAAGGCCCGAACGTTATGTCCGGCTATTTCGGGGATGAGGTTGCCACCGAGGAGAGAATCGCCGATGGCTGGCTTCGATCGGGTGATATGGCGAGGATGGACAGCGACGGATATATCTACATAGAGGACCGAAAAGACGACATGATTCTTGTCCAGGGCGCTAACGTCTATCCGCACGAGATTGAGGACCTGATAAGGGATATCCCTGGTGTGCTGGAGGTCGCGGTTGTGGGTGTTTCGGACTCGCACCTGGGCAAGCGGCCGGTCGCCATCGTCCAACGTGCAAAAGGAGCGTCTCTTGACGAGGCAACGGTTACCGAGCACTGTCGCAGGGGCCTCTCGGCTCACAAGGTGCCCAGGCGGGTTGATTTCTGGGATGAGATTCCACTCTCGCCCCTTGGGAAGCCCCTCAAGTGGCAGATAAGAGAGATGTTGATTCAGGGTTGAGCTAGCGACTCGAGGGCCATTCATGTCAGAGGAAAAGGTTACAGGGCCGAGCGTAGCGGTTCTCGGCGGAGGAATACTAGGTCTGTCCGCGGCGTTCTATTGCTTGCGACAGCGCCTCGGCCACGTCGTCGTTTATGAGGCGGACAAGGAGTTGGGAGGGCTTGCTGGGACATTCGACGTCTGCGGGACGAAGCTCGAGAAATATCACCATTTCATCTGCCACGGCGACAAGGTCATCTTGAAGGAGATGGCCGAGTTTGGGCTAGACGATTCAGTTCAGTGGGCCGATTGCCGAATGGGGATGTTCGTTCACAATCGTCTGTTTGACTTCACGACGCCGGCAGATCTTCTGCGCTTCAGCGCGCTGGACATCGTGTCCCGGCTGCGGCTGGGCGCTGCGATGGTCTGGCTGATGTTCAAGAGGGATTGGAGGGCGCTGGAGAGCGTCCCTGCGTCGAGATGGCTCAAGAAATGGGCGGGCGTGCGAGGCTACGAGGTGGCATGGTCGCACCTTATGAAAAGCAAGTTCGATGTGTTCGAGGACCATATCCCGCTTTCGTGGCTCTGGGCAAGAACCAAGAGGCGCTCGGACTCAAAGCGAAGGGGCAGCGCGCTGGAGCATTTCGGATACGTGAGGGGCAGCCTTGCGGTTCTGATTGACCAATATATCAGGAGGATAGACGACCTGGGCGGAGAGATTCTGACCGCCTGCCCCGTCAAGCGCATCTCGAGGACAAAGGAGGGTCAGTATCTGGTGGAATCGGCACAGGGTGAACGGACATACAAGGCGGTCATCTCAACCCTGCCGCTGCCCGCGCTCCTCGATGCCGCCACATTCTTTTCTGACGGCTACAGGACAAGGCTTTCGTCGATCAAATACCAGACTGTCCTGAACATGGTGCTTGTCCTCAAGCGCAGCCTGTCGAGGTTTTTCTGGCTTAACATCGGCGACGGCTCAATGCCCTTCCCGGGGGTCATTGAATACTCGCGCCTTCGCTGCGCCTCGGAGTTCGGCGGCAAGACGATAGTATATCTACCGAACTACCTTACCGCCGACCATCGCCTGAACAAGCATTCAGACGAGGAGCTGCTGGAGGTTTACGTCCAGGCGCTCTCAAGGATATTCCCTGAGCTGCGGATGGATTGGGTTGAGCAGTTCTTCGTCTTCAGACACCCGTTCGCCGATCCTTATTATACGCTCAATTACTCCAAGCTCGTTCCCGAGCACAATTCGCCCTATCCGCGGTTCTACATCTACAACACCGCGCAGATATACCCGATCACGAGAAACGTCAGCAATTCGATTCTGTTTGGCCGGAACGCGGCTTCGTCGCTTGCTCGGGAGATGAATGCCGAGTGATCAACGTCACGGATTGTCTTTTTGAGATCACGGCACACATCTGCCAGAACGTCTCAATCTTCTCCCACATCGACCCTAACGGTCTGCTCGTCTGCTATGCGAGGTCCAGGAAGCAGTCCCTGCAAGGTGTGTATGCCAAAATACACCCCACCACCTTCCGGGGCGGCAACAAAGAGATAGAACATCGCGGCCGCAAGTTCGCATACCCAACTATTCAGATCGGCTCCCGGAGAATCCTATACGTGATGTATTTCTACTACCCGAGGTTCCAGAACCTCCTGCTCGAGACGAAGTTGCTGACGGTCTTTCACGAGCTCTACCACATCAGCCCAGACTTCGACGGCGACATCAGGAGGTTTTCAGGCAAGTATTTCGCCCATGGCAAGTCACAGAAGCAATACGATGCGAGGCTAAAGCGCGAGGTAGATGCATATCTCAAGAGGTTTGGCGAGGATGAGCTGCTGGATTTTCTGAGAATGGACTTCAAGCAGATTCAGGCGAAGTTTGGCCGCGTTATGGGTCAAACGATAAAGATGCCGAAGGCCGTGGCGGTCTTTAGCGCCAGCGGGCACTGAAAATTGCAGAGGGAATGTGGCGCGATATGCAACGGCATCCCCCCATCAAATCGCAATTAGTCTTTCGGTCTCCAGCGCAGCACCGGTCGTCGGGCAGCTCGAACCTCGTCGAGGCGCGAGAGTTTGGTCTTGTGCGGCGCGGACTTTACAACTTCGGGGTCGGTCTGTGCCTCCTTCGCGATGGCGATCATTGCGTCGATGTATTGATCGATCGAGGCCTTATCCTCCGACTCGGTTGGCTCGACCATAATGGCGTGGTTGACTATCAGCGGGAAGTAGTTAGTGGGTGGGTGCATCCCGTAGTCCATGAGTCGCTTTGCGATGTCCATGGTGTTGACGCCGTCCGGGAGCTGGCTGGCGTCGGAGAAGACGCACTCGTGCTTGCACAGACGGTCATAAGGGAGGTGGTAGTGCTTCTTGAGGCGTTGTCGGATGTAGTTAGCGTTTATGACGGCGTTCTCCGTCGCAGCCTTGATCCCGTCCGGCCCCAGCGAGCGTATCCAGCAGTAGGCCTTGACCATGACCCCGAAGTTGCCGTAGAAGCTGATTATTCGCCCGATCGAGTCTGCCGAATCGTAGTTGAGGTAGAACCCGTGCGGGCCCTTCTCGATGGTGGGGAGGGGTAGGAAAGGGGCGAGCTTCTCGACGACCCCGACTGGCCCTCCTCCGGGGCCGCCGCCTCCGTGTGGGGTCGAGAACGTCTTGTGCAGGTTGAAGTGCATCACATCGACGCCCATCTCGCCGAACCGGGCGATGCCCATGACTGCGTTGAGGTTGGCGCCGTCGCAATATACGAGTCCGCCCTTTGAGTGGACTATCTCAGCGATCTCGCAGATGTTCTCCTCAAATATCCCGAGCGTGTTAGGGTTGGTGATCATTATCCCCGCCACGTCATTGGTCATGACGGCGGCGACCGCGTGTGGGTCAGCGCAGCCGTGCTCGTTCGATCTGATCTCGATCGACTCGTAGCCACATCTGGAGGTTGACGCGGGGTTCGTGCCGTGTGCCGAGTCGGGCACGATGATCTTGGAACGAGGGTTGCCGCTCCTAGTGTGGAACGCCCGAATGATCGCCGTCCCAGTAAGCTCCCCGTGCGCGCCAGCAGCGGGCGCAAGACTCACCTTGGCCATTCCGCCGATCTCGGCGAGAAACTCGGCCAGCTCGAGCATCAGCCTCAGGGCTCCCTGAGACAGCTCATCGCCCTGATACGGGTGCGATTGGGCGAACCCCGGCAGGCGAGATATGTCCTCGTTCACCTTAGGATTGTATTTCATCGTGCATGAGCCCAGCGGGTAATAACCCGTATCGACACCGTAGTTCCACGTGGAAAGCCTCGTGAAGTGCCGCACCACATCGACCTCGGACACCTCCGGGAAACCCTTGAGCTCATCCCTCAGTAGGTTGCCCGGGACAATCTCGGCAAGACCCCGCACGGGGACATCCGGCTCGGGCAGCGAGAAAGCCCGCTTGCCCTCACGGCTACGCTCGAAGATGAGGCCCTCTTCCTGCACCAAGCCTTCCATGAATCTCCTTACTGTCATCGCCGCGTCACCTCCTCGCAAAACGTGTCAATCGCATCTTTGGACACGCTTTCGGTGCAACATGCGAGCATCGTTCGGTCGTCAAACTGCGAGTAGAAACGATTCAGCAAGAGCCCGCCGATGATCCCGTGTTTGCGAAGCGCCTCGTTGACAACATTCACTGGCCGTGCGGTCTTCACAACGAACTCGTTGAAGACGGGTCCTGAGAACACGAGTTGAGCTCCCATGTCCGAGAGTCGATTCTTGGCGTAATCCGTCTTGAGAAGGTTGAGTTCGGCCACCTTGCGCATCCCGGCCTTTCCCATCGTCGTCATATACACGGCGGCCGCAAGCGCCATTAGTTGGTGGTTAGTGCAGATGTTGGACGTTGCGCGGGCGCGCCTGATGTGTTGCTCGCGCGTGGCAAGCGTCATGACGAAACCTGGCCGCCCATCGTGGGTAACCGTGCGGCCAGCGAGCCTACCGGGCATCTGCCTAACGTATTTCTCGCGGCAAGCGAACAGCCCCAGGTGCGGCCCGCCGAACGACATCGGGATGCCGAGGCCCTGGCCTTGGCCCACCACAATATCGGCGCCGAGCTCGCCGGGCGACTTCAGAATACCGAGCGAAATGGGGTCTGCAACTGCCACGACCAAAAGTGCCCCGACGCCCCTCGTCGCATCCGCCAGCGCCGCAAGGTCCTCTATCACCCCGAAGAAGTTGGGCGACTGCACGATGACCGCCGCCACGTCGTCGTTAAGCGAGTTCTCAAAAGAGGCAGTATCGACCACCCTCCCAGACTCGCTGAAGCCAAACTCCTGCACCTTGAGACCAAGCCGCCCAAGGTAGCCCCTCAGCACGGCTCGATACTCGGGATGAACGCTACTTGCAACAGCAACAGACCCACGTTTCGCTCGAACGCGGGTGGCCATTATTGCCGCCTCGGCGAGCGCCGTCCCGCAGTCATACATGGAGGAGTTGGCGACCTCCATTCCGGTCAGCTGGCAGACTAGCGTCTGAAACTCAAACATGGCCTGTAGCGTGCCCTGGCTGAGCTCGGGCTGATACGGTGTGTAAGCCGTATAGAACTCCGAGCGTGTTAGGACGTGGTCGATGATACTGGGAATGTAGTGGTTGTAGCAGCCCGCCCCGAGAAAATAGGTATATTGCTCTGCGCTAGCGCATCTGGCCGAGAACTCTCTCATCAACGACATGAGCTCTGGCTCTGAGAGCGACTCGGGCAGCTTGAGTCGCCGACGTAGCCGCACCTCGGCTGGAATGTCGGCAAACAACTCCCCCACGTCATTGACGCCAATCTCGCGAAGCATCGCCTCGCGATCAGCGTCCGTATTGGGAATGTACCGCCTCAATGCTCGCCAGCCTCCTCTTTGACGAACTTGTCGTAAACTGCGGCGCTCATCAGCTCGTCGATCTCGGCCGGATTCTTGATCTCGATCCTAATCAGCCAGCCCTTCTCGTAAGGGTCTTGATTGATGACCTCAGGAGCCTCCAACAAGTCCTCGTTAATAGCGAGCACCTTGCCGGAGACGGGCAAATAACAGTCGCTCACTGACTTCACTGACTCGACCGAGCCGAATCTCTCGCCCTGGGCAAACTCGCTGCCAACCTCGGGAAACTCGACGAAGACCATGTCGCCAAGCTGCTCCTGGGCTGGATCCGTAATCCCCGTTTTCCCCGTCTTGGGATCAAGCCACTCATGCGTCGCAACGTATTTCAGATGCTCCGGAATCATTACATCTAACTCCTTTCTAGCTAATCACTCGGATACAGACTTAAGTTATCCTCTTTTTCTTCCTGGGCCGTTTGTAGAACGGCGTCGCTACTACTTTCGCCCTAACTGCACGACCCCGTATCATAATATCCAGCTCTGTTTCGAGCTCCGTCAACTCAACCGGCACGTAACCCAGGCCGATCGGTTTCTTCAGGAAAGGCGCCATTGTCCCACTCGTTACATAGCCAACCTTCGCCCCGTCGCTGTGAATCTCATACCCGTGCCTCGGGATGCCGGCCACAAGCATCTCGAAACCAACCAGCCGGCGCTTGATACCGTTCTCAATCTGTTTTTGCAGCGCCTCTCGCCCGATGAAGTCGCCCGCATCCATCTTGACGATCCAGCTGAGATTCGCCTCGAGAGGCGTCGTCGTGTCGTCGATATCGTTACCGTAGAGCATCATGCCGGCCTCGAGCCGGAGCGTGTCGCGGGCACCCAGGCCGGTGGGCTTGATGCCGAACTCCTCGCCGGCCTTCATCATCTCGCGAAAAATATGCTCAGCACGCTCATTCGGAACGTAAATCTCGAACCCTCGCTCTCCCGTGTAGCCAGTAGCGGCGATAAGGAGGTTCTCAACGCCAGCAACGCTCCCGTGAGTGAACCAGTAATAGCGAATCTGACTCAAGTCAACCGGCGTTATCTTCTGTAGTATGCGACTCGCCTTGGGTCCCTGAAGCGCGATCTGCGCCGTCTTCAGGCTTGCATTCGTGACATCTACGTTCCCGAACGTGTTCTCTTTGACCCATGCGAAGTCCTTGTCGGAATTGCCTGCGTTGACGCAAAGCATGTAATAGTCATCGGCGATCTTGTGAACTAGAAGATCGTCAACGAATGTGCCGTTGGGGTAGAGCATCCCCGTGTACATGGCCTGACCAATTGACATCTTGCTAACGTCGTTGCAGACGAGCTTCTGCAGCGCCCTGAGCGCATCGTCGCCCCTGAACTCAATCTCTCCCATGTGGCTGACGTCGAAAAGGCCAGCCGCGGTCCGAACAGTGTTGTGCTCATCGATTATGCCGGAGAATTGTACCGGCATCTCCCATCCGGCGAACTCCACCATTCTGCCGCCGAGCTCCTTGACAACAGCATTTAGAGCAGTCTTTTTTGTTTGTGTCATCTCATATCTCCTCTAATGTAGAAACAGGCCAAGAACCTGACACAAGACTCTTGAGCTGTCAAACGAAAGATGGGGTGAGTCTGCCGCAGCTGACTTCTGATTCAGCCCCGATCGCATGGCAGCAGAAACAGGGCTCTTTCGGGCAGCTACGTCAGTGATTTGAAAACTACGTCGTGACCGAATAGATTCTGTGATAGGACGGACGTTTTGGAGGCAAGGAGACTAGGGTGAAGGAAGATGTTCTTATCGTAGTGGCGTCATCGAACGAGGGCAAAGTTAAAGAGCTGGCTGGTTTCTTGAATGGCGCCCCTGTCCGCGTGACGATATTGCCCAATGCAGGAGCTATCCTTGAAGGCACAGAGGGCCGGAGCGATTACGAGGCGAACGCCGTCGCGAAGGCGCGCCGTGCGGCGGAGGCCTCTGGCAATCTCTCGCTCGGCGAGGATTCTGGCCTTGAGGTTGACTGTTTGGGAGGTGCTCCTGGGCCGTTGTCCGCACGCTTCGTCTCCGCCAGCGCATCGCCGGATGAGAGAAACGAGGCACTGCTTCAGAAGCTGAGCGGCGTCCCGAGAGATAAGCGAACCGCACGATTTGTCTCTGTCGTTGCGATTGCCGAGGCAAATGGCGAGGTTCACATCTTCCGAGGCGAGTGCGAGGGCAGGATTGCTTTCGAGGCGGCAGGCGAGCATGGCTTTGGCTACGATCCGTTGTTCATTCCGGACAGATATGATAGAACCTTTGGCGAATTGAGTGCGGACGTCAAGAACAGGATCAGCCACCGCGCGGTAGCGATGGCACAGGCGAGGGAATACCTTGTGTCTAATGTCTAGGTTTCGGGAGCTTGCAGGGCACATGTTCAAAACATCAGTGTGGTGTGCCATTGGGGTTGCTCTTCTGGTTTTGATGGGGTGTGTCAAGCCCGTGGTTGTGCAGCGCGGCCAGGACGAACGTTCCCAGCCTTCTTTTTCTACAGAGGAGCTTGAGGATAGACTTGAGCACTTCAATCAGAGCCGCAACTCGATCAAAACGTTCGCTATGAGCCTGACTATGTCCATCTCGCGTACGAATGAGCGAGTCCTATTCTCGAAGTGCTTTCGCTGCGAGGCTGTCTGCGACGTCCCAGACAAGTTGAGGATGAAGGGCTATGCCGGCGGCACGGTTCCGGCGTTCGATCTCTTGACGAAATCCCGCAAGGTACAGCTGTATCTGCCAACGCGCAACGAACTCATTCGGGGCACAAGGTCTCGGTTCAAAGAGCTCACTATTGCTCAGAAGCATGGCATCAGCGAGGTCCTGGAGGCAGACCTGGCCGATCTTTTTGTTCAGAAACTGCCGTCTAAGGACGTCTTCTGGGAGGCGACATCAGACGGTATCTGGCTTTACAGCGACGCCTCCCACGGCCAGTCATGGCAGCGAACGCTGCTTGATTTCGAGACGCTCCTACCTGTCCGGCAGGAGGTTTTCTCACAAACTGGTCAGATGCTGCTTGAGGTCCAGTTCGCTGACTACCGCCGGGTCGAACAGACCTATTGTCCGTTCGAGCTCAATATCAGGTCTAAGATTGACGGCTTCATAATCAAGATAGTTATCGGTTCAGTGAGAGCTAATATACCCATTGCTGGTGGTGCCTTTTCCATCCAGGTCCCCGATAGTGTTACCAAGATTCCTCCCAGCCAAGTTGAAACCACAATCCAAGAATCTCCTGATAGTCCTTGATTTCCCCCATATTGGTGGTGCTGAGCGCGTTGCTCTTCAGATCGCCTCGCACATTGACACCAACCGCTTCTGCCCCATAGTCGTCGTGCCTCACAAGGGCATACTCTACCAAGAGCTCAAGAATAATGCTGTTCAGACGCATCTGATAGACCTCGATGGCCTAAAGAGAACGTGCCGTTTCGTCCTGCCGGTGTTCAATGCGATCAAAGAGCTCGTCCAGCTCATCAGGCGTGAGAAAATCGACGTCGTGCACGCCAACTCGCTCTGGGCGCTCAAGTTCTGCACAATCGCGTCCTTAATCACTGGAGTCCCAACTGTCGCGATGATCCACGCCTATCCCAAGATACACAGCCGGCCGAAAAGAATCTTCCACCTCTTGACGAGGCGCTTCTGCTATGGGAGGGCGAGGAAGTTAATCGCGGTCTCCAGTGCGCTGAAGGACGCGTTAGTAGCGGACAAGGCTTCCCCCAGTAAGATCATTGTCATCCCGAACGGAGTCGAGGCCGAGGGCTTTGTGCAATCGCCTAAACAGCCAACCGGACGAACAAAGACAATCCTCACGGTCGGGCGCCTCCACCCCGGTAAAGGCCAGCAGCTGTTCCTGAAAGCTGCCGCAATCGTTCGCAAAGAGCTTCCGGATACGGCGTTCGTCGTGGCCGGTGAGGAATGTCCGACTTCGCTCGAGAACCTGGGATTCAAAGAGAAACTCGTCCAACTCGCCAATGAGCTCGGCCTCTCCGACTGCGTCCAGTTCGTTGGTTACACGAGCAGGCTCCGCGAGCTCTACCGGCGATGCAGCGTAGTCGCTGTCGCCTCGTTCGAGGAGACTTTTGGCCTGGTCGCGCTCGAGGCGATGGCTGCGGGGCGTCCTGTTGTTGCGTCGCGCATCCCCGGTATCACGGAGCTCGTCGATGATGAGAAGACAGGACTTCTGTTCGAGCCTGGCGACCATGAGGACTTAGCCAGGAAGGTCATCCGGCTCCTCTCCGATGCCGGTCTCAGGGCTGATCTCTGCGGCCGTGCGCTTGCCGTTGCGAAGGCGAAATACACCCTTGAATCCACGATCGAGAGGGTGCAGAGCGTTTACGAGGCAATCATAGCTGAGCGCTAGCAAGCGTCGGCAATTGGCTATCGCGGGCTGCACGTGCCCACACGGCCAGGTAACACTCCGCGGCGACAATTCAGGTTGCATATTGCCGTGATAATGTATAGATTTCGCTCCCCAACTTGCCGATCGCCTACGTCGGCGCTCGCATTTGACGGAGTTATCGAACTGTTTTGGCACGTATAGGAGTCAGGATGAAGGATGCCGAGCTTGTAACCTGGGCAAGAAAAGCCGCCGAGAACGCAATCGTTCCCTTCTCAGGATTTCGCGTTGGCGCGGCGCTCCTATCTTCGGACGGGAGGTTATTTCTCGGCTGCAACATCGAGAACGCCTCGCTGTCGATGAGTGTCTGTGCCGAGCAGGTTGCGCTGACGAACGCTCTTTCCAGCGGTGTAAAGAGCTTTGAGATGATCGCAGTCTGGGGCGCTGCCGACGATTTCGTTACGCCTTGCGGGAAGTGCAGGCAGCTGATCCTGGAGTTTGCGCCAAATGTCCAGGTAATCATGGCCAACAGGGATTGCGAGTTCGTCAAGAAACCGATTGAGGCGCTGCTTCCTGAACCGTTCCGGCACAGGACAGGATAGAGGGCGGCCGGGAATCTGGGACTCTTCCGGCTGGATTATGGGTCAGAGGTTTTTTCAGGAGACCTGCCGTTTGGGGCGCTATTCGTTTGGGTTATTCAACTCTTTCTGTGCGACGTTCTTCAGATCGTCATAGAAGCCTTTGAAGTATGAGCAGCTCCGATAGACGACGTCGAACCTAGCTTTCTTGAACATGCTTGTCCCGTCCCTGACCTCGCCGTACCCGTCTCCCTTCCGCAGGCGTTTGAGTACCTTATCCACGCGAGCTTTAGGAGGATTCTCGAAGTTCTTGTTCTCGGCATTAGGATCCGGCATGACGCTCTTATCAATGCACTTCCCATCCGCAAGCAGCCATGCCTCGACCTCGTGAACCGAGACGTGAGGGTGAAAGAACCCCCGTAGGTTTGCATCAACACCATCCCTCAGCCAAGCGCGAACTGCCTCAACCTTCTCCTCGAGTGCGCTGTCGGACTTGCGCACGACCCGATTCATGCCATAGAGATCGATCAGAGTGAAAATCGCAATGACTTTCGGATCCTTGCGGAATCTCACTACACTGCCAAATACGTCGTCGAGTTTGGCCTTGAGATTGATCGGATGTAGGGCGATTGATCTCAGGTCTTCTGCGTTCCAGCAGCGCTTGACGAAGTGTTCGACGGCGATCATCTCGGTCTTACCCTCGCAGAGAATAACGATCGTCCTGGCCCGGCGAAGCCGCGATCCACTCAAGGGCGACCCCCGATATGGCCGGATGTCCACAGGTCGCCGAGGCGGAACTTATCGAGCCAGACGGCGAGCTCTTCCTCGGACAAGCGCTCCATGACGGTGGCGCCATCCTCCTTCTCGACCACAATCACCTCGTTAGGCTTCAGCTTCGATACGAGCTCCGGCGAGTGAGTCGCGACTATGACCTGGGTCCGAGTGGCTGCCGATTGCAGGAGCTCTGCAACCAGTTCCACAAGCTCAGGATGCAGCCCGATCTCAGGCTCATCTATGCAGATCAGAGGCGGCGGGTCAGGAGTCATCAGTATCGCAACGAGCGCTAGCATTCTCACTGTGCCATCGGAGAGATACTCCGCAGAAAAACCGGCCTCATTCTCGAAGGGCTTCTCGAACCAGCGTAGATTAACTTTTCCGTCTCCGCCTTCCGGTGGGAATCTGATGTCGTCGAGCTCGGGGTACGCGACACGCAAGACATCGAGCATCTCTGCCCAGACGGTCTTATTGGTTTGACTCACCGCATGGAGCACAGCAACTGCGTTGGAGCAATTTGAAAATACACGGAACCCGGGCCGGATTGTCTCTGGCTGCCGGATTTTAGTTTGCGCCCCGATATCTATGGGAGGATAGACCATCCAGTTCTCCAACGTCTGTAGAATCACGTATTGACGCCAATAGGCTGCCCGGTCTTTGACCTGAAAAATGGCCAATTCGGACTCACTCTCAAGTTCTTTGATCTGAGGAGGAGGGACGTCCGGGCATCCGTCCGGACCCATGTAGAGCACCGCTTGGTTCGGTTTATCGCTGGTGCGGGACATGATCATCTCCTCTATAGTCTCGAGCCCTCCAGATTCTGGTTCATCAGGATTCTCTGGCTCCCAACCTGGAACCCACATCTCCTCAGCCTGCACTATTGGAAAGGTGCCACGGGCCTTAACAGAAACAGCATAAGAGATGCATAAAATGCTGGGAGCCACCAACTCCCGGCTCCCGAAGTCCAACCTGAACGCCAGCCCAATCTCGCCGCCCCTATGCTGAATGCTCGCGATGCCGCCTCGCCTTTCAATGCCTTCGCTGAGCCCGCCGCGTGCAGCCTGCTTGAGCAGGGCAAAGACATCCATGAAGTTGGACTTGCCGCAGCCGTTGGGGCCGATCAGGACGTTGAGCGGCTCCATATCGAGGCGAACGTCCTTCAGGCTGCGGTAGCCCCTAATCTCAATGTGTGTAAGCATTAGTCCCTCGAGTCAGGAAGTTCGACTCCATAAAGCTATTATAACAGCTCTTGTTCTTGGCGCTCGATCCAGAATATACAACCGGCCCATCATTGCGCCAACGACATTCAATCTCCGGCCGGGAACTACAAAAACTGCCGGTCGAGAGTCCTATATTACACCGCCTCGGAGATGTGCTCAGGGAGAAGCTTCGCCTCGTCAGCGAGGCCTGCGAAGCCATGCCAGGCATTGCAGCCCCTCTCCTTGACACCCCCCCAACGATGATTGAGAATAAAACTGGGAAGTCAGATCATCTATGGCCTGAGGATTCGGCAATTTAGCTTGGCCCAGGAGCGAGTGTGCGCTACACGACATTGAGCGACAGAATCGAGATCAGATGTCTTTGATTCCGCCGGGGACCATTATCCAGGATGACGTTCTTACGGTCTTGCCTGAGCTGCCAACGTGCCATGCGCAGGCCATAATCGCTGACCCACCCTATTACAACGTCCTGGAAGAGGATTGGGATACTCAATGGCATCAGGTCTCTGAGTATCTGGAATGGAGTGGGACTTGGGCCTCGCAGTGCATGCGCATTCTCAAGGACGATGGTTTGTTCTTCGTTTTCGGGCAGCTAGGAAAGCGAGAGCACGGATTCATTCACCTGATGTCACAGCTTTGCGTGAGATTCACGTTCCACGACCTTATTATATGGGATCGGGTCGTTGGGTATAATGAGCGACGAGACAGTCTCACTCCAGCATACGAGATGATCCTTGTGCTCCGGAAGAGCGAGAAAGTCAAATTCCGCAAAGATAGAGTCCGGATTCCCTACGATGCGAAGAAGATCGAGACCTACCTTCGTGACAAGAGATATCGGGATAAGAGGGCCCGACTTGAGCATCTCTCCAAGGGACGATATGCAACCAACATCCTGTCCATACCAAGCCTAAAGGGAGCATCCAAAGAGAAGAGTGGCCACCCTAGTCAGAAACCAATCGAGCTGATCAGCAAGCTGATTATCATTTCCAGCGATCCGGGGGACCTGG
>Ga0307379_10006755_pt1 | contig 15713 bp, 20 predicted proteins | sample UN2MG_FD_202237 | JGI IMG/M metagenome (GOLD analysis project Ga0307379, IMG submission 202237) | Soil microbial communities from Risofladan, Vaasa, Finland - UN-2 | ecosystem: Environmental > Terrestrial > Soil > Coastal area > Acid sulfate soil | place: Finland: Risofladan, Vaasa | collected... | reverse complement strand
TATGATTTGGGATAATGAGCTTTTAAATCAGAAAACCTTTGCTGAACGAAGAGAAGTTTTGGAATCTTTGTTTGAGGATATTGATACAAAATATGATTGGTTAAAAGACGATGGCGAGCAGTTGCAGTTATCAAAGATTTTTCATAATAGTGAAACAGATTTTAAAGAACTTTATAAGGAAGCAATTAAAACTGATCTTAACGAAGGATTGGTTTTAAAAAGATTATCAGCAAAATTAGAAATACATCCAAGAAGTGAATTCAAAAGCCGATTTTCTTGTTATAAATGGAAGAAACTTGAAGCACACATGAAAGGGTGATTTATGAATATGAAGAAAACAGTTCTAATGCAACCTTTTGTTAATATTTGTCCTGATATTGATGAATTTCTTAAAGCTGATAATGAGCATGGAGTTGTCTCTACTATTGATGAACTTTGTCGCAGAATTAATAAACTATCAGCAAAATACGCCGATAGAATTGATGAAAATAAGTTCAAAGGAGATGCTTTTGAATTGTTTGTCGAGTATATGATTAAGACTGGTTCTGAAGATAATCGAATTGGCATTTACGATTATCAAATTCCTTCTGAAATAGATGAGGAGGATTTGGGAGTTGATGGTATTGGAGTGGGGGAAAATGGATTTCCTGCAACGGTACAAGTTAAGTATAGACAGCCTAACTATGTTTTAACCGCCAATAACGATCATCTTTCTAACTTTCTTACTTCTTCAATATTTGACTATAATGTTCGAATGGAAGATGATAAAAACATGCTCATTGTTACTACGGCCAAGAAAGTTGATGAGTTTACTTTAAATAGTATGCTCAAGGGGAAGGTTAGGGTGTTAAACCATGACGCTTTGCAAGAAATGTATGATGGCCGTCCTGAATGGTGGAAGCGATTCTATGAGGCGGTTAGAGATTCTAGAGCCGTTGTATCTGTAAAACATAACACATTGAAGTTGAGACTTCATCAGGAAGAAGCGATTAAAGCTATCTCAGATGATTCTAACTTGAAGGGCAAAATTATTCTTCCTCCAGGCACGGGTAAGACTTTGATTGAAGCTGATTATATCCGTAAATTTATACAAGAGAACAAAAAGTATTCTCCTGTTGTTAAAATTAACTCTCCTCGAATCTTGCTTTGTTTTCAATTGTTTGATGATGTTTTTTTACATTTGCGAAATCATGGGATACAAGCTCGTTATATCAATTACAATTCTGGTAACAAAGATGATAAAGAGTATTCTATAGCAATGCGTAATGAAGGTTGGAATTATAGAGAGATTCTTTCTACTACTAACATTGAAGAAGTTAAAAAAGTCTATGATAAATGCATGAAAGAAAGATTACCCCTTATTGTATTTAGCACTTATCATTCCTCTGAAAAGTTTTCTACCAGCGGAATAGTTCCTGATTTGACTATACATGATGAAGCCCATAACCTCGTATCCAGAAATTTCTGGAAAGCCGCTCAATTACCTTCTGGCGGAAATATTTTCTTTACCGCAACAGAAAAAGTTACTGATTCTGATGAAGATAAGGGAATGAATAATCCTAATATATTTGACAATCTTATTTATACAAAATCGGCTAAGGAATTGATTGATGAGGGGGAAATGACTCCGCCATATCTTCATGTTGTTCGTTCTACTAATGATAACAGGATTGATACTGATTATCCAAAAATGTTGGAATCTATTATAGAAGCGTTTAATGCTCACGAAAGGAAAATTAAGGAAGTCTCGTATTCTGCTCAAGAAATAGGTGCAAAGGTTCTAGTTGTTTGTAGGGGACAGGAAGATTTAAAGAACATGTTGAAGTCTGAAGTGATAGAATACTATAAGTCTATGTATCCTGATATTCATTTGTTTGCGTTGTCTTCGGACTTTGGAATATGTAATGATGGGATTGTTGAAAGGCCTGTTGTTACAAATATGAAGAAGCATCGTTTGTTGAAACGATTGAAGGCATTGAAAAGTGAAGATAGGGCTTTAATATTCCATGTTGATATGATTGGTGAAGGAATTGATGTTCCATGTATTACAGGAGTAATGCCGTTTAGGAATTGTGAAGAGTCCAAGCTGATACAGAATGTAGGTCGAGCAACTCGTTTACATCCTATTGACAGAAAGAGATTTTACAGAGGAAAAATTGATGTATCTTCTCGCAATGAAGGAAAGTGGATTAAGCCTTATTCTTGGGTAATCATTCCTTCGTATATGGTTGATGCAGAGGGTATGGAAGGGCGTTTTAGATCGATTATTGATTGTATGCGCAGTGAATTTGGGTATATTCCTCAACAGCATACTGTAATTGATAATGTTACTTCAGATGATAAGAAGGCCGATATTGATATTGTTAATGATAAAAAGAAGTGTAAAAGAGGAAAGAAGTCTGGAATTGATGCTTTTGAACACGAATTTGAAAAGGTTTCTTGTATTGAGAAGATAATTGAGAATGACCAAATTTACGTTCGAAGCGAAGAAATAATTGCTTCTATGTTCAAAGCCTCAATTATAAAGCAAAGACAAATTAAACCTACAAAAACTGTAATTAATTGTATGCCAACAAAGCAAGGACGTGTTAAACCTGCAGATTTTACTTCTTCATTTAAGAAATTTACAAATGGAGAAGCTGAAATAATAACTATTAATCAGTACAAAACATGGAAAGAAACGGTAAAAAATGTTTTAGGGATAGAGGTTTATGAAAAAAATAAAAAAGCTTCTATGTATTTGGTGTACAAAAAGTATTTGAATAGGGATAATGATTCCAATTTATATTTGGAAAGTAATTAAAGAGAAAGGGAGAAGTTATTATGGAAAAACAAAGTAGAAGTCAAGAAACTGAGACTAAAGCATGGCGGCAAGCTTACAAAAAGATTTGTCAGGATAAAATTTCTTCCGATGTGATTAATCTTCAGAATATTTTTACTCCGTACGATCTCTGTTATGATGTGGTACGAAAATTGGAAGCATATTCTGAGGGTGGCCTAAAGGATAAAACTTTTTGTGTTTTTAATCTTGAATTTGTAGAGGTTTTATGCTATCTTTTTGGAATTGAAAGAAGGAAGGTTTGGTTTGTTACTGATTGTGAAATTAAGAAACGATTTGCTGAAGCCGAACGGTATAATGGTATAAATGTTAAATTGACTGAATTCGAATCATTTTTAGAGGAGGATTGGGATATGAAATTTGATGTAGTAATAGGCAACCCTCCATATCAAGCAAAGAGCGATAAGAGTAAAACAAAGACGCAGCAGATATGGCATAAGTTTGTTAAGAAGTTTCCATCTATTTGTAAAGATGATGGATATTTAGTGTTTATTCATCCTAGTGGTTGGAGAAGTAATGGTAAATTTTACGAAGATGCTAAAATTCTCAAAGAAAAACAAATTGAATATCTTGAGATTCATGATGAACATGATGGGATTAAGACGTTTAAGACGCATACTAGATATGATTGGTATGTTTTAAAAAATTGTCCTATAACTCATAATACTACAATTAAAGATCAAGATGGGGTAGTCGGGGAATATGATATTTCAATAATGCCGTTCATTCCAAATGCTCAGATTAAAAAAGTGATATCACAAATTGCTAAAAACGGTGATGAAAAAATTGAATTGTTATATTCTCGTTCTGATTATGGAACTGATAAACCGTATATGTCAAAAACCCAACATGATAATTTTGTTTATCCCGTAGTTTACACAACTTCTACGAAAGGAGCAACGTTTTGGTATTCATCCACAAAGGATAAAGGCCATTTTGGAATACCAAAACTTATTCTTAATGCTTGCAGACCAATTGGTTTTGTAATTGATGAAAAAGGTGAATATGGAATATCTCAATGGTGTGTTGGGATTGTTGGAAATCATGAATATCTAAAAATGGTTGCGAATATAATAAAGAACCAAAAGACAAATGGATTTTCCGATTTTATGGAAGTCTGTCATTTGAATAACGAGCTTTTTAACAAAGATGTAATGGGTTTACTCAAAAAAGATTTTTGGAAGGAATTCAATGAACATAGTTGAAAAAAGAAAAACTCGTAAAAAACGAACTGCAGAAATTTTCACTCCATCTTGGCTAATAGTTCAAATGTTAGACAAGCTAAACGAGTATGGTCCTGAATCATGGCAAGATGGTAAAACATTTTGTGATCCTGCTTGTGGTAATGGAAATATGTTGATCGAAGTATTGAAACGGAAATTATCCCTAAATCATAACCCCCTTACTGCAATTCAATCTATTTATGGCGCTGATATTATGGGGGATAATATAAGAGAATGTCGGGAAAGACTCTTAAAAACTCTTGAAGAATATATTCCAATAACAGAGGATATGGTTAAGGCTGTTTTAAAGAATATAGTATGGACTCTATTAAAGAAGTATCCTAATGGTTCTTTGGATTATTATCAGCGCCGACCTTATACTTATACCATGGATACATGGTTGAATATATGAAAATGGAAGAAAAGATTTGACTTTTATTTTATAACATGGTATAATGTAGTTAAATTAGAACATGTGCTGGCGAAAAGAGGAAAAAAATGAAAAATTTAATGCAAAATTTAATTGAAGAAACACAAGAATTTGCTATTGATGGTTTTTATAAAGTATTAATAAATAAGACCGAGCAAGCAAAAAAGGAACTAAAATTTATTCAGAAGATTTTGGAAAAGAATTCTAATTTTGTTTTGGATTCTAATATTGGTATTAATACTCCCGCTGGAAAAATGGGTGTAATGACTTATATGTATGGGATGCTAGTTCTTATACGGAATGCTGAAACAGTAGTTTTTAGGGCGGATACAAAAGCTGTATGTGGTTTTTATAAAGAAGATGATATAGAAGATGATAGATACGTAATGGTTCCGTTTTTGGGAGCGGATAAGATTAAAATGGGAATTGAAATTGATCGTATTTTAAGGGATGCGAACATTCATGTTGAAGTTCATGATGAAACCGATTCTTTTGATGGGCCTTGGCAATGGGAAATGCCCAAAAAACAAAAACTTTTAATAGGAGTTCCTTCTGAAATTGTAAATTTATCAGGAAAGCAGAGGTACGCAACTAATGTTGCTAAAGAATTTGTTCCTTTAATAGAACAGGAATTAAGAAAGGAACAACAATTTGAAGCTATTTTAAGAAATATTGATGTTAACAAAATGGCAAGGGCTTGAATATTAATCTATTTTTAAAGGATAAAAAATGAAAAACTATAGAACAAATACTGTTGAGGAAAAAATGATAGATAGACTTTCACCGAAAGAAAATATGGAAACTAGGCTTTATCAAAAAGAATTAGCGGATGCCAGAATAAAATTATGTTTAGGTGGAGATCCTACTGATGTTACAAAGTTTTGCGAATATTATTTAGTATGTAAAGAAATGGGTTTTTGTGCTTTACAACAATGCTGTTTTGAGGAAGGAATAATATTACCTACTAATTAAAAACTTGAAAGGAGTTAATTCTAATGGGAAAGGCTAAAGAAAAAATAAGGAAAAAAAGATGTGGACGTTCTAAACGACAAAAACGAGCTAAGGCATTTGAAAACATAGCCGATGCTGTAACATTTCAAGGATATAGTAAGTTTAAAGAAAAAATAAGGGATTTGGAAATAATAGAAAAGGAATTGAAACAAAATGAACTAGAAAAGAAGAGGATGTTATGGAAAAGCAATTAATTTTGGTTCTGAGTGGAAAAAAGCAATCAGGAAAGAATACATTAGCAAATTTTATTATTGGAAGATATCTTATGCGTACAAATCAGATTTCAGAATTCCGTATCATGGAAAATGGTTGTTTACTTCCATCTGATAAAATACGCATTATTCAAGAAGGAGCTTTTAATGATTGCGGGTATGAGGGAATAAAACTTTATAGCTTTGCCGATCCTCTGAAAAATTTTTGTATGGAAGTACTGAGTTTGACTTATGAACAATGTTATGGAAGTGATGAGGATAAGAATACTTTTACATTTTGTAAATGGGATAACATTTCTGAGAATATAAAATTAAAATATGGTTTTAAAAATGGTTATATGATGGCGAGGCAGGTGTTGCAGATATTTGGTACAGATATGGTAAGAACTATGTTAAATGATGCATGGCCAACGGCAACTTATATAAAAATAAAAAAGGAAAAGAAACAATTGGCTATTATTACTGATGCTAGATTTCCAAATGAAATTGAAATAGGAAAAGATTGCGGAGCAATATCAATTAGATTAATGCGTGATATTTGTAAAAAAGATAGCCATCCATCTGAAATAGCTTTGGATGGTTATAAAGAATTTGATAAAATATTTGATAACAGAACTACAAGTATTGAAGAACAAAATGAAATGGTTAAACCTTTTTTGGATGATTTGTTTGAAAAATATTTTGGAGATTGAGAGTGGTGGATTATGAGAAATAATATTAAGAAGAAGTTGTTATTATTAATAATTCCATTTATACTGGCTTTTAGTTCCGATAATGATATCTGGAGCGAAGGACATCATAAAAAACTAGGAAGAATAGATTTTATGGGAATTATTTATGATTTTAATGAAAAAGAAATTGGAAGAATTAGAAATGGAATAATTTATAATAATTCTTATGGTGGTGGAAATTCAATTGGAAGAATTGAAGAAAATAATATATTTAATAATGCGTACGGAGGAAGAGTAGTTGGCAGATGGGAAAAAGGTAAAGTATATAACAGAGGGAATTACGGCGGGCAAATAGTAGGTTTGGCCAAAAATCCGAAAGCTTCGGCGTATTTTTTATTAATGGGGAAACTATAATGTATATTAAAATTAAAATAAATGATAAAGAAGTGCTAGTCGACAAAGAAGATTATATTGTAGCAAGAACTAAAGATTTAAAGGAATTTGGTTACAGTTCCATTACTGAGAATGATGTGAGGTCTCAATTAGAAAAAGTTTTTAAAGGAGAAGTGTTATCGGTTATTGGTCTTTTTATTGAGGATGATATAATAAAATGAGATTAATAAGAAAAGGAGATTTCAATTATGCCACCTAAAACAGTTATTTGTTCTATATGTGGATACACCGTAAACAAAAGACAGACACTTCAAATTGGAGATGGTTTAAGGGCATGTCATTTTCATGAAGAAGCAATAAGAAAATCTGAAGAATTAAAGAATATAGAAAAAAAGCAGAAAAAAATAAAAAAGAAAAAAACCGAAAGAGGTTTTACCTTACCATCTTCAGAATCTTTAGAAAAACATAAAGATTTTGTTCAGAATCATTGTTGGGTTTGTTGTAAAAAAGGCATTGGCATTAAGGAATTGTATTATAAAATGTTAGTTGGAATGGAAAAACTTAAACTCAAAGACGAACAAATTGATTTTTTAAACATGCCTTTTCAGCTAAAAAAAGAAATGTGTTTGGTGAATGTTCCAACCCTTGTAACAATTGAAGTAAAGAAGAAGGATATATCAAAACTTTTGCATAAGATGGTAGCTGATTTTTATTCTTTTACTCGAACGGCACAAATATGTGTTGAATGTTTGAAAAAGTTAGACTTATTTGATGAGTGGCAAAAATCAATGCCACAACCTTCTTTGAATCAAATGTTATACTTGGGCGAAGCGTACCGAACTTCGGATTTTGCAAAAGATGTTTTAAAAGATGCAGTGGATTCTTTGGAGTAAAATAATGAAAAAATTTTTAAAAGATAATTAAACTTATGATATATATTGAGCATTTAGATAATTATAGATTAAAATGTTGGCATGAAAAGAGAAAATCATTGGCACTGGCTTTTAGTTCTTTAATATCTGCTAGGTTTTCTAAAAAAGATAAAACATGGTCTTTTGATTTAAGAGAACTTTCTAAACTCGTATACAATCTTGATATTCTGAAAATCACAGATAGAATTATAGATGATGCTGCTATAGAAGAATTTGTTAAATACGCTAATCTAGAGAAGAATTTAAAATTTATTAAAACAGGAAAAAATAATTTTATATTGGATTCTGTTGCATTTAAAACAAAACAATTTTCAGAACAGAAAACAGGATCGTTATATTTATTGCAAAGAAATAAAAGTGGTATTTTTGATGAAATGGGATTGGGCAAAACAAAACAGGTTTTGGATACATTGCAATTTTGGAAAGATCATAAAACGATAAAAGGCGGTGGGATAGTAATATGTCCAAATACTGCTAAATTTTCATGGGCAGATGAAATTAAAAAACATTCTAATTTTAGTTATTTTGAAATAGGAAATGGAACTGAATTATGTAGAAGAGATATTTCTTTTATGCGAACTTCTCCACGGGATTTGTTTGTAATACACATGGATAGTTTGAGATACATTGTTGAAGATTTATTGAAATTAAATCCAGGATTTATTTTTGTTGATGAATATCATTTTTTTAAAAATATAGGAAATTCTAGAGTTCCAGGATCTCTTAGAACTCAGGCATTATTTTTTCTTATTAATGAATGGGAGAAAAAAAATAAAGATTTAAAAGTAGTTATTATGACAGGTACTCCAGTAGCCGAGAGACCAGAAGAAGCTTATTCTGTTTTACAAATGCTTATGCCGGGTTTTGTATCTTCTTATAGTAGGTTTACTAGTAGATTTTGTGTATATGAAGATAAATTTTTTTATATAAAAAACAAAAGCGGAGGAAAAGCATTTCGCAAAAAGATTCGAGAGGTTGCGGGTTATAAAAATCTAAGAGAATTGAAAGATTTAATAGAATTTGTGGGCATAAGAAGACTTAAATCTGAAGTAGAAGATTTTCCAGAAAAAATGGAAATTAAAAAATATGTTGTTTTGGATAAGGAGCATTTGCAAAATTATGAGAAAGTCAAAGCAGCAACAAGACAAGAAATTATACAATTAAAAGCAAGCGGAACTCCTTTTAATGTAAAAAATAAATTTGTTAGACTGATGCAAATTATCAACAATCCCGCAATTCTTGGAGGACATAACTACTCCTGTAAATACGAATTATTGGACGAGTTGTTGGCTGAAATAATGTGTGACCAAGAAGAAAAAGTAGTCTTATGGACAATATACAGAAAAGCTATTGAATTGTTATTTAATCGTTACAATAAACTTTATGGTGCGGATTGTATTTTCGGTGATGTTAAAATACAAGATAGAGGAGATATAATAAAAAGATTTAATAATGATAAGAAACCTCGCTTGTTAATATGTAATCCACAAGCTGGCGGAGTTGCTCTCAATTTGCAGAGAGCACAGACTGCAATTTATGTGGATTGTATGTTTTCATTAACACAGCGATTGCAAAGTGAAGATAGAATACATCGAAGAAGTTCCAAAGGAACAGTAAGAATTATTACCATAGTTGCAAAAGATACAATAGACGAAGGTTTAATTGAGATATTAAAGCAAAAGAAAAATTTAAAAGAAGCATTGTTGACATCGGATGATTTACTCATACAAGAAAACAAAGAGTATTTGCTTGGGTTTTTAAAATAGAAAGCGGCGGGGGTATTTATGAGAACTTTAAAAGTTTGGGGAAGTCGGGAGGAGCTATTTAGAAATGATAATGTTTTGGTTGCATTATTACGGCTAGATGTTGGTACTTACTCTAGTTTTCATAATCATAGTGCAAAGTCAGATAAATTTACTTTAATAAGCGGGGAAGTAAAAATAAATACAGAATTGGGAGAAATTATTTTAAAACCAGGACAATCTTTAGTTATTGATCCGCCATTGTTACATCAGTTTATAGTAGTGGAAGACTCAGTTATGATTGAAATTTCCTATTCTATATTAAATTCTGAAGATATTAATAGAATTTATCAGGGAGGAAAAATTGTTAATGGAGAAAAGGTGAGTTTAAATGAGTTAAACAAAAAAGCAAAGGAGATTTGATTATGCCGTATATTAAAAAAGAAGATAGAAAATGTTTTGAAGAATCTATTAACGCTTTAGTTTTTAATTTATGTGCTCGAGATGACGGGCCAATTGCTGGAGAATTAAATTATGTAATTTCAAGCATATTAGTAAGATGCATGAGAAGAAAAAAACTTTGTTATAAACTTGCTAACAGGATGGATGGTGTTTTGGGTTGTGTTTGTAAGGAATTTTATAGGCGGTGGGTCGTGCCGTACGAGGACATAAAAATTACTGAGAATGGGGATATATAAAATGTTGACAGAAAAACAATTACAAAAGTATGCTGATGTGTTAATATGGGGTCTTAAGAAAGCTCGAAAGAAAAAATACAAAAAAGGCGATATTGTTGTTGTACAATTTGATTTAGGAGCACTTAGGCTTGCTGAGATTTTACAAGTAAAGTTGTTGCAGATAGGATTGAATCCTCTTATTAAAATGAGTGGAACTGAAACAATGGTTCGTGATTTTTATATGAATGCCAATAATGACCAATTAGTTTGGAACTCTCCTTGGAGTAGAAAATATGCCAAAAATATTAATGGTGGTATTTGTCTTTATGCTTCAGAAGACCTTACTTTTTTGAAGGATGTTGATTCAAAGAAGATTGCAAAATCTGCAATATCCAGAAAATTTCTAAAAGATATTTTCGAGAGAAGGGGACAGGAACGTGAATATGGGTGGACATTGTGTTGTTTACCAACTAAAGCACTTGCCGATGGAGCCGGCATGAATTTGAAAGATTATACAAATCAAATTGTCAGAGCTTGTTATCTTGATACAATTGACCCTGTTAAAGAATGTGAAAATATGTATAAATCATCCCAAAGTATTCAGAAAAGACTAAATCACATGCTAGTGAAATCTTATCACATTAAATCACTAAGTATTGATATGGTAATAACTCTTGGTGATAATAGAAAGTGGCTGGGAGCGGATGGTTGTAATATTCCAAGTTTTGAGATCTTTACTTCTCCGGATTGGAAAGGAACGGAGGGAGTTTATTATGCAGATTTTCCATCTTATCGAAATGGAAATTATGTAAAAGGTGTAAAACTTGTGTTTGAAAAAGGAAAAGTTGTTAAAGCCTCCGCCGAAAAAGGAGAAAAGTTTTTGAAGAGTCAATTGGAAACGGATGGGGGAGCTAAAGGAATTGGGGAATTTGCTTTAACGGATAAGAGATTTTCAAAGATTAATGCTTTTATGGCAGACACATTGTTTGATGAAAATTATGGTGGGGAGCACGGAAGTATGCACATAGCTCTTGGGGATTCATATACTGATACTTATGATGGCAATCTTAAAACAATGACAAAAGCAAAAAAGAAGAAATTAGGTTTTAATGATTCATTAATACATTGGGACTTAATAAATACTGAGAGAAAAACAGTCACGGCCAAACTTTATGATGGCAATGAGGTTATAGTTTACAGGGATGGAAAATTCATTATTTGAAGGAAAAGTGTATAATATAGTTAAAAGGTTATATTAGGCTACAGAGATATTTGGGAGGAAAAGCGAGTAAAGCTACTAGAGTTATTGGAAAAGAGGCTACAGAGCCAGATTTGGCGGAATTTTAATAGGTTTGTGAGCCAGTAAAGGCTCTTATTCCGCAGTGTTTATAAGCCAGAAAAAACTTGACTTCTTTATGTGTTTATGGTATAATGTAGTTAAATAATAAAATGATTTATGGAGACAATAGGAAATAAACATTTAAAGGGAGGAAGAATTATGAATATTTTATATTTGGTTATGATTTTGGTAATATTGTACACAATTGGATGGGTTATATTATTGCCTTTCAGACTAATAGGATCAGCGGCCAATAATTTGAGGTTAAAAAACGCAGTTTTAAAAGCAGATTTGAAATTGAGGAAAACAAAAGTGCAAAACTTTTTAAAAGCAGAAAGAGACCAAACAAACAAGGATTTTAATTTATCGATTCAAGTTGGCGAGCAGGAGAGATTGTTGTCAAAATTTAAGAAAGGTAAAGTAATTCATCTTACTAAATAAGGGAGAAAATTATGGCTAATGATGATTACAAATGGAATGAAGAACAATTGCAAATTTTGGATATTGAAGAAACATTGGCAGAGGAAACCAAAAAAAGAGAAGAGAAAGAGTTGAAGCGTAATTATGCAATTATTACTTCTCGACATATAAGATTTAAAGATAATGATGATTCTTATTGTGGAGTGCCTCGAATTTTTCGAGATGATAATTAAAAATGAAATACAATGATTTGACTTTGGACCAAAGGATTTCACTTAAAGGAGAATTTGAAACAAATCCTGATTGTGTTTGTTATAAAGCGGTCATGGTTTTTTGGGGATTTGTCGATGCTGTTGAGTATTTTTTTAATGATGATACATTGATATTAAAAAATAAAATATTTCAAGATTGGTAAATGGAGGATGTTTTGATACTACCATCTGAAGGAGTTTTGAGAATATTGAAAAAATGGCGGATTGAACATGGTTATCAAGAAATGAAATCCAGACAATCGGCGATTACTATTGCCAAAAACGCTGGAGCTTTTGGTATCGAAAATTATCTAAGAGCTATTTCAGATAATAAATATAATAAACTATTGAGTGATTGGTGTAGGTAATGTTGCCAGAAAAATTTAAGTTAATATTTGAGACTGTTGCGGGTTCTTATTTATATGGAACTAATACGCCTAGTTCAGATTTAGATATTCGTGGAGTATTTATACCTCCTGAAGAATATTTTTTAGGGTTGAACAAAGTGGAGCAGTATGAGAATAAGAAAGATGATATTACTTATTGGGAAATTAGAAAATTTTTGAGATTGGCACTAGATTGTAATCCCAATATAATCGAGTTGTTGTTTGTTCCAGATAATATTTGGATAAGGAGCACGAAGGAGTGGGAGAGTGTTATAGAGAATCGTCAATATTTTTTATCAAAGAAAGCCAGGTGGACTTTTTCTGGATATGCGTTCTCACAATTGAATAGAATAAAAAAGCACCGACAATGGTTATTAAACCCACCTAAAGAACAACCTAAAAGAGAGGATTTTAAATTACCAAAGGATCGATCCTTAGTTCCCAAAGAGCAGTTGGGTGCTTTTAATAAACTGTTGTCAATGTATTTAGAAGAGATTGGACAATTCCATCCTCTCAAAGAACAGTTAGATGAGATGACTGAAACCAGAGATTTTTTGGGAATTGTTCAGAGTATGAAAGAGATTGATTTGTCCGTGGTTAGAAACATAATGCCTGTGAGTGATAATCTATTGGAGGTTTTAGATAAAGAGAAAAGATACGCACAAGCCCAAAGAGAGTGGAGTCAATATCAAAATTGGAAGAAAAGTAGAAATCCAGAGAGGGCTATGCTGGAAGAGAAGTATGGGTTTGATACTAAACATGGCGGTCATTTATATCGTCTGTTAACAGAGGGCGAAGAATTAATGACTTTAGGTCGTATAACATTTCCCAGACCTGATGCGGAGTTTATATTGAAGATTAGGAATGGAGAATATGATTATGAAGATTTGTTAGATATAGTTGGAGATATTGACAAAACCTTTGAAAATTTGTATAAGCATTCTGATTTACCTTATACTTCAAATAAAAAGAAGATTGATGGGTTATGTGTAAAAATAGTGAAAAATTATTTATTTACTTTATAAAGGTGAGCAATGATAAAATATTTTAATATACCAACTTGGTTGATGTACTTAGTTTTTAAAAGAATATTGCCGAAAAAGCATGTTTGGTACAATAGAAATTTTAGTTTAGAACAATGGAGGATTATGAATTTGAAGATGAAAGTTTTCCTGAGAGGCTGGAGAGATTAATTGAACGTATTCATCAGTGTTTTATACGATGGCGTGAGATGCGATGGCGTGAGATGGTTTATAACTGCATCCATTGTTTGTTCTTTGAAAAATCTATATTGTTCATCTACGCTTTTTTCCCTTTTCTTTTTATCTTTTATTTTGTGGCTTGATTGTATATGCTTATTAATATTACAGATTTAAAGAAGAGAGAAGTATTTAACTTAATTATTACTTTCTAACAATTAATAATTAACTTAACTTTTTTAAAGTTATTTCATAATTAAGTTAATTTTTCTACATCTTTACAGAATTTAAGTTAAAATATTTGCTAATTTTCAAGAATTAAGTTAATTTTTGAAGGGTTCTAAAGAGTGTTTTTTATAGATATTATAGTGATGAGGGAAATATAGGGGAATAACTATAAATGCTGTATAGTAGAATAGTACTAATACTAGTATTTGTATTCTTCTTACAAGAATGAATGAAAAGTAATAAAAGAATTGAAAGGGGAATTTTTTATGGAAATTAATTTAGAACAAATTAAAGAGAAAATTGAAAGACGAATAAAAAATAGATTGGAAAAAATAGATTGGGAAATTGTTTTCGAATTAACTGAGTTTTATATAGCTGGAAATTCACTTAATATCGGAAAGCCTAATGATCTTGATTTATTTCCAATTAATAAACAAGATTTTAGAAGAATGAAAGATTTGGTTTATAAGAATAAATTTTCAATAGTATCTTCAACAAAAAACGCATTAACTGTAAAACATAAGAATAGAATAATTCAATTCTGTAATTATCATTTTGATAGTTTGGAAGAAATGGTAGAATCTTTTGATTTTGCTCATATTAAAATAGGAGCAAAAATATTTTGTTTTAATGGGCAGCCGTTTGTAAAAGATATGTATATGTCTTCAGATTATATAGAATCTCAGGTTGTAGGAAGAACATGGTTTGTTGGGAGCTCATATCCATTATCGTCCTTAATGAGGCTATTTAAGTATTATAAAAATGAGGATGGAGTATTTCGACAGCAGTTTATTTATGAGAGTATTAAAATATTAAATCAGATTATTTCTAGGGGAGTTTCTAATTATGAAGACTTTAAAGAACAATTAGATGCGGTTGATTTGGGATTGGTTCCGGAAGATTTTAAAGAATTAACCAAAAATAATGATGTATTATCTGAATTATTTTCCCTGCTCAAAAGAGAGGTGATAGAATAAGTGAGAATTTTGAAAAAAATGGTTGTCACTCCATTGGCAATTAGTTGTATGAATGATGGTGTTTATACATTATCAGACCGAATACGAAAGAAGGTTTTCAATAATTACGATGACGTTTGTATTCTATGCGAAGAAAGATGGAAACAATTTGCAGTATGGGATTCAAATATCAAAAAACCAAGATGGACGAAAAGTGAAAAATCTGAAGTACGTTTAGAAAATATGTATCGATTGGGAATGGCGTTGGATCAATTAAACAATCCAAAACGAGAGGATGATTATATATATTCTTCTATTTTTCAATCTGATTCAGAATCTATTTCAAAGGGTTTAAAATTTTTACATAGTGTAAAGTATCTTAAAGCTTGGGAATCTTTTTATGAAAAAATAACAGTATTTGGTTCGTATGAAAAAATATTTTTATCTGTTACTCAATTGTATGAAGAATATATTCATTTTTGCACAGAGGTTTTACAAAAAAAGCCTTTTATGAAATCAATACAAATGATTTCTGGAAGTTATGAATATTCAGATTTTGGTCCTTTGTTGAACGCAGCGGTTTGGTGCATTAGATATGAAATTGATCCTGCGGTTTATGTAAAAGTTATGTATGATGCTTTTATGGTTTTTCAAGAACAAAAACAAGGTGATGCAGGGGGTTTATATTTTTCTACCAAACATATCGGAAGCACCTCTCAAGTAAGGCCATCAGTTAAAAAGTTTAAAATGCATGATGAAAAAGTTCACCCATGGAAGGAGATAATTCAATTTTTGGGTTTAAAT
>Ga0307379_10006754_pt1 | contig 15716 bp, 17 predicted proteins | sample UN2MG_FD_202237 | JGI IMG/M metagenome (GOLD analysis project Ga0307379, IMG submission 202237) | Soil microbial communities from Risofladan, Vaasa, Finland - UN-2 | ecosystem: Environmental > Terrestrial > Soil > Coastal area > Acid sulfate soil | place: Finland: Risofladan, Vaasa | collected... | reverse complement strand
TATCGACTGCTCAAATAACGCAGCATTAGTGTGGACATGGTAGTTGCTAACGGTATGCACAGGCCCAGTACGATTGGTGAGATAAGACGTAAGGTTGGTGCAGGAGTAGACGATTGCATCATCTATCAGAACCATCCCTTTCAAAATGATGACTGGCTAATTAACGCAGCTTACCAAAAGTATGTTATTGCATTTAGCAATCCCTTACCACATAACCACGTTGGCATGAGTGGTGGTGGAAAACTAATACTGCCGGGACTTTCCCATTGGTGTGCTGTTGAGTCCTTTCACGCTAACGGAAGGGAAACATCTACTAGACTGGTGGTTGATGCAGGGAAACGTATCATAGACTGTTACGTTGGTGCTAGCTATGGTGACTGTGGAATAAATGATGTGTGCGTTGCAGTTGATGACTATGATTTTTATAACTGGGTAGATCGCACCAGAGACTTTTATAGGGTGGAGATAAAGAGCCCACTACCAGATGCAGTCATACTAGAGCCATGCGTAAAGAAGATTGACTTTATGCAGAGCATGAACGCAATGCTTATAGCGAAGAATGGAATAGTAAAAACAGGTGGGACGATAATCATTATGTCAGATACACCAGATGGAATGGGAACCCACTATATATTCCAACAGCCAAACGGTATAGCACCTGCATACTATGACTCAATTTTTAAGGATGAACTAAGTACAGCAGATATACACTTTTGTATGCAAAATGTACCTGAGCAAGCTATCAGGCTTTACTTCGACAAATGCAAGCCCATGAACTTGTCAGACTTCGGTAATGTTATTAGGTACCTAGAGGCTAGACACGGTACCAATGCCAGAGTGATACACTATACTGCACCAGACATTTCTATAGGAGAGAGAGTATGAGCACGTTCGAAACTAATATGGCAGCACTAGGAAGAAGGTACCCATCTTTGGCAGACCGTATGCGTAGGTTAAAGGATGATCACACCGTTCGTGTTCATAAGTCCAGTCCCGGCTCACAGCAGCCATCGTGTACGGTTAAGACACCAGATGGTGTTGAGTGGTTGATACACGACAAGGTAAACCCATCTAGGGAGGCAGCAGCATTCGCCTGTGCAGAAGTTGGTCAGCAGGGTGACATGGCAAACATAACCATTATGTTCGGACTAGGTCTTGGCTATGAGTTTGAGGCACTGTTCAACAGGTACAACAATCCTCAGGCACAATTCATTGTCATCGAGAACAATGAGCAGCTATTTAAAAAGTTTTTGGAGACCAAGACAATATGGTTGGGAGATGAAACCAATCCAATGATGATGACAGTATTCGATCTTCCCAACGTTCACTTTCTTATTGGTGTTCCAAACATGCACATGTACAACTGTCTGTTTGATATCATGCACCATAACTCTGGTAGCGTGTTCACAACGTTTAACATGGTTGAGCATCCAGTGCTTATACGGTTCAATAAGCAATACTACAAGCCAATCATTGCAGACATATCACGTGTGTGCTATGACATTAAGGCATCGTTTGGTAACGACCCAGAGGACTCGTGGCTTGGTATGGACCACATGTTACAGAACACCGACCTAATAGCAGAGAGCCCGGGAATAATATCCTGTAAGGATAAGTTCAAAGACATGCCTGCATTAATAGTTGCCACTGGTCCATCACTCAATAAGAACATTCATCTACTGAAGGAGTTCAAGGACAAGGCAGTGTTCTTTGCTGCAGATGCATCGATGAATACCTTTATGAAGTATGTTAACGCTGACGGGGAAGGTGAACCCATTGTACCTGATATGGTTACTTCACTGGAAAGAAGTCCTACCACACACAGACACTTTGCCCAGATAGATAAAGATGACTGGGGACCACTGAAAGATACTTTCCTTTGTGCGTGTCCGGTGGTAAGGCCAGACGTGTACGAGAACTGGAAGGGAAAGTACACCATGATGTACAGAGACTTTGCCCACTTCCGTTGGCTTGGTGTGGACAAGGGACTTCTCAATACTGGTAAGTCGGTTACGAATATGGCTTACGTTATAGCACTGTATATGGGGTGCAATCCAATCATACTGGCAGGTCAGGACTTAGCCTTTGCCAATGACGGACAGACCCACGTAAAGGGTGCAACACACGCTAGCGAGGGATTGAAGAAGTCACCACTCATACAGCAGAAGGTTAAGTGTATGGGCAATGACGGAAAAGAAATGCAGACACTGGATACGTGGGTTGGAATGAGGAAACGTTTCGAGTATGACATAGCAAAATTTCCAGAGACCATATGTATCAACGCAACGGAGGGTGGTGCTAGGATTGAGGGTGCACACGTCATGACCCTGCAGGATGTTCTCGACTACCTTCCCAATAAGAGTGAAAAGCCTATCAAGCAAAGACTTGATGAGTACATGCCAAAGCCAACCGATGAGGAGGTTGCACGTGATAAGGGAATAATCAAGGCTAGGATAGACGATGGTTATAAATATCTATCACAGGCAATGGATAAGATTTATGGTATCAAGAAAGTAATTGTCGGGATGATGGAGGACTTATCAAACAATGGATTGTCATCAGAACAGTATCACGGTGGGGTTAAGGTTATAGAGGACGATAAGAAGGATGTGTTCAATGACTCTAACTGTTGGTACACCATGATGCACGTCATGCAGTCTTGGTTGATGGGAAGGGACAACATACTACGTGCTTGTAATGCACAGTATACCGGGAACGAACTGATGGCAACCAAGTTGTTAAAGCTGTATGAGATGTGGTACGGACTTGAATTGCTGTATGACCTAGTGTTTAATGGAACGAGGGAGATGTACTATGAAGACAAAAAAAACCCCAAAGCTCTGCCGTGTTTGTCAGACGGAACTTACGAAAGAAGTTTGGACTCGCTCCAAAAAGAAGAAGTCGGACTATCTGTGCAAGACGTGTCAAGTGAAACAGATAAGGTCTATAAGCATTCCAGTGAGGGTGACAACAAGGGATGAGTATGTGGTGATGCAGTCCGGTAGTGAGGTTCCAAAGGTTGAACTCAACAAAGACAAGGATGGGTATTCAAAGGGTATACTCAAGAGTATGATCGAGGATACCGAGAACTACCGGATAGAGAAAGTCCTCAGGATGATGTATGGTGGTTACGATGAGAAAGTTAGAAAGAGATCATTGGACTACATGCTTAGGGTGTGGGATAAACTGAGTCCAGATCAGTGTGAGGAAGTTATTAATCAGGCAAACCGTATGATCAGTGGTGTTGGCATTGACGATGAGATAAGGGTTGGGGTTGCTATAGCACTACGTACATTTGTTGGAACTAAAGACGTAAAGAAGAAGGAAGTCAGTAAGTCATATGAACAGGTGCTAACAGAGAACGGGGAGGTAGAGATTGATGACGAAGACTTCATCACCCAATGAGAATATGCTTAGGTGCTATCTTACAAACATGTACTTCAAGCAGGGGGACAACCCAGTAATTACCTACTTACGTGCCAGAGGATTTACCGATGAGACCATTGCAACTTTTAGACTTGGCAGCACTACTACCGAGAGAATTATTTTCCCCATCTGTAACGAGAACGGTGAAGTATATGGTTTCCAAACACGGACCACTCACGATAACTATGAGGGGGGAAAGAAATATGTCAATAGTCCCAACACGGAGTTTTATAATAAGTCGAACTTTCTATTCGGACTTGACGTGGCCCGAGGGTACATTCCGTCACGGGGTCATACACTCTATATCGTAGAGGGTAACTTTGATGTAATGCGTATGCATCAGGTTGGAATGCAGAACACCGTTGGTGTCATGGGTTCACTTATATCAGAGCAACAGGCAATTGAAATACGTAAGCACGCTACCAATGTCATACTTGCATTTGATGGTGACGATGCAGGAGAGGATGGTATGTGCAGATCGTACGAAAACCTTATCAAGCAAAAGTTCAACAGTGTTACATGTATCAGAGTTGATGATGACCCAGATACATTCTTCAGTTGTGCCAATCCGGTGCCAGAGGAAATGGATATGCTACAGGTGTTCATAGAGATAATGTACACCAAGCGTAACATGAGCACAGTTGAAGGTAAGTACCAATTCATTAGGGACATGGTAAAAGTATTTGAAGTACACCAAGACAGGGAACACTTTGTCGAACTAATAGCAAAGGTACTACGAGATGAAATTTGATTTATCTAGGATGAGGGACTTCCACTACTATTCTAGTATGCTGCTTAAGATACAGACTGGTAAAGGCTTGGAGAGATTTGACTTTAAGTCTAGGTATGTACAGAGGCAGATAGATGCTGAGTGGGAGAGGTGTGTAAAGAGGGGAGAGCCAGTACGTCTTATATGTTTAAAGGCAAGGAGACACGGTGTATCAACATACGTGCAGGGTAGGATGTTTCACGGGTGTCATACCCAGTCCCATAGACAGGCCATCACCATAGCAGCAGACGATGACGGTTGTGGTTATATTCACCAGATGTCACAGACATTCTACGAGTACCTACCCGAAGGATTGAAACCTGCAACCAAGTTAAAGAACGTACAGAAGATGGTGTTCGACTATCCCAAGACTAAAATAATGGCAGAGGGGGGAGTTAACTATGGACTTAAATCTTCTATTAAAACAGTTAGTTGCACAAACAAAGCAGGACTGGGAACTGGTAACCACTTCATTCACTTCTCAGAGTACGCAATGTATCGTGATGCAGAGGGTGTACGGAAGGGTGTTATACCAACTGCCTTTAACGAACCCGGGACATTCGTGGTTATTGAGAGTACTGCCAACGGAATGACCGGACACGGAGGACCGTTTTATGAAGAGTGGCAAAGAGCAAAGGCAGGGAAGAGTGTGTTCAAGCCCCTGTTCTACTCATGGTTACAACATGAAGGATACGTCAAACCGTTTATCAACAAAGAAGAGAGAACAGAGTTTCGTGACACTATGGACCTTGAAGAGCGAGAACTGCAAGAGAGACATAAGGCAACATATGAACAACTCAATTGGAGGCGTTTCCAGATATCCTTCCTCGGTGAACACGGGGGGGATTCTAAGTCGGGCTTGGAGAACTTTCACGAACAGTATCCTTCTGATGATAGGGAGGCGTTCATAGTATCTGGCAAGAGCGTGTTCAGTAGGACAGTACTGAAACTATACTATGATCAATGTAGCGATGAACTGGCAAGGTTCACTGTGTATAACGGTACACTACGTAAGGACCATGACGGTGACTGCAGGTTATGGAAGTATCCAGAGAAGGGCAAGGAGTACGCAATGGCAATAGATGCTGCCAGTGGTGAGCCCGGGGCAACAGACAATGCATGTATACAGGTGTTCGAGGTTGGCAACACTGAGAAGAACGAGTGGGGAGAGCAGTGCTGTGAGTGGCATGGTAAGTGTGATGCCGATGAGTTGGCAAAGATCGCACAGGTAATAGGTAAGTTTTATAACTATGCCCTAGCTGCACCGGAAATATTTGGATATGGTCACGCAGTGCTAGGTGCCATGATAAGGAATGACTATCCAAACATACTGAGGAGGACACAGTTAGATGCCATAACAAAGACGTACCTAAATAAGTACGGGTGGAACACTAACCCATCCACCAAACCATCCATGCTAACCCTAGGCAGATACGTGGTTAACAATAAGATGGTAATAATTCATAGCCGTGAACTGGTTATGGAAATGATCATGTTCGTTAGGGACTCTGGTGGCAGTGGTGCTGCAGCATACGGTAACGGAAAGGACGACAGGGTTATGTCCTTCCTGATTGTGTTGAAGGCAATAGAGCAGGAGTACGCAGACAATGACATGAGTAAGGCAGGAGTACAGCAACCAGTAGGAGAGAAGGAAAAGATTCCCGAGGGTGGCAAGAAGGATAAGTTACTATACGACACGTACTGGGACGAACACCCATCTGGTAATAGCGAAACCAAAAACTGGCAAGACCTATAGGAGAACACAATGAAAAAGAAATACGAGTTAGAAGAAAGATCATGTGATGTCTGTGGCTCAACGGACTCAGAGGAGCTTTATGTTTCCAGAAGGGATAACCAACACATTGTTATACCGGACGGTGATGACATAGTTCAGAACCGTGATGTATTCTGCAGGCAGTGTGGACTGGTATATAAGTCACCATCCTTCACCAAGGATTCCATGGATAAGTTCTATCGGGAGGACTACACACCATTGTATCGTCCGGGTTGGAACGAAACCATATCCAGACAGTCTGTGGTTTATACCATGATATCGTCCATCATCATAGGTGACTGGCTCGAGAGTAAGTTGAAGGTCAGGGGGTCTACCATGTTGGATGTCGGGGCCGGGGATGGCATGTTCATGAAGTGCATGGAGAGCAAGGGGATGGAGGTCTATGGTATAGATCAGGATGTCCGGGGTGCAGAGATGGCATACAAGTTGCTATCTCAGAACGTGTATGTTGGTGATTTTATGGATTTATCAGGGGACTCCAAGTTTGATATAGTGTGTATGCGTAACACGTTGGAGCATATGTACTCACCAACGCAAGCACTTGAAAAGGCTATTACTTTCATGAAAGACGATGGTTACATGTTGGTGGAGTTGCCGAGTGCAGACAGGCCATACAGCAATGGATATGTGGGTAGCTTTCTGTCCAGTGCACATAACTACACGTTTACAATAGGGTCTTTTGATGAGCTCTGTAAGAAGGTTGGACTTGGTATTGTTGACTTGTCATACGAGGGACACTGTGGCTGCATGATGTTAATACTAAAGAAAGGTGAAGGGAACATAACAACTAACAACGAACCTATTAAGACCCTCGCATTCATAAGGGATAGGTATGCAGAGCACGATAGAACATTTTTTAAAATAAAAGAAATAATTTTAGACCTTTTTGAATCCACAAACGTTAATAATAGTATAGGGACCATAAGGTCCAATAAGCACACATCAAACCTTATAGTATTCAACATACTCGTAAACGCAAGTTCGGGGAACATGACACACCCATTAATAGCAGATTTATTAGATACTTACGAATGGGACCCCAACCAAGCAGGTGACGTAAACTGCTCGGCTGCAACTGTTGAGTTTATAAAGGGTATGTTTTACAGGGAGTTGGGTGACTTCAAGCAGGCAGATGATCACATCAAAATTGCCATGTCCATGTATCCAGATGTACTATCCAAGAACTTTGTTAAGGAACTTATATTGGAGGGTGTACTATCTGAGTCGGTTTTTAATGAATCCATTTGGTATGCTTGTAGTAGACAGAGTAAGATGATGGTATAACGAGTATTCTTTAGTAATAACGAGGGCAGGCTAGGAGGCTTAATGGCAACAATAGCTAAACCAAGAACGTCTCAGAAGAACGTGAAGGATGATTTTTTCGATCCACAACCACCCATAGTAGAACCACCCGTAGATACCAAACCTACTGGTGGTATGGGCAAGGCACGCAAAACAATCATAGACGAAACCATAACTAACGCAGGACAATACAATGAACAAGAGACAGAAGGCGATACTATTGAACCCACAGGTACAGGCACTGATACTGTCGTTGGCGATCAGGGGCTCGAAGTTGTTGGGGAAGGGGATATCAAAGTTATATCGGAAGTGGAAAAACAGGAAGAGGAAAGACGTAGAATCTTCTCCCTAGAAAAGAAAGCCCTTATCAATGAGGGTGCTGAACAGATATTGTCGTGTCTAGAACCTGCCTTTGCACATGAGTACCATGAGGCGTGCAAGGAGTTTAGGTGTGAGAACATTGGTGTGTACATCCTAGCCATCCTCAATAGACTGTCAAAGGAATCAGACTTCGCTAATCCGGACTTCGAGCCAGAGTGGGAGCGTGGAGTAGTAGGGTTTACAGATGAGATATTCTGTGAATACTGTAACAAAAAGATCAAGAACTCTCGAAGAAAACAGAAGTACTGTTCTAACCTTTGTGCCAAGTATGATCGTGAGAGAAATGAGTCTGGTGTTATCCATCCAGATGAAACTATCTGGGACGATAAGACAGAGGAAGACAAGGAGCGTGAGCAGTACGAGGATGAACAGATGAGAAACGGAGGACTGTAAATGCCCGAAGACATTGGGACAGACGAAGTATCCGTAAATAAGTTTCTAACTGGTATCGACAAGGAGATGGACGACTACAAAGAGAAGTACGTGTCCGGTGACTGGAAAGAGATACCAGATTTCTACAGAGGTAAAACACACTGGAAGAACGAAAGGCCTAACCATAAGGTCTCTCCCGTTCTTAACTTCCTCCGACAAGCAATAGAGAGGAAGACATCACAGATGACTGACACCAAACCATTCATGACTATACTTCCATTCTATGACCCACTCCAAAGGGTGGCAACAGCACTGGAAGATATCATAGCTAGCAAGTGGATGGAGCACTCGTTAGACATGACACTCACCGACACAGTGTTCTTTTGTGAACTGTTTGGTGGGGTGGGAACCAATACCACATACAACAAGATGTTGTGGAACGGTAAGGGTGATAGCTTATTCGAAATGATAGACCCACGCAACTTGAACTTTGACCCGGCATGCACGTCCCCACACTACGTTGATAAGTGTGAGTACCTACGCATCGAGGACATCAAGCCACAGTCACTCCTCAAGTACACATACCAAGAATATGCAGATCAGATACAGGATGATGCACCATTTGATTTCTTTACCCCAGAGCGTAAGAACTTTGATAGGAAGGGTAGGATAATCAAGAAGGTTGTACACAGAATGAGGAATGGCAAGACAACTGGTGCCATTGGACGGTCCACACTAAAAGAGTACTGGATACAAGATCGTACCCTAGAGGGTGGGAAGTTGAAGTACCCGGGTGGAAGGCACATCATTCTTGCAGGTGGGGCTAGGGTGGTCGATGAGGCCAACCCATACTGGGACCAAAGATATCCGGTTGACTTCATGGACTGGCACCGTAATCCGGACAGTGCATGGGGTGACAGTGAACTTGCAGACCTAAAGCAGTTACAGGTACTTTTAAATAAACTGGTAGCAGTCATCGTTGAGAACGGTATCATGATGGCTAACGGAATGTGGATTGGTGATAACAATGCACTTAAGCCAGACCAGTGGAATAAGTTAGACAATGTTCCCGGTATGAAAGTAAAAAAGAAACCGGGAAGTCAGTTGGACAGGGTGCCGGGAACGGCAGTACCTCCAACCGTATTCAGTACCATACAATACTTAGAGGCAGCCATAGAGAAACTTTCTGGTAATCAGGGTGGGGTTACTGGTGGTGGTGTGCCTACAGATGTTAAATCCGGAATAGCTATTGAGGCCTTACAACAGGCAGCAATGGCTATTGTTCGTTTAAAGGCTAGGGCGTTGGAGTCACTACTCGAACGTGTCGGTCAGAAACTGATAGCACGTATCTTCCAGTTTGAGCCCAGTGATAGGAACCTGTGGAGACTGAGAGACGACAAGTACTATGAGTCGTTTAGCATGATCAGTAAGGTTCTTAAGGGTGAGGACAAAGAGGCACAGAAGTTACTAAAGAACCCAAAGACTGCATTCCAGAATTTCTTATTCAAGATCAGACCCGGAAGTTCAATGTCACTCAACAAGTGGCAGGAGTCCATGTTGGCTATGCAGCTATATCAGGCACAGCCCAAACCTCTCATCGATAGAGAGGCAGTGCTCGACATGATAGACCTACCCAACAGAACTGAGATACTTGGTAGGGTGATGCAGAAGGAAGATATGGAGAAACAGGAAATGATAGCTATGATGGCTATGCAGAATAAGGCAAAGGTAGAGTCCAGTGGTAACAGTGATGCCAAGGGTGGAAGTGCTCCCGGCTCACCAGTTAGTCCACGCAGCCCACACGCTGCACAGGGACAGAGAGAGTCAATGGAAAAGGGACAAGGAATAGTTCAATAGGAGAATAGCATGGGTACATACACGAACATGACAGGTAGTGCAGGAACTGGAAAGGCAGCAAAGAGAGCAAAAGTACCAACTGAACAAGCAATACCGGAGAGATACCGTAAGGCACATGAGGCAGCACAGGCTGCAAAGGCAAAGCGTGACACCACTCCAACAACTGCTGATACCAGTAACTTGGCAGGAGAGGGAAGTGGAATAGCACAGTCTGCACCTGCACAAAACCCTGAGGGGTTTACGCAACCAGTAGTTAGTAGTGGCTCTAACAATGTTTCCACTAATATTGAAGAGGCACCATTGATGCCAGATATAAAACCCGAACCCAAAGGAGGAGATGATAATGCTGCTGCAGGTGTAGCTAAGAGCAAGGCTATTATCAATGAACTGGATTCTATCATGAGCGACATTGACAAACAGAAGTAAATATAAAGCACATCGGATGTGCAAAATAATTGGTGGAGTCCCTGCTAAGTGGCAGGACAACAAAGCCCATTAAGTAGTACGTTCTTGAAAAATCTTATGACACTGCAGAACAAGCCAAGGCACTCTGCAACAAGTCGAAGGAGAATGGCAATGACTACAGCAACAACCACTTCAAAACCTAACCAACCCGGGGGACCGGATACTGGTGAAGGTAAGTTTGACCTCTCAAAGGTTGATGTAAATGCTTTATCGGAGGAGATTCGTGAGCAGGTAAAGGGATTCCAAGCTGACTACACCAAGAAAACTCAGGCCATCAAGGACAAGGAGAAGGAGATGGCAGACACTATTGAGCGTGGAAAGCAGTGGGATAACTGGTATGACAGGAACAAGGACTCACTCAATAAGTTCAACGAGTATGCTCAACAGATCGCCAATGGTGGCAATGGTAATTTACACAAGGACAACCGTAGCACTACTCCTGTAGTGGACGATGACGATGATGGTGATCTAGAAATAGATGCCGGAGGAAAAAGAGTGAAGAGAGACATCGAAACTATCAGGCAGGATTTTGAAACTGGCAAACAGGAACTCAAGAATGAGATCGCTATTGGTCAGGAAGTGTTACTGGAACTCATGGAAGAAATACAGGTTGGTGACTATCCTTTTAAGATTAACCCCAAGAAGGTAATTGACTTTGCCAAGAAAGAAGGAATAGGTCAGGTCAAGAAAGCTATACAGGGTGCGTATAAGGAAGAGCTAATCGAGCATGAGGTCAACCAGAGAGTAGAGGCTAAACTTGCCGTGGAGAAAGAGAAGAACATTAAGGTTGTTAATGATAGTCTACCCCAAGGACGAGTCGTTCGAAGAGTTGTTAAACGTGGGGACACAAAACAATAGTCCCCTTGAAAGGGGTTAACTACCATGAGTAAAAGTAATATTGAAGAAATTGATGCGTTCGTAAGAGACGAGGTTCTCCCTGACGTTGAGTCACAGATCATAGTTAACAATGCTCTGCTCGCAAGAATTGAAGGCATGGGCAAGTACGTTGCAGACAGTGGAGAGAACATCCGAACTGCTGCTAGGTTCGCTCACCTCCCGGGTGGTATGTACAAGAGGGGTGCTAAGTTCAGTACGGCACAGAAAGAGACCGTGAAGGAATTTATTCACGATTGGAAAATGGCCTATGTGGACGTAACTATTGATGGTTGGACTGAGGCTGTCACGATGGGTACGAACAAAATTCGTAACTACGTACAGGATAAAATGAACAACGCTCAGGAAACTATCAGTCAGATTCTTAACGATACCCTCCGGACTGGTGGAGAGGGTGACAACGTTGACGGTATCAAACGTATTTGTGATGATGGTACCAACTACGCAACGTACGGTACGCTTACTCGTGCGACTGATACGTGGGCCAAGGGACAACTGGACGCAACTGGTGGAGCATACAGTAACACGATCTTCCAGAGCATGTACGGTCAGTGTTCCAAGAACAATCAACATCCTGATATGATCATCACGACTCAGGCTGTATACAACAGCATCTGGGGCAAGATGACTCCTCAGCAACGTTATGCACAGAACACTGCACACTCCGACATCAGGGCCCTAGGGTTCTCCGGTGTTGAGTTTAACGATGCCATCGTAATTGTTGAAGACGACATGGAAACTGGTCTTGCCTTCTTCTTCAATACCGAGTTCATGGAGTTGGTGGTTCATAAGGATCGTAACATGGCGTGGCAGGATTTCATGCCTCATCTGGACGAGGACGCTAAGTCTGGTCGTTTCTACTGGATGGGTAATATCATCTGCACAGCACCTAGGTACGAAGGACAAATTCAGTCCTTAACATAAACCAATCGGTGGGTACCATGGTGGTGCCCACCTTAATACTCCTACTTTCAAGCCAATGAGAGTGGAGGTGCCATACCGAAGGAGGTATTAGTTATGAGTACAGATCGTGTAAACAGTTATGAGGGTGGGGTAGGTAAAGTAATTGTGCAGGGAATGAGAATCAACAAAACTGCTGCACAGACTACGCTTGGAACAATCAGAGACTTGGCTGCAGGTCGTCAGATCGTGTACGCTAAAGTAGGGGCTGCTGCCGTTTCAGCAGGAGATGTTCTTCAGACCATTGCTGCAGTAGCTCTCCATCAGGCGTGTTCTCATGTTGGTACTGCATCTGTTGGTGCAAAGCAGGTAACGATTACTCTTGGTGCAACGGCTGCTGCTGCAGACTTGTATCAGGATGGGTTCTTCTGTGTAATCTCTGGTGCAGGTGCTGGTTATTCCTACATGGTAGACTATCACAGGTCCTGTGCAGCCAGTGCTGATCTGCAGGTTTATCTGAAAGACGGACTGGAAGTGGCACTTACTTCTTTAAGTATCTGCTCACTCATTCCCAATAAGTATACTGGCGTTATCGCTACAATCCTGTCTGCTGCATCTAACTCCACCGTTGGAGTTGCACTGTGCACTGGCTCCATCAATTCGTATGTATGGCTCGGTAAAAAGGGTATCTTCCTTTGTGAGAAGGACGCAGGTGCCATTGCTCCGGGTGCTCAGTTGATAAATGGTTCTGCTGCAGGTACGGTTGGTGTAATTGCGACTGCTACCGTTAACGTTCAAGTTGTTGGTAAGGCAGTACAGTCTGCTGCTGCAGGTGCAGTACGCTGCATGGTTGATCTTGATCTGTAACATTAACATCAAGGGGGTACAATAGGGTACCCCCTAACTACCAAGGAGAGAACTATGAGTACAGGTGGAATAAAAGAATTGGTAGCCGATGTTGATGTGGTAGCAGGTGATATTAGGGCATCTGCTGTCAACACTGCTGCAATCAGAGATCAGAACGTGACAACTGCAAAGATAGCATCAGCATCAGTTACGTTAACAAAACTGGCAGGTGAGGTAGGAGTTTGGAGAGGATTTCACTTCACTACCGTTGGTGGTGGTGCACTTACCACTGCAAATAGAACCATCTACACTGCAGCCGTAACGTTACTGGGTGCAATCTGTGACATAACAACTGCTGTATCTGCTGCAACTTCTGTTACCATCGAGAACACTGCAGGTACTGGCTTGGTTGTGTTTGCAAAGGGTTCTGCAATTGCTACCCTGACCACACAGAACCTCACTGCAGTTGGTACCGTGAAGGCTATCACCATTGCTGCAGGTGGTTCCATTAGAACCCTACTGAGTACAGGTAGCAACGAACTCGTTGGTAATCTGTATTTCCTAACTATCGAAACACCTACATAGGAAAGGAGATACTATGAGCACTGGTTCAATTAAAGAATTGCTTGCTGATGTTGATGTGGTTGCCGGAGACTTCCGAGCATCTGCAATTAACACTGCTGCAATAAGAGATCAAAGCGTAACCTCAGACAAGATAGCATCTGCTGCTGTTACGTTGACAAAGTTAGCCGGGGAAGTAGGGGTGTGGAGAGGATATTCTATAACCACCACTGCAGGTGGTGAGATTACCACTGCATTCACAACTATCTTTACGGCAGCGTTTACCCTACTCGCATGTATGGTTGACGTTACGGTTGCACATACCGTTTCCAGTACACTGCTTATACGCAACTCTGCACCAACCACAATGGTTACTTTTGCAGGAGTTAGTGCAACAGATACCGTAGCTAGCACCAACCTTACTGCAATCGGAACTGTTAAAGCAATACCAATTGCTGCAGATGGGTATGTCAAGGGTGTATTGAGTGTGGCAAGCGACAAGTTTAAGGCCAATGTGTATCTTCTTACCATTGCCACTCCAACATAAGGGGGTGACCGATGGACTTAGACGGACTCGAACAACTGATGAAGGCTAATCACAAGGCAACCATGGACGCTATCCAGTGTGTTGAGGGTAGCTTTAGGGAGCAGAGAGTATTCTGCCATGGTAGGTTTAAGGAGATTGAAGAGGATATAGAGTCTCACGAGAGAACCATATCTAAGTCAAAGGGGATAATCACAGTACTTGGTTCCATCTGGGCAGCAACGACAACCACTGCTGCTCTGGTGGCACCATACTTTTGGAGGTAATATGTTAAGAAAGATACTGCCAGTACTACTGGCACTGGTACTTTGTGTACCGATGTTCGCATGTGAACCACCCAGTGACGAGACGATAGCTGCTGTTATCCAATCTGCAACGGGTGTGGCTATGACTCAAATTCTAGCAAAGAACCCCGAGTTACTGCCAACGTTCCGGGTGTATGCACTACTCAACAAGCAGATCATCGAGGAGCGTATCATCAATGCAGAACTAGCAAACAAAATGGTTACAGACTTGCTCATGACTTGTAAGGAGTTGGACCCGGACGATGTTAACTTAGTGCTTACGTTATTCAACACCATCCTACCACTCATACAGTTACCAGAGCAGGGTATGTTAGACGAGAGACAGGAAATGTTCATGCTTGCATTTTTAAATGGTGTGCTCACAGCCTGTGACAACAAACTTGCAATCACGGAGCCAACTCCACCTCCCCCAGTTTCTTGGGAGGTTGAGACTTGGTTCTTGAGGGAGACACTTAATGGCTTACCAACAAATGTATAACAGCAAAAACTTTCCAAGGGTTAGGGCAACACGTGTAACTGCAGGAGAGACGTGGGCCCACCGTAATGATGGTGGTGTCATTAGTAGGGTTGTTATGACATACACTGCAGATGGTACTCTCATACTGTCTACCAAGGACAATAGTGCAGAGGCCAGTATCGTATTTCAGTTACAGGTATCTGCCGGGGCAAACCAGAGATGGGTAGAATGTTTGGTGAACCATGCAGGTGACTTGTATGTGCATACACTGACAGCAAAGAACCTTCTTAGCATACAATACGAATAGGAGACTACCATGTACAATACCCTTGCAGTAATGAGACAAGACTTAATGGGTATGGTTCCGGGTTTTGCTCCTAGCACGTATACTTCTGCTATTCAAAGAGCGTATGACGATCTTATTAAGGCCCACCCATGGCAGGACCTAGAGACTGATGGTTCGGTAGTTACCAAACAATTTGTCGATACTGGTGGTGCACACTTTGAACAGGGTGCAACCGATGTCACTGCAGCAACAACCGTAAGTGCTGCTTGGACTGCAACTGCCAATAAGTTTGCAGGTATGTTTATAGTCAAAAGAGACGATGCTGCCTACAGTACCATCACAGCATCTACCTCAATTTCCATAACCCTTACTAGTGCCTACCTAGGAAAAACCACCACTGCATCAGTATCATCCGGTGATGGCTATGCTATATTCCAACACATATACTCTGTTCCATCCGACATCGGAGAAGTTATCAGCGTTATGTGTGAGGACGATAGGCTTGGGAAGGCAACCGATGCCTACATCAATCAACATGATGCAGACTTTCAGGAAG
>Ga0307379_10006753_pt1 | contig 15716 bp, 13 predicted proteins | sample UN2MG_FD_202237 | JGI IMG/M metagenome (GOLD analysis project Ga0307379, IMG submission 202237) | Soil microbial communities from Risofladan, Vaasa, Finland - UN-2 | ecosystem: Environmental > Terrestrial > Soil > Coastal area > Acid sulfate soil | place: Finland: Risofladan, Vaasa | collected... | reverse complement strand
CTCTACTCTACTTCAATTACAAGACCACCAAGACTATCACCTACAAGAAGAAACTTTCCGAGGATGGCACTGTGAGGTTCATCGAGAAAGATGATACATTCAATCCTCCTCAGGAGATGATGGATGATGCTGGTTTCGAAAGAGTATCCAAGACGATCGATGTCTGGTATGAGGGTGTGATGGTTCTTGGAACAACGGTCATCCTCAAGTGGGAGATGTCGAAGAACATGGTCAGGCCAAAGTCTGCATCGCAGCATGCTCTATCCAACTACGTTGCTTGCGCACCTAGAATGTACCATGGAGTCATAGACTCTACCGTTGGTAGGATGATGCCGTTCGCAGACCTTATCCAGATGGTGCACCTGAAGCTACAACAGGTCACCTCCAAGATGGTTCCAGACGGTATCTTCTTGGATGCCGATGGTATCAACGAGGTGGACATGGGTACTGGTAACGCATATACTCCAGATGACGCATTGAAGCTTTACTTCCAGACTGGTAGCGTTGTAGGTAGGAGCTATACGCAGGACGGTGAGTTCAATAATGCTAGGGTTCCGATCACTCAACTGACAGCCTCCTCTGGAATGGGTAAGGCACAGATGCTGATACAGAGCTACAACCATTATCTCGACCAGATCCGCACGGTCACTGGATTGAATGAAGCCGTTGACGCAACGACTCCGAACCCACATGCATTGGTAGGTCTTCAGAAGCTTGCGGCCCTAAGCTCCAACACCGCTACAAGACACATACTTGAAGGTGGTCTAAGGATCTATAAAGGACTGGCAGAAGCCATCACCTACAGGATAGCCGACATACTTGAGTACTCTGACTTTGCAGAAGAGTTCATCAATCAGGTAGGTAAGTACAATGCAAGCATCCTCAGGGATATAAACGATCTCTACATCTATGACTTCGGTGTGTTCATAGAGATATCTCCAGACTCCGAGCAAAAGGCGGAGCTTGATAACAACATCAATATCGCTCTCAAGCAAGGGAACATAGACATCGAAGATGCCATAGACATCAAGGAGATAAAGAACATCAAGCTTGCTAATCAGTTGATAAAACTGAAGAGGAAGACCAAGCAGGATCGACAGGAGAGACTGGCAATGCAGCAACAGGCCATGGCCGCACAGCAGGGAATGCAGCAGCAGCAGATGAAGGCTCAGTCGGATATGCAGACAATGCAAGTAGAGCTTCAAGGCAAGATGCAATTGAAGCAAGCCGAGGTCGCATTCGACATAGAGCGAGTGAGGAACGAAGCCGACCTCAAGTTGATGTTGATGCGTGAGGAATTCGAAATGAACATGCAGCTCAAAGGGTTGGACTTGGAATCCCTCAATCAAAGGGAGGACAAGAAGGAAGAGAAGAAATCCGAAAGGATAAGCCAGCAGAACACTCAGCAATCAAAGCTTATCAATCAAAGGAAGAACAACCTTCCGCCACTTAGCTTCGAATCCAACGAGGACTCACTGGATGGTTTCGATCTAGCTGAATTCGAACCTAGATAATTTATCCTTAGTTTTGTAACTAAATCATATTGGAATGGAATTCAAAGTAAGAGCAGTATCAGCAGGAGAAGAGAAGTCTTTATCAGAAAGAGAACAGGAAGCCATTGACAAAGTGGATTCAGAGAAGAAGGAGGAAGCTGCCGTTGTAGAAGAAGAAGAGATCAAAGTAGAGATGAAGGAAGAGGATGTCCTCTCGTTCATGTCTAACAAGTACGGCAAGGAGCTTAAGTCCCTTGATGATCTGATGAAGCAGCCAGAGGTTGTGGAGCCAGACCTACCTGAGGACGTCAAAGCCTACGCCAAGTACAAGAAAGAAACTGGGAGAGGTATCGAGGATTTCATGAAGTTGAATAAAGACCTTGATAAAGTATCCCCTGAGCGCCTACTGAAGGACTATCTATCTGAGACGAACCCTGAGTTCGATGAGGAAGATGTCGCCATCATGATGAAAGAGTACGTATATGATGCGGAACTCGATGACGAGGACGAGGTCAGTAAGAAGAGGCTGGCTCAGAAAAGAAAGATTGCTGAAGCTAAGAACTACTTCTCAAAGCAGAAGGAGACATACGCAGTGCCTATCGAGTCGAAGGCGTCTGCTGTCCCTGAAGCGGACAAAGAAGAGTACGAACGCTACAAGCAGTATATGACAGAAGCAACCACCTTGGAGGAGGAGAATAAACGAAGAGTCGATTATTTTCTAGACAAGACAAGCTCACTGTTCGGAGATGGATTCAAAGGTTTTGAGTTCACCGTTGATGATCAGAAGTTCGTCTACAATCCATCTGATGCTGCCGAACTGAAGAAGATACAGAGTGACCCATCTGGTTTTGCCAAGAAGTTCTTGGACGATCAAGGTCTGCTCTCTGACGCAGAAGGGTATCATAAAGCCTTGGCTGTTGCGAGGAATCCTGAGAAGTTTGCCAAGTTCTTCTTTGAACAAGGAAGGGCGATGGCGCTGGACAAGACGATGAAAGACATGAAGAACATCGACATGAAAGAACGTAAGCAGCCAGAGGTAACATCCAAAGGAGGACTCAGAGTCAGGTCTACAAGCGAACCCTCTTCTGGGCGAGGCTTGAAGATTAGAACATAGAATTACAGACCATTAAAAATTAGAAAAAATGGCAGGACAAGTAGATGCAATCCCAACCTTTGGATTGACACCAGCCCCACAACAAGTTGCATTGGGCAGCAACTACATAACCAACTTCGACTTCTTGAGTCAGTATCTTCCAGATACCTACGAGAAGGAGTTCGAACGATATGGTAACCGATCGGTAGCTTCATTCTTGCGAATGGTGTCTGCCGAACTACCTTCTGAATCAGATCTCATCAAGTGGACTGAGCAAGGAAGGCTGCACACCAAGTATACTAGCTGTACATCTTCCTCATTAGTTAACTCTGACACAGCCACTATAACTGTAGCTGACACTGGTGATCCAGCGTTCTCTGCGGACAATGGTATCGCTATCAGGGTCGGTCAGACCGTTCTTTTATCTGGAACAGCAGGAGTGAACCACGCAGTTGTCTATGGCGTAAACCTAGGAAGCAACACATTTGATGTTGCCTACTATGAGGCTGGCGGCCAAGTCTTTGCGCAAGGAGCCACGGTATCTGTCTTCGTCTACGGTTCGGAGTTCAAGAAAGGAACCAATGGCATGCAAGGAAGCAATGAGGCAGTGCCTGATATCTTTGAGGTCTCTCCTATCATCTTGAAGGACAAGTATGCGGTCAGTGGATCGGATATGGCTCAGATCGGATGGGTGGAAGTGACCACTGAGAATGGAGCGACTGGATACTTATGGTATTTGAAGTCCGAGCATGAGACCCGTCTCCGCTTTGACGACTACCTTGAGACATCCATGATCGAGGCGGTTCCAGCGGAACTTCTTTCTGGAGCTATTGCCGCTACAGGAGACGTGGGTAACAAAGGAACAGAAGGTGTGTTCCATGTTGTTTCCACCAGAGGTAACGTGTGGTCAGGAGGTAATCCTACCACGCTTGCTGAATGGGATCTAGTAGTATCCCGTCTTGACAAGCAAGGAGCAATTGAGGAGAACGCGATCTTCAACGATAGGGACTTCGGTTTCGATATCGATGACATGGTGGCTTCTCAGAATGCGAACTACGATGGTGGTACGTCTTGGGGACTATTCAATAACGACAAAGAGATGGCGTTGAACCTTGGATTCATTGGATTCAGAAGGGGTTACGACTTCTACAAGACGGATTGGAAGTACCTGAATGATCCTACCATGAGAGGCGGATTGACTGGCGCAGCAAAGATCAACGGACTTTTGGTTCCAGCAGGAACCACTACCGTGTACGATCAGGTACTGGGCAAGAATGCCAAGCGCCCATTCCTTCACGTCCGTTACCGTGCTTCCGCAAGGGAGGATCGTAAGTACAAGACGTGGATGACTGGATCCGCTGGCGGAGCAAGCAACTCAGATCTCGATGCAATGGAAGTCAACTTCCTTTCAGAGAGAGCTATCTGCACGTTGGGAGCTAACAACTTCTTCCTCTTCACGGACTAAGATTTGTTGTATGTATGTGAGAGAAGCGTCCTATTATGGGGCGCTTCTTTTTTTTTATACCTTTGGTTCAAATGGCAGCTAAGAAAGATTCCAAGTTAGTAAAGGCAGGAGTGTCAGGCTACAATAAGCCAAAGAAAACTCCATCACACCCGACCAAATCACATGTTGTTGTAGCTAAGAAAGGCTCTGAGACAAAGCTTATCCGCTTCGGGCAACAAGGAGTGAGTGGGGCTGGAAAGAACCCTACATCGGAAAAGGACAAGAACAGGAAGAAGTCTTATTACGCCCGTCACAATGCTCAAGACTCTAAGCCTGATAAGCTATCAGCTAGGTATTGGTCACATAAAGTAAAATGGTAATGGCAAAAAAGACAACCACCACCCGCAATGCATCCTCTGGAGTCATGAAGACGACCATGAGGACAAGTAAGAACGGCACTGAAAAAGTGAAAGAGACAATGTTGACTGGCCCGAACAGGGGGTCGACGCTCATCACAAAGCGCACGCCATCGACATACAAGAGCAAGATGGTAGAGAAGGCTTCTGGTAAGAAGTACGGCGTAGACAAGATGAAGGTCAACAAGGCGGGGGTCGTAAAGAACAAGGCTAGGGGCTATTAGCCTGATAAGCTATCAGCTAGGTATTGATCACATAAAGTAAAATGGTAATGGCAAAGAAAGCAACTACAGTTCGCAAAGGCGAATATGGAAATATCAAGACGACTACTAGTATCAACAAGAAAGGTACTGTCAAAAGCAAGGAGACTATGGTCTCTGGTACTTTTAAAGGTTCTTCGTTGAAGACTAAGAGGACTGCTTCAGGCGACTATAAAAGCAAGTCGGTAGAGAAGTCAAATGGAAAGACATACGGTGTAGATAGAACGAAGACAAAGAAGGGCGTTACTAAGACACGAGGATACTAAGATCGAGGTTTTCCATACCTTTGCATCTAATTCAAATTCAAATTCAAATGGCTGATAAAATACTCACAGACAAGTTCTATAAGCTCAAAGGAAAGTCTGCCCCTTTGTCGCACTCGATACCATCCAGAAGTAATAAGTCCTTCTCCCTCCTGTACTTCGATGAGAAGACTGGTACTAACAGGCCGCTCAGGTACTCTCCTAATCAGAAGTCTCCGTTCGAAGATGAACAGGACGGTAACGTAGTCCTTGAGCCTATCGTTTTCACAAACGGAACGCTCATGGTTCCAAAGCAGAACCAAGTGCTTCAATCATTCCTTCATTACCATCCGTTCAACGGGACTAGGTTCGAAGAGATCAACAATGAAAGAGATGCTGAGAAGGAAGTTGAAGACATCAACTCTGAGGCTGACGCACTTATCTCCGCAAGGGGCATGGAGGTGGAAGAGCTGGAGATGATAGGGCGAGTCCTCTTCAACAAGGATGTCACGATGATGACCACCGCTGAATTGAGAAGGGATATCTTGGTATTCGCAAAAAGGAACCCTAAAGATTTCTTATCAGCGACCTCTGACCCACAGATCGTATTCAAAGCAAAGCTTCAAAGGTTCTTTGACGAGAAGCTTCTCACATTCAGGAAGCAGAAGAAGGAGGTATGGTATAGCCTACCTACCAACAGAACAAAGATGCTTGAGGTTCCTTTTGGGAAAGACCCAATGTACATAGTCGGCTCATTCTTGAGTAGCGATGAAGGACTAGAACAACTGAAGTTCCTAGAGGATACGCTAGAGAACCTGTAAGACAAACCCCCTGTACGAGAGGTCTGACGGTAAAGGATTGAGGAGACTCATTCTGCCGATCAGACCTCTTACTTTTTACCTACATTTGTGAAAATGCCCACAGATGATAAACTCCGTAAGGAATACAGTACTGTCAATACTCAATAAGAACAATTACGGGTACATATCTCCATCTGATTTCAACCTATTTGCCAAGCAAGCTCAGTTAGATATCTTCACATCGTTCATGAGTGACTACAATGAACAGATAAACAAGGAGAATTCTAGGATATCTGGGACGGAGTATGCCGACCTGAGGAAGGCGATAGAGGCTGACATCGATGACTTCTCTGTAACGAATCCGTTACAACTGGATTCCTCCAACAAGTACTTCCTTCCGTCATTGACCACCACTGGTGATGAGGCGTTCTTCATAAACAAGGTTCTATCCTACACTGAGCTACTGGCTAACGGAACCACTGATGGAACGGTGGTTGCTGAAAACCAATGCGTTGATTCAACAGCAGACTTCATAGAAGATGGAGTAGCAGTCGGAGATATAGTGGCGTTGATAGCTGACAGTATAGTGGAGTACGTTACGGTACTCGCTGTCACAGCAACATCTATCACAACGACTGGAGTCTTATGGACGGTGACCGATATACCATACGCTGTGTATCGCCCGACAAAGAAGGAGATGGAGAGAGTGACGCACTCCAAGATAACCATGCTTGAGAATGCTCCACTCATTATGCCGAAGACCGACTGGCCTGCATACACGCAGGAAGGCATAAGACTTACTGCATACCCTAGCGAGATATCTACTGTTGGTAGGGTGGTAGCGCAATACCTCAGGTTCCCAAGAGAACCTAAATGGACGTTCGTGTCACTGACAAGTGGTGAGCCTATGTTCGATCAGTCACAACTAGATTATCAGGACTTTGAGTTGTCGTTGGATTTCGAGAACATGTTGGTCAGCAAGATCCTGCAATACGCTGGCATGTCGATAAGGGAGATAACTGCTGTGCAGTTCGGCCAAGCTGATGAGCAGATGGAAAAACAAGCAAAGCAATAATAGATGTACCTATCTCAGTATCAATACTATGACAATGCAGGGCAGACGCCAAGAGATAAGAACTGGGGTTCGTATCAATACGTGTCGCTATACGACATAGTCAACAACTTCCTCCTCAACTACACTGGCAACCATAGCTTGGTGAATAACGAAGAGCGATTCAAGGTTCTCTTCCATGCCAAGCGTGGTATACAGGAACTGAACTATGACGCATTCAAAGAGATCAAGGCGCTTGAGCTTGAGGTCGATGATCAATTGAGATTCATACTCCCCTCGGACTTTGTGAATTGGGTGAGGATCTCTGTCAATAGGAACGGGCTACTTCATCCTCTTACAGAGAACGCTCAGGCCGTGACATCAAAGGCGTACCTACAGGACAGTGACTACGACATCTTGTTCGATGAGGACGGTAACGCGCTGTCCCCAGAGTTCTCTGAATTGGACATCAAGCGGATATTAGGACAGGCTCCTACCATATACCTCAATTCAGGGAATCAATACAACGGTCATCTCGGATACAACTGCGATGGTAATTGGTATTTCGGGTACAGGATGGGAGCTAGGTTCGGTCTTCAGACTGGAACAGCCAATGCCAATCCCACATTCGCTATCGATAAGAAGCGAGGCGTCATAAACTTCAGCTCCATCATGGCTGGAGAGATCGTGGTCGTTGAGTATATATCAGATGGTATGGAGGGTGGCGATGACTCATTGGTCTCAGTGAACAAGCTTTTCGAAGAGTACATCTACGCCTATATAAATTACTGCATACTTGATTCCAAGCTTGGTGTTCAGGAATACATAGTGAATAGGGCTAGAAAAAGAAAGACAGCCCTGTTGCGCAACGCAAAGATCAGGATAAGCAACATACATCCTTCAAGGCTACTGATGGCTATGAGAGGTCAAGATAAGTGGATCAAGTAAGATGGCTAACCTACAGAGATTCTTCAGTCTAGGAAAGATGAACAAGGTCGTGGACGAAAGGTTCGTCCCGAACGGTGATTACATCGATGCCATGAACATCAGGATGGGGTCTACCGAGAGCGATGAGATCGGAGTCTTGACCAATACCCTTGGGAATTCCAAGCTCACATCCTTGAACTTCTTAGGCACATCACTAAGTGCTGATGCTAGGTGTATAGGTGCATTCGATGATGGAGCTTTTGAGACGATATACTGGTGTGTACATGATCCATCCTTTGCGTCAAGCCCAACTGGAAAGTTGGATCTAGTGGTCTCGTATAGCACCAACAACGCAGTCACCACGTATCACATAGTTAGCATGTGGGATGGTGAGGGCGTTGCAGCACAGGGCGCAACGACTCTTAATTTTGACCCACTCTACCTTATCACTGGCATGGATAAGGTTGAAAATCTACTCTTCTTCACGGACGGGAATGTGCAGCCTAGAAGAATAAACGTAAAGAGAAATTACCCAACGCCAATTGGAGGAGTGGACGGGTTCACTGAGCAGGACATATTGGTCGTAAAGAAGCCGCCAGTAAATTCACCATCCATACTCCCTATCGCAACAGCAAGCAATTCAGAGTTCCTTAGCGAAAGGTTCATATGTTTTGCTTATAGATACAGGTATGAGAACAACGAGTACTCCGCTACATCTCAATGGTCGGAGCCATCGTTCTATCCAAGCACCTTCTCCTTCTCGTTCGCAAGTAACTTGAATGAGGGCATGATCAACAGCACCAACTCTGTAGAGGTGACGTTCAACTCTGGGTCTAGTTCAGTTGTAGGGGTGGACATCCTGTTCAAAGAGATGGGTAACTCTATCATAAAGGTCATTGAGAAACTCGACAAGGGAATCCTTGGTTATGCAGACGACACTGACTACACCTATACTTTCACCAACAGCAAGATATTCAGCGTACTACCATCCTCTGAGATACTTAGGCTGTATGACAATGTGCCGTTGACCGCAGAGGCCCAGACCATAATGGGTAACAGGGTCATGTACGGAAATTATACGGAAGGTGGAGACATGGTAGACCTCAATGGATACCCTACAAGGTTGGAGTTCGTGTCCGATCTTGTGTCTGAAGACATAGGGTTAACTAACGTCACCGATAACACAGAGAATGGGGTTTATTCCATTGCTACGCCATCCTACTCTGTGACTGGCTGCATTGTGTCGTTCGATCTATCTGAATCAGAGGGAGTCCTTAATGAAGGAGCGAGCTTCACATTCAGGATGGTGTTCAATCACTATGATTTTGAATTCGCTGGAGGTGCTTCAGACCCAAATGAAGAGACCAGCGACATAGAGATAGGCTTCACCTTCATCCTTCAGCAGGACTACAGCTCTATTTACGAGATGGCTTCAAGCGAGGCTTTCTTAAATAGAATAGGAATTGCTGGAACGATACTCCCAGTGGATGAGGCATGTGACGGCATAACCCTTACTGACTACTTCAATTGCTTTATTCCTCTAACTCTTGGGGATGTAGGGAACGTGTATCAGAAACTACAGAGTGGTATTGATGACATCAATGAGCCGATCCGCGTCATATCCTCTCAGGGAAGCAGCAGTATCAAGTTCCAGATTCCAGCAATGAGATTCGTTGATGATGTTGATACACCGACTCAAAGCGTTTATGAATACTACAAGATAATCAACGCCGCTGGTTTCTTCCAGCAGATATCAAACCCAACAAGCCTTCACAGCAACAGAGGTTACGAGGTAGGCATCTCATACATGGACGAGTACTCAAGAGCAAGCCCTGCCCTTGTGAGTGAGAACAACAATCTATTTGTTCCATGCAGTGCGTCTGATAAAAAAAACTCGATACAAGTGTCTATCCCTACATCTCAAGTGGCTCCGTCTTGGGCCAAGAGGTACAAGTTCCTTATAAAAGCTGATCGAGATGGGTACGAGACTATTTATTCTAGGTTGTTCTTCAACAATGACGATGACAATACGGCTTGGCTTCTACTTGAAGGAGAGAATGCAGCCAAGGTAGAGAAGGGATCTAGACTCATAGTCAAAGCAGACTCCAATGGGCAGATAGATAATTGTACTTACGCCACTGTCCTTGAGAAGGAAGCCTTAGGAGCAGGGGTCGCTGACGAAAGCGGGGTGGGGGCTGGAGACGGAGCTGCCCCAGCAGGAGCCTATATGAAGATAAGCACCTTCAATTTCTCAACTGATCTTATACCGAATCAGAACATATACTTCGGATACAGAAAGAAGATAGAGAACGACAGAGGCGATTCCCCAAGACTCTTCTACCCGCTAAGTTTGTCAGACACGGTCGGGCCGCTACCTTGGATAGACTATAGCATACCGCAAGGGACTGTTATAAACTTCTACGTGAGAATGATAAGGAAGGGTTCTTGGGGAGGGAATGGAAACTGCGAACTCAGGGAATATATTTTTGACAAAGAGTTTGTAGCGTCCACCGACTACGACAGTATAGAAGATTGGTTCTATGGTGACAACTTCGGACTATCTGTAAATAGCGGTACTCAGAATGTGGGAGGAAACTCTGGAAACCCAGCAGTGCAGAACACATTTTTAGAGCCAACGGCTGTATCTCCACCGAACTTTGGTTCTGAGTCCATTAATTATTGGCAGCTATACAGGAACACGACAGATGCTGTTGGGCCTCCGTCTACCAGTAATCTCAACAAGTTATACCTAGTCATATCGGGAACTAAATCATGCGGCTCAAGCGACAACAATGAGTCCAAAGTGGAGGCGAGCATAGCTGTGTTCAGAACTGGTGCGACCATTGTCTTTGAGACAGAGCCTTTAGATGCTGCTCCAGATATATGGTTTGAAAGTGAGCAAACATTCGACATCAACGATCAGGGTGAACACATGGGCAATGTGCAAGACCAAGACATCCTACTGAATCAGCCAGCTATAATCGATACAAGCTTCTTTAATTGTTGGTCGTTCGGAAATGGAGTTGAGAGCTACAAGATCAGGGACTCTATCATAGGCAAAAGAATAACCCTAGGCAATAGAGTAACGTCCACTCAAGAGAAAGACTACGAGCTTTCGGAACGATTCGCTGACATCACATACAGCGGTATCTACAACGAGGAGTCCAACGTCAATAAACTGAATGAATTCAACCTAGGACTCCTGAACTTCAAGAACCTAGAGATAGCGTTCGGCCCTATAAAAAAGATGTTCGGAAGGAGAAAGGACGTGATGGTTCTTCAAGAGGATAGGATATCTTACGTCTTATCTGGGGCCAACATATTGTCAGACCTATCCGCTGGAAACCTACTCACCTCTGTACCAGACGTACTTGGAGACCAGTTCGTCAGGGTGGAACAGTATGGTATAAGCAACAACCCAGAGAGCTTTGTGGAATGGGGAGGCATGAAGTACTTCACAGATGCCAAGAGGGGCGCTGTCATACAGCTCAGAGGAGGAGCAGAAGGCCAAGACCAATTGACTGTCATCTCAGAAGCTGGTATGAGGACATGGTTCAGAGACCTGTTCATAGACTCATTCAATACTCAGAAGCTTGGTGGGTACGACCCATACATGGACGAGTACGTATTGAGTAGTAATGAAATACTGAATCCATCAGATGAAGAGTGTGTCTCTTGTGGTGTAGTGATGACGTTCAATGTAAGTCCTAGCAACCCAATTTCATTCTGCACTGATTTCAGTGGGATTGTTGGAGACGTCCAAGTGAGATGGCAAGTGTTGTCTGGAGATCAGCTTTTCGAGATAGTCACCACATATAATTCTATACCCAATTCCTCTGGCCCAGCCAACGGGAACGGAGACTTTACATTCGACAAAGACTCGGTATCTGTGAATCAAGCGACAACAACGATAACCAGTATCGGTGATGGAGATGGCAATGTTGTTCAGATTGTGGTGGGATGTCCTCAAGCTCAAATAATAACCATCGTAGAGGTCGTGGTCACAGGACTGCCAGATGTAGGCAAGTTCATTCATACAGAATATAGGTGGGAGGATGGTTCATTCATATCTCCTCTTCACTCTGCGTTGACGGAGTTTCAGGATAGTGATGACAACCCTATAGTCTCAAGATATAACCTTATCACTGGGCCTCAAGGGGCTGGCATCATCCCCTCAGACACGGCCACAGTAAGGCTCTACACCAACAAGTTTGCTTTCGATGATTTTGTATTCGACCCAGTCTACAACAACTTCAGATATTTGAGGACTGAAACTGTATACGAGAATAACGAGACGGACATAAACCTACTGCTGCCAGCAGCAACAGTAGCGACACCCATAGTGGACACTGGCGCTCCAGCCCTGTACTACGTTGATTTTGAAATGCCAGATACGGGCGAGAGTAGGCTGTACCTGATATGGGACTTGAGGAAGCCAGTTGTGATAGAGCTTTGTTATGGCGTCACCGCTTATGAGGCTTGCTGTAATTGTTAATAGAGAAATAGAATGGCTACATTATACATAAACGGAGTATCATTCTCTACCGCCACAGCGATATACACAGACCCGCAGTTGACGACCTGTGCCCCAGATGGGTTCTATTCTTTCGAGGGGGCCGTAAGGGAATTGTCTGGGTGTGTCTTACAACCTATAGGCATATGTGATGAGTGTATACCTCCTTGTGGACAGATATTGCAAGTCCAAGGGACCCAAGGATTTTATAGCTTGCCTACAAGTCTTGGATCAGATATAGGCGCAGTTGCAGTAAGGTTTTATACAGGAGGCATACCAGATGGTATAAGGGTCATTTATGATGGAGTGATATATAACAAGTTAAGCTGTACTCTAGATGGATATCATGGGACAACCACTAATGATGGATTCACCTACTTAGGGAATGCTGATAACATCTGTGTAGACAACGGAGTAGGAGGGAACCCGTTAATTGATGGATCACCATATGACCTAAGCAGATATGAATGGTCGCCATCTATATCTGACTTTGTAGACACAGGGCTTACAGAAACTGTTAACGTGGTAGCTGGAGATATTTCAACGGTCTTAGGGTGGACAGGGATATGGGCAACTATGGTGATACCTAAAACAACCCTGACCCCAACAAGTTTATTGGCTGAAATATCTGCTCCCTGCCCGAACGGAACTGGTTGGTACATAGAGGTATTCTGCCCAGTTGTATTGACGCCTTTCGCAAGCACCTCCATAGAGGCCAGCTCGATCAATGCTTGCGCCTCAGGTAGCTCGGTCACGTATTACAACTATCCCATTTCTGGAACGGCTGGCAATCCAGCGGTAAATGACTTCGTGTTCTCTGATGAGAATGGAGCCAACCCCCTCCCTGCTGGATGGTATAAATTCGGGACAAGCGCATTTGAAACAAATGACTTCGGGGTCATAATATCAATGGTATCCTGCTAATGGCGAACTACACCCTTACATATTCAGAGTCGGCACAAGGATTCCCGTCATTCTACTCTTACTACCCAGAGTGGATGATAGGGATGAACCAGTACTTCTACACATTCAAGAACGGCAACCTCTACAGGCACAATGTGAATGAGGAGAGGAACACCTTCTATGGAGTATATACCCCTTCATCAGTGAGGTCTGTGTTCAACGATGTGCCGATAGAGAACAAGCTCTTCAAGACCATGACTCTAGAAGGAACGAACTCATGGGACGCCCTGATGCAGACGGACTTGCAGAACTCTGGATTCATAGAGGCGGACTGGTTCCAGAAGAAGGAGCAGAGCTGGTTCGCATTCGTCAGGAATATCGGAACGGTTCCAGTCGGACAGCCAGAGTACGCACTCAGGTCATTGAACGGTATAGGTAGGAGTTCGGCCGTGACCTTTGACACGGGGATAGCAATCATCAACTTCGCAGTGACGATATCCATAGGAAGCATAATGAGTATAGGTGATCTGTTCTATTTCTCAGAGCCTCCATATGATACACCAGTCTTGGGTGGTCAAGTCACGCTGATCGAGGTGGATCTCAGGCGAGGAGTGAACAGGGTGACTATAGACACCACCATCCCTGACACTGTTCCGATCCCTATACAGGACGCGTTCTACCTATACGTGAAGAATGCAGTTTCCGAATCACATGGCGTCCTTGGACACTACTGTGTGTTCGACATCACCAATGATTCCACGGAGGAAATAGAATTATTCTCAGTGAGGTCAGAGGTCATGAAGAGCTATCCGTGAAATACCTACCTTTATCAGGCATATGGGACTGTTGAGTAGATTCAAAAAAGAAGACCCGTCAGATATCCTTTGGGGAATACACAAAGAGAGGGGGCTGTTATGGGAATCTATAGAGCAGTTCAGGCAAGACATCTCGCAGATAAAGGGTGCGGTACTACACCACACTCAGGAGATGGAGGACACGTTCCCGTTGAAGCACCACCTGAAAGATGGTCTATACACGAGGACGATCTTCATGCCGAAGGGTAGTTTGGTGGTGAGCTTCATACACAAGACCAATCACCCGTCCTTCTTTATGAAGGGAGAGATGTCGATACTGGTGGATGACGGGGATGTCAAAAGGATAAAGGCTCCTATGGTCATCCATACCGAGGTCGGCACACAGAGGGTGGCCTATATGCATGAGGACTGCGAATGGACGTGCGTGTACAGGACGGACGCATCGACTGTAGAGGAGGCAGAGAAAGAAGTATACACAGATGATTATCGGGAGCTACCTGATGGTATCATCGCAAAACGATTAGAGAAATGGCTGGAGTATCAACAGGATTGATAATAGCAGGGCTTGGGATCTCTGCGATAGGGACTGGAGCCTCATTCCTTCAGGCTGGAAAGCAGAGGAAGGCTGAAAAAAAAGCATCCAAGGCAGCAGCCGCTGCGCTTGAGGAGGCTAGGAAGAGACTGAGCGTCAACTACATGGACGCTCTATCGCTGCCTATGGAGCCAAGGGAATTCCTGAATGACCAGCTGCTTCAGCAAGGAGCCGACATCATAGGTGCTGCTCAAGAAGGTGAGAGAGGAGTTGGAGAGCAAGCAGGAAGGATCTACGCTCAACAGCAAGATGCCGCTGAGGCATTGAGGGCGCAGACAAGCATGGATCTATTCAATATCCAACAGAAGCAATTGAATGAGGACTCAAGACTCAGGGACGCACAGGCCAATTTGGATTTAGCTGAGGCTGAAGGAGCGCAAGCTGCTGCTGCTCAAGCTGCTGATGCAGCGAACATGGCAACGTCCCAAGGAATACAAGGAGCTGTCAACACAGGTATGCTCGCAGTTGAATCTGCTAAGCTATATAAGAAAGGAGCGCCAGCAGACAAGGGTCAAGTATACACGCCACAGAACATGGAGGCTCCATTGAATCTGACTCAACGAAAGATAGGGATGAACATGTTCAATCAAGGGAGCAGGTTAAGTCTGATTGGTGATGATAGTCCCTTCTTTAAATACACTGACCCGAATCAATACACCGCATTCAATCAAGGGAGCAGGTTAAGTCTGATTGGTGATGATAATCCCTTCCTTACAAGAGATGGGTTTTTGAGGAAATACCCTCGGAATCTAAACTACTTCTCATTAACAGATTAGCAAGATGGCAACGTATTTCAAGTATAAGGATAGGGATCTAGATAAGAGGGTCGATTGGTCTAAGGTGGCTTCTGGATTCAACGACAGGCTTGCTGTTGAAGTTCAGAGAAGAGTCACGCTTAAAGAGGCTAAAGATGAGGAGTTCAGGACGACCGTACAGAATGAAACAGACAAGAGGGTCTTAGGCCAATCGGAGAACCTGAACAACTGGAGCATAGACTTCGGAGATCAGATACAGAAGAGGGCGCTTGAAGCCCACAGGAGGCTGAAGAATGGTACGCTCGATCCGAGAGAATTCTCTCAGATAATGCAGAGGCTTTCAGACAACACGGACAACACCTACTTGGCGCTCAAGGAATTCCAGACCAGCTATGCAGAACATCAGGAGCTG
>Ga0307379_10006751_pt1 | contig 15719 bp, 17 predicted proteins | sample UN2MG_FD_202237 | JGI IMG/M metagenome (GOLD analysis project Ga0307379, IMG submission 202237) | Soil microbial communities from Risofladan, Vaasa, Finland - UN-2 | ecosystem: Environmental > Terrestrial > Soil > Coastal area > Acid sulfate soil | place: Finland: Risofladan, Vaasa | collected... | reverse complement strand
TCAGAATCAGTGCAGCTTCGAATGCTCGCTGCGTTTGTTACGCATTAAGTCCCGGCACCAGGGAAACGAAGGGCTGATCATGCCAGTGATACGCATTGAGGTTCCCGAGGGAACCGCCTTGAAGTCAAAGAAGAGAATCCGCGAGGAAGTCAAACAGGCCGTACTGGATACACTCGCGCCAAAAGAAACAAAGTACGACTATGTCGCCATTCGCGAAGTATTCGGAGAGATCGGCGACGGGCTGCCATTAATCGAAGTTGACTTGAGACCCGGGCGCGAACCAGAGCGCAAGAAAGCCCTGGTTGATGCGATCGCTGCGGTTCTGAAGAACGAACTGCAGATCAACCCGGAAGACGTTTACGTATTGTTTCGGGAAACTCCAGCCCCCGGCCACTACACCGGCGGGACACCGCTGCCGGAATGGGTTCCAGCGGACAGATAGCAGAGGCCGTGTCGGTGTTGGCCCGCCAGGCATTCAGTCGGACCGGATCGTTCCAACCACCGACAGCGTCCCGGTCTTGCTCCGACGCACGATCACCAGCTCCCCGGACTGCGGGAAGACATTCGTCAGTGCCGTGATGTTGACCTGATGCGTCACCAGAATCAGGGGCGCGGTCAGCTCTTGCTTCGCAATCCAGTGCCGCAGCGCCCGTGTCTGTGGTTCGCGGCGTTCGAAATCCTGAAAAAACGAATTCAAAACTGGTTGCTCCGTGACGGGCCCCAGACCAAGCAATCGCGCCGTTTCCAGGCATCGGCACCATCGGCTGGAAAAAACCGCAGCCGGCACGATGCCGTTAGACCTGAACCGTGCACCGATGCGACTTGCCTGGTCACGCCCTGCGTCGGACAGGTTTCTCTGGGTGGTGCAATCGTCGACATTGAACCCGGCCGGATCACCCGTTCCCGGTGCCACCGCGTGGCGTAACAGCGCAAAGTGATCGCCCGATCGCAGGGCATCCCACAGCGCTGACTCCGGTTGCTCCACTTCGGCTTGCGCCAATTGCGCTGGCACCGTTGATTCGGCTGCGGCTACATTTTGCGCAAACGATCCCGGCACACTCAAAACCAGACATCCCAGCGCAACACAGATGGCCAGGCTGTTTCGGCACATATTCGACAGCATGTCGTATCCCCTTTGGCGTCGTTCACTTTGAATGGAGAATGAGACCGGGAAAGACACCCGCGCGTTCAATGCCAATCACTCTTTCCCGACAAACCCGGTTAACGAAAACGCACGCCCGCGAAAACACTACCACCGCCTTTCCCCTGCTAAAGTAGTGGATTGCACAAATTTCAGGAAAGCAACTTGGACTCAGTTTCGCAGATCGTTCTCGGCGCCAGCGTTGCCGGCGTGTGCGTCCCCGTGGGCCATCGGCGCAAAGCATTACTGGTTGGGGCAGCACTTGGAACGCTGCCGGACCTCGACGTCGTTATCGATTACGGCGATCCCGTTTCAAACTTCACCTACCACCGCGGATTCAGCCATTCGCTGTTCGTACTGCTCCCTTTTTCAATTCTGCTCTGGTTGATCCTGCGACGATTGTGGGAACCGGTCAAGGATGCTCCCTGGCCCTGGCTCGCGGCCATCACGCTGACATTGGTCACGCACCCGTTGCTGGACGCGCATACCGTGTACGGGACCCAGCTCCTGTGGCCACTGACCACACCACCGGTGATGTGGTCGACATTGTTCATTATTGATCCGCTTTACACACTTCCACTTCTGGTTGGCGTGCTCACAGCCGTAATGTTTCCGAGAAAAGTGCTGGCCAGGACGATGCTGGCCGCAGGGCTTGCGATCAGCACTGCATATGTAGGCTGGTCGTGGATCGCCAAATCACTGATCGAACGCGACACGGTTGCCGTGCTATCGCAGATGAATCTTCAGAACGCGCCGCGCTTTTCGATTCCGACACCATTCAATACGCTTTTGTGGCGTGTTGTCGTGATGACTGACGACGGTTATCTGGAAGGGTTCAATTCGCTGGTTGCAAACGACGATCCCATGCAGCTCAAGGCCTACCCGTCCGACTATGCCTCCCTCGAGGCATCAAGCAATATTCCGGCGGTTGCGCGTTTGCGCTGGTTTACGCACGACTACCTAAAAACCGAGGTCAGAAACGACAGGCTGATACTGAGGGATCTTCGGATGGGCGTGGAGCCGAAATACATTTTCAGCCACGCCGTCGCGATACGCGGCAATCCGCACTGGAAACCGATTCCACCCGAGCGGATCGGAACAAGGATCGACCCGGATGACCTCCAGATGGTATGGAACAGAATCTGGTCCGGGTCATAGGCCGGAACCCCGTTGTTTGGTTGCCCAAGCCGGAAAATGCGCCGGTCCGGGGACGACGCAAACGTAACCTGAGCAACAGGAATGCGCTGGCCCCGGTCTGGTCGGCGACATGGAGGAATACATGAAAGTCAGAAACATTGAATTGCTGGCCTGCGACGCCGGCTGGCGCAACTACCACTTCGTCAAACTCACTACCGACACCGGGATCATCGGCTGGAGCGAGTACGACGAAGGCTTCGGAGCCCCCGGCGTGGGCGCTGTCATTGAACGGCTGGCGCCACGCGTCATCGGCCAACTTGTCAGCGAGCATGAACGCATCTATGCCGAACTGTTTTGTGCAACCCGGCCGGGAACAGGAGGCGTCATCGCACTCGCCATGGCTGCTATCGAGAATGCGCTGCTCGATGCAAAAGCCAAGGCGCTTGGCGTGCCTGTTTATGAACTTCTTGGTGGCAAGATACGCGACCGGATTCGCGTTTACTGGTCGCATTGCGCTACGTGGCGAATCAATCATCCCAGTCACTACCAGCCAGCGATCACCGATCTTGACGGCGTCAAGGCGATCGGCAACGAAGTTCGCGATAAGGGTTTCACCGCATTGAAGACCAATATCTTTACCTACGACGACGACCGGACCAAACCGCGAGGCTGGCGACCCGGTTTCGGCGTGCCGTTTGCGCCCGAACTCAATGTCGAACGCAAGGTACTGCGCGACCTTGTCATGCATCTTGAAGCACTGCGTGACGGCGCTGGCCCTGATGTCGATATTCTGCTCGACCTCAACTTCAACGCCAAGACAGAAGGTTATCTCAAGATCCTGCGTGCTATTTCACACATGGATATGTTCTGGGTCGAGATCGACAGCTTCAACCCCGAGGCGCTCGGACTGATTCGTCGGCAAAGCCCGCACCCGATCAGCTCCTGCGAAACACTACTCGGTCTGCGCGAGTTTCTGCCCTACTTCCGCGAGCAGGCAATGGACGTCGCCATCGTCGACACACCGTGGAACGGCGTATGGCAATCCATGAAGATCGCGGCGGCGGCCGAGGCGCACGAAGTCAACGTGGCACCTCACAACTTCTATGGCCATCTGTGCACGATGATGAATGCGCACTTCTCAGCTGCGGTACCAAATCTTCGCATCATGGAAACCGATATCGATCGCATCGCGTGGGATCATGAATTATTTACGCACGTCCCGGAAATAGTTGACGGCCACCTCATCATGCCGGATCGGCCCGGCTGGGGCACCGAACCCAATGAGGAAGCGATTCGCGCCCATCCACCCAGAGAGAATGCCGGTTTGCTGAACTACGGACGCAAGACCTGAAGGTTCACGGCCCCGGCCGCGGCAACTTCACGATCCACCAGCACGACGCGGGATTCGAGATTGCCGCGGGCGCAAGGTGAGCCAGGCGACCAATGCGCTCAGAATGGCGGCAAAGGAACAGAACACCGCAATTCGCCTGAAGGCGTAAACGTAACTACTCTTGATTATTTCGGCGACGCCAGTCGCGTTGGCCACACCCTCGGGCACGTCGAGGTCGGCCAACAATGCGGATCGTTCAAGCAATTGTTCGCGCACGGCTTGCTCAACACCACCATTTTGCAGTTGTTCATCGAGTGTCGATGTAAACGCGCTGACCGCAACCGCGGTCAGCAATGCAATCGCCAGAACGCCAGCAAGGCGCGCCGCGGTGTTATTGACGCCGGAAGCAACACCCGCGTTCATGTCATCAACGGCGTTCATGACAACAGTCGTCAAAGGCGCAACGCACAGGGTCATGCCGATCCCGATCAGAGCGACGGCCGGCAGCCAATCAGACAGATAGCGCGTTTCGCTTCCGGGCAATGCGCAAGCTGCAAATCCCAGCCCTGCGATCAACGGGCCAAGTGTCAGCACTTGGCGCTCCGGAACCCGTCGAATCAGATCACCTGCAAAGACGGAACCGAAACCGATCAGCAGCGTCATTGGCAGGAATGCGGCTCCGGTCTGCAACGCACTATATCCTTGCACCTGGATGAGATTGAACGGCAGAAAATACACGATACCGCCCAACGCACCATAAAGAAGTATGGTCATAAGATTGACGCCGGAAAAGGCCGGAATACGGAACAGCACCAGCGGTAGCATCGGCACCTGTGCTTGCCGTTGACGGAATACAAATGCGACTCCGAGCAGCAGGGAAAGTGCCGCCCAGATCGGTGGAAGCAGAATATCAATACCCAGTATCGCGATCACAAGCGCGAGCAACGCTCCGGCGAGCAACGCCGCGCCCGCATAGTCGAGTGGGCCCGCTTTGCGCGCGGTATCCACGGGCACGCGCCAAACGGCGAGCGATAATGCAAGAAGCGCCAGGGGAGGCACGATAAGAAAAACCGCAGACCATCCGAACGCATCGACCAACCAGCCACCCAGCGCCGGGCCCATCGCCGTCGTCAATGCCGAAGCGCCGGCCCAGATACCGATGGCGCGACCTCTTTCCTGCTTCTCGAAGTAACGGCTGACCATAGCGAGGCTCGTTGGCACCAGCGCTGCCGCACCCAATGCTTGCACGATACGCGCGCCAATCAACACATAATATGAATCGGCAAGTCCGCACGCCAGAGCCCCCAGGCCGAACAACGCCGTGCCCGCGACGAACATTCGCTTCAGACCATAAGCATCGCCTGCGGCACCGCCGATAAGCATAAACGCGCCCAGCACCAGCAGATACGCGTTGCTTACCCACTGGATCGCAGCCGAATCGATGGCGAAATCCGCCTGCAGTGCAGGCAAGGCCACACCGATAACCGAGCCTTCGATAAACGCCAGACTGGACCCGAGGATGGAAACGCCAAGCACCCACGGCTGATGATGTTTCGGACAATAAACCTGACGCTGCGAGTCGGCGCTCGCGACATTGTCGCAAGGATATCGCATGCCAAAAGCGGTGCTCATGAAACCACCGTATTCCGATATTTGATATCAGTTACAGGCATGAACTGGCGCGACCGGCCGTACGCATGATCTTCAGCCATAGCAGACCTCAGGGAAAGTAGCGCACGACATGGTTGCCAGTACCCCTAGCGCAGCCCCACTCAGTGCCGTGAACGTCATTGACATCCCGAACACACGGTAACGATGATCCTCCGCCACCCGACTGACGCCATACGCGTGTGAAAGCCGCCCGACGACCAGGCACACGCACAGTGCATGAATCAGCACGCTTGTACCATTGTTGGCCTCCAACATATAGATGAGCAATAGTGAAAACGGAACGTACTCGGCGAAGTTCGCGTGGACCCTCATTGAACGGAGCATTTGCTTGTCGCCCCTGTCACCGACAGCGATACGGAGTTGACGGCGCAAGCGCAGCGTTCGCACACTGAGTACGACAAACATCAGCGCAAGAACTGCGGCATATAACGGCGTAACGTACACGAGTTTTATTCTCCCGATGGTTGAGTCTGCCTCACAAGCTATCGCATTGCCGCGCCACCAACAAAGTAATCCGGAGACTTCTGTATCGCGCGCCAGGCTCCCGCGCGCCGCGCTTCGCTGGTATGGAAATCATGCCCCCGGATTGTGTACAAGCATTGTCCAGAGTCGGCGGTTGCAGTTACGATGCGTTGGAACTGGCGATGACGCCACAACAAATATCCCGTGCTTCAGACAGGAAGAGCGATATGCCAACCAAATCACCCGGCGAAACCAACCCCGAATACGCCATAGGCGTTGTATCGAAACTGACTGGCATTCACCCCGAAACCCTTCGCATGTGGGAACGGCGCTACACAATCGTTCGTCCCGGACGCTCCCAGGGCGGAAGCCGACGTTACAGCGATGAAGACATCCGCCACCTTTCCTTGATCAAGACCCTGGTTGATGCCGGCCACCAGATCAGCACCATTGCACCACTGTCGATGGAACAGTTGCAAGCGCGCCTCGACGCCACATCTCCCCGGAAGCTGAAATCCGCCGTGGATGAATCGGGCCCCTGCAGGATTATTGGTGTTGGCGGAACACTGGCAGCCAAAATCACCGGCGGTGACACTTCGCGGCTTGAACTGGCGGCTGCGTTCGAAGATGAAGCGCACATGAAGCGATTGGACACTTTTCCGCAAGCGGATGCCCTGGTGGTTGAAACAGCCACGGTGCAAGCCGAGACCATCGGAAACATACGGCGGATGCTGGCGCTTTCTGGCACCGCGAAAGCGGTCGTCGTCTACGGGTTCGGTACACGTCAGGCGTTACTCGATCTCGAGTCGGCCGGCGTGACCTGCCTCCGGGCACCCGTGAGTTCGACAGATATCGCGCAAGCATGCAGAAATACGCGCATCAGCCAGCGACCGAATCCGGACGCTGATGCCACCAGCCCAGGAGAGATACTGCCCAGGCAGTTCACGCCGCAGCAGCTAGCCCGCATTTCCACCCGGGCACCAGTGCTGGCGTGTGAATGCCCGCTGCACCTTGTCGAACTCATCAACGCCATGGCCGCATTCGAGACCTACAGTCTTGAGTGTCAGCACAAGAACGCCGAGGACGCCGAGATCCATGGCTTTCTGCACACGACCGCCGGGCGCGCGCGCACCATGCTGGAATCTGCCTTGTTGCACGTCGCCCGGTTCGAAGGTATCGATGTGACCTAGCGCTAACAGGCCATTGCCAACACACCATCAATCACCATCCCATCGCCGCAACTTCATAGCGGCATCGCAAACAAGCCCCCCCTCCCCGGTAACGCCGCTTCGAATGGCGTAGCCGCCGTCACGACCAGATATCGTCCAAACATTGGTCAACCTGAACCTTTACGTTGACATCATGTCCCATTGAATCTATAGTTTGTCTAGGACAAAACAATTGGCTCCACCCAAGGGCAAACAAGGGCGAACCTCCAGAATTCTTCCAATAGCTATTATTATCAAGGATATATATATGTTTTTACGAATTGTGATGGCAACACTGGCGGCCGCGACCTCCTTTGGTGTCCAGGCTGCCTCCGGGTGGGTTGCTCTGAGCGGAGCCAACTCCGAAACCACCTTTATCAACCGCTCCAGCATTCACACGCAAGGGCAGTTCGTGGACGTCGAGGTCCTGCGCGACTTCGCTGAGACAGTCACGCTCGGAAACGATCCGGAGTCCGGTACCCCGCTCTACACCCACCGGTCGGTCACCCTGAGCTATCGGGTGGATTGTTCCACTAACACCCTCGCGATGTCGGAATGGCAGATGTTCGAAAAAAATCTGGGTCAGGGGGCGTTGGTATGGAATCAAAACAACGTTACTGGGCTGGCTTTCCTGCCCGCCGTCGATGCCGAAATGCACGCCGTGCTGCGATCAGCATGCGCGACAACAACCGTTTCCCGTTAATAGAACATCAAATCAATCACTTCGCAGATTTGTCGAAATCGAATGCCTTCATCACAAATGTCCCGGCTATGTGCGTGAGAAATGCGTCATTGACACACGTAACCGGCTCGGGTGCCCGGACAAGCACGAGACAGCAATCCGCAACAGAGCAGTAGCAGTAACCACTTATCAACCGAAAGCAAAGAGGAACAACATGAAAATTTTCAAATATCTTGCAGTACTCGGACTCGCAGCAACAATGGCCGCTTGCGCCAGCAGCAAAGAATCAGAGATGGCCCCGAAACAGGACATCGTCGGTGTTGCCGTATCGGCTGGTTCATTTAATACACTGGTTGCCGCCGTTCAGCAGGCGGGTTTAGTAAGCACCTTGACGAGCAACGGTCCGTTCACTGTGTTCGCACCAACTGATGAGGCGTTCGCAAAGATCCCGAAAGACAAGCTCGACGCATTGCTGGCAGACAAGAACGCGCTCACTGATGTGCTCACTTACCACGTAATCGCCGGGAAAGTGATGGCCGCCGATGTCAGCGCCGGCGTGGTGAAGACGCTCGAGGGTTCGGACATCACTATCACGACGGAAAACGGCGTAATGGTCAACAACGCCAAAGTGATCAAGACCGATGTGATGGCGAGCAACGGTGTGATCCACGTGATCGACACGGTTCTGATGCCGAACTGATAAAGATCAATTTCAGATTAAGGCTGCCACGACGCAGCGGCTGCCCGCACCGGAAAGATTCGACCATACGAGCGGGCAGCCCCTGGCCAGATGCAGAAACACAGCCTGGTATTTTTAGACTGGAGATTCAGTATGACTTGTAGCAAAAACATCACTACCGCGACGCTCGCATTTGTTTTCGTCAGCGGACTGGCGATGAGCACAGCCTCAGCCGCCCCGCGTTGGAGCGACATCTCGTACGTCACCCACGGCGCGGCGTCCGATGAACCCAGGGAACAGCAATTCGGCCGCTTGCCCGGTGACTTTTACAAATGGTCAGACAAGGGCTCGTTTGGCACGGCCCGCGTCGGCATTGGAGTCAAGCCCATAGGTCATCCGAGCGGTAAAACGGCGAACTGGTCGGATCTGACTTCAGTCACGCATAACTGAATTTCCCGAATCCTGCTTATTCAGTCGCAGTGTCGCTTGCTGCGATCGGATTCAAACCTCTGGACGCAGGAGTGGACCGAATGTGAGGGGCGAACAGATTTTGGCGCCCCGAACACTCCTAATTAATCGTGAAAGGAGAAACAAAAAGTGACACGAACCCACAACACCATCACTGCGACCTTCGCAGCCCTGATGATCGGTGCCCTGACAATGAACCCTGCCTCTGCTGCCGCCAACTGGTCGGACATCAGCGCCGTGACACATGGTGGTGTAACCTCCGGGGCGAAGATTGTTGGCACTGACGAATTCAACCGCACCGACCTGTCAGCGGTGACACACGGCTCACGTACCACCGGAGAAAAACAGATTGGCCGGTTTTCCAGCGACAACTACAGCCCCACCGACATTACGTCGATCACTCACAACTAGCGCGATACTGCGCTAGCGAAACAAGGCGGGGAAGCGGTCGAACGGCAACTGGGTTTTTCGCTCCCCCGCTACTCGATCGTCATAATTATGGAAAAATCGCCGGCCATGCCATGACAACTGGCGTTCAAAATTCCCTTACGGGACTTTGAGCGGTCTAAAAAACTGAAACCCCCAGTTTCGTAGTGAACAATTCGAGCGCCCGCATTCCGACCAGAGAATTGCCATGCGCATTAAGCGCTGGAGACCAGACACAAACAGAAAGTACTTTTGGGATCACGGCGACGATACCGCCACCAACACCACTTTTTCCCGGCAATCCGACAGTAAATGCGAACTCGCCAGACTCGTCATAAAAGCCGCAAGTTTGCATCAGCGCGTTGACGCGCTTCGCGCGCGTGGGAGTGAGAACAATGCCCCCGTCAAGCGGATTGACACCACCGTTGGCCAGACACAGGAAGGCACGAGCAAGGTCCGAGCAGTTCATCATCAGTGCGCACTGGTGAAAATAGACATCGAGAACGACATCTACGTCGTTATGGATGTTGCCAAAGCTCTTGATGAAATTGACCAACGCCGCATTGCGAAACCCGGTAGCCCGTTCTGAAGCGGCAATTTCGTAATCGTAATCGATCGTGTCGTTTCCGGATAATCGACGCACGAAATCACGAATCGCGGTTAGTGGATCGTGAACTTGTGAAACAAGGCAATCCGTCAACACCAGGGCACCCGCATTAATGAACGGATTTCTCGGATAACCTTGCTCGTGTTCAAGCTGCACCAGCGAGTTAAAAGCGCTTCCAGAGGGCTCACGTCCTACTCGCTGCCACAGATCCCTGCCCAGTTGCTGGTAAACCATTTCCAGCACGAAAACTTTCGAGATGCTCTGGATGGAGAACGGGATGTCTGCGTCCCCTGCGTGACACTCCTCCCCGACGAGCGTCTGAAGCGCCAATCCATAGTGACGGGGACTGACTCTGGCCAAAGAGGGGATGTAATCTGCAACCTTACCTTCGCCACGATGTGAACGTGTCTCTTCGTAGATCGCGCTCAGGATCTGTTGATAATCAGTCGCCATCGTCTACCTGCTTTCTGTTTGTCTCCGACAGTCTTCCACGCCAGCCAGGTGACGCCTCGTAATAGCATCAACCGCGAGAAAACCTCTGCGTTTCACGCGATCCGATGCAACCTGCCGCAAGCTTCCTGGTCACGGCGCAATGCGGGTCAGCCAGCTGCAATCAGGCTGCGCTGGCGTTCTTCCGATACACTCAAAACAGCAGCTCCGCACAAACCAGGACGCGAAAGTCACAAGCCCAACGACACCACCACGACTACATGACAGATAACGACCAGAATCGTTAGTCTTTTGCGCAACTGACGCATCCAGGGCGCCAGTCCGGGCGCCGGTCGATAGACGTCGGCTAATCCCGCCACGATGAAACCGATCAACAGTAACGAAACCGAAAAACCGGGATCGTTGAACATCAGGCACAGAAAGGCCCACAATCCGGGAGCGATCGCCAGTGCCATCTCGCGACCCATGCCAGCATTGAGAGTCGTCGCAGCGCCCCAACGGATTCCACCCAGAAATGACAGGATCACCGCCGAGTAATAAATGAACGCCTCAAGCGCAACAGCGACCGGCAATGGACCTTCTGCGACGACATTTATCGCCATAGCAACAAAAGGAATCACGCCTCCATAGCCGAGATAGCAAGCGATGCGTGGAACCCGATCTGTTTCGCCTGCACGTACCACCTGTAGCCCTTCCTTGTCAGTCAACTTCCGGAATCATCGAACGGCAATCCTTGCCACCGAAGTCAATACTCACGGCAAATCATGCTCCGAAACCGGTCGGCGAAACACCAGAAAATGCTGCTGCGGCAGAAAATCTTCGGTGCGCTCCCATCCCAGACCCACTGCCTTCATCTCAGCGATCGACTGTGCAGCAGTCATCTTGTGCAACGGCTTGATCGCAACCGAAGGGTCTTCGGCACGATATTCGATCAGCACCAGTTGTCCACCCGGCTTTAGCGCCTGCACCAGAGCTTCACCCATTTCTCTGGGATAGGAAAACTCATGGTATGCATCCACCAACAGGATCAGATCAACCTCAGCACTGGGCAAGCGCGGATCGCGCTCTGTACCGAGTACAGTTTGAATGTTGCCCGGCGCACCATCTGCTTTTCGGGATTCGATGATGTCGAGCATTTGCTGCTGGATATCAACCGCGAACACCATTCCGTCCGGTACGCGCTCCGCAATTCTGAAGCTGAAGTAACCCGTCCCAGCGCCGATATCGGCGACGACACTGCCCGGGTTCAGCGGCAGGTTTCTCACCAGCAAGTCGGTGCGCTCTTCGCGCTGGCGGTTTGGACGCTCCAGCCACGCCGCACCGCGATGGCCCATGACTTGGGAAATCTCGCGACCCATGTAGAACTTGCCGATACCGTCACGGCTGGCACTGCCAAACTCGTAGTAGGGGCTTGCGCCCGGGTCGGCTGCGACCGCTTCGCGAACCGGCTCCGGTTCCGATACACCGCATCCGCAAACAATACCGACCACCATCAACCATCCGGTGAATCCGCGCAATCGAATCGCGTTCGAGAACCGTGCGGCGCATGTCTCTGCCTGCATCCTCATATATTCACTCGCCCATCGAATTCAGAGCTTGCATCGGGTCGCGCCAAAGCATACAGATCTTCCATCATCCCCAAACGGGTCACAGTCTCATACTTCCTTGAGCGTTGAGCTAAGCAATGCGCCTGCAACTCCCATCGCAGCAAGCAAGCCGATCATTCCGGCATTTCCGATAAGAGGGGCCAAGGCCCCGAGCGCGCCCACCGCCAGTAACATGCCCCCGATCACGGTGTTACTGACGGACACATATGCCGTCCGATTGTTTCCCGACGCCAGGTCTACAACGTAAGTCTTTCGACCAACCCGCACTCCACTGTGGGCGATGCTGAGCACAAAGTAAGCGAGCGGCAGCAGCCAGATCGTCCCGATCGTTGCCGGTGCCACCCGATCGACGAGAAACAGGGTAAGCCCGGTGGCCGCCGTTACGCTTGCGGCCGCAAACATGACCTGCCTGCTGGACCGGTCGGCGAACTTCCCCCACAAGGGCGCACTCAACAAGCTTGCCAACCCACTTGCAATCACCAACAGGCCAAGCACGTATACCGAGGGGCCTATCCGTTGCTGCGCCAGTGCGACATAGTAGGGCGCACTCAGCGCCGAACACATCAGCAGAGCTCGCGCCACCACGAACCGCCTGAACGGCTTGTCGCGTTGCAAAAGGACAAGACTGTTCAATGCCAGGCGAATCGCATTGGCTCCGCCTTCGGTCTCGCCTCGTTCCTCGCGAACCATTGCATAAACGCCAGCGGCCAGCAACCATAAGAAACTTGCACCAATCAGAACAGCACCAAGCAACACCGCATCGAGATTGCGCAACGATGGCAGCAGCAGCGCAAGCCCGAACACAAGCGTGACCATCCCCGCGAGACTTGCCGACCATCCAGTGAGCTGGCCACGCCTGCCCTTGGGGATCGTCTTGCCCAGCACGTCTTTCGACGCTACCGAGCACAATCCCCGAGCGAGGCTGAAGACGGTGATCAGGCCCAATATGGCCCAGCCGGCGGCAGCGCCGGTCATTGAGATCGCAACAAACCCGATACCGACGATGACCATCGCTTGCAACACACTGCCCGCAACCCAGACCCATTTGCGAACGGGGAGTGCGCGCACAAACCCACCGATAAACAACTGGGGAATCATCGAGCCGGATTCCCTGATCGGAACCAGCAAGCCAAGGACAATGGCCGGTGCACCAGCTGCCGTTGCCACCCAAGCGAGAACCGTCTTCGGGCTGGCGATGGCGTCGCCAAGCTTGGTCAGAAAGGAAGCGGTCAGGATCAAAAGAAAATTGCCTGGCGTTTCCCTGCAAGCCGCATCGGAAATGTCGCGGCATGCGCGCGCATCTTCCTCGTTGGTCAGCTTTGAATACAGATCCACTGCCATGGTTGAGGCTCGTTGCTGTTGCATTTCGCGTGTGGTTGTAGCGGCGTCGCTGACGAAGCTAATCAGGTAATAGACTCTGAACGAAAGACCACAACATGGCTCTTCGGTTCAGCAATTATTTGCACCTGAGCCGGCAGAGACTGCAGTCACCAATTTTCACCGGGGTCATTCAACTGACGTAGATTTCGCCCGCAATTCAAGATGGTACGCCAACGCAGCGACGGCCGAGGTCTGCAGAACAACGTCCAGACCCTTCTCACACGGCTGTTATGCGGAAGACTTTCTTCCGGAGGTTCCTTTGGGCCCATAGCTCACAAAGGTCAGCGCTGCAAACCGCCCTTCGTGCTGTTGCTCAAGCTCACCCTTACTCCAGAATGATGCGCTGGCCATTTCGGCCTCAAGGAACTCGAATCCCCGCTGCGGGGGGATGAGATGAAATGGCCCTCGCCGGTTTTCGGATTCCTGATCGGTGACACGGTTGCATCGAGTACATTCTTTACAAACAAACGCCCTCGCCGCCCTTCCAGGTCAAACTGAAAATCGATGTCAGCAAAAACCGGAACGGGTTCGTGCGCGATATTCATCCCGGCGCCCGCCAGCATGTGAGCCCGCACCAGCAGCAACACTAAAACCAGGGCACCGATAACCAGCGCACGATCGCGCCGGAGCAGTGATTCGAGCGTACTCATGCGCCATTCCAGCGATGCGACGGTTCGCAGACGAAAATGGTGAGTCGCCGTGCGCGCGGCGCGGAGATACCGCGCCCGCGCAACTTTGTTACTGACTAACGGCTCGCGAAATCGACGAGCTTCTGATGCGAGAAAAGGTAATCCTGCTTCTCGTAAGGCGTATGACAGACCACGCAGGTCAGATCGTTTTCCTTGGGGCTTCCATCCGGATTGAAGATCGCGAATCCCCAACCTTCAAGTCGATCGCCCCCGGCATAATTAGCTGGCCATGCGTCACGGCGCTCCATCACTGCGATGGCTGCAAGCTTGGCGGGCACGTTGACGCCGTCACTGCCGACAACGGGTTTTCCGTCAGCATCTTTCTTCGGCTTGTAGACTTCCATCACAATTTTCGAACCCGGCGCAGCCGGCATACCCTTGGCGTAGCTGGCGATTGCCACGTCGTTGGCATACATCTTCGCCACCGCCGCACTACCGGCTCGGTTCATCGTCGTGTAGTTGGTAAACGTTGCATCATAGGCGTGCGGAAACTTGACGAAATCGGGATTGCCCCCGGCATAGGCAACGAGCGCGGCAACGCCACACGCTGCACCAACAAACAATTTACTGTATTTCATTCTCTCCTCCTTCGATTGTCCGAGGCAGCGTCGCGCGCTCCCTTTCGGTGTGCAGGCGTCTTTTCTTACAGCGCCTGTTATAGCTCATTGATTAAAGCACCTTGCTATCTGCTAATCCAGTGCGTCAGGGGCAGATTGGATGCAATTACGTAAATTCATTAGGCTTAATTACGTAAACAATGAGCATCTCTTATCCAGTCAGGAGATGCGTATGCAAAGACCAGCCAATTCCTGCGTTCGAGTCGATCGCTACGGACGTTCCAGTTCCGAGCTTCACAACCGCTGGTTTCCTGAACGACGCGTTACCCCGCACCCTGATCTTCGCCCTCCCGGTTCCGACATGACTTCTAATCGGTCAGGTATCGGAACAGTTTACGCAACGGGTGCTGGTGGGCGCGATGGCGAGGCGCCGGGCATCAATTTCCTCACCACAAACGAAACAGTTTCCGTATTCGCCGGCCTTCAACCTGCGCAGCGCCCCTTCCACTCTCACCAGTTCTTCCCTGCGCCGCCGCGCTGTTTCCAGCGCCATCTGCTGCGCCTGCATGGCGTCCATTCGGGAGAGCCTTCCGACACTGGCTTGATCCAATATCACTGGCCGCGAAGAAGCCTTCGATGCATCCTCAAGCTCGCGAAGCTCGGAGGCCCGTCGGTTCAATTGCCGTCTGATCGTCTCCAAGTCTGCGTCCGTCATTCCTCGAACCCCAAGAAACCCCGCAACACTCTACAGACAGAGCAGGGGACTGTTGCACAAAGCGCACCGTTCGCCCTGCCGGAACTCACTGATAAATTTGGCCGTGATGGCGCAACCAGCCAGCCTCATGACGGCCCTGAGGATCATGGTGCGTCCAGTGAACGACACCGCCCTTTGAATTCCATTCGTAGACCCCGTTGAATTCAACCACATCACCTTCCCGCAGCGACGAGATCCTCGGCGCCAGGTCAATGTTATGCGCCACCAACAGCGTTCGCCCGGACCGCAGTTCCAGGATAAATCGCTGATGCCGGCTGCCCTCATTATCATCAGGAAGGATTCTGGTTGTCACGCCTTCCCCTGATACCTGAATTCCGCTGGTACGCTCACGAAAGGCGCGAGCAATCGCAGTATCACCGGTATCAGACGACCCAACATGCACATCGGTCAGGTCATAACGGTCCCACGCCGCATAGCCGGCGACGACAACGAGAAAGACGATGAATAGCC